>Ga0302314_10000584_pt1 | contig 66969 bp, 60 predicted proteins | sample III_Palsa_N2_3_FD_200533 | JGI IMG/M metagenome (GOLD analysis project Ga0302314, IMG submission 200533) | Peat permafrost microbial communities from Stordalen Mire near Abisko, Sweden - III_Palsa_N2_3 | ecosystem: Environmental > Terrestrial > Soil > Palsa > Peat permafrost | place: Sweden...
TGCAATCGCCTTCCCAGTGGCCGGCTTGCTTGCGATCGGCGATGATTTTGGGCCGATCGTGGATCGAAGGGCGATCAGGATGGCGCGGCCAGCCTCCTTTGGTGCGCCATCCGCGTTTGTATTTGGCACGCGGGAGATAGAAGCGCCATTTTCGGTCGTTTGTGCGCTTGAGTTGGGCGTAGATGAAGCGGTAAATGCTCTCGTGACTGATCACATTATGGCCCGCTTCACGGGCAAATCGTCCTGAGACTTGTTCTGGTGACCAGCCTTGGGCGAGCCGATCGAGGATGATTTCTCGCAAGCTGTCATCGCGTTCGAGGCGTGAGCCGCTCCAGCGCCGGGCCTTTGTCTGATCCTGGGCATAGGCGGGCTGATAGCCAACTTTGCTGCCGGTGTTGCGCTTCAGCTCTCGCGAGATGGTCGATGCCTGGCGATCCAGAGTTGCAGCGATTTGCCGGATCGATTGCCCGGCTTCGCGAAGCCGGGCAATCGAACATTGCTCCTCGAGCGAAAGCTGGGTGTAGTTTGACATGGCACCACCTGACTGGGGTGTTGCACTTCGTTTGTGAACTCAGGGGGATCCCGCTTTTCTTTGCCTCCGCGCGTTATATCGGGGCCTGCGAGCAGAAAGGCAGCGGGGTCCCGGATCAAGTCCGGGACGACGGTGGTCTTGGGTTTCGCGATACCTCACTATCCCGGTCTCCTGTCCTCTTCTCATATTCCCCCCCTTCGCTCATCCTGAGCCTGTCGAAGGATGCGCGCCAAGATCAGCCCAAGTCACTACCTGGACCTACCGTCGCGCGCGTGCTTCGACAGGCTCAGCATGAGCGGGGGTTGGGGGTTAGAGGTTGGTGCGGGGTGGCACAACCTGGCGCCTCCGGGCCAGCGCCCGGCGCTTCATCGCCAGCGTATCACCATGAGGCGAGGCCCCTCCACCACCCTTCGGGCGGTCCCCCTCCCCGTTTCGGGGAGGATCAGAAACGAAAACGGGCGCACCTGTCAGGGTGCGCCCGTTCTGGCAGTTCGCTGGTTTCGACAGCTAGGGATCCATCAGCAGGATCGACATCCGCCTGTTGCGCGGGTCCGCCGGTGTCGCCGGCAACAGCGGCTCCTGGTCCGCAACACCTTCGATCCGGCGGAAACGTTTTTCCGATACGCCGGATTTCATCAGCGCCTGGCGTGTCGTTTCGGCGCGGCCGGCCGATAGCGACCAGTTGTTGGCGGGGTCGCCCGGGCGCCATTGCAGCGCGTCGGTGTGGCCGCGTACGGTCAGGCCGCCGGGTTCGGGGGCGATGGCCTGCGCGATCGTCTGGATCAGTTCGGCCGCCTGCGGGGTCAGCACGGTGGTGCCGAGCAGGAACATCGAGAAATCGGAGTCGTCCATCAGGTCGAGCCGGATGCCTTCGGGGGTCATGGTCAAGTGGACCAGCTTGGCGAGTTTTTTCAGATTGGCCTTGGCGGCGAGCTTCTGCTGCAGCTTCTGTTGCAGCGCGGCGGTGCGCTTGGCTTTCGATCCACCATCCTTGGGCCCGCCGGTCATGTCGCGCGGAATGCTCAGCGTCTTGGTGCCGGTCTGGCCGGCGCGATGCTGATAGGTGTCGGCATCGGTCAGCGACGATCCGCCGAGCAGGCCGTAGGATCCGGCGCTGCCCTGGCGGGTCTTGACCAGCGTCGGGGTAAAATAGTCCGCGATGCCCTTGCGCTGTTTTTCGGATGTCGCACCCAGCAGCCACATCAGCAGGAAGAACGCCATCATCGCGGTCACGAAGTCGGCATAGGCGACTTTCCACGCCCCGCCGTGATGGCCGCCGGCGACGATCGTGATCTTCTTGACGATGATCGGCGCAGGGATGACCTGGGGTTTTGGCTTGGCCATGGTTAATTATCGCCCATTGTCATTTACCACGGAGCGCGTCGAGCAACTCGGACAAGCCGGGCCGGAACGCATGACCCAGCCCCGAACGCGCGCTTTCGACAACCAGCGGTTGCGGCCAGCCGTGCAGCGAGGCGATCATCACCTGCTTGACCGCCTGGAAGATCATCTCATCCTGGTCGAGCACCTGCTTCAGCCGGCCGGCGAGAGGCGCGACAATGCCATACGCCAGCAGCACGCCCATGAACGTACCGACCAGCGCCGACCCGATCATCGCGCCCAGGATCGACGGTGGCTTGTCGATCGATCCCATCGTCTCGACCACGCCGAGCACGGCGGCGACGATCCCCAGCGCGGGCAGCGCGTCGGCCAGGCCCTGCAGCGCATGATGCGCCTCGGCGCCTTCATGGAAATGCGTTTTCATCGCGTGATCCATCACGTCCTCGACCGCGTGGACTTCGAGCGTGCCCGAACTCACGACGATCAGGGTCAGCGTGTCGCAGATCAACGCGACCAGAGCCTTGTGGCTGGCGATTTTCGGAAATTCGGCGAAAATCGGCGAATTTCCGGGGTCGGTCACATGCGCTTCGAGCGCGACCGGGCCATCGCTGCGCAGGATTTTCATCAACCTTGTGCAAAGCACAATTGCATCGATATGGTCCTGCTTCGAATGCTTGGGGCCCTTGAAGACTTTGCCCAGCCCCGCGCCCAGGCCCTTGAGTTCGTGCAGTGAATTGCCGGTGATCGTCGCGCCCAGGGCGGCGCCACCGATGATCAGCATTTCGTGCGGGATGGCTTCCATCACCGGGCCGAGCGCGCCGCCGGTGAAGGCGAAACCGCCAAACACCATGACGAGCAGAACGACAATGCCGAGACCAGCATACATAAGAAATCATACCCCCCAGAGTGGCTTCAGTTGCCGATATCGTTGAACAGCGAGAGGGAGGACAGGCGCACGAAGCACGACTGGCTGGCCTGCAAAGCGGTGGTCAACTGTTGCAGCTTGATCGCCGCGGTCGAGACATCGGTGCCCCCGATCTGCCCTTCGGCCGTGGTGCGCGCAGTGCTTTGCGCGGTCAGGTTCTGCGTGTTGAGCGCGATCCACGATTCGCGCGCGCCGATCACGGTCTGCGCGGTGGTCACCGCGTCGAGCCCGTTGGACAGCGTGGTGATCCCGTCGGACGCAGCGGTCTGCGCCGCCGTGCCGCCGGCCTTGAGCGCGGTGGCGAGTGTGCCGATCGCGTCCATCACCGTCGTCGAATTGCCGTTGGCATCGGTGATGTCGAACACTTCGGGCCCGGTCAGGCTGGTCTGGACGCTTTGGCCGCCGCCGATGCCCAGCGACTGCGACGTCGCCGCGCCGCCGTAGACCGCCTTGCCGCTGGCGTCGGTGGTATAGGCGTTGCCGCTGACCCCGCCGCCAAACAGCGAATTGCCGTTGGCGTCGCTGGTGTTGGCCAGGCCGATCATGTCGGTCTGGATCTGCGACAACTGCTCGCCGATCGCTGCGCGGTCCGTATCGCTCAGCGTGCCGTTCGCCGCCTGCGTGGCCAGCGTCTTGGCCTTGTTGATATCGTTGACCATTTCGGTCATCGCCGAATCCGCGAGCTGCAGATTGGTGGTCGCCTTGTTGGCCGTGGTCGTGTCGACCGCCGCGGTCGCGTCCTGCAATTGCAGCATGCGCATCTGCGCCGCGGCTTCGGGATTGGCGGACGCGGTCGCGTACTGGTTGCCGCTGCTGATCGAGTTGTCGACCGCGTTGACCTGGCTTTGCAGCGACGAAAGCTGCTGCGCGGCGGTGGTATAGAACGCGCTGGTGCTCGAAGACGTGGTGATGGTCATGGCGGAGTCCTCGGAACTGCTAAGATCGAGACAGCTATCAGTTGGTCAGGTTGAGAATGCTGTCGAAAATGGTGCTGGCGGTCTGCATGACTTTGCTCGACGCCTGGAACGCCTGCTGAAACTTGACGAGGTTGATCGCCTCGGTGTTGAGATCGACGCCCGCCTGGCTCGACAGGCTCGACGATGCCGCGCTCGACAGCGTTTGCAGCGTGGTCTGCGTCGTGGTCGCGCTTTGCACCGATCCGGAAATGTCGGTCAGGATGTCGTTCATCGTGTCCGACGGATCGAGCGTGGCCAGCGCCGCCGTCATCGCGGTCAGGTTGGTCGGGTCGGAACTTTTGGCCGCAGATCCGGCTGCGGCGGTCGCGATCGCGCTGCCATTGCTGGTGGTCATTGCCAGGGTGGCGGCGGTCGTCCCCGAAAACAGCGCGGTGCCCGTGGCGCCGGTCAGGTCGGCGCCATTGGCCTGTTGCGTGTTGACCGTCGTCGCGATCGACGAGGCCAGGCTGTCGAGATTGGTGCTGATCTGGGTCAGCTTGGTCAGCGAGGCCTGGTTGCCCGCGATCGACCCGCCGCCCAGCGCAACCGAGGCATTGCCCACCGCCAGTGTTTCCGTGCCGTCGGCGTTGGTCGTCGCCGACAGCGTGTTGGTGCTGCTGCCGGTGACAAGCGGCGGTCCGCTGACGCTGCCGATATTGACGTTGACGCTGCCGTCGGCCTGCACGGTCGTGGCGATATTGGCGTATTGGCTGATCTGGTCGAGCAGACTGTCGCGCTGGTCCATGAGGCTCGCGCGGTCGCTGGTGGTGACATCGCCGGTGCCGGTCGCCTGCGCGGCGGTCGCCGATAGCTGGGTGTTGATTGTCGCCAGTTGCGTGCTCAGCGAATTGACCTGGGTCACGCCGTCGCCGACATTGCCCTGCAGCCCGGTCTGCGCGGCCGACAGGCTTTGCGCCGCGATCCGGAACGCGCTCGTCATCGTCGATCCGTCCTGGATCACCGTCGCGCGCAAGGAACTGTCGGCGGGATCGGTCGCCAACTGCTTGAACGAATTGGTGAACGTGCCGATCGCGGTGAACACGCCCGAATCTTCGACCGCGGTTTCCACATTGGTCAGCCCGGAGACCGTGGTGTTCGCCTGCGCGGTGTCGGACCCGGTGCGGCGTGCCTCCGATTGCAGGAAACTGTCGGCATTGCGCACGATCCCCGACACGACCACGCCCGACAGCGATACGTCGTTTGCGGTGCTCCAGGTGCTCGAAGACGCGACTTCGGTCATGTTCGCGCTGCGGCGGACATAGCCGTCGGTAGACGCGTTCGAGATGTTTTGCCCTGTGATGTCGAGCGCGAGTTCGGCCGCCCGGGCCCCGCTCGAGGCGATCGAGAGCAGGTTGCTTGTCATGGTTTTGCGCCTGTTGCGGGGCCGCTTTTTCCGCCCAGTTGTTTTTCGATCTGCTTGCCCAGGCCGAGCGTGCCGCTTTGCGCGGCGATGTCGGCGAATTTCTCGTCGCGCATCGCGGTAAAGGTGTCGTGGCCCTGGTCGCTGCCCCACAGCGTGTCGCCGAAATTCTGCTGGCGCGCCGATGACAGCATCTGGCGCACGAAGATCGCTTCGAACGACTGCGCCGCCTTGTGAAGGCGGGGGTCTGTGGCTGTTGCGGCCGGCGCCGCGCTGGTGGCCGACGAAATCGTGGTCATATCACTTCCATTTCCGCCTTGAGCGATCCGGCCTGTTTCAGGGCTTCCAGAATGGCGACCAGGTCCGAGGGACTGACGCCCAACTTGTTCAGCGCGTCGACCAGCGAGGCGAGCGAGGCGCCGGGCTTGAACAGTGCGACATGGGCGTCGCCTTCGTTGACGGTGATCGTGCTGCTGGGGGTCACCGCGGTGCGGCCCCCGCTGAACGGACCAGGCTGCGACACGTGCTGTTTTTCGTCGATCCGCACGACCAGCTTGCCGTGGCTGATCGCCGCCGGGGTCAGGCGGACCGCGCTGTTGATCACCACGGTGCCGGTGCGGCTGTTGACGATGACTTTGGCCTGCGCTTCGCCTGGCGTCAGTTCCAGCATTTCGATCGCGGCCATCTGGCTGGCGCGGCGGTCGGCGCCGATCGGCAGGTGCAGCGCGAGCGTCACGCCGTCCTCGACTTTGGCGGTGTCGGGGTATTTGGCGTTGATCGCATCGCGCACACGCGACGCCGTCAGGAAATCGGCCTGGAACAGGTTCCAGCGCAAGGTGTCGCCATGGTCGAACCCGGTTTCGACCGCGCGTTCGACCGTGGCCCCGTCGGCAATGCGGCCCACCGTAGGCACATTGACGGTCAATTGCGATCCGTCCTTGGCGGTAATGCCCAGGCCCCCGACCGCCAGGTTGCCCTGCGCCATCGCATAAATCTGGCCATCGGCACCGACCAGCGGGCTGAGGATCAGCGCGCCGCCGCGCAGCGACTTGGCCTTGCCGATCGTGCTGACGGTTACGTCGATGCGCTGGCCCGGTTTGGAAAACGCGGGCAGGTCGGCAGTGATCATCACCGCGGCGGCATTCTTCAGCCCCGGCGAAACGCCGGGCGGCAATTGCAGGCCGAGCCGGCCCGACACGCCGCGCATCGCCTGCGTCACATATTCGAGCGTGTCATCGCCGGTGCCGGGCAAGCCGACGACAATGCCGTATCCGGTCAACTGGTTGGTTCGAATGCCCTGGAACGTGCCGAGATCGCGGATGCGATCGGCCTGCGCGGGCGGCGCCAGAGTCACGGCGCACACCATGCCCGCCAGCAGAGCGAGACCCAAAGACTTCAGGCGGCGCAGGATGGCGCGAAAGGGGAGGGGCGTGATCATGGCGAAAGTCCTGGCAAGCTCGGTCAGAAGGGGTTGATGACGCTGAAGAACCGGGCCAGCCAACCGGGGCGGCTGGCGCGCCCGATCGATCCGTTGCCGGTATAGACGACGCGTGCATCGGCGAGCTGGCCCGACTGGATCATGTTGTTCTGATCGATGTCTGCGATCCGCACGATGCCCGAAATCTGGACCCATTCTTCACCCTGGCTGAGCAGCAGGCGCTTTTCTCCTTTCACAAAAACCGTACCGTTGCGGCGGACTTCGGCGATCGTCACCGAGACTTCGCCACCGAGCTGGCTCGTTTCCGAGGCATCGCCCTCACCATTGAACGCCGAAGAGCCCGCAGCATTAAGGGCATTGGCGTTAAAGACGATTGGGCCGGCGGTAGGGGGAGTCACGCTATAGCTGCCGGATTTGGCGATTTTTCCGACCGCCTGCTTGGTCGTGCTGATGTTTTCGACAAGCTGGATCGTCAGCAGGTCGCCGACCGAATGCGCGCGCGGGCCCTCGACGAGCCCGGCATACCCTGCGTTGACGTTGAAGATCGCGCCGTTCGACGCCGGCGGCGGGATCGCTATGGGGAGCGTGGGTTCGAAGCCTTTTTTCGGCTGGGTCGCGTGGGCCAGGTTGGGCGAGAGGACCAAAAGAAGAAGCCCGCTCATCCTGAGCCCGTCGAAGGATGCGCGCCGACGCCTGCCCAATCCTCGAGCGCCACGCACCAGGCCCACGACCTGCGCGTATCCTTCGACGGGCTCAGGATGAGCGGGTGGTGGTGGGTCGGGCAAATTGTTTGGGATAAGGTGAGCGGAATGGGCGAACCTCATCACGAAAGCGCCTGGTTGGCGTTCTTGAGCATGTCGTCGACTGCGCTGACCACTTTGGAATTCACTTCATAGGCGCGCTGGCATTCGATCATGTCGACCAGTTCGGTCACGACGCTGACGTTGGATTCTTCCAGAAAGCTCTGGCGGATCGTGCCGTGGCCCGTCACGCCCGCGGCGCCGACCTGCGGCGCGCCGCTGCCGGCGGTTTCCTTGTAGAAATTGTCGCTCGCGGCCTGCAGCGCAGACGGGTTGGCGAATGTCGCGGTGGTGATCTGGCCCAGGGTGCTTGATGTGGTCGCGCCGGTCAGGATTGCGGAAACCGTTCCGTCCTGGCCGATCGTGATCGAGCTGGCACCTTGCGGAATGGTCAGTTGCGGCTGCAGCGGATAGCCCTGCGAAGTGACCACCAGCCCTTCGGCCGAAGTCGTGAAATTGCCCGCGCGGGTATAGCCGAGCGAGCCGTCGGGCATCGTGATCTGGAAATAGCCTTCGCCGCTGATTGCCATGTCGAGCCCGTTGCCGGTCGATTGCAAAGTACCCTGGCTGACATCGGTGCTGGTCGCCTGGACCGAGACGCCGGTGCCCAGGTTGATGCCGGTGGCATAGCTGGTCTGGCCCGACGATTGCTCGCCCGCGACGCGCGCGTCCTGATACGCGAGCGTCGCGAAATTGGCGCGCTCGCGCTTGAACCCGGTGGTGCTGACATTGGCCAGGTTGTTCGAAATGACCTGCATGCGCGTGTCCTGGGCCTGCAGCCCGGTGCGTGCGACATAGAGCGCGGATGATGGCATTGTAGTGTGCTCCAGAAATCAGGGATCAGCCAGGAAGCCCCATCAGGGCGGTCGATTTTTCGTCATTGTCCTTGGCCGTCGCGACCATCTTCGTGCGCATGTCGAACAGGCGCTGAGCCGAGACCATGTCGACCAGCACCTGGGTCGCGTTGACGTTGGATTTCTCCAAAGTCGCGCCGATCAATTTGGCATTGTCGTCGGCGGGCAGGACCCCGCCGCCGACGACGCGAAACATGCCGTCGAGGCCTTTTTCGATCTGGGTTCCGGTCGTGCTGGCCAGTTTCAGCTTGCCGATCGGGTCGGGCGGCGCGCTGCCCTGCGACGGGTCGCTGGCCAGCACGGTGCCATCGCCCGAAATCCTGACACTGTTGCCGGTCGGCACGGTGATCGGGCCGCTGTCCGACAGCACCGGCAGCCCGTCGCCATTGATCAGCGTGCCATTGGCATCGATCGACAGGTCGCCGCGCCGGGTATAGGCCTCGCTGCCGTCCGACGCCTGTACCGCGAGCATCGTGTCGCCGGTCATCGCCACATCGAGCGGATTGCCGGTCGGCATCAGGTCGCCCTGTTTGCTGCTGGAACCGCGCACTTGCGCATCGATCATCGCGCGCGCCTCCAGCCCTTTGCCCTTGATCGTGGTGGGCGTGTTGACGAGCATTTCGGCGCGAAACCCGGTGGTCTGCGCATTGGCCATGTTGTTGGCGATGACCCGTTGCTGGTTCATCGACGCGGACAGGCCGGAATAGGCAGTATAGATCAGGTGATCCACGGCGCGCCCCTATCATTCATGCAGGTTGATGATGTTTTCAACAGTGGTCGTCGTCGCGTCGATCGCCTTGGAATTGGCTTCGAAATACTGTTGCGCGGTGATCAGGTCGACGAGCTGCGACGACAGGTCGACGTTCGATTCCTCGAGCGCGCCCGACCGCAGGCTGCCGTTCGTGCCCGTCGCCGGCTGGCCATAGGTGGGCGTTCCCGACAGTCCGGTCGCGGTGTAATCCTGGTCGCCGTTCTGCAGCAGGCCCTCGGGCGAGATGAACGATGCCAGCGCGATCGTGCCGATCGTCGTGCTCGTGCCATCGGCATACGAGGCGCTGACGACACCGGACGCAGACACGGTCACGCCCGCAAACGCGCCGCCGGCGGCATCGGTCGACGGGACCACGGCGTCGGTCGGCGTGGCCGATGCGGCGGTGGTGACTTGCAGCCGGTTGTTGTTGTCATCGACGATATAGCTGTTGCCGGTCGTCGCCGTCGTGGTCGAATCGAGCGAGAAATTGCCGTTGCGGGTATAGGACACCTGGCTGGTGACCGGCGATTTCACCGCGAAAAAGCCCTGGCCGCTGATCGCGAGATCGAGCGCGGAGCCGGTCTGGTCGACCGAGCCCTGGCTGAAATCCTGCTGGATCTGCGCGACGGCCGATCCGATCCCGATCACATCGCGCGGGTTGGTATAGGCGCTGGTGGCGACCAGGTTGGCGAACTGGACATCGCTCGATTTGAAACCGGTGGTGTCGGCATTGGCGATGTTGTTGCCGATCACGTTGAGTTCGGTCTGGGCATTCTGCAGGCCGGTGAGCGAGGTTGCGTAGGACATGGGGGAGTTCTCCGGTGGGGTGGCAGCAAAGGGAATGAAGGGGTCAGGCGGACACGCCGCTGGTGCCTGATGTGCTCGAATCCGAGGTCGTGGCGTTGACGCCGGTGGTGCCGGTCACGCTGCTGATCTGGCCCGAAATCGTGCCCAGGTCGGTGTTGGTCGTGGTCGCGGCGGCCAGCGTCGAAAACTGCGCGAGCTGGGCCAGCATCTGGGTGTTGTCGACCGGCGCGGTCGGGTCCTGGTTCGCGAGCTGCGTCGTCAGCAGCGTCATGAAGTCGGCCTCGGTCAACTTGTTGTAGGCGCTGGTCGAGCTGGTCGCGGTCCCGGTGCTGGAACTGCCACTGCCACTGGTACTGGAAACTGCGGTCATGACGTTTTCATCCTCATGGTATCAAGAGTGAGCTGTTTGGCGGTTTGCAGCGCTTCGACCACGTTCTGGTACTGGCGCGAGGCTTCGGACATTTCGATCATCTCGGCATTTTCATCGACGCCCGATGCCCAGGTGTCGCCATTGGCATCGGCCAGCGGATTGTCCGGATCGTGCTGGCGGACGGGCGTCGCATTGGATTGATAGACGCCCTGGACTTTGACCGTGGCCAGGCCCGTGGTCGTATCGAGCACGCTGGCAAATACCGGGCGCAGCGGGCGGTACGCGGTCTGCGCGCTGCCCGAGACGGTGCCGGCATTGGCCATGTTCGATGCGGCCGCGTTCATCCGCACCAGTTGGGCGGACATCGCGCGCGCCGATGCGTCGAACAGCGTCATCGGGCGGGGGGCGTTGGACATCGCCTATTCCCCCTTCAACGCGCGGCTGACCGTGTTGACGCGGTCCTGCAGCATGTTGAGCGTCGCTTCGTAGCCGATCGCGTTTTCGGCAAAGGCGGTCTGTTCGGTGGACATTTCGACGGTGTTGCCGTCGAGCGCGGGCATCACCGGCACGCGGTATTGCGTCGCGGTGCCGACCGCCTGCGTGACGCTGGCGCCTTGCGCCATCGCCTTCAGCGCGCCGCCGAAATCGATGTCGCGCGCCTTGTATCCGGGGGTGCCGGCATTGGCGATGTTCGACGTCAACAGCCCCAGGCGCTGCGACCGCAGCTCCAGTGCCATGCCGTGAATTCCAAACAGGGCGTCGCCCATATCGTCTCGTGCCTCCTCGCCAGCGTGCGATGCGAAAGGGGAAGTGCAAGGCGCGTGCCAAATGGGCCGGAGCGGTGTTTCGCGGGGGTTGGCGTGGCGTACCCGGCAAAGCCTTGCCGGGGTTGCCGGATGACCGGCAAATGTTTGCATTCACACGAAAAAAGCTGAAATCAGGCGTGAAATTGCCGTCCTGTCTGGCGCGGGAGTCACCCGCTTCGTCCGTCAGGATATGCACTGCCCATGCTTGCCCATCTGTTCGATCCCGTTCCGGCCGCCATAGTCGTTGGCGGGACGCTGCTGGCCACGGGCCTGCGCGCGGGGGCTGCCGATCTGCACCACACCTGGGGCGGGCTGGTCGCGCTGTGCCGCCGCCGGTTCGATGCCGAGCGCAGCGCCGCGATCTCGCGCCGCTGGCCAATGATATCCGCACCGACGGCGTGTTTCGCACAAAGGCGCGGATCACCGGCGATCGCGCGCTCGATGACGCGATCAAGGCGATGATCGAGGGCCAGTCGGCCTCGATGCTGATGATGCACCATGCGGTCGATCGCAAGAAACGCCTGGCCCGGGCGCAGCGCGCCGCGATCACGCTGGCGCAGGCGGCCGACTTGGCGCCGGTGTTCGGCCTGGCCGGCACGTTGATTTCGCTGGCCGCGGTGTCGGGCAGCGGGATTGCGCGCACGATGTTTCTCAGCGCGATTTCGCAATCGGTGCTCGCGACGCTTTATGGCCTGCTGCTCGCCAATATCCTGCTCGCGCCGCTGGCCCGCGCGATCGAACGCCACGCCGAGCGCGAGGAAAAAGTGCGGCAGGAGCTGATCGACTGGATTGCGGGGCAATTCTCCGCGGTCGCGCCGCGCCTGCGTCGCGGAGCATCGGCCGCATGATCGCGCGGATGGCCAGCACTGGCTGGCAGACGATCCTGGCCGACCTGTCGCTGATCCTGTTCATGGTCACTGCCTCGGCGCTGGCCAATGCGCCCGATGGTCCGCTGGGACCCGAGGGCGATCCGCATCCCGCCGCGCGCCATGTGCCGCCACCCGCCGCCACGCCAAAGCCGGTGCCCGGCATCGCGCCGCTGATCCATGCCGAACCGGTCGGCGTCTGGCGCAATGGCGCCGGCGCGCCGCCGCTGGGGCAATGGCTGCACGATGTCGCGCGCGATCCGCGCCTGCGCCTGGCGATCACCGTGCACTATGCCCCCGGTGGCCGCAAAGCCGCGCTGGCGCAGGCGCTGCGGCTCGACACCGCGGCGGGCAAGCTTGCCGGCGATGCGCGCATCGTCGTCGAGCCGGGCCTGCCCGCCGGCGCCAGCGCGGAGCTTGGGTACGACGCGGATGGCACGCAGCTTGCTACGCCTGGAACATGACCATGAAATCCACACATTCGCTGTTTGTCGTCGCGCTGTTTGCCGGTGCGCCGCAAGCCCACGCCCAGGCTGTCACCACCGGGATGCACGATCCGGGCGCGATCGATCGCGATGTCGCGGCGTTTACCGGGCAGCCGATCGGCGCGCCGGGCGGCGCGGCGCGGCCGATCGACCGGCGCCTGCGGCTGAGCGCGTGCGCGGCGCCGCTGGCGATGTCGTGGCGCGGCGATGCGCGCGCCAGTATCCTGGTCGAATGCCCTGATCTTGGGGGCTGGCACCTGTTTGTCGCGCTGGCGGCCGGCGCCCGGCAAACCCCTGCCGGGCCGGTGATCGAGCGTGGCCAGTCGGTCACGGTCGCGCTGACCGGCGATGGTTTCTCGGTCACGCAATCGGGCGAAGCGCTTGAAAACGGGGCACCTGGTGCCTGGATCCGGGTGCGCACGGTGGCCAAGGGCGAACCGTTGCAGGCGCGCGTGGTGCGCCCCGGATTTGTCGAAGTGCCGGTCGAGTAAACCGGCAAAACGCCGCCGGGCCGGCAGATTTTTTCCGCCGGGCTTAAACCGGGGGCAAGCCCGCCGTACTTGACGATACATTCTTCGCAAGGGAGCGAACCATGGCATCGTTAGACATCGGAGCAAACCTCCCGGTCGGCGCGGTCCAGACCAGCACCGTGCAGCCGGCCGTCCAGCCCGCAGCAACCACACCGGCCGCGTCTGTTACCGCAGACACGACCACCACTGCCCCAGCCAGCGCGGCGCCCCAGGTTCAGACGAGCCTGAGCGTCACCGCCGGCGAGGCCCCGATCGACCACACCCGTGTCGATGAAATCCGCAAGGCGGTGCAAAGCGGCAATTATCCGCTGGTCCCCGCCGAAATCGGCGATGCCATGGTGGCCGCCGGGCTTATGTTGCGAAAGACGAGCTGATGGGTTTTGCATTCGAGCCGGCTATCATGGACGCACCTGCTGCAGCGGGCGCGCTTCACCCTTTCGATCTGCGCGAGGTCCTGCGGCAGATGCTTGCCGTGCTCGAAACCGAGCGGCAGGCGCTTGCCGGTCTCGATGTCGATGGCATCGTCGGCTGCGCGGTCCGCAAGGATGTGCTGTGCACCCGGCTCGAAGACACCACGGCGCGCGATGTCGACGAGGAATGCCGGGGGCTGGTTGACGCTGCGCGGCGCCTGAACGAGACAAACCGGCGCGTGCGCAACCTGATCGCGGCCAATGTCGCGACGCGGCTCGACGCGCTGACCGGCCAACCCGCGCTGTACCGCGCGCAGCTCGACGCGGCGCGGGTACGCCGCCTGCGCTGAGCACCGATTGGCACGCCTTTTGCTGAACTCCTGACAACGGGCGCACTTCGCGCCTGTCACGGGGGGTTTTCAGTTTGCCGGATGCGTCCGTACCCAATTCGATGATGCCCGGCTTGCCCGGAGCACCCACCGCGCAGATGCCGGTGCAGGCCGCGATTGCGCGTGCCGCCTCGGCAACCGGGGCCGATTTCAACTTTCTGCTGGCGCAGGCGCGGCTCGAATCCGGGCTCGATCCTTCGGCGCGGGCGCGCACATCGAGCGCGCGCGGGCTGTATCAGTTTACCGGATCGACCTGGCTGCGCACGCTCGAACGGCACGGCGCCGATCTGGGGCTCGATACCGCCGGCACAGCGCAAGACCCGGCGGGGCGCGCGCAATTGCTGGCGATGCGCGGCGATCCGGCAGCCTCGGCGATGATGGCCGGCGAACTGGCCAACGACAATCGCGGTTACCTGTACAATGTGCTCGGCCGCGACCCCGACAATGCCGAGCTGTATCTCGCGCATTTCCTCGGCCCCGATGCCGCGGGCAAATTCCTCGGCGCGCTGTCGACCGACCCGACCCAGAGCGCAGCGGCGCTGCTGCCCAGGGCGGCGGGCGCCAACCATGCGATTTTCTTCGCAGGATCGTCGCCGCGCAGCGTCGGCGAAGTGATGAACCTGCTCCGCACCAAATTCGACAGCGCGATGGCGAGCACGGCGCCCGAGCCAGGCGGGATGGGCGGCGGATATTTGCCGATGACGGCAGGCCCGGTTGCCGTACCGTCCCAGCCGACAGGCGGGCCCCTGGCGCAGGAATTCGCCGCCGCCACGCCGCCCGCGCAAAGCTCCATGGCCGATACGCTGGCCTCTGCATTCGGTACCGGCGGCAGTGAGGCAATGCCCGCCAATGTCCGCGCCGCGTATGGCCAGATCCGGGCGCTGGGCCTGTGAAGCGGTTCGCCAATGTGGGCGCGCTGGCGCTGCCCGCCGGGATCCTGACGCTGATCGCGTTGATGGTCGTCCCGATCCCCGCGTTCATGCTCGACGTGTTTTTCGTGTTCAATATCGCGCTGTCGGTCGCCGTGCTGATGGCGGCGATGAACGCGGAAAAACCGCTCGATTTTTCGTCGTTTCCCTCGGTGCTGCTGTTTGCGACCTTGTTGCGCCTGTCGCTCAATGTCGCCTCCACGCGCGTCGTGCTGGTCAATGGCCATAACGGCGGCGCGGCGGCCGGCCGCGTCATCGAAAGCTTTGGCGCGTTCCTGATCGGCGGCAATTTCGCGGTCGGGCTGTTCGTGTTCATGATCCTGATGATCATCAACATGGTCGTCGTGACCAAAGGCGCGGGCCGCGTGTCCGAAGTCTCGGCGCGGTTTACGCTCGATGCCTTGCCCGGCAAGCAGATGGCGATCGACGCCGACCTGGGCGCGGGCCTGATCAACGCGCAGGAAGCCAAGCAGCGCCGCCGCGATGTCGCGACCGAGGCCGATTTCTACGGCTCGATGGATGGCGCCAGCAAATTCGTCAAAGGCGACGCGATCGCCGCGGTGCTGATCCTGGGCGTCAATATCATCGCCGGGTTCTGCCTGGGCATGCTCAGCCACGGGCTGACTGCGGCCGATTCTGCGCAGAAATACGTGACGCTCGCGGTCGGCGATGCGCTTGTCGCGCAAGTGCCCTCGCTGCTGTTGTCGATCGCGGCGGCGGTGATCGTCACGCGCGTTTCGGACAGCCGCAATCTGTCGGGCCAGATCGGCGGGCAGTTTTCCAGCCCCTCGACCTGGCTGCCGGTTGCGGTGATCCTGACCGCGATCGGTATGATCCCCGCGATGCCGCAATCGGTGTTCCTGCCCGCCGCCGCGCTGTCGGGCTGGCTGTGGTGGAGCCTGAAGAAACGTGCCGCGCGCCAGAAAGTCGCCGACGCGCCGCCGCCCGAAGCCGCATCCGATCCCGCGCGCATCAATCTCGAAGATGTGTCCGACCACACGCTGGTGACGATCGAGCTCGGCTATGGCCTGGTCCATCTCGTCGATGCGAAGCGCGGATCGCCGCTGGTCGCGCGGATCACCGGGGTGCGCAAACAGTTGAGCCAGGCCTGCGGGTTTATCGTGCCGCAGTTTCGCGTGCGCGATTCGCTCGAACTGCCGCCCAACCAGTACCGCATCCTGCTGGGCGGCGTGACGATCGGCGGCGCGACGGTGCAGCCCGAACGCATCCTGGCGATCAACGCCGGCGAAGCCAACGACAACCACGGCATGCGCGGCGACCGCACCACCGACCCCAGCTTTGGCTGCCCGGCAATCTGGATCGATGCCGCGAGCCGCGACACCGCCATCGCCGAAGGGTTCCTGACCGTCGACGCCGGCACTGTCATCGCCACGCATCTCAACCAGTTGCTCGGCGAACGGCCGCAAGCCATGCTCGGCCCCGACGAAGTGCGCGCCATCCTCGAAGGCGTGCGCCAGCGCGCGGCGGGTCTGGTCGAAACGATCCACCCCAATCCGCTGTCGCTCGGCGCCATCACCCGCGTGCTGCGCGCCCTGCTTGAAGACGGTGTCGGCATCGGCCACCCGCTGCCGATCCTGGCCGCGCTCGGCCAGGCGGTGCAGCAGACCACCGAACACGAACGCCTGATCGACCTGGTCCGCGCCGAACTCGGCCCGATGATCGTGGGCCGCGCGTGCAGCCCGCATGACCGCCTGCCCGTAATCACGCTCGAAGCTGGCCTCGAAGCGATGATCGTCAACGGCATGCAGGACCCGGTCTCGGGCCTGCCGGTGATCGAGCCCGACCTCGCACGCGGCCTGGGCGAACGCATCGCCGCGATGATTACCGAACGCGGCCCCGGCGCGATCCCGCCCGCGCTGATCGTGCAGCCACGCGCCCGGCGCACGCTGTCCGCAGCACTGCGGTTCCGCGCGCCGGCCTGCCTCGTCCTCTCGATTTCCGAACTGCCGCAGAGCCAGCCGATCGAAGTGATCGCAGTCATCGGCGGCGAGGCCAATGCCGCCGCGCCGCCCGTACCCGCGCTCACCGACCAATCAACCACCCGCCAAGGGTCTTCCCGGATGCCGGAAGGACTTGCCGCATGAACATGCAACTCCGCAGCTTAGGCGCCGCGCGCGCCTATCGCGACGATACCGCCGACCGCATCCGCCGCTTCCTGCCAATGGTCCGCCGCCTCGCCTGGCACGCCCACGGCTCCGGCCGCGCCGGGATCGAAGTCGATGACCTGATCCAGTCCGGCCTCGTCGCGCTGACCGAATGCGCCCAGAAACACAACGGCCAGACCGAAGACGGCTTCGCCGCCTACGCCAAACTCCGCGTGCGCGGCGCCATGGTCGACCTGATCCGCCGCACATCGCCGATGTCACGATCGGCCTCCGACCGCCGCCGCACCCTGCGCGACCACACCGAAACCCTCTCCGCCACACTCGGCCGACAACCCACCGAAAGCGAACTCGCCGAAGCCATGGGCGTAACCCTGTCCGACCTCGGCGACCTGCGCGCAGCATCCGAACCCCTCCGCTTCGAACCGATCGACGACGCCTACTCGGACAGCTCGATGGCCTTCGCCGACGACCGCCCCGACAGCTTCGCCCAGATCTCCGACCAGGAAACCCGGCACACCGTCGCCGAAGCAATCGGCGCACTGCCCGAACGGCTGCAAATGGTGATCCAGCTATACTTCGTCGAAGAACTGAACCTGGCCGAAATCGCGGCCGTGCTGGAAGTCAGCGTGCCGCGGGTGCACCAGTTGAAGGCGCAGGCGCTTGATCGATTGCGCGGGTCTTTGGGGGGGGATTTTGAAGTGGTTTGAAGGGCCTCCGGCGGCCTAGGGCCATTGCCCTAGGAACCCGTTACCGTCTTGCACTGCGCGTTGCCTATGCGTTTGCACCCCGCCGCGCAGCGGCCTTATTGTCTACCGACGCAGCGTCGGGATGTTACGCCGAACAGATACATCAACGCGGACGGTAACGGGATGCAAGGGCCCATGGCCCTTGCCCGCCGGAGGCCCTTAATCGCTCGCGGTTATCGAACAGAAAGAGCAGCGGGATCCCGGGTCAAGCCCGGGATGACGAGGGGGTGGGTTGGGGGCTGCTCAGGTCTTGGGCGCGTTGATAATCGGGTCGCCCAGTTTCAGTTGTTTGCCGTCGGTGATGATCACGCGGTCGCCCAGGTGTGCTTTGGCGAACAGTTTCGCGGCGAAGCCGTCGGGGACGCCGATGCAGCCGTTGGTGGCGTAGCCGGCTTCGACTTTGCTGCTGTGGATCGAGACGCCGTCGTTGGTCAGGCGCATCATGTAGGGCATGGGGACGTTGAAGATGTTCGAGATGTGGTGTTCGTCTTTTTGGGTGATGGGGAAAACACCGAGGGGTGTTTTCTTGTCGCCGTAGCCTTTGAGGATGGCGGTTGCGCCGACTTCGTGGCCGTTTTCGAAGACCGAGAGCACGCGGGCGGTCAGGTCGACGGTGACGACGAGTGGGCCGGGTTCGCCTTTGGATTCGTCCCAGAAATAGTTGCCGAATTTGATCGGGCCCGAGATGGGCAGGATCGATCGGACGACGAATGGGCCATCCATGACGGGGTGGGGCGGGGCGGGGGTCAGCACTACGGTTGGCGCGGGTGCCGATGGATGGGCGTTTGCGGACGGGACGGCGGCCTGGGCTGTGGCGAGTTGGTGCGTGGGGGCGTGGGCGGGCATGACCAGGCCGACGACGTCCTTCAGGACGTGCATTGCCAGGTTCAGCGACAGGAAAACCACCGCCGCGCCGCCGATCAGCAGCGGCCAGCGGCGTTTAGTCCATTTGCGCCATTTGGGCGGCAGGGCCCACATCGTCGTATTCCTTTTGTCTAGCTCCCCTCCCCTTCAGGGGAGGGGCTGGGGGTGGGGCCTTTCCCCACTCGCTACGCTGAGCCAAGTCGATAAGCCCCACCCCAACCCCTCCCCTGAAGGGGAGGGGCTTAAGATGTGCGGGTATCTTATACAGATATAGCCGCGAAATGTGTGCGGATTGGTTGATCGGCGTGGTTAACGCGCGGTTCTCGGTGTCCCTAGCCAGGTCAGCCGGCGCCAGACCATTTCGAACGGGCCCTGGCTGTGGTGCGCCAGCCAGCGCCGGGGCCAGGCGAGCATGAGGAACCAGCCCAGCGGGATGAACAGCGGCAGGTACCCGCGCGGCAGCCATGCGGCGAGGCCGAGGCCCCAGCCCGAAAACAGTGCGGTCATCACGATTGTCGTGCCCAGGTAATTGGTAAAGGCAGTGCGCCCTGCGGCTGCCAGCGCGAGGCCGATGCGGGTGTTACCGACCAGCGGCCAGGCGAGCATCAGCGCCGCGCCATAGCCGAGCGCCATCGCCAGATGCGGCAGGGCGGTCAGCGTCTGGATCACGGCGAACATCGCGCGGGGCGGAAAGTCGTGCGCACCGATCCACCAGGCCAGCGCCAGCGTCATCGCGCCGCCGAGGCCGATGCCGAGCCCCGCCATCCAGACCAGCGTGCGCCGTTGCCACGCGCCGGTCCACAGCCCGGCGCGATGCAGGCCCATGCCAATCACCATCAGCGGCAGCGTCTCGGTAAATGTCGAACCTGTGGTTTGGAGCGGCAGCCATAGCGCGGTGGTCAGGCGCAGGCGGATCGCAACGAAAAACGGCGCGATAAGGATCTGGTGGTCGGCGGCCAGGGATTGGGCGATGCGGGCCATCATTGCGGTTTCGTCGGCGCGATCACCGGCCAGTCCCCCGCCAGCGAGGACCGCGTGTTCGGCCGCGATACCTTGCACCGCGCCGATCGCATCGAGCCCGTGGCTGAGCCCGAACAAGGTCAGCCCCATGCCGATCAGCAACCGGGCGGGCATCCGGCAAAGCAACAACGCCGCCAGCCCGCACAACGCATAAGGAAACAGGATGTCGCCCCACCACAGCAGCAGGTAATGCGCATAACCGAACAGCAGCAGCCAGCCGAGCCGCCGCGCCTGCATCCCCGGGCCCCACGCGCCGCGCGCGTCGGCGGCATCGATGAACAGCAACATGCTGGCGCCGAACAGCAGCGTGAACAGCGCGCGCATCTTGCCCTCGAACAGCACGAACGCGATCAGGAACCACGCGTCGCCGCCCGGCTCTGCGCGCGGCAGGTGCGGGCTGAAACTGGCGAGCGTCGGGCCCCAGAACCCGGTAATGTTGATCGTCAGAATGCCGAGCAGCGCGACCCCGCGGACAAAGTCGATCGCGGCAATTCGGGGCGGTTTGGCGTCCGACTTAATGATTGACGACAAGGCAGGTCAGGCCCGCAGCTTTGAGCGAGGCGCAGGCGGCTTTGGCGGCGTCCTGCGAATAGCCGCCCGCCATCAGGCGCGCAACGCCGGTGCCGGCATCGATGCGCGAGTGTCCGGCGATTTCGGGCCGGCCGTGGACTTTGGCCCAGAGACCGTCGGCGTTCGATTTCTGGCCGAATGCGCCAAGTTGCAATTTCCATTCGCCGCCGCTGCTGCTGTGCGCGGGTGCAGGGGCTTCGACAGCCGCGAGTTTAACGGGCTTCGGCGTGACCGGGCGTGGCGGGGCGACGGCGGCAGCCGCGACAGGGCGCGGCGCGGCGGCTACGTGCGTCGGCATGGTGACGGGGTGCGCATATGAAGCGCCAGCGGTCGTCGGACCGGTGTTGGAAGAAGCGATTGTCGATGGCGGCAGGTCAGCCTGCTGCATGGTACCGGCAGGCGCGGAGGCCGTAACCGGCGCCGCAGTCCCAAGATCGGCCGCGCCCATTTCGCGCGAGCGGTTCGCGGCGGCCTTGCGGTCCAGCTCTTCGGCGAGCGCCACGCCCTGCTGGCGCTGTTCGAGCGGGATGCCGTCGTTCATCGCGGCCAGGCTGCTTTGCGCCTGCTGCAGGCCGGTCGCGGCGGAGCGGGTCATCAGCGCATAGGCGCGCACGAGGTCTTTTGGCGCATAGTCCCCGTTGTACGCGGCGATCCCCAGGATATACATCGCGCGCGGCTCGCCCCGGTCGGAGGCGGCGTTCAGCCACGGCAGCGCTTCGGCCTGGCGGCTGGTCTGGAACAGCAGGATGCCGTAATTGTCGGCGGCGCGGACGTGGCCCTTCTGCGCGGCGCGGCGGTAATAATCCTCGGCCTTGCCCATGTCGCGCGGCACGCCCCGGCCCAGCTTGTAGGCCTGGCCCATGTTGAACATCGCGTCGGGATCGCCCTTGTTGGCGGGGGTCTGCCATTGCTGGACGGCGCTATCGTAATCGCCCCGGCTCCAGGCATCGACGCCTTCCTTGACATCGGCATGCGCAGGAATCGCCATCATGGCGCCCAGCAGAAGTGCCGCGCCCCCGCCGTTTACCGCCAGGCGAAATGCCGAATGCCCCATCGCGAATATGCCCCTGATCGCTCTAAACACTGTGTCTGGCGCGAACCCTTATTCGCAATCCGTAAACGAATCTGCGCCATTCGTCATGGCCCTTAAGTCCTGACCCGCCGCGAACAGCCCCAAAATCGGGCACAAACCGCGCAAAATGTGCCCGATTCCGGGTTTTTCGCGCCGGATGAACGGTTTCGAGAAATCGTTAACCAAAATTTGAGACTGATCAGGGATTATCCCTAGCGAGAGTCACTGCCTGGGTCTTTGCGGGACCTGGCGTCGACGACACGTTTTGACAGGATCGGGGAACTGCGTTGCGCGTATTGGCACTGGCATCGCAAAAGGGAGGCGCTGGCAAGACCACCTTGGCAGGCCACCTGGCTGTCCAGGCGCAGCGCGCCGGGGCGGGGCCGGTCGTGCTCGTCGATATCGATCCGCAGGGTTCGCTGACCGAATGGTGGAATGAGCGCGAGGAAGAATATCCCGCGCTGGCCCAGACCAGCGTCGCGCGGCTCGCGACCGATCTTGCACTCCTGCGCAGCCAGGGCTTCAAACTCGCGGTGATCGATACCCCGCCGGCGATCACGCTGGCGATCCAGGCGGTGATCCAGGTTTCCGAACTCGTCGTCATTCCGACCCGGCCCAGCCCGCATGACCTGCGCGCCGTGGGTGCAACCGTGGAACTGTGCGACCGCGCAGGCAAGCCGCTGATTTTCGTGGTCAACGCGGCTACGCCCAATGCGCGCATCACGACCGAGGCCGCGATCGCGCTAAGCCAGCATGGCACGGTCGCGCCGGTGATCATGCACCATCGCACCGATTTTGCCGCATCGATGATCGATGGCCGCACGGTGATGGAAGTCGATCCCAAGGGCAAGTCCGCGCGCGAAATGGGCGAATTGTGGACGTATGTGTCCGAACGCCTGGAAAAGAATTTTCGCCGCACCGTATTTGCCGTGCCGCAGGCGCCGGGTTCGGTCGCGGGCCACGCGATGCAGGGCGCCGCGCGTCCGGCCGCAAGCGGCTTTGGCCGGCGCGTGGTCGGTACATGAGCAGTCCTTCCTCACCAAAGCCGATGGCCTCGCTCGTATCGGGCATGCTCGGCCGGCGGGTCGAAGGGCGGCGCGTGCCGCTGTCGTTTGCGCCTGTCGAAACCGACGCGCCCGATGCCGCCGTGCCCGAAGTGCTGCGCCAGATCGAACGTCTGGCCGTGGCGCTGGGCCTGGGCGCGCCCGAACCGGTGGAAGCCGATGGCACGAAACGCCGCCGGATTGCCTCCACCGTGCGACTCGACCCCACGCGCCATGCGCACGTGCGCCAGATTGCCAACGCCCGCGCGACCAGCGTGCAATGCGTACTGGTCGAAGCACTCGATCTATACCTTGCCACGATACCTTCAACGCCGACCATGAATGCGACGCCACCGTCGCGCGTTCCACGTTCGACCGGAAACAAGCCATGACCGCCAGCCAATCTTCGTTCCGCTTCCTGCGCCTGACTCGTGGGGCCGTGCTGGCAACCGGGGTAGTCGCCGCCGCGATCGTCAGCGGGTGCACCAGCGCGCCGCGTCCCGAAAAACTGGCCGAGCAGGCTCGCGAAGCGATGCACAACGGCAAGAATGCCAAGGCGGTCGCGCTGTCCGAACAGGCGGTGCATGTCGACGGGCGCAACGCCGGTCTGCGACTGTTGCTGGCCAATGCCTATTTGCGCGGGGGCCGGTTCGAATCGGCGCGCACCGGGTATGCCGATGCGATCCAGTTGGGCGATGACAGCAGCCGCGCCGCGCTCGGCCTGGCGCTGTCCGACCTGGCGCTGGGGCACAATCGCGCCGCGCTCGACACGTTGAATACTTATGCCGATGTCATTCCCGCGGCCGATCTCGGGCTGGCGCTGGTCATGACCGGGCAGAACGAACGCGGGCTGACCGTGCTGACCGCGGCCGTCCGCAGCGGCGACAACGGACCCAGAGTGCGCCAGAACCTGGCTTATGCCTACGCGCTGTCGGGCTTCTGGGCCGAAGCGCGCGCGATGGCCGGGCAGGATATTCCCGCCGACCAGGTCGATGGCCGGCTGGCTTCATGGGCCGCGATGACCGGTCCCGATGACGGCCGCCGCCGCGTCGCCGCGATGGTCAATGCGCCGCTGGTCGGCGATACCGGCCAGCCCGAAGCGCTGGCGCTGTCGCATTTCCCCGCTGTTCCAGGCGAAGAAGCGCCAACGCCAAAGACCGCGCCGGTTCAGTCCGCCGCTGCCGAACTGGCGCCGGTGCAGCCTGCGCAGGCACCGGTTGCCGCATCGGGCGCGCTGGCGCGGATCGATCTGCCGGCTTCGCGTCCGGCCGCTGCGCTGCCGGTTGCGGTACGTGCTGCGCCACGATCTGCAACATTGGCGGCTGTTCTGGCCCCGGCACCGGTCACGCCGCGCCAGGTCGTGGCCCGGCCCAAACTGGTCAAGGTCGCCATGGCCGCTCCAGCCGTCAAAGGCATGGGCACCCATGTCGTGCAGATCGGCGCGTACAACAGCGAAGAATCGGCGCATCGTGCGTGGCAGCATTTCCAGTCGCGCAACCCTGCGCTGGCCGGGCACCCCAGCCTGGTGACCAAAGTCAATGTTCACGGCCATGATTTCTGGCGGTTGCAGGCCGCCGGTTTCGGCGCGCAGGCTTCGGCATCATCGGCATGCGGTTCGCTGCGTGCGCATGGCGGCGCGTGTTTTGTGATGGCGATGAATGTCGCGGGTCAGGTCAGCGGCGTGCAGACTGCCTCTGCGGCTCCGGTGGCGCATGCGTCGCAGCCTGTGGCGCATCCCGCACCGGTGCGCCTGAGCATGAACAACGCGCGGCGCTAAAATTTGCGGCGTAATTAAACAAATCTCGCTCATCCTGAGCTTGTCGAAGGACGCGCGCTACGGTCGATCCGGGTGATGTTGCTATCGCGCTGTGCCAGCGTTGGCGCGCGTCCTTCGACAAGCTCAGGATGAGCGGACCTTGTTAAATAACAGCACCTTACCTTTGTTTTGGTGCCATCCGTCAGCGCGTGCCCCAAATGGCGCCTTTAACGTGTGAATGTGTTAGCCCCCGAGGGGAGGGACCAAGCTCAACCGATCTGCGTGCCGCCCTTGAACAGGGCGGTCACGCGGCCCTCTACCGGGCGGCGATCGAACGGGGTGTTGCCGGCGCTTGCCGCCATCTTGCCCGAATTGACGACCCAGGGCCGCACGGGATCGACGATCGCGATATCGGCCTGCGCGCCGACCGACAGCACGCCGGCATCGACTTTCAGCAGGCGCGCGGGCGCGCCCGCCAGCAGGTCGAACGCGCGCGCCAGGTCGATCCGGCCATCGCGCACCAAAGTCAGCGTCAGCGGCAGCAGCGTTTCGGCGCCCGCCATGCCCGGCTCGGCATCGACGAACGGCAAGCGCTTGTCTTCGGGGCCGCGCGGATCGTGGCCCGATGCGATCACGTCGATCGTGCCATCGGCGATCGCATCGATTACCGCGCGGCGATCGGCATCCTGACGCAGTGGCGGTGACATCCGGCTGAACGTGCGGAAATCCGCCAGTTCGAGATCCGACAGCATGAAATGCGCAGGCGTCACCCCGGCGGTCACATGAATGCCGCGGGCTTTTGCGGCGCGGATCAGGTCGAGCGCGGCGGCGGTGGTCACCTGGCGGAAATGGATATGCGCGCCGGTCAGCTCGGCCAGCGCGATATCGCGCGCCACGGCCAGCGCCTCGGCTTGTGCGGGCGCGCTGGGCAGGCCCAGCCGTGTCGCCATTTCGCCCGCAGTCGCGACCGCAGAGCCGGTCATGCCCGCATCTTCGGCATGCGTAACAACGACCAGCCCGAGCATCGCGCAATACGACAGCAGCCGCAGCATCACACCCGAATCGCCGATCCAACGGCGCCCGGTCGCGACCGCACGCGCGCCGGCTTCGCGCATCAGCGCCAGTTCGGCCAGTTCGCTGCCCTCCAGCCCGCGTGTTGCGGCGGCCAAAGGATGGATCCACATGTCCGGCTTGCCCGATAGCGCGGCAAAGCGCACGCGTGCCGGGTGATCGAGCGGCGGGCCCTGGTCGGGCATCAGCGCGGCGCGGGTGATCCCACCGAAATGAAACGCGGGCTTGTCGATCGCGAACACGCCGAGGTCGACCAGGCCGGGGGTGATCAGTTTGCCGGCGGCCTTGATCACCACGTCGTTGGGTTCCGGCGCGATATCGCCCAGCGCGACGATGCGGCCATCGACCATGCGGATCGCACCGTCGATCGGTTCGCCCGTGGCCAGCACGAGCCGTCCGCCGGTGATCGTAATCGGGCGCGGGATCATGCGGGGTCTCCGGTCAGCGTAGGCCAGCCGGCCACGCCCCGGGCGCGGCGGGTCAGGACGTCGAGGCAGGCCATGCGGATGGCGACGCCGCTTTCGACCTGGCGGGTGATCAGGCTGCGCACGGGATCGTCGGCGACCTGGCTGTCGATTTCGACGCCGCGGTTCATCGGGCCAGGGTGCATGACCAGCGCATCGGGCTCGGCGCGGGCAAAGCGGTCGAGCGTCAGGCCATAAAGGTGGCGATATTCGCGCGGGGAGGGAATGAACTGCCCCTGCATCCGTTCCATCTGCAGCCGCAGCATCATGATCACGTTCGCGCCTTTAAGCGCGGCATCGAAATCATGAAACACCGTAACGCCCATCGCCTCGATTTCGGCGGGCAGCAATGCAGGCGGGGCGCAGACGCGGACATTGGCGCCCAACGCGGTTAGCGCCAGGATATTCGATCGCGCGACGCGGCTGTGCAGAATGTCGCCGCAGATCGTGACGTTCAAGCCATTGAGATCGCTGCCCGGTGGCAGATGAAGCGCATGGCGGATGGTCAGCGCATCGAGCAAAGCTTGAGTGGGATGTTCGTGCTGCCCATCGCCCGCATTCAACACCGGGCAATCGACTTTGCTGGCGATCAACCGCACCGCGCCCGAACTGGCGTGGCGGATGACGATCGCATCGGCGCGCATCGCGTTGAGCGTGATCGCCGTATCGATCAGCGTCTCGCCCTTCTTCACGCTCGATGTCGCGGCATGCATGTTGACGACGTCGGCGCCGAGCCGCTTGCCCGCGATTTCGAACGACAGCAGCGTGCGCGTCGAATTTTCGAAAAACGCGTTGATGATCGTCAGGCCCGACAGCAGCGCGGCGCGCTTTTGCGGCAGGCGGTTCAGCTCGACCCACTGTTCTGCCTCATCGAGCAGATACAGGATCTCGTGCCGTTCCAGCCGGCCGATTCCGGTCAGGTCGCGATGGGGAAACGCGTATCCGCCTTCGGGGTACATGCGCTTTGGCGGTGTGCTGGGGATCGATGGTTGCATCGAAGACAGGGCCATAAGGATGTGGGGGGGATTAGGCCAGCGGGGATTTCGGTGGCGCGTGCGGTTGTTTGTTGCGGGGGCGTTACGGGGCGGCGCTGTTCCAAAAATTATATCAGGTATTCGTAAACATCCGCTCATCCTGAGCCTGTCGAAGGACGCGCGCGACCATCGATCCGGCTAAATTGCAGACCAGTCGGGCGAATGTCGCGCGCATCCTTCGACGGGCTCAGGATGAGCGGGGGTGGGTGGGTCGGCGGGCAAGAACTCATCGAGAAAGCCGCTGCCTACCGAGTGCCGCCCAATGCCCCCAAACACCCACCCACCTTTCGACTGGCGCAACCCGCGAATGCCCCATAGATATCCCCCCATGAAATTCGCACGCGCAGTTTGGAAAATCCTCGTCGCCATAAAGGATGGGCTCGTGCTTATCCTGCTCCTGTTGTTCTTCGGCGGGTTGTCGATGGCCCTGTCGATGAAGCCGCAGTCCGGGCATGTCCAGGATGGCGCGCTGGCGCTCGCGCTCGATGGGCCGGTGGTCGAGGAACGCTCGCGGATCGAGCCGACGGCGTTGCTGCTGGGCGGTTCGGTGCGGCATCAGTTCCTGGAGCGCGACCTGGTGCGCGCGATCGAGAGTGCGGCGGGCGATGCGCGGATCCATGTGGTCACGCTCGATCTCGAAAATTTTGGTGGTGGCAGCCAGGTTGCGCTGAGCCGGATTGGCGCGGCGCTTGATAAAGTGCGCCAGGCGGGCAAGCCGGTGATCGTGCGCGCGATGTTGTATGGCGATGGTACCTATCTGCTGGCCGCGCATGCCAGCGAAGTGTGGGTCGATCCGCTGGGCGGGGTGATGCTGCCGGGGCCGGGCGGGACCATTCTGTTTTACCACGATCTGCTCGACCGGCTGAAAATCAAGGCGCATGTGTTCAAGGTCGGCACGTATAAAAGCGCGGTCGAACCCTATGTGCGCAACAATCTTTCGCCCGAGGCGAAGGAGTCCGAGACGCAGGTCTATACCGCGATCTGGCACGACTGGCTCGACAATGTGAAGCGCGCGCGGCCCAAGGCTGATCTCGCGCTGGTCACCGGCGATCCGGTCAAATGGCTGCACGCATCGGGCGACGATGCGGCCAAGGCGGCGCAGGCGGCCGGGCTGGTCGATCACATCGGCGACAAGGTGGAGTTCACCAAGCGCGTTGCCGAGCTGGTCGGGGTGGACAAGACCGATGGCTACAAGATGACGCATCTGGGCGCATACCTGAGCGATATCGGCGTGCCCAAACCGGGCAAGGCGATCGCGGTCGTGACGATCGCGGGCGATATCGTCGACGGCAAGGCCGGGCCGGGAGTCGCGGGCGGCGATCGTATTGCCGCGCTGATCGACAAGGCGGCGGAGAGCGGCGACTATTCGGCGCTGGTTGTCCGCGTCGATTCGCCGGGTGGATCGGTCACCGGGGCCGAACGCATTCGCGCGGCGATTGCGCGGTTCAAGGCCAAGGGCCTGCCGATTGCGGTGTCGATGGGCAGTCTGGCGGCCAGTGGCGGCTATTGGGTCTCGACACCGGCCGACCGGATCTTTGCGCAGCCCGATACGATTACCGGGTCGATCGGCATTTTTGCGATCATCCCCAGTTTCGAGGACGCGCTGGCGAAAATCGGCGTGGGCACCGACAGCATCCGCACGACGCCGCTATCGGGTCAGCCCGATCCGGTCGGCGGGATCACGCCGGAAATGGCCGCGGTGCTGCAGAGCGAAATCGACATGGGCTATCGCCGCTTCGTCGGCCTGGTCGCTACGTCCCGGCACCAGACCCCCGAGGCGATCGACAAGATCGCGCAGGGGCGCGTCTGGGATGGCGCGAGCGCGCTGAAAAACGGGCTGGTCGACGAAATGGGCGGGCTCGATCAGGCACTTGCCTGGGCGGCCAGGCGCGCCGGCACGAATTCGTGGCATCCGGTGTTCCTGGCCGATGCGCCCGAAGGGTTCAGCGGGTTTCTGCAGGCGGTGTTGTCGGGGGATAACAGCGACAGCAGCGACAGTTCGGATCGGATGGCGGGCGATCTGGCGGGCCGCGTGGCCTCGGCGCAATTTGCGCTGGCGGGGCAGATGTCCGGCGATGTCGACCGTCTGCTCGGCGGGCAGGGCGCGCAGGCCTATTGCCTGGAATGCGCGGGCGCGGTCAGCCCGACCGACACGCCGACCAATGCTGCGGCGGTGCTGGCCAAGGGTCATGCGCCATGGCTGATGCTGTTGCTCGGCCTGGCTCATTGATGCGGGGTTCCGGCGCGATCTTTCGCACCCTTGCCCTTTTGGACCCGCTACGATAGGGGCGTCGCTCGCCTTTCACCGGATGCGGGCGTGGCGGAACTGGTAGACGCGCTGGATTTAGGTTCCAGTATCGCAAGATGTGGGGGTTCAAATCCCTTCGCCCGCACCAGACTTCCAGCCCGGCGCCGATTCGAACACCTGACATGACGTCGATACTATAGAGTTGGAAGAAGCTGATGCAGATCGTCGAAACCAGCAACGAGGGCCTGAAACGCGCCTATTCCGTGACCATTCCGGCCGCAGACATTGCCGCGCGCATCGACGGTGAGGTCAAGAAGATCGCACCGACCCTGAAGATGCCCGGCTTCCGCCCCGGCAAAGTGCCCGCGAACCTCGTGCGCAAGATGCACGGACCTGCGCTGCACCAGGAAGCACTCCAGACATCGATTCGCGAAGCGATCGATCAACTGGTTTCCGACAAGGGCCTGCGCCCTGCGACGCAGCCTGCGGTCGAACTGGCCGAAGGCTATGACCAGGGCAAGGACGCCGAACTTGCCGTCTCGCTCGAAGTGCTGCCGGTGATCGAAACGCCGTCGACCGACGGTTTGAAGCTGGAAAAGCTGACCGTGCCCGTCTCCGACGCTGAAGTCGAAGAAGCCGTGGCGCGGATCGCACAGGGCCAGAAGACATTCACCGACGCGCCCGAAGGCGCCGTGGCCGCCACTGGCGACCAGATCGTGATCGATTTCGTCGGCAAGCTCGACGGCGTGGCCTTCGACGGCGGCACCGCCGAAGATTCGCCGCTGGAACTGGGCGCGGGTCGCTTCATCCCCGGGTTTGAAGAAAATCTGGTCGGCGTGAAAGCGGGCGAAGAAAAGACGATCACCGTCACGTTCCCCGAAGATTACCCGGCCGACCACCTGAAGGGCCAGGACGCGACGTTCGACATCACGGTCAAGGCCGTGAAAGTCGCCGGCGAGTTCGTCGCCAACGACGATTTTGCGAAATCGCTCGGCCTGGAAAGCATCGAACAACTGCGCGGGCTTCTGCGCGGCCAGCTCGAGCAGGAAACTGCCGGCCTGACCCGCACGCAGATGAAGCGCCAGCTTCTCGATCTGCTGGCCGCTGGTCACGATTTCGCCGTGCCCCCATCGATGGTCGAAGCCGAATTCGACCAGATCTGGCAGCAGTTGAACCAGGAAGCGAGCCAGGAAGAAAACCCTGCGGACGCGCTTGCTGAAATCGAGAGCGAAAAAGAAGACTACCGCCGGATCGCCGAACGCCGCGTGCGTCTGGGCCTGCTCCTGTCGGAAATCGGCCAGGCCAATGGCGTGACGATCTCGAACCAGGAAATGGAAATGCTGGTCCGCCAGGCGGCACAGCAGTACCGCGAACAGGACCGCCAGCGTTTCGTCGAATACGTCCGCACCGAGCCGATGGCCGCAGCCCAGCTCCGCGCGCCGCTGTACGAAGACAAAGTCGTCGATTTCCTGTTCGACAAAGCCGAAGTGACCGAACGCGAAGTGACGCGCGACGAGCTGCAGGCCGCGATCGAAGCTGACGAAGATGGCAACGTCGCAACGCCAGCCGCCAAGGAAGCGCCTGCAAAGAAGAAGGCCGCGCCGAAGAAGAAGGCTGCTGCCGAAGACGCAGCGCCGGCCGAAGACGCTGCGCCCGTCGAAGCAGAAGCAGAAGCGCCAGCCGCACCGAAGAAGAAGGCCGCTGCCAAGGCGCCAGCCGAAGCGGCACCTGCTGAAGCTGCTGCTGACGAAGAAGCTGCCGCGCCTAAGAAAAAGGCTGCACCGAAAAAGAAGGCTGCTGCTGCCACCGAGTAATCGGTACGCGCACGACCGGGTTCCAAAAGGGGGCGATCCGCGAGGGTCGCCCTTTTTTGGGTGAATGAACCTTAGCAGTCTTCCGGATTGCCGCCGCGAATCACGGCATGAGACAGTTGCATCGACCGCGAAATCCAAAGGGGGGTGCCCGATGCATACGGTTCGCAATCGCCATGCCAGCAAGACCCGCGCTGAGGCTGCGCGATCACAGCGCCGCGCCAAGCAAGATGAGCCGCCATTATCGACGGGGGCTGGGCCGCCGGCGCGCTTTCCTGCCGATCTGATCGTGCCGCCGCATCGGGGGTCGGTGATTACTGCCGCTGTGTGGCCTGGGCCGGAGCCGGTGGTGATGGGGCGCAAGGCGGTGCGCAATGCTGAACGCCGTGCTGCGGCTGTGGCGCGCGCTGCTGCGGCGCAGCCGACGATCGAGGATTTGATTATCCTGCCGGCGGTCGTGGACATTCCGGCGCCGGTCGAGATTCTCCCGATGCCTGCGCCCGATATGCCTTTGCCTGCCGGGCGCGCGCTTGTGGCGCGGCGGCAGGGGTTTGTCGATGTGATTGCTTTTGCCTTGCGGGATAGCGGGCGGCGGTTGGCGCGGTGGTCTTCGGCGCGGCGGCGGGCGGATGATATGAAGGAGAAGCTGGTGCGGGCCGAGGCGCGGATGCGCGCGATGGAGGCGCAATTGGCTGCTTTGCAGGCTTTGCAGGATCGGGTGCGATCGGCGGGGTGATGCGCTTGGACGGCTGAAAAATCACCAACACTCGCTCATCCTGAGCCTGTCGAAGGACGCGCGCGGCGGTTGGTCTGGGTGAGGTTGTTATCGCATTGGGCGGGCGTTGGCGCGCGTCCTTCGACAAGCTCAGGATGAGCGAAATTTGTTGAAGACCAGGATCTTGTCATGGCAGCGCGCGCTCACGCCACGGCTCGTACGTGGGTTTCGCCAGCGGCACGGTGCGCGCTTTTTCATACGCGGCGCCGGCGGCCAGGACATGCACATCGTCCCACGCGGCGCCGATGAACGACAGGCCGACGGGCATGCCTTCGATCGCGCCCATCGGTACGGTCAGGTGGGGGTAGCCTGCGATCGCTGGCAGCGCGCCGGCGCCAGCCTCGACCCCGTGGTCGCCCGAGACCAGGTCGATCGGCCAGCCTGGTCCACCGGTTGGTGCGATCAGCAGCGTGACGTGGTTGGCGGCGAGCAGGTGGTCGATGCCGTCCTTGCCGGCCAAGCGCAGCGAATTGGCGCGGGCGGCTTTGTACGTCGCCTCGTCGGTCAGCGTCATCGCCTTTTCGAACAGGTCCTGGCCGAACCAGCGCATTTCCGTGTCGGCGTGGGCGGCGTTGAACCTGATCACATCGGCCAGGCTGCGCACGGCGGGTTGCCCCGGCAGGCCGGCGAGATAGGCGCCCAGGTCGTTTCGCAATTCGTACAGCAGCACGGTCAGCTCATCGCGGCCCATCGTAGGGTCGCGGTCGTAATCGATCGGGACCAGTTCGGCGCCCGCCGCGCTCAGGTCGATCAGCGCCTTGGCGAACAGCGCCTGGACCTTGGCGTCCGACCCGACCGACTTGCGCAACACGCCGATACGCATGCCTTTCAGGCTCGCACCCGTCAGCGCGGCGACATAATCGGTCTTGTGCGCATCGGCCGGGGCGGTGGCCGAATCGGCGGGGTCACTGCCGGCCATCGCGGTCAGCAGCAATGCTGCGTCGTGGACATTCTGCGCGATCGGGCCGGCGGTGTCCTGGCTGTGGCTGATCGGTACGACATGCGTGCGGCTGACCAGGCCGACCGTGGGCTTGAACCCGACGACGCCGTTGACCGATGCGGGGCAGGTGATCGATCCATCGGTCTCGGTGCCGATCGCCGCCCAGGCGAGGCCCGCCGCGACGCCCGCGCCGCTGCCCGATGATGATCCGCACGGGCTCCGGTCGGTGGCATGGGGATTGCGCGTCTGGCCGCCGACCGCGCTCCACCCGCTCGTTGACGCGCTCGACCGGATATTGGCCCATTCGGACAAGTTGCTCTTGCCCAGGATCACCACGCCCGCCGCGCGCAGACGCGCGACCAGCGGCGCATCGCGGCCGGTGACGTTGTTGGCCAGTGCCAGGCTGCCGGCCGTAGTGGCCAGCGGCTCGATCGATTCGATATTGTCCTTGATCAGGATCGCCTTGCCCGCCAGCGGCCCCGTCATCTTGCGCGCGGCCTGCTCGGCCTGCGCCGCATCGGGGTTGATCGCGATCACCGCGTTCAGGTGTGGCCCTGCGTGATTGAGCTCTGCGATGCGCGCCAGGTAGTACGCCACCGAGTCTTCGGCATGCGCCGGCGTTCCGGCCAGCGCGGCGGCGGCCAGCAGCAGGCCGCGTGTGATCGTGTGGTTCATCGCTGACTTGTCCCCCAATGGCGCAAATTCCCGCCGATTGTGCGGGTTTTAAGCGGTTGGGCAACATCGTTGTTGGCGGTCCTTTTTGGCCTACCCCCGCAATTGTGCGCAAGTGTGGGTTAACGCCCTTGAACATCGCGCCCGGGCACGCGACATAGGGGCGCAATTCATGAGAATGAGGACATCCATGCTCGACCTGTTTGGCGCCACCAGCGCCCAAGGCAAATTTTCGCAGGACCCGGTAACCGGGGCACTGATCCCGGTGGTCGTCGAGCAATCGAGCCGGGGCGAACGCAGTTTCGACATCTATTCGCGCCTGTTGCGCGAACGGATCATCTTCATCACCGGCGAAGTCGAGGACCACATGGCCTCGGTGATCGTTGCCCAATTGCTGTTCCTCGAATCGGAAAACCCGTCGAAGGACATCGCGATGTACATCAACTCGCCCGGCGGCGCGGTGACCGCGGGCATGGCGATCCACGACACGATGAAATACATCCGTCCGCGCGTGTCGACGGTTTGCATCGGCCAGGCATGCTCGATGGGCAGCTTCCTGCTCGCCGCGGGTGAGCCGGGCCTGCGCGTGGCGCTGCCCAATGCGCGGATCATGGTGCATCAGCCTTCGGGCGGGGCGCGCGGCATGGCGTCGGATATCGAGATCCAGGCGCGCGAAATCCTGCGCATCCGTACGCGGATGAACAACCTGTACGCGAAGTACACCGGCAAATCGCTCGAGGAAATCGAACGCGCGATGGATCGCGATACGTTCCTCGAAGCGGACGAAGCGCTGGCGTTCGGCCTGGTCGACAAAGTTTTCGAATCACGTCCCGCTTCGGAGCAAACCGGGCAGGCTGATGGTTCGGGAGCAGCGCCGCCTGCATGATTTTCCTTGGAATATGGCACTTTGGCTTTGGCCGGGTGCCATATTTTAAGGTTTTTCGGTGCTCTATCGTGTCCGGTTGATTAATGCCCTTGGGGTAGTAGGATAGTCGGAACCGCCTCTTATATAAGGGGCACTGGGCGGCCTCTCGTCAGAGGCCTTTGGGATACAAGAATGACTAAGCTTTCCGGATCGGATACCAAGAGCACCCTGTACTGCAGCTTCTGCGGGAAGTCGCAGCACGAGGTGCGCAAGCTGATCGCTGGCCCCACCGTGTTCATCTGCGATGAATGCGTCGAGCTGTGCAACGACATCATCCGAGAAGAAACCAAGTCGGGCATCGCCGGCAAGAAGGATGGCGGCGTACCTTCGCCGCGTGACATCTTTGCGACGCTGAACGATTATGTGATCGGCCAGGACCGCGCCAAGCGCGTGCTGTCGGTCGCGGTGCACAACCATTACAAGCGGTTGAAGCACAGCGGCAAGGGCGGCGAAGTCGAATTGTCGAAATCGAACATCCTGCTTGTCGGCCCCACCGGCTCGGGCAAGACCCTGCTCGCGCAGACTTTGGCGAAGACGTTCGACGTGCCGTTCACGATGGCCGATGCCACGACTTTGACCGAGGCCGGCTATGTCGGTGAAGATGTCGAAAACATCATCCTGAAGCTGTTGCAGGCCAGCGACTACAATGTCGAAAAGGCGCAGCACGGCATCGTCTACATCGACGAAATCGACAAGATCAGCCGCAAGGCCGAAAACCCGTCGATCACGCGCGATGTCTCGGGCGAAGGCGTGCAGCAGGCGCTGCTGAAGCTGATGGAAGGCACCACCGCGAGCGTTCCGCCGCAGGGCGGGCGCAAGCATCCACAGCAGGAATTCCTGCAGGTCGATACGACGAACATCCTGTTCATCTGTGGCGGGGCGTTTGCCGGGCTCGAACGGATCATTTCGGACCGCCTGCAGAAGCGTTCGATCGGGTTTGGCGCGCATGTGGCCGATCCCGACAAGCGCAAGGTCGGCGAACTGCTGCAGAAGGCCGAGCCTGAGGATCTGCTGAAATTCGGGTTGATCCCGGAATTCGTCGGTCGTCTGCCGGTGATCGCGACGCTCAACGATCTCGATATCGAGGCGTTGGTGCTGATCCTGCGCGAACCGAAGAACGCGCTGGTGAAGCAGTATCAGAAGCTGTTCGAGCTCGAAGACGTCGTGCTGACGTTCACCGAGGAAGCGCTGGAAGCGATCGCCAAGCGCGCGATCGAGCGCAAGACCGGTGCGCGCGGGCTGCGTTCGATTGTCGAAAGCCTGTTGCTGGACACGATGTTCGACCTGCCGACGCTGGAAGGCGTGGTCGAAGTGGTCGTCGACAAGGATGTCGTCGAAGGCCGCAAGGAACCGATGCAAGTGCTGAAAGACAAGGAAGCCGCTTAAAATCCTCCCCGTTCCGGGGAGGGGGACCGCCCGCAGGGTGGTGGAGGGGCCTGGCCCCACGCGGATTACTATCGATAGGAAAACGCCCGGGGGTTAGCTCTCCCGGGCGTTTCCATGTGAGCTTTGCCCCATGAGGCGAGGCCCCACCACCACAGCTTCGCGTGGTCCCCCTCCCCGAATCGGGGAGGATTTCAGACGACGGATTCGCTGATCAGGGCGCAGTCGTGGGCGTGGGCTTCGATTTCAATCTGGACCGTGGCGTGGCAGATGCCGAATTTGTGGTCCAAGCCGTCGGCCAGCGTGTGCAGGAATGTGTCGCCGGGGTGGCCGCCGGGGATCACCAGATGCGCGGTCAGCGCGGTTTCGGTCGTGCTCATCGGCCAGATGTGCAGGTCGTGCACGGCAGTCACGCCGGTCTGGTCGCCCAGCCAGGCGCGGACTTTCTGTTCGCTGATCCCGGGCGGCACGCCGAGCAGGCCCATGTGCAGCGCATCGCGCGCCAGGCCCCAGGTGCTCCAGCCGATCAGCGCGACGATCGCCAGGCTGACCACCGGGTCGATCCAGTACGCATGGGTGAACGCGATCACCAGCGCGGCGATGACCACGCCGGCCGAGACAGCCGCATCGCCCGCCATGTGCAGGAACGCGCCGCGCAGATTGATGTCGTGATGGCGCCCGCCCATGAACATCAGCGCGGTGGCGGTGTTGATCGCGATCCCGATCGCGGCGACGACCATGACCGGGCCGGTCGCGATGGGGAGCGGGTGGAACAGGCGTTGCACCGTTTCCAGCGTGATCGCGCCCAGCGCGAGCAGCAGGATCGACGCATTGCCCAGCGCGGCGAGGATCGAGCTGGCTTTCAGGCCGTATGTAAAGCGCGACGACGGTGGGCGCGCGGACAGGACGGTGGCGCTCCATGCGATGCCCAGGCCGAGCACGTCGGACAGGTTGTGCCCGGCGTCGGCGACCAGCGCCATTGATCCTGCGAATACGCCGTAGATCACCTCGATCACCACGAATGCGATGTTGAGGGTGATGCCTATCGCGAATGCGCGGCCGAAGCTTGCGGGGGCGTGCACGTGGCCGTGATGGCCGTGGCTGTGGCCATGGTCGTGACCATGGTGGTCGTGGTGCGAATGATCATGCGAGTTGGCCATGGCGGGCTTCTAACCTGCAATGCCCACTCCACCAACCCCGCTCATGCTGAGCTTGTCGAAGCACGCGCGCCACATCTGCGTCCCGCGATACGCCATTACCCAGCCCACGAACTGCGCGAGTGCTTCGACAAGCTCAGCATGAGCGGGTTGGGGTTGAGGGGAAGGGGAAGGGGAAGGGGAAGGGGTAAGCGTTGAATCAATGTGCCAGGGGGCCTGTAAGCCGGGTTCTGTCGTGCCGACGGTATCTGCAAAAACAGACCGTATCGGCACGGGCAGCCATTCCTCTAGGCGACGCATTGCTGCGGCGCTCAAGCAACCAACCCGGGCTACGCAGGACCTTGCGATCCTTGGCTTGAAACATGCCTGCCGGATATCCGGCGCGTCGCCCCTATTCGGTCTTGCTCCGGGTGGGGTTTGCCTTGCCGCGGCCGTTACCGGCGCGCGCGGTGCGCTTTTACCGCACCGTTTCACCCTTGCCGCCGGATTGCTCCGGTGTGGCGGTCTGTTCTCTGTGGCACTTTCCCTGGGGTCACCCCCGGCGGGCGTTACCCGCCACCCTTGTTTCATGGAGCCCGGACTTTCCTCGGTATCGCAAAACGATAACGCGGCTGCCCGGCCCCCTGGCGGGATGGCGCCTATCAGGTATCCTGCCCCATGTCTCGCTGGATCAGCAGCTCAAACAACAACGCCCCGATCTGCCCGTCGATTTCACCAGTAATCCGATGCGGCCGCCACCGCCGCTCAAACGCGCGAATTGCTGCGGAGCGATCGGCGATGTCGTAGCCGAGTCGTTCGAGAGCCAGGTAGAACGCGCCGTCATTGTCATAAATGAGGCGCATCCGGGGTTTTGGCCGCGCCAACGTCAATCGATAGCGCGCCAACATATCCCAATCGAACAATTCGCCCGGATCAGTCTTGCGTGAGGGCGCGACATCGGAATGGCCGATCACATTGGCGGGTGCGATTCCATGGCGGCGCATGATGTCGGCCAGCAGTGGGACCAACGCCTCCAACTGCGCATCTGTAAACGGGCGATAGCCGTGCTCGTGCCCGGGATTGACCATCTCGATGCCAATGCTCGCCGAATTGATATCGGTCACCCCGCGCCAGTATGCGCGGCCAGCGTGCCATGCGCGGTTGGCCTCATCGACCAAGCGGACGACCGTGCCGTCTTCATCGATCAGGTAATGCGCCGACACCTCAGCGGCTGGGTCGCACAGCCGCTCGATTGCCTCGGCGGCGCTGGTCATGCCGGTGTAATGCATGACGACCATCGTTATCGGCAGCTTGCGCTCGTTCCAGTTCGGCGAGGGAACCTCGCGATGGACGAGCCAGCGATTCATGCGGCGCGCAATGTCGCATGGACATACAGTTCAAGAAAGTAACGGGATGCAAGGGCAATAGCCCTTGCCCGCCAGAGGCCCTTAAAACCCATCACGCCCCAGGCAACACCGCGCCCATCACCAACTGCTCAGGCGAAACCTGCGTCTGCAAACCACCACCAAACCCGGTCACAAGCTGTTCGATCATATAAGCCGGCGCAGTCTTGGCCGATAAAGCCTCCGTCGCGAGCGTACCATCGAGCGCCTTGCCGACGGTCGGATCAAACGCGATCCGCGCCCCCGAAGCGCGCACGACGATTTCGCTGACCGGTCCGGTCGCGGTGTCGCGTGTTTCGCCGACGATATCGAGTGTGCCGCCGCGGACGAGGGCTTCGATGCCGATCATGGCGAGGTTGAGCAGCACTTTGACGGCCGGTTTTGGCATGGTTTCGCTGGCCAGGGCCCAGCTTACGGCGATGCGGCCGTTGTTGCCGACCAAGGCGTCGATTACTGCGCGGGGTTCGTGCATCGCTACGGCTTCGCCGAAGCCGCCACCGGCGCCGAAAGCCAGGCGGAAGAAGCGTAGTTTGTCGGCCGATGTCTTGGCGCTTTGTTCGAGTAGTTCGAAGCAGCGCTGGCGCATGTCGGGGTCTTTTTCGTCGGCGAGCAGTTCGAGGCCGTTGGACAGTGCGCCGACCGGGCTCAGCAGATCGTGGCACAGGCGCGAGCAGAGCAGGCTGGCGAGTTCAAGCGAGGCGATAGTCATGATCCGGGTGTATCTTTTTATATGTGTTCCCGTCCTGCCTTAACCGCCAACCACGCCATAGGAAAGCGGTTCGAACCCGGATACGGCATCACCCCACAGGGCAATACGGGTGATGCAAATCGGCATCGGTTGTTCGTATGCGCGGAAAAGGGCGGCGGGTATGGTCTTGTCAGGGGTCGTGCGCGTCCCATATCGGATGGATAATGGGGGCAACAGCGGACATTCTGACCGGCGTGATCGGTGAACCCGGGCAGCGGCTGGACAAGGCGCTGGCCGAGGCTTCGGGTTTGTCGCGCGAGCGGGTCAAGGCGCTGATCGGCGAGGGCGCGGTTACGATCGATGGCCGTGCGGTTGGTTCGGCTTCGGCGAAGGCGGGCGTTGGTGCGGCCTGGGCGATTGCGGTGCCAGCGGCGACGCCGGCCAGCGCGCAGGCGCAGGATATTCCGCTGGTCATCGCGTATGAAGATGATGCGCTGATCGTGGTCGACAAGCCGGCGGGGCTGGTGGTGCATCCGGCGGCGGGCAATCTCGATGGCACGCTGGTCAATGCGCTGCTGCACCATTGCGCGGGGCAGTTGTCGGGGATCGGCGGGGTTGCGCGGCCCGGGATCGTGCATCGGATCGACAAGTCGACATCGGGGCTGCTGGTGGTGGCCAAGACTGACGCTGCGCATGAAGGTCTGGCGCGGCAATTTGCCGATCATTCGATCGTGCGCGCCTATCGTGCGATTACCGCCGGGGTGCCGATCCCGGTGGCCGGGACCATTCGCGGCGCGATCGCGCGGTCATCGCACGATCGCAAGAAGATGGCGCTGGTCGAGGATGGCCGGGGCAAGCATGCGGTCACGCATTATCGCACGTTGAAGGTCCTCGATGGCGCCGCGCTGATCGAGTGCCGGCTCGAGACCGGTAGAACCCACCAGGTGCGCGTTCACCTTGCGTCAATCGGCCATTCGCTATTGGGGGACCCTGTTTATGGTCGATGCCCTGCGCGCTTGCGCCCGATTCTCACCCGGCTCGGTTTTCAACGGCAGGCGCTTCACGCCGCCGAACTCGGTTTTCTGCATCCGGTCGACGGACGCCGCGTCCATTTCACCAGTGCGACGCCCGTCGATATGGAACAACTGCTCGTCGAACTGGGTTCCTGAGTTGGATTGCGCCAGGCCATTGTCACTCTTGCCAAATTGCCTCTTGTCCCGGGCCGAGTCGGAGGCTTAAGGAACATTTGAATTCAGTTGTCGTTTGCAACCTAGTAGATATCTTGTGTGGTCCCGCCGCCCAATGCCCGTTAGGGGTTGCTGCATAGTGGTACTGACGTCTCGAAAGGAATGTCCGGTGCGTGATACGAATAAAGTCCAAACTGGCAAAGCCCTTGCGGTCCCCGCACTCGGCGGCGAACAAAGTCTCAACCGGTACATGTCGGAAATTCGCAAATTTCCGATCCTGGCCCCGGAAACCGAATACATGCTGGCCAAGCGCTACGCCGAACATGGTGATGCGCAGGCCGCGGCGCAACTGGTGACGAGCCACCTGCGCCTCGTCGCGAAAATCGCGATGGGTTACCGCGGCTATGGCCTGCCGGTGTCGGAACTGATTTCCGAGGGCAATATCGGCCTGATGCAAGGCGTGAAGAAATTCGACGCCGAACGCGGTTTCCGCCTCGCGACCTATGCGATGTGGTGGATCAAGGCGTCGATCCAGGAATACATCCTGCGCAGCTGGTCGCTGGTCAAAATGGGCACGACCGCCTCGCAGAAGAAGCTGTTCTTCAACCTGCGCCGCATGAAGAAAAACCTCGAAGCGTTCGAGGACACCGATCTGCATCCAAACGATGTGAAAAAGATCGCGACGGACCTCGGCGTGCCAGAGGCCGACGTTGTCTCGATGAACCGGCGCATGATGATGGGTGGCGATGCCAGCCTGAACGTGTCGGTGCGCGAAGACGGTGAAGGATCGTGGCAGGATTGGCTGGCCGACGATCGTCCGTTGCAGGACGAAACCGTCGCCGACGCCGAAGAAGCCCAGATGCGCCACGGCCTGCTGGTCGAAGCGATGGACGGGCTGAACGACCGCGAACGCCACATCCTGACCGACCGCCGCCTGGTCGACGAGCCCAAGACGCTCGAAGAACTGAGCCAGGTCTACAACGTCAGCCGCGAACGCGTGCGCCAGATCGAAGTGCGTGCGTTCGAAAAGCTGCAAAAGGCGATCCAGCATATTGCCGGCGAACGGCACATGCTGCCTGCGCTCTGATTGCAGAACGCCGAAAGATGGTCATAACTGCCCCTGTGATGAGCAGGGGCAGCAATGAGCAGTGATTGGGACGAACTGCGCAACGAGCGCCAGCCGATCGCGGTGCGCCACCGGCGGCCGCAGGCAGGTCGCGGTTTCGTTGGGCGCATCATAGCGATCGTGGTGCAACTCCTGCTCGCCTTCATCCTGCTGAGCGCCGCGCAAGTCATCATCTACAAATTCGTGCCGGTGCCCGTGACATTCACGATGCTCGCCGACGCCAATGGCGACAAGCGCGCATGGGTCCCGATCGGGCGAATCAGCCGCGCGATGGTCGATGCCGCGATCGCGGGCGAAGACGGCAAATTCTGCAGCCATCTCGGGTTCGATACCGACGCAATGCGCGCCGCCTATGCGCGCAACCAGGACGGCGGCCGGATTCGCGGCGGATCGACGATCAGCCAGCAGACCGCCAAGAACACCTTCCTGTGGCAGAACGGCGGCTATTTCCGCAAAGGCCTGGAGGCCTGGTACACGGTCCTGATCGAAACGATCTGGGGCAAGCGCCGGATCATGGAAGTCTACCTCAACGTCGCCGAAACCGGCATCGGCACATATGGTGTCGAAGCCGCGTCGCAACGCTATTTCAACACCCCGGCGAAAAACCTCGGCACGCTGGAAGCGGCGCGAATAGCGGCAGCCTTTCCGCAGCCCAAAGTGCGCGCGGTGATCGGCGCGACGGGCCGCGTGCGCCGCCACGGCAATGTTATCGCGGCGCGTGAAAGCACCGTGCGCGGTGATTATGACGTGTGCGTGTATAAGTGATAGGGCCTCCGGCGGCCTAGGGCCATTGCCCTAGAAACCCGTTACCGTCTTGAACTGCGTGCTGGCTATGCGTTTGCACCCCGCCGCGCAGCGGCCATCGTCTCCAAACCCACCCTCGTCATTCCGGACTTGATCCGGAATCCATCGTGCCTCCTGATGCGGTGCGAGCGGGGCCACGCAAACGGCGCAGTTTTCCCTTCCACGATAGCCCATCGTGCGAGGCCCAATGGATCCCGGATCAAGTCCGGGATGACGTGGGGGGTGTTGCGCACATCGTCTCCCGACGCAGCGGCGGGATACTCCGCCGAACTGACGCACCAACGCGGACGGTAACGGGATGCAAGGGCGATGGCCCTTGCCCGCCGGAGGCACCTTCCAAATTCAGTTGAACTCGATCTCGTGCCGGTCATCGCTGTCGCCCTGCGCCACGATCAGCCAGCGCTCGGTGCCCTGCAGCCCGATCGCGGTAAGGCAGCCGGTGGCGAACGCGCCGGTGTCGATGCCGATGCGGTGCGCCGAAAGTTCGGGCTCTTCGGTGATCGTGTGGCCGTGCACCACTGCGAAATCGCGCGGGGTCGGGTCGTCGAAAAACTCGCCGCGAATCCAGCGCAGATCGCTGGTCACCTGCTTTTCCAGCGCGGCGTCGGCGCGGATGCCGGCGTGGACGAACACATAGTCGCCGATGCGGATCAGGTCTTCCATGCCGAGCAGGAAGTCGATGTCGGCCCGTGGAACGCGTGCGCGTATCAGGTCCTGGACTTCGCTGATCGTTGCGGGCGCATATTCCTCGGGGGTGATCGGATAGCTGAGCAAAGTCTCGCGTCCGCCGTAGCGCAGGAAATGGCGCAGGGTGTTCTCGTTGGTCATCGAGGCGAGAAACATCTCTTCGTGGTTGCCCGCCAGGCACCGGACGGTGCGCCGCTCGGCCCAGGTGCGCGCCGCCTCGATCACGCCCGCGCTGTCCGGGCCGCGGTCGATCAGGTCGCCGAGCAGGATCACGGTTGTGTCGGCCGGTTCGCGCGCGGCGTCGTCGGCGTCGATCGACGCGATGATTGTCTGGAATACATCTAGCCGGCCGTGGATATCGCCGATTGCATAGATCCGCTGCCCTGCGGGCACGGTCGTCGGCCTGGCCGGAGCGGCCGGTGCGGGGGCTGGCGCCGCGGAAAAGAGATTGCGTAGGTGTTTGAGCATGGGACTTGATAGCACGCCGGACGTTTGCGGAACCTGAACCATATCGTCCCGGCGCTGCCTGGTTGCAAGGTCCTTGGAACCGGGATGGCCCCGGGCCGTTCCGATAGAGGTCGATATATCACGCAAAATCAACGGTGATGGGCGTGGCCCCCGCGTGTTCTTGCGTAGCCAGCCGGCATATTTCGTGATGTAAAAAAGTAACGCCCAGATGAAGAATTTGCAACTGTCAGTCTGCGCGGCTTGCCTGCCTTGTCCCGGCAAGACAGGGGCGCTCAAGCAACAACATGTGGCCGCACGACAGGAAGTGTCGGCGACCACGATCACTGCGGGTGAACCGCAGGACTGCGCCAGGGGTTGAGAATGCAGCGTTCGAATATAACAAATCTGTCGATTTTGTCTCTATTTATAGTTTTAATTGCAACTATTCCATCGCAAGCCTGCGCAGACGAATATCCGACTGCACCACCGACGTCGGATTGGACCGTAACCGGCAGCGCGGCCGTCGCCAGCCAGTACCGGTTTCGCGGCATATCCGAATCGAACAACGGCCCGGTCGTCCAGGGCACGATCACGGTGGCCCACGCCTCGGGCTTTTACGTGTCCGCCTGGGCCTCGTCCGCGCCTTCCGGCAACAGCCCGGTCAATATCGGCGGGAGCGAACTCGATATCTATGGCGGGTACACCCATGCGATCGCGCACTCCGCAGTCGTCTTTGACGGCGGCCTGTATGGCTATGTCTACGCCGGATTGCCCGCGGACAACCTTTACGAAATCTACGGTTCGCTGTCGGAAACGATCGGTCCCGTCACCGGCAAGATCGGCGGCGCATTCGCGCCCGGGCAAAAGGTGTTCGACACCAACCTGTCATCGACCGCGCGCGAAAACCTGTATGTTTATGTCGAAGCGACCGGCGCCATTCCGCACACCCCGATCACGCTGCACACGCACCTGGCGCACACCGGCGGCGGGTTCGATTACACCAAACCGTACCTCGACTACACCATAGGCGCGACGGCGAAATGGAAACGCCTGTCACTCGACCTGTCGCTCGTCGGCACGAATGTCAGCCGCAACGACATTGCCCGATCGGGCATAGCAACGAACAGTTCCGGCAGCGTCGATCCGTTGAAACTCGATGCTTTTTATCGGCAGGGAAAGCCCGTCGCAGTTGTTTCCCTGAGCGTGTCCTTCTGACATAGAGAGACCAAGCTCAGTCAAAAGGATACACCGTGACCAGGTTTCTCCACTCGATGATCCGGGTCACCGACCCCGACGCGACAATCGCCTTCTTCGGCCTGATCGGCCTGACCGAAGTCCGCCGCCACGAAAGCGAAGCCGGCCGCTTCACGCTGATCTTCCTCGCCGCACCGGGACAAGCCGGTGTCGCCGAAGTGGAACTGACTTACAACTGGCCCCCCGAAGACGGCAGCGCCGAAGCCTACGGCGTGGGGCGCAATTTCGGCCATCTCGCGTACCAGGTCGACAATATCTACGAAACCTGCGCCCGCCTGCAAGCCGCGGGGCACATGATCCATCGGCCGCCGCGGGATGGGCATATGGCGTTCGTGAAATCGCCGGACGGGATTTCGGTTGAGTTGCTGCAGGATGGGCAACTGGCGCCGGCTGAGCCTTGGGCTAGTATGGCGAATACCGGGACCTGGTAGAAGGGCCTCCGGCGGCCAAGGGCTATTGCCCTTGGATCCCGTTACTTTTTTGCGTTGAACGGGGCACTGCGCGGGGACTTTGGGTCTTCCGGCGTTGGGGCTGATATAATCAGGCCAAAGCGCGCCGAGGCGGGCCTCGGCACAAACATAACATATTCGTCATCCCGGACTTGATCCGGGATCCCGCTTTTCTCTGCGTCGGTGCATCGAGGAGGGGCTGCTAGAAAGGCAGCGGGGCCCCGGATCAAGTCCGGGGCGACGAGAATTCTACGAGTGCGCGAAGAGGCAATCGCTTTGTACTTCGCCGCGAAGCGGCAGCAAATCCAGTGCCTCGCGGCGAGCGCAAACGCAAAGCAACACGCAGTGCAAGAAGGTAACGGGATCCAAGGGCAATAGCCCTTTGCCGCTGGAGGCCCTTACTTCAAAGGCTTAGCCTCAACCCACCCCCCACCAAGCGCCTCAAACAACGCCGCCGTATCGGTCAAACGCGCAACCTGCGCCTGGACCAAAGTCTGTTCCGCCTGGCGCAAGGCGGTTTCAGCGATCAGCGCGTTGGCGAAGGCGGTCTGGCCTTGTTCGAACAGGTGGCGGGACACTTTCATGCTGGCCTGGGCCGAGTCGCGGGCTTTTACGTCCGCGTTGAGCGCGTCGGTGTCGGTGCGCAGTGCAGCGAGGGTGTCGGCGACGTTCTGGAACGCGGCGAGGACGGCGGATTTGTATTGGGCGTCGGCCTGGTCGTAGGCGGCGCGGGCGGCGCGTTGTTTGTGGAGGAGGGTGCCGCCTTCGAAGATCGGTTGGGTCAGGCCGGCGCCGAGGGTCCAGAACTCATTGGCGGCGTTGAAGATGCTGCCGAAGCCGCCTGAGCTGCCGCCGCCGGTGGCGGTCAGGGCGATCTGCGGGAGGCGGTTGGCGATGGCTATGCCGACGCCGGCGCTGGCGGCGTGGAGCTGGGCTTCGGCTGCGCGGATGTCGGGGCGTTGACGCACGAGTTCCGATGGCAGCGACAGGGGCAGGTCGCGGGGCAGCGCGACGGTGTCGAGGTCGATGACATCGGGCAGGGCGGTCGCGGCGCTGCGGCCGGTCAGGTAGGCGATCTGGTCGGTGGCTTGCGCGTGGGCGCGGCGCAGCGGGGGCAGGGCGGCTTGGGCGCCGGCCAGCGCGGCGTCTTGCGCGAGGACGTCGGCGCCGGCGATCTGGCCCGCCGCGAGTTGGCGGTGCAGGATATCGAGCGTTTTCTGCTGGATCGCGATCAGGCGCTCTTGCGAGGCGAGTTGCGCGCGCAGCGAGGCTTCGAGCAGGGCGGCGGCGATCACGTTGTTGATCAGCGAGATGCGCGCGGCCTGGGCCTGGTAGACCTGCATGTCGTATTGCGCGTGCGACTGTTCGACGGTGCGGCGGTTGAGGCCGAACAGGTCGAGCTGGTAGCCGACGGTGACTTGCGCGGTTTGCAGGCCGTAGTGGAACGTGTTCTGGTCGAGCACGGGCGACAGGTATTGCGAGCTCTTGTTCTGGGTGGCGTTGATCGAACCATCGACGGTGGGCAGCAAGATGCCGCGCGTCGCCAGGTATGATTCGTGCGCGGCCTTCAATGCCGCATTGGCCGCGGCCAGGTCGGTGTTGGCGCGCAGGGCTTCGTCGACCAGCGTGTTGAGCTGGGCCGAGCCATAGGCGAGCCACCACTTGTCCTGCGGCACGCCTGCGACCCATTGCTGGGTGCCACCGGCAACGCCGGCGGGCGCTGTCATTGGCTGGGCGGGGTCGCGGTCATAGGTGGTTTGCGCGGGCGCGGCAGGCGTTTTGAAATTTGGCCCGACCGCGCAGCCGGTGACCATTGCGCCGAGCGCGGCGGCGATCATGAAGCGGTGCAGCCGGGTCATGCTGTTGGCTCCAGCGGATGCGGTTCGGGCAGCGGGGGCTTCTGGCCCGGGTTTTCGGGGCGTTTCGAAAACGTGCTGATCATGGCGGGCAAGACGACCAGGATCAGGATCGGCGCGAGCAGAATGCCGCCGACGACGACCAGTGCGAGCGGTTTCTGCACCTGGCTGCCGATGCCGGTTGCGACTGCGGCGGGCAGGAGGCCGACGCAGGCCGCGATGCAGGTCATCATCACCGGGCGGAACTGGGTGCGCGCGGCATGCAGGATCGCTTCGTCACGCGGCATTCCGGCCATCAGCATCTGGTTGTAATACGACAGCACGAGGATGCCGCCCATTACCGAGATGCCGAACAGCCCGATGAACCCGATCGCGGCGGAAACCGAAAACGGGATGCCGGTGAAATAGAGCGCAAAGATGCCGCCAACCAGCGCCATCGGCATCACGCTGGCCGCCAATAGCGTATCGCGCAGCGACCCGAAATTGATGAACAACAGCACGCCGATCGCCAGGAACGCGATGGGCACGACGATTTCGAGGCGCGCCAGTGCGTTCTGCAATTCGCCGAATTCGCCGACCCATTCGAGGCGCGAGCCGGCGGGCAGGTTGATCTGCTTGTCGATCTTCTTCTGCGCTTCCAGAATGGCGCCGCCCAGATCGCGGCCGCGCACGGCGAACCCGATCGGGATATAGCGGCTCTGGTTTTCGCGATAGATCAGCGAGTATCCGGCAACCAGTTGGATGTCGGCGACGGTCGACAGCGTGATCTGGGAAACGCCGCCCGCGGCATTGGTCACCGCAACGGGAATGTTGCGGATGGCATCGAGGTTGCCGCGATATTCGGGCGCAAGGCGGACGATGATCGGGAAATTGCGATCGGACCCGTATTCATAGACATTGCTGCCCGCTGCCTGTCCGCCGATCGCGGCCTGGACCACGGAGTTGATATCGCCGGGGGCGAGGCCGTATTTCGCGGCCTTCAGGCGATCGACCTTGATGTTCACGGTTGGCTGACCCACCGCGTCGAACACGGTCAGGTCGGTCACGCCGCGCACGCTGCCGAGCACGCCCTTGATCTGGTACGCGGCCTTTTGGATGGCATCGAGATCGTTGCCATACAGCTTGACCGAGTTTTGGCCTTTGACGCCCGACGCGGCTTCCTCGACGTTGTCTTCGATCGTCTGCGAAAATTCGAACGACACACCGGGGAATGGCGCGGAGAGTTCATCGCTGACCAGTTTGGTCAACTGTTCCTTGGTCGGGTGCCCAGGCCATTCGCTGGCGGGTTTGAGCGGGACGTAGAATTCCGCATTGTAGAACCCGGTGGTGTCGGTGCCGTCGTCGGGTCGGCCGAGCTGGCTGACCACGGTTTTGACTTCGGGGAATTTCATCAGGATGTGGCGCATGCGGTTGGCATAGACTTGCGCTTCATCGAGCCCGATCGAGTTGGGCATTGTCGCGCGGACCCAGAAATTGCCTTCTTCCAGCTTAGGCAGGAATTCGAGGCCGAGGCTGGTTACCGCGATCCCGGCCGCGACCAGCAGCGCGACCATGCCGCCCATCGCCAGGATCGGATTGCCGAGCGCAAAGCGCAGCGAGGGATCGTAGACCGTGCGCATCTTGCGCACCAGCCAGGTCTCGGTTTCCTCTTCCTTGTCCTTCAGCATGAAATACGACAGCACCGGGGTGATCGTGAATGTCGCGATCAGGCCGCCCATGATTCCATAGGCATAAGTGCGCGCCATCGGGCCGAAGATGTGGCCCTCGACGCCGGTCAAGGTGAACAGCGGCAGGAAGCCGGCGATGATGATTGCCGCGGCGAAAAAGATCGCGCGGTTCACTTCGCTGGCCGAGAGAGCGATGATCCCCAGCTTGCCCGAGAACGTCGGGACGCCGCCCATCCGGTCGAGCAGGCCACGGCCAAAGCGGTCCCCGGGATGCTGACTGAGATGTCGGAAGATATTTTCGACCATGATCACGGTCGCATCGACGATCAGCCCGAAATCGATCGCGCCGATCGACAGCAGATTGGCGGATTCGCCCTGCATGACCATCAAAATGACCGCAAACGCGAGCGCAAAGGGGATCGTGGCGGCGACGATCAGCGCCGACCGCCAACTGCCCAGGAACACCCATTGCACCGCAAAGATCAGCACGATGCCGCTGATCATGTTTTCGAGCACGGTCTGGATGGTGACGCCGATCAGCTCGGTGCGGTCGTAGATCTTGTCGAGATGCACGCCTGGCGGCAGGATGCCCTCGCTGTTGATCTTTTCGACTTCGGCTTCGACGCGCTTCAGGGTGGGCAGGCTTTCCTCGCCGCGCCGCATCAGGATCACGCCCTGGACGATGTCGTCGTCGTTGTCGCGCCCGACGATGCCCAGGCGCGGGATGTTGCCGACCTGCACGGTCGCGATGTCGCTGACCAGCACGGGCTTGCCATTGTTCGGCGAAACCATCGTGTTGCGGATATCGTCGAGCGTGTGGATAAGGCCAACGCCGCGCACGACCGCTGCTTGCGGCCCGATGTTGATCGTCTGGCCGCCGACGTTGACATTGGCGTTGTTGATCGCGGCCAACACCTGGCTGAGCGACAGGCCGTATCCGACCAGCTTGTGCTGATCGACGGTGATTTCGTAGGTCTTGGACTTGCCCGCCCAGCCGTTGACGTCGATCACGCCCGGCACGGCCTTGAACCGGCGCTGCAGGATCCAGTCCTGGATGGTTTTCAGATCGGTGACCGAATAGCCTTTGGGGCCGACGACCTGGTAACGGTAGATTTCACCGACCGGGCTGGTCGGCGAAATCTGCGGCTGCGTGCCGCCGGGCAGTGGCGCGAGTTGCGAAAGCTGGTTCAGGACGCGCTGCTGCGCTTCTTCGTAGGTGTAGTCATACGTGAATTGCACGCGGATGTCGGACAGGCCGAACAGCGACATCGTTTCGACTTTGGTGACATTCTTGATGCCGGCGAGCTGGATCTCGATCGGGATCGTGATCGTGCGCTCGATTTCCTGCGCCGACAGGCCCGCGGTCTGCGCGATGATTTCTACGCGCGGCGGCACCGGATCGGGATAGGCCTCGATATTGAGCTGTTTGAACGCGAAGAATCCGGCCACCAGGAACAGGCCCAGCACGGCAAGGATCATGATGCGCTGGCGCAGCGCGAAAGTGACGATCGGATTCATCGGCTGAGGCCCTTCAATCGCTTTTCGCGCCACGGTCGATAAACAGGCTGCCCGCGGTAACGACGGTCTCGCCCGCGCGCAGGCCGCTGGTCACTTCGACAATGCCATTGGCGTCCTGCCCGGCGGTGATCGGGCGCAGCCGCAGGGTGTGATCCTTGCCGACGGCGACCCACACACGCGCGGTGTTCGCTTCGAAGATCACGGCCGACTCCGGCACGGTCACCGATTGGTGGTCGTTGCCCGACGCCAGGGTGAAGGTGGCGAGCGTTTCGGGTTTCAGGCGGCCGCCGGGGTTGGGCAGCTCGGCGCGCACGGTCAGGCGGTGCGTGCCCGGATCGATCGAGGGACCGACGTAATTGATCCGCGCGTGGAGCACTTCATTGCTGCCCAGCGGATGGACTTGCGCAAATTGCCCGACATGCGCGCGGCCGGCGTCTTCTTCGCGCAGATTGCCGATCAGCCAGACTTTGTCGAAGCTGGAAATCGTGAACGCCTGCGTCGCGGTGCCGCCGGTCGCGCTGGCGACATATTGCCCCTGGCCGATCATGCGCTGGGTCACGATACCGCTGACCGGCGCGCGGACCAGGCCCTGGCCGTTGGAGACGCCGCCGCCCAATGCGTTGCGGCGGCCTTGCGCGGCGGACAGGTTGGCCTGCGCAGCGGCGAGATCGGACTGCGCCTGCTGGTAGTCTTTCAGCGCGGCGCCCTGGTTGTTGTACAGGTCTTTCAGGCGCGCTTCGGCGGCCTTCGCCACGGCGACTTGCGCGGTGGTGGTGGCGATGTCGGCATTGCTCTGCGCGGCTTCATTTGCTGCGACTGCAAACAGGACTTGCCCGGCGCTGACGTGGTCGCCGACTTTGGCCGAAAGCTGCGTGACGCGGCCGGTAAACGGCGAATAGACGTTGGTCGTCAGGTCGTCATCGACTGCGATCTTGCCGTCGCTGGTCGCGCTGTCGCCGACCATCGCCGATTGCGCCGTGGCAAAGCTCAAGGTCTGCCACTGGCGGTCGGTCGCGACAAAGCTGCCGTCTGCGGGTGGTGGCGGCGGGGGTGGCGGCGGCGGGGTGAGCGCGCGCACGATGATCGGCACCAGCCAGAACAGGGCGATAACAATGACCAGCAGCAGCCCGGCGATCCGCCACTGCGCGGTCGTCGTCAGCTTTCGCACCGGCACATCCTGCCCCTCGGTTGGGGTATGATCCATACTGTCTAAGCCCTGCGCAGGTTGAAATTTCGTCGGTTCCGGATGGTGGGCTTGGGCCGAGGATGCAAGACTTTTTGCAGTGCGGCGCATTAAGCTTTCGTAAAGCGCCGCAGCGCAACATTGCCGCAAGGCAACAATCCGGAGGCGGCGCGACTTCGCCTTGTGCCCTCTGGTGTCATCAAAGCACCACCATTGTGCGCCGAGACGACTTCCCGACACGACGCCCCGCGTGCATAATCGCGGTTTATGGCAAATTGATGCCAGGTTTGGGGGCTTTTGCGTGATCACGCGCCGGGCAGCGGTCGGTGGGCTAAGCGCCGCGCTATTGGCGGGATGCGCCCGCACGCCCGCCGATCCGCGCCGCGTGGTCATCGGCGCGTCGCCGACCGGCGTGCCGTTCAGTTATGTCGATCCCGATACCAACCAGTTGACTGGCGCGATGGTCGATATTGCCGCCTTGCTGACCACGCGGCTGGGGTTGCGGCCGCAATTCCGGATCGTGCCGTTTGCCGGGCTGGTGCCCTCGCTGATGACCGGGCGCATCGACCTGATCGCGGCCGCCATGTTGCGCACGCCGGCGCGCGAGGCGCTGGTCGGGTTTTCGCGGCCGGTGTTTGCTTATGCGGGCGGCCTGGCGGTGCGCAATGATGCGACGGGGCATTATCCCGATCTCGCCAGCCTGCGCGCATTGCGCGTTGGCGCGCAGATCGGCACGCGGTTCGTCGATCAGTTGCGCGATGCGGGCGTGGAGCAGGTTTCGACGTACCAGGGGCTGGGCGACATGTTGCGCGACCTGGCGCATGGGCGGATCGATGCGGCCTATGGCGATGATCCGATCCTGCGGATGATCCTGCGCATCGGGCCGCGCTGGGCGGTGCATATGCCCGGCGAATTTCGCGCGCCGGGCAAGGAAGCGCTGTGCCTGATCGGGCGCAAGAATGCGCCTTTGCTGGCGCGGATCGATGGCGAACTGACCGGTTCGGCGCGTGCCGGGATCATGCCGGTGCTGGCGCGTTGGGGCCTGGATACTGCTGGAGGGCTCGTGTGAACGAATTTGTTGCCGATGCCATCCGGTTCGCGCCCGTGTTGTTGCGCGGGCTGCTGGTCACGCTGGAACTGACGGTCTGCGCGCTGGTGCTCAGCCTGGCGCTGGGGTTGGTGTGGGTGGCAATGGGGCGCGCGCAGTCGGCGCCGTTGCGGTGGGTCGCGCGCACGGTGATCACCGTGGTGCGCGGGATTCCGATCATCGTGCAGTTGTTTTTCATCTATTTCGTGCTGCCCGACTGGGGGCTGGATCTGCCGCCGTTTCTTGCCGGCGTGCTCGGGCTGGGGCTCGCCTATTCGGTCTATCAGGCGGAAAACATTCGCGGCGGGATCGGCGCGGTCGACAAAGGGCTGGTCGAGGCGGGTGAGGCGCTGGGGATGAACCGGTTCACATTGTGGCGCCGCGTGATCCTGCCGCTGGGGCTGCGCCATGCGCTGCCCGCGATGGGCAATTCGATGGTCATGTTGTTGAAGGATACTTCCATCGCCTCGACGATCACGATCGCCGAATTGACCCGCGAAGGGCAGTTGCTGGCGATTTCGACCTTCAAGAATGGCTCGGTCTATGCGCTGCTTGCGCTGCTTTACCTGGCCGCCAGCCTGCCGCTGTCGGCGCTGGTGCGAACGCTCGAACGCCGTGGGCGGATCGCATGATCGAGTTGAAGGGCGTCACGAAACGGTTTGGCGAGCGGCATGTGCTCAATGGCGTCGATCTGACCGTCGCCAAAGGCGAAGTGCTGTGCCTGATCGGGCCATCGGGGTCGGGCAAATCGACGGTGCTGCGCTGCATCAATGGGCTGGAGCGTCACGACGGCGGCACGATCAGCGTCGATGGCGCGGTGGTGACCAATGCCAGCCTGCCGGCGATCCGCCGCCGCGTGGCGATGGTATTTCAACGGTTCAATCTGTTTCCGCACCGCACCGTGCTGCAGAATGTGATCGAGGCGCCGGTGCACGTTCATGGCGAAGCAGTCGCCGCCGCCAGTGCGCGCGCGATGGACCTGCTGGCGCGCGTCGACATGGCCGGCCATGCGCACAGCCTTCCGCATACGCTGTCGGGCGGGCAGCAACAGCGCGTCGGGATTGCCCGCGCGCTGGCACTGCGGCCAGATGCGATCCTGTTCGACGAACCGACTTCAGCGCTCGATCCGGAGCGCGTTGGCGAAGTGCTGGCGGTGATGCGTGAGCTGGCGGAGGAGGGCATGACGATGCTGATCGTGACGCACGAGATCGATTTTGCGCGCGGCGTGGCGGACAAAGTGGCGTTCGTCGACCAGGGCGTGATTGCCGAGCAGGGGCCTGCCGCCGACGTTTTGACCAACCCGCGCGAGGACCGCACCGCGCGGTTTCTGGCGCGCGTGCTGAACCGCAATTGAGGGGCGGACGATGACCGATACGCAATACGGCGCGATTTATTGGAAGGACAGTTGCGGCGAGGACCTGACCCCGCGCGCGGCACTGGCCGGCGACGAAACGGTAGATGTCGCGATCCTGGGCGGTGGGTTTTCCGGGCTGTGGACCGCGTATTTCCTCCTGAAAGCCAATCCCGGCCTGTCGGTCGCGGTGATCGAGCGGCATTTCTGCGGCTATGGCGCATCGGGCCGCAATGGCGGGTGGTGCAGCCCGCGCTATCCGGTGCTGGTCGATGACCTTGAACGCCGGTTCGGTGCCGACGCGGCGCGCGCGACGATCATGGCGCAATACGCGATCGTCAAGGACATCGGGCGGATCTGCGAAGAGGAAGCGATCGACGCGCATTTTCGCCACGGCGGGCTGCTGTCGGTGGCGCGCAGCGCGCGGCAATGGACCGCATTGCAGGCGACATATGCAGGGTATGACCGGCTGGGCCTGGCGCACGATTCGGCGCTGATCGATGCGGCCGCGGCAACAGCCAAAGTGCGGATCAGCAAAGTGCTGGGCGGCATGACCACGGCAGGCGGCGCATCGATCCATCCGCTGCGGCTGGCTCGCGGACTGGCGCGCGCGGTCGAGGCGCGGGGCGGGCGGATTTATGAGGGCACCAAAGTGACGCAAGTGCGCCCGGGGCAACCTGCAATGCTGGAAACCAGCGGCGGCACTGTCACGGCGCGGCGCGCGGTGGTGATGGCGGGCGAGGCGTATCTATCGACCGTGCCGGGCTGGCACCGGCAGATCCTGCCGATGTCATCGATGATCGTGGCCACCGCGCCGCTCGACGACGCGACCTGGGACGCGATCGGCTGGGACGGGCATGAAAGCCTGAGTTCGGGCGCCTACACCAAGGATTACCTGACGCGCACGAAAGACGGCCGCATCCTGTTCGGCAGCCGCGGCGCGCCGTATCTGTTCGGATCGAAAATGCCCGAAAGCGCTTTGGCCGATCCCGCGCTGTATGGGCCGATCATCGCAACGCTGCGCGACTGGTTCCCGGTGCTGAACGATGTGCCAGTCACACATGCATGGGGCGGCTATCTCGGCGTGCCGCGCGATGGCTTGCCCTCAGTGTTTTTCGACAAGGCGCGGGGGCTAGCCAATATCTATGGCTACACCGGCCGCGGCGTGGCGACGAGCGCGCTGGCGGGGCGTGCGCTGGCCGGACTGGTCGGCGATGTGCCGGCAATGGTGCCCGACCTGCCGATGATCCGCGCGCCGGGCCAGTTGTGGGAAATCGAACCCGCGCGCTGGGTCGGCGTGCGCTATATCCAGAACGCGTTCGCGCGTATCGACGCGGCGGATTTCCGCGATGGCAGCGTGCCGATGGACGCGAAACTCGCGAAGACACTGGCGCCGATTTGAGCGGGATGGCGCTGAAGGCGCCACGTTCGAACCTCGTCGTCCCGGGCTTGACCCGGGACCCCACTGCCTTTTGAAGGTTGGATAGATCGCGCTCGGCGAGCGAAGAAAAGTGGGGTCCCGGGTCAAGCCCGGGACGACGAGCGTTAGGCCAAGGCCATCAAACTCGCATTGCCACCAGCCGCGGTCGTGTTGATCGAAATGCTGGTCTCGCCCAGCAGCATTGCACCTGCATATCCACCATTGGCGCAAGGCGCTTCGGCAGTCACGATCGGACCCGGCAGTTCCGCGAGTTCGCGCAAGGCCCCGCGCATGAAAGTCTCACCTCCGGCGACCAGCGCGCGCGCGAACGGCCCGGCGGTGCGCCAGTCGCGTGGGGTTTCGATCCGCGCGAGCAAGGCTTCGGGCAGGCGCGCCAGGATGTCGGTAATGGGCGCGCTTTTGCCCAGCACGACATGGTTGCCCGCCGCCAGGGCCCAGGCGACCTGTTCGATCAGTGCATCGCGTATTTCGGCCAGCGCCAGCACTGTGCCGCAAGCCCCAAGCCGGTAGATATTGCGTTCACCCACCGGGCCGGGCAACTCGATTTCGAGCCCGAGCGGCACAGTAATCGCCTGATCGACCCCGCACAGCGCGAGCCACTGCGCCGCCGCCGGATCGCTGACTCCGCCATCGAGCGCCACGCCCGACCGGGGTGCATTCAGCCGCGACAGGTACAGCGGGCCGCCTGCCTTGGGTCCGCTGCCCGACAGGCCATGACCGCCGAATGGCTGGACGCCGACGACCGCGCCGATGGTGTTGCGGTTGACGTAGATATTGCCTGCGCGGATCGCGCCGGTGACTTCGGCGATCGTCGTGTCGAGCCGCGTGTGCAGGCCGAATGTCAGGCCATAACCCAGCGCATTGATAGCATCGATCAGCGCCGCGCGATCGGCGCGGGCATAGCGCACGACGTGCAGGACCGGGCCGAAAACTTCGTCACCCAGGTCCGACAGCGCGGCCAGTTCGATCAGCGCAGGCGCGACGAAATGCCCGCCCGCCGCCGACGATGGCAAGGCGATACGATGCACTTTGGCGCCGCGCGCGGCCATCGCCGCGACATGGTTTTCGATACCGAGCCGTGCTTCCGACGTGATCACCGGGCCGATGTCGTGCGCGAGGACGTCCGTTGGCCCCAGGCGCAATTCGGCCATCGCGCCTTTCAGCATGGCCAGCACGGGGGCTGCGATATCGTCCTGCAAGCAGACCACGCGCAGCGCCGAACAGCGCTGGCCTGCGCTGTCGAATGCCGACGCGATGCAATCGGCAACTACCTGCTCGGGCAGGGCGGACGAATCGACGACCATCGCGTTTTGGCCGCCGGTTTCGGCGATCAGCGGGATCGGGCGGCCATCAGGCGACAGGCGCGTCGCCAGTTGGCGCTGGATCAGGCGGCCGACGGCGGTCGAACCGGTGAACATCACGCCGGCGACTTCGGGCGCGCCGACCAGCGCAGCGCCGATCGTGCCATCGCCCTGGACCAGGTGCAGCGCGTCGGCGGGAATGCCGGCTTCGTGCATCAGACGCACCGCGCGTGCGGCGATCAGCGGGGTTTCCTCGGCGGGCTTGGCCAGCACGGGGTTGCCCGCGACGAGCGCGGCGGCGACCTGGCCGACGAAAATCGCCAGCGGGAAATTCCACGGGCTGATGCACACGACGGGGCCCAGGGGCGCTTCATAAGCGCCGCGTTCGGCTTCGTCGGCGTAATAGCGCAGGAAATCGACGGCCTCGCGCAGTTCGGCGACCGCGTTGGCGACCGATTTGCCGGCCTCGCGCACGATCAATGCGAGCATTGGCGCGGTATCGGTCTCGATTGCATAGGCGGCGCGCCGCAGCAGTGAGGCGCGGGTCGCGACCGGGGTTGCGCCCCAGTCGGACTTGGCGGCGAGGCCTACGGCTGCGCGCGCATCATCGGGGCTGGCATCGGCGACGGTGCCGACATGATCGTCCAGCCGCGCCGGATTGCGGATCACGCGCGTTGCGCTTGCTGTCTGGTGCTGCACTGCGCCCTCGCGGGCGAACACATCGCCAAGCGCCAACAGGGTCGCTTCGTCGGCGAGGTCGATGCCGGCGCTGTTGATGCGGTGGCCCAGAATGGCGGCGGGCAGCGCGATCAACGCATGGGGATGGCCGCCTTCCTGCGCGACCAGTGCGACCGGATCGGCGATAATGTCTTCGATCGGAATCGCGGGATTGGCGATGCGGTTGACGAACGAGGAGTTCGCACCGTTTTCGAGCAGGCGCCGGACGAGATAGGCCAGCAGCGTTTCATGGCCGCCGACGGGGGCGTAAATGCGGCAGGGGCGGCTGGCGATCACATGCGTGTACAGCGGTTCGCCCATGCCGTGCAGGCACTGGAATTCGTAGTCGCCGGTGGTGAATTCCGGCCCGGCCATCGCCATGATCGCGGCCAAAGTCTGCGCGTTGTGCGTGGCGAATTGCGGGAACACCGCGTCGCGCGCGGCGAGCAGGCGGCGCGCGCAGGCCAGGTACGCGACATCGGTATGCGCCTTGCGCGTGTAGACCGGATAATCGGACAGCCCGGCCTCTTGCGCGCGCTTGATTTCGGCGTCCCAATAGGCGCCCTTGACCAGGCGCACCATGATCCGGCGCTTCGACCGCCGCGCCAGGTCGATGATCCAGTCGATCATCACCGGGCAGCGTTTGCCATAAGCCTGCACGACAAAGCCGAGCCCGTCCCAGCCGGCCAGTTCGGGATCGGTCGCCAGCGCTTCGAGCAGGTCGAGGCTGATTTCGAGCCGGTCGGCCTCTTCGGCGTCGATATTCAGCCCGATGTTCTGGGCCTTTGCCAGCAGGCACAGCGTCTTCACGCGCGGCAACAGTTCGTCGTGCACGCGCGCCAGTTGCGCGCGGGCATAGCGCGGGTGCAGCGCCGACAGCTTGATCGAAATGCCAGGCCCCGCCTCGATCCCGCGCCCGGCCGAAGCCGCGCCGATGGCGGCAATCGCGGTGCGATAATCGTGCATGTAACGATCGGCGTCGGCCATCGTCAGCGCGGCTTCGCCCAGCATATCGTAGCTGTAGCGGAAGCCCTTGGCCTCCTGCACGCGGGCGCGGCCCAGCGCTTCGTCGATCGTGCGGCCGGTGACGAACTGTTCGCCCATCAACCGCATCGCCAGGTCGACCGCGCGGCGGATGATCGGTTCGCCCGCGCGCGCGATCAGCCGCGTCAAGGCCGCGCCGAGCCCGCGCTCATCGATGCTGCCGACGAGCTTGCCCGTCATCACCAGGCCCCAGGTCGCAGCATTGACGAACACCGGCCGCGCGGCGCCGAGATGCGCCCACCAGTCGCCCCCGGCAACTTTGTCGCGGATCAGATCGTCGCGCGTGCCGGCATCGGGAATGCGCAACAGCGCCTCGGCGAGGCACATCAGCGCGACGCCTTCGTTGGTCGACAGCGCGTATTCCTGGACCAGTTGTTCGACGCCGCCGGTGGCGGGCGCGGCGCGCAATGCGGTGACCAGCCGGGTGGCGATTTCGCGCGCCTGCGCGGCGTCGGCATCGTCCAGCGTGGCCTGCGGGATCAGCGTCGCCATGCACTGCGCCTCCGGCATGCGCGTTGCGGCGGTGATCGCGGCGCGCAGCGGGGTGGCGGGGCGCAGGGCGGGGGCGAACTGGGTGAATGGTGACATGCGCGGAGTGTATCACACGACGCCGCGGCAATCCGCCTTGATTGTGCCGTTGGAATATGCGCTATGATCTAATTTAGGGGAATAGACAGGCAATATGACTTCAAATCTACAATCAGACAGGCAACTTGATGCATTCGATCTGAAAATCCTCGCTATTCTGGCGCAGGACGGGCGGATCGCCGTGACCGATCTGGCGCAGCAGGTCGGGCTGTCGCGCACGCCTTGTCAGCAGCGGCTAAACCGGCTTGTCGCGTCGGGTGTGATTCTGGGGTTTCGTGCGGTAATCGATCCCGGGACATTGGGGCTCGATCACATTGCCTATACCGAAGTGAAATTGTCCGACACGCGCGAGGCGGCGCTGCAGGATTTCAACCGCGCGGTGCGCGCGATCGACGAAGTCGAGGAGTGCCACATGATCGCCAGCAGTTTCGACTACCTGCTGAAAGTGCGCACGGCCAATATCGCGCGGTTTCGCGCGGTGCTGGGCGAAAAGATTTCGCGTCTGCCGCATGTCAGTTCAACCTCGACATTCGTGGTGATGGAGGCGGTCAAGGATCGCGATGCGCGCGGGGCGTGGGGCGTTACTTCCTAGCTCATGCCTTCAAGGCGAAATGCTGTTGTCTAACAATTTCCGCTCATCCTGAGCTTGTCGAAGGACGCGCGCCAACGCTTGCCCAACGTGATACCAACATCACCCGGATCCACTGTAGCGCGCGTCCTTCGACAAGCTCAGGATGAGCGAAGCTTGTGAATTTGTGTCACAAATTTCAGCGGTTCACGAAGTCTGGTGACAGAGCGGCGACGCGCCCCTAGACCGCTCACACAATGACCCGCTTCCGCGCCTTTTTCCTGCGTCACCGTGCCATGGCCCTTGCCGTGATCGCACTGGCGTTGGCGATGAAGGCGCTGGTGCCGGCGGGGTACATGATCGGCGGCGATGCCAAAGTGCTGACCATTCGCGTCTGCGACGGGTACGCCGACAGCGACGCGGGCCATGCTATTGTCATCGTTGCCAAAGGCGCCGCGCATAGCGATGCAGGCAAGGCGCTCCATGATCAGCAGGCCTGTCCGTTCTCCGCGCTGACCCTGGCGCATGTCGGCGGCGCCGATCCGATCCAGCTGGCGCTCGCGCTGGCGTTCATCGTCCTGCTCGGCATTACCGCGCCCACTGCAAAAACACCGCGCGCGCCCACACGGCTGCGGCCCCCGTTGCGCGCACCGCCCGTCCTGGTCTGACTTTACGGTTTCAGACCGGGCCGGCTGCCATTTTCAAGTGCGGCGGCCCTCATCCTCCTTAGAGGTTCGGGGATTTTTCCATGCATCGTTTCATGCGCGCCTTGGGCGCACCAGTCGTTCTGACTCTGCTTTCCCCCGCCAGCGCAATGGCCTGCGCCTGCGGCTGCGGGATTTTCGATACCGGGGTGACGTCGATCACCCCGCAGGATTCGGCCAGCGGACTGTCGGCGTTCGTCCGGTTCAGCCCTCTCGACCAGGACACCAACCACGAGGCTGGCCACAAGGCGAGCGCCGACGACAATGCCGACAAGCGAATCCAGACCGATTTCTACACGGTCGGCGTCAATTACGTGATCGCGCACAAGTGGCAAGTCCTGGCCGAATTGCCGATCATCCATCGCAATTTTACCACCACCGGCGCCGACGCGCAGGGCAATCCGCTGATCGAAAAAGTGCCGATGACCGGGCTGGGCGATGCGCTGATCAGCGTGACCTACGCCGGGTTTGCGCCCGATATGTCGACCGGGATCGGCTTTGGGGTAAAGCTGCCGACGGGGCGCTATACCGGCCCGGTCGATCGCTATGGCAATCTGCCGTATGATCGCGATACTTTGCCCGGCACCGGCAGCACCGATCTGCAGGTTTCGGGGTATCACGTGGGGAAGATCACGACGGCTGTGCGGTGGTTTGCGCATGCGCAGTTCCGTTTTGCCGTGGCGACGCGCGATGCCTATCGCCCTGGCGACGAAGTCGATGGTGCGGCGGGCGTGACGTATGATCTGCAGGCGGGCAAGACGACGTTGTCGCCGGTGATCCAGGTCATCGGCGCGATGCGCGGGCATGATAGCGGCGAAAATTCCGATGCGCTGAATTCGGGCTATCAACGCGTGTTGATCGCGCCGGGTATGCGGGTGCAGTTGACCCAGCGGCTATCGATCTATGGTGACGTCGAATTTCCGATCGCGCAATATGTGAACTCGGCGAGTTCGGCGGCGATCGAAGGCACGGCGGGGCAATTGGTCGCGCCGGTGATGTTCAAGATGCAGGTGAACTACGGGATCTAAAATACTCCCCAGAATGGGGAGGGGGACCGCCCGCAGGGTGGTGGAGGGGCGGTGCCTCTGGACGCAAATTTTGCGCTTGGGGCGAGGCCCCACCACCACTGCTTCGCGTGGTCCCCCTCCCCGTATCGGGGAGGATTCTTTCAGGGGATCAGCACTGATGCGCCGGTTGTGGCGCGCGATTCCAGGGCGCGGTGGGCGTCGGCGGCATCGGCCAGGTTGAAGCGTTGGTCGATGCGCAGTGTGACTGCGCCCGAGGCGATCATCGCGAACATGCGTGCGGCAGAGGCGCGCAATTCGGGCGCGGTGTGGCAATAATCGCCGAGCGTTGGCCGGGTCACGAAAATCGATCCACGCTGCATCAGGTCGAGCGCGGTAAACGGCGGCACTGCGCCCGATGCATTGCCATAGCTGACGATCAACCCGCGCCGCCCGACCGATGCGAGCGAAGCCGTCCAGCTCGCCGCGCCCACGCCATCGAGCACGACCGGCACGCCATCGCCGGTGATCGCTTTGACTGCATCGCCAAGCTCGGCCATCGGGCAAAACAACGCATGTTCCGCGCCCAGTTCGGTCGCCAGCGCGGCCTTTTCCGCAGTGCCGGCATGTGCGATCACGCGCGCGCCGATCGCTTTCAACCATTGCACCAGGATCGTGCCGACGCCGCCGGCCGCGGCATGAACCAGCACCCATTGCCCGGGTTTGACCTGCGCGCAGCGTTCGATCAGGTATTCGGCGGTGCAGCCTTTCAGCAGGCTGGCGGCGGCCTGTTCGTCGGAAATGCCATCGGGGATCGGCGCCAGCTTGTCCTGATCCACCACGCGGTGCGTCGTGTAGGACCCGGGCCCTCCGGTGCAATATCCAACCCGGTCGCCCACTTTGAACGCATCGACACCGTCGCCGATCGCGGCCACAACACCCGCGGCCTCACCGCCCAGGCCCGACGGCAACGAGCCGGGATACAGCCCCGAACGGACATAGGTATCGATGAAATTCAGCCCGATCGCGGTCTGCTGGATCAGGACCTGGCCCGGTCCCGGCTGCCCGGGTTCGATCGGTTCGACGGTCAGCACTTCGGGGCCGCCGTTCCTGTGCATGATCACGGCATAGGGTTTGGTCATTTGTCCGGTTCCACTCGATCCAGCATGTCCATGAAATTGCGCGCGGCATCGCGTTCCGCCGGATTTTTGAACGCGATATCAAGGTCGGGCGCAGACCCTAGCATGTGCAGGATCGACCACAGCGCAAAACGCCGGCCCGGGTCTTTTTCCAGCCCAAGCTCGACACGCATATGCTCGATCCCGCCGGCCATCGCCGCAGGCGTTACTGTGTCGAGGTCGGTGGTGCCGAAAAACCGGCGAAACTGATCATCAAGGTCCATCGGTGCAGGCTATCCTGCCAAGCGGACATTGCGTCAATGGGCTTAGATGGAGCGGGTGAAGGGGATCGAACCCCCAGCGGAGCAGCTTGCTGCGCAGCGCAACTAAAGACTCGAGGGTTCCAAGAGGCCGGGTCTAAACCCGACGCTGGCGCACAAACAGCGAAGAAAATGGAGCGGTGAAGGGAATCTAAGCTAAGAATTAATTATATGATTTGTATGAATATTATCGCATTCGATTTTGAAATGACCCCCAATGTGACCCCCGCGCTGTAGGTGTGACCCTGGATTAGGGCTGATTGGCGCATGGCGAAATGCTTCCTGACCTTGGTCGGTGCATCATCAGCAACTGCTCATGAAGAAGCTATAATCGAGTTTAGCAGCCACTCATAGACAGGGTTGGTCGTGGCAGGATTCGCGACAGCGTCCTTCAACCAGTCGTGCGCGGAGTAGAGTCGATCGTAGGGGTTTTGCATTCGAGCCTGGCCAAACTCACGGCAGGCTCTGCGAAGCATGATTGCATCCTCCGGCGGCGTCATGCTGAATACCTCGCGGGGTTCATCCATGCAGTCATTGAATGCCTGAAGCAGCCTTCCCAGCGCCTGCATTGTTGCGGGTATCGCAATGAAGGGCCTTAGATAATCTGGCGCACCGGCAGGGGTGCTATGATCAGGCCATGCCTCCACAATCCGACTGAGTTCCCGCCGCAGATTGTCCCGATATCGAAGCTCTGGTCGTTCACGGTCCATCTTGGCCATAGCATCCCCTCAAAACCAAACGCCGAAACATGGCGTTTCTTCACAAGCCCATAGGAAAGGATTCTTTCCTTGCCCAAGGCCCCCCTGGGGGTTTTAAATTTCCGACCGGGGGCGGGTGGCTTCTATGGTCTCTGACAGGATGTTCCAATTTCGGCCAATTACGTGGCAAGGTCGTAGTGATAGGTGCTCGGTCATGGCGCGCCCACCGGCCGTGGTCCGTCGCCGTAGCGCGTGGTTACAAAATCCCACACTTGCTCCACCTTTGCGTTCCACAGCTGGTCAGGATAGGGCGTTTCGGGTAGCCCGTTGAGGGCCTGCTTTATCTGATATTTGACATGGCCACGCGTTTCCTGACTTCGTAGCCAGTCGATAGACGCCACCGCTCCAGTTAATTTCACCAATAGCTGCCGCGCGATCAGCTTTACCGCCTGTTCTTCGGCCTGGGTCAATTTTGGTTCCGGGTTGGTAAGGAGGTCGTATAGAGCCAATTCCTCTTCGGTCAGGCCTTCGCGAGCGGCCCGGTGTTCTTCCTCGGTCATTTCGCCGATGAAATCTTTAAGCCGTTCGAACAGTTCCTGCACGTCGATGGCGCCAGCGTTGTAGGCGTTGATCAACGTTTCCAGCCTTTCCACCAGATGCACCCGGGTCGGGTTCGCGGCGGCCATACGGTTGGCCGTCTCCTCCACCTGTTCGCGCAGTGTTTCTGCCGCCAGCCTTGGGCTGGTCTGGAAAAGGTCGGCAAGCTTGTCGAAATCGATGCCAGATAGGTCCACCCGGCCCTCGGCGCTGTCGCCGGTCACGATCGGGGTCAGGATCGCCACGCCTTCGATGCGTTCGTCCAGCAGTTCGGCGATGCGTGCCTGAATTGCCGAAATGTCCACCGGGCCCAGTTTGGCGCGCACCACCTCGGCCAGGGTGTGCAGCACGGCCACGCGGGTGATGAACGGTGCGGCGCGTTCGTCTGGCAGCAGCGCCTTGTATGTCCTGGTCACGCCGGTGATCAGACGAAAGAAATCGTTGCGCACCTCATCGGGGCTGATCAGCGCTTCGACCGCCGAGCTTATCAGACGCAGCCGCTCCAGATCGCGCGCGGCTGCAATCGCCGCCGGGTCCACCTTGTGTTCGATTGCGTATTTTTCCGTCGCCGCCAACGCACTTTCCAGCACGGTGACCAGCGCGCCCTTGTCCTCGATCGGGCTGGGACCGTCGCCGTTATCGGCGCCGGGTTTGCCGCCGCCGGCATAGGTCGCAAGCGCGCGTTGCAGGTTGTTGAATACGCCCACGTAATCGACAATCACGCCCGATGTCTTGCCAGGCGCGCGGCGGTTGGCCCGCGCGATGGTCTGCATCAGGGTGTGGTTCTTCATCGGCTTGTCGAGATAGACCGTGCCGATTGATGGCACGTCAAACCCCGTGATCCACATCGCACACACAAACACCAGCCGCAGCGGGTCGTTGGCGTCCTTGAACTTAGCCTCGATGTCTTCGGCCTGCATCCGCTTGCGGTGCGGCTCTATATCCAGACCCTTTTTGCGCAGATCATCGATTTCGTTCTGACCCTGGCTGACTACCACAGCCATGTCGAGTTCGCGCAACCACGCCAGCCGTTCGGCAATCACCGCGCCGGCCGCTTCATGCGCCACCTTCAGCCGCGCGTCATCTTGCACGATCAGCCGCGCCACTGCCGCCTTCACCCGGTCGTGCATGGCAACCGCAGTCGCCTTGTCGATGGCCACAAACATCGCCTTGCCGCGATAGCCGCGCTGCGAAAAATGTAGGGCGACGTCTTCGGCCACTTTGTCCAGGCGGTCGGGGTTGGTGATCAGCGTGTATTGCCGGGCAAAGTTGTGGTGCAGTTTCGCCTCTTGCGCCTCGTCCAGGTCTGCCTCTTCCAACAGCGCGTCGAGCTCTGCCGCCAGCGCATCCTTGTCGAGTTGCAGTTCGGGCTTGCGCGCCTCGTAATACAGCGGGACGGTCGCTCCATCCTTCACCGACTGGGCAAAGTCATAGATCGACACATAGTCGCCAAACACCTCGCGCGTGCGGCTGTCCGCGCCCTGGATTAGTGGCGTGCCGGTAAAGCCGATGAACGCGGCATTGGGCAGCGCGGTGCGCATGTTCAGCGCCAGCGTGTCATACTGGCTGCGGTGCGCTTCATCGGTCATCACGATGATGTCCGACCGGTCCGACAGCACGGGCATCGCTTCGCGGTCGGCTGTGGAAAATTTCTGGATCAGCGTGAAGACATAGCGTTCATTGCCGGCCAGCAATTCGCCCAAATGGTCGCGGCTGCCTGCCTGCGCATGCTGAATATCCTTGGTCAGGGCGCCGGCCGATTTGAACTGCCCGGCGATCTGGTCATCCAGTTCGGTGCGGTCGGTCACGATGACAAAGGTGTAATTGCCACCCAGCCGCCGCAGCACCTTTTCGGCAAACATCACCATCGACAGGCTCTTGCCCGAACCCTGCGTGTGCCAGAACACGCCCAGCTTGCCCTTATTCTCGCCGATCCGCCGCACCGCCTCAATCGCGCGGTTCACCCCCAGCACCTGGTGGTATTTGCCCAGCACCTGGCGCAGGCCATCGCGCGCATCATCAAACAGCACAAAGTTTTCGATCAGGTCCAGAAACCGCGCCGGATCGCAGGTCGCGCGTAACAGCGTTTCCAGGCTCAGGTCTTCGGGCGCGTCCTCATCCAGCTTGCGCCACGGGGCAAACACGTCAAACGGCGCATGCGCCGGGCCCATTACGGTCTGCACCCCGTTCGACAGGATCACAAAGCCGTTGGCGTGGAACACCTGCGGGATAGTGTCGCGATAATCGCGCAGATTATCGTCGTGCGCGCTGGCGAGCGGCTTGGTCGGCGCCTTCCATTCGGCCAGCAGCAGCGGCAGGCCGTTGACATAGCCGATGGTGTCGGGGCGGCGCGTGTGCAGCAGGCCGCGCACCCAAACCTGGCTGGCCGCGACGAAATCGTTGGCGGCGGGATCGTTCCAATCGATTACCCGCACGCGATGATCATCAAACCCATCCTGATCGTTGCGCACCTGCACTTGCACACCATCGATCAGCAGCGCCAAAACGTCGCGGTTGGCATGAACCGGCGACAGCGCCGACCGGTCCTGTGTTACCGCCGCCTCTGCCGCCTCAATCGCCGCCAGTTGCAGATCGGGGTTCAGCCGCAACAGTGCGGCGCGCAGCCGCACGGGCAAATGCGGCTGGTGAAAACTGGTGCGCCCGGTGGGGTTGGCTGGGCCAGGTGCCTCGTTCATCAGATTCACCGGGGACCAGCCAAGTTCCCGCAACAGCGCCAGCGCCGGCCTTTCGACCACGCCCTCTTCCGAAGCAACAAGACCGGTCAGCGATGGGGCCATATCAGGCGAGCTCCAATTCCCGTTCAGCGGCAGCAACCGAGAGTTGGCCGGACATCAGGCGGGGTAGTAGCAGGTCGCGGGATGCGGCGAGGCGTTGGTTTGCTGCCTGGTATGCCGCAGCAGCTTCGACCATCGGCAGGCTGGTGCGTTCAAACTGCACACTCAGCGGCGCTGGCGCGATGGCGCATGCATAGTTCGCCAGAACTCTTGTGTTCGCCCTGGGCATTTTGGTGCCATTCGAAGTCTGCACCGAAAAGTTTACGAACGGATCGCTTGAGGCGACAGCCAATGCTTGGGCCTTGTGCTCATCGACCGGCCGCCAAACGATCGCGTCCGATGAACAAACCCCGTCGACTGGCGCCCACACCACCTTGTGAAAGTAAGGCCTGATTTTTCCGAACAGGATATCGCCGCGCTGAAACCGCAACTTTAGGCTGGTTACATCTTCGGCTACTCCTTGGTCCGCAAGCGTCGTGGAACGGCGGGGCAAATGTTCCAATCCCAGATAGACCGTGTCGGCGTCGATCTCTGAGGGATGAACAGAATTCCGGACTTCCGCCACCAGATCGCTAAAAACGCCCCAGCACCACCCCTCGGGCAGGGGGCCATCGGGGGTGTCGAGGATCGGCACGGTTTCGTGACCGGGAAAGCGAAAGCGGACGAACCATTCCTCAAACAGGCCCCGCGCCATATCCTCCAACACCGCCGCCCGCCGTCGGTTCACCTTGATCAGGTCGTCATAGGCGCCGAGGATGCCAGCGATGCGGCGTTGGACGTCGATAGGCGGAGTGTGGAACTCGACACCTCTGAGGTTTGTTTGTGTTAATAGGGGTTGAGCAGAGCCGCCTGCATAACGGTTCAGGCCAGCATGCAACAGAAGGTAATAGCCAAAGCGAACATCTAGTTTGTGCTCAAGTGGCTCGACTACAATAGTGTTATCAGTCGCCCAAAATGGTGCCGGACAATACTCCACTGAACCACAATAAGCGCCAACACGCCCTAAGATAATAGCGTTAGTGTACATTGACCGAGCGGCCGTCCCGATGATGCCATTTGATCCGTAGACCGGATAGGCACCCTCAGCGGTCCCCTTAGTTGACTTCCCATTTCGGAACCTCACCAGCTCACTGAGTTCGCTTTTGCCCCACTCGTTCACGCC
>Ga0302314_10000585_pt1 | contig 66926 bp, 60 predicted proteins | sample III_Palsa_N2_3_FD_200533 | JGI IMG/M metagenome (GOLD analysis project Ga0302314, IMG submission 200533) | Peat permafrost microbial communities from Stordalen Mire near Abisko, Sweden - III_Palsa_N2_3 | ecosystem: Environmental > Terrestrial > Soil > Palsa > Peat permafrost | place: Sweden...
TTGCCGCCGAAGGAGCCATCCTCGATGAGCTTCTTCGCGTTGTCCCAAGCACCACCGCCAGCGGTCATCATGACGGCGAAGAAGAAGCCGACGACGATCACCCCGATCAGCAGGCCACCGAGCGCCTGCTGGTCGATCAGCCCGACAATCAGCGTCAAGGCGATCGGCAGCAGCGACGGCAGGATCATCTCGCGCTGCGCGGTCTTGGTGACGATGTCCACGCACCTGGCGTAGTCGGGCTCTTCTGTGTAGTCCATGATCCCGGGGTGCTCGCGGAACTGGCGGCGCACCTCCTCGACGACCGCGCCGCCGGCGCGACCGACGGCCTCGATCGACAGCGACGCGAACAGGCACACCATCATCCCGCCCAGCAGCAGGCCGATCAGCACAGGCGGTTCGTTGATGCCGAAGGAGATCATGTGGCCGAGCTTGTTTTCCAGTTCTTTCTGGAAGCCAGCGAACAGGCCAACCGCTGCCAGCACAGCTGAGCCGATCGCGTAGCCCTTGGTGACGGCCTTGGTCGTGTTGCCGACGGCGTCGAGACGGTCGGTGACCTGGCGCACCTCCTCCGGCAGGTCCGCCATCTCGGCGATCCCGCCAGCGTTATCGGTGATCGGCCCGAACGCGTCGAGCGCGACGATCAGCCCGGTCAGCGACAGCAGGCCCATGGCCGCGATCAGGATGCCGTAGATGCCGGTAACGCCGCCGCCGGCGAGCTTCCACGAGCCGAGGATGCCGAGCACGATCACCAGCGCCGGCAGCGCCGTCGCCTGCAGCCCCGAGGAGAACCCCTGGATGATGTTCGTGGCGTGGCCGGTGATCGACGCTTTGGCGGTCTTCTGCACCGGCGCGAACCGGGTTGAAGTGTAATATTCGGTTAGTCCGAATAGTAGGCCGGTGACGACGATCCCGATCAGCGAGCACAGATACAGGTGGCTCCAGCTCGGCGCGTTGACGGTGCTGCCGACGACCTTGAAGGTGAGGTTGCGCATCAGCCAGTAGGTGATCGGCGCGAATGCGGCCGCGGCGATCACACCGGAGACGACCAGTCCCTGCAGCAGCGCGCGCTCGACGTTGTCCGTGTTGGTGCGCACCGCGAACGTGCCGATAATCGAGGCGATGATCGCCACGCCGCCAATCACCAGCGGGTACAGCGCGACCTGCGTGGACTCGTGGAACGTGAGCACGCCGAGCAGGATCACGGCGATCGCGGTCACCGCGTAGGTCTCGAACAGGTCAGCGGCCATGCCAGCGCAGTCGCCGACGTTGTCGCCGACGTTGTCGGCGATCGTCGCCGGGTTGCGGGGATCGTCCTCGGGGATGCCCGCCTCGACCTTGCCCACCAGATCGGCGCCCACGTCGGCGGCCTTGGTGAAGATGCCGCCGCCGAGCCTCGCGAACACGGAGATCAGCGAGCCGCCGAAGCCGAGCCCGACGAGCGCGTCCACCGCCGTCTTGGGGCTGTCACCGAAGAACGAGGTCAGCGCGCCGTAGTAGCCGGAGACACCGATCAGAGCGAGTCCGACCACGAGCAGGCCGGTGATCGCGCCACCGCGGAACGCGACCTTCAGCGCCGGCGAGACGCCGCCCTTGGCGGCCTCGGCAACGCGCGCGTTCGAGCGCACCGACACGTTCATACCGATGTAGCCGGTCGAGCCGGACAGGATCGCTCCGATCAGGAAGCCGCCCGCCACAGCGATGTTCTGGATGAAGATCAGCGCCACGAACACGACCACCCCGACACCGGCGATCGTCGTGTACTGGCGGTTCAAATAGGCGCGGGCACCCTGTTGAACGGCCAAAGAGATGCCCTGCATCTTCTCGTTGCCCGGCGAGAGCGCCAGCAGCGAGCGTGTGGTCACGAGGCCGTAGACCACCGCACAGGCGGCGCAAACGAGGGCGACGACGACCCCATGGTTCGTCAGAAAGCTACTCAACAGAAATCCTCCGCGGTCTGATTTGCGTGCCGCGCGAGGATTGTCGCGCGCACATTTGTCCGCCGGGTTCGCTCGGCGCGAGCGTCTACCCGGTGCAAACGCGGGCGGAGTGTATCGTGCTGGCCGGCGCTGTGCCTGCCCAGCGTGGGCCGCGGCGCCCCGCCCAGCGCCGGTGACTCAGCGCCCCGGCACCCACAGCCTGCCGCTGGACTCGGCCGGCCCGGGGCCAGGCGCGTCCCCGCCTGGCTGCGCAGGGGGCGCCGGCGGCTGCTGGCCCGCAGCGGGTTGAGCGGGACCGGTCTGCTCGCCTGCCACGCCGGGCTGAGGCGGCGCGCCAGCACTGGCGCCGGTCTGCATCTCGCGGGCGTAGGCCATCTGCAGCCGCGACAGCGCGTCGCGCAGCGGCGCCAGCTCCGGGCCGATCCTGCGCTCAAGAATGTCAAGCAGCGCTTTGACGCCGTCGATCGCGTCGCGTGCTTGCTCGAGGTCCCGCTGCGGGGGGATTGCGCCCCGATTGGCCGGGTCTGGATCCTCGGGAGCGAGCCGCCGCGCGCCAAGGTTGAGCAGCGAGACCGCTGCCTGGGCCATCATGTCGGTCGTGCTGATGCGGCTCAGTTCCGCCTCATAGGCGGCCCGCAGTTCGTCTTCGGTCGGCTCGCCGGAGCCCTCACCAGGGCCCATCGGCCCACCCGCTGCGTCCTGTGCGCTCAAACCGTTACCTCCTCTGGGTAGCTCTCTGTGGTCTCGTTCACGCTAGCGGCGAACACCTCCGCCGGCGTTGCGCCCGCATCGATGAGCTGGCGCTGGCGCTGCGCGCCGTTGCGCTCGGGAAAGCTCGGATCGATCGCCAGCTCGCCCCGCACGGGCGCGGTCCAGGCGAGCAGCCGTTCGATTGCCTCGCGCGCCGGGTACTCCTGTGCGTGGGCCAGGTCAATCAGGCTTCCGTCGAGACCGAAGCGGATCGCACGCCACATGTTCTCCTCGATCAGCCGCGGCGCGGGGTGCTCGAACGGCACGCCCTCATCGACGTCGCGTACAGCCTGGGCGATGCACGCGACCATCAGGCTTGCAAGCGCCTCAGACTCGCGCGCGGTCGCCTGCGCGTCGCAGATACGTACCTCCACGGTGCCGAAGCTGAAGTGCGGCCTGACCGACCACCACACCTGGGTGAACTCGACGATCGAGTTGGTCTTCAGCAAGAACTCGATGTACTCGCGGTAGGCGGGCCAGCCGCCAAAGGCGTCGGGCACGCCACAGCGCGGGAAGCTCTTGGTGAAGCTCTGTGTGCGAGCTGAGTGCAGCCCGCTGTCGCGGCCATCGAGGAACGGGGAGTTCGCGGAGATCGCCAGCAGCAGCGGCAGCACCGGTCGCAGGCGATCGACGGCGCGCACCGCGCGATCGATGTCGCGTACCCCGACGTGTACATGCAGGCTGAAGGTGTTGTTGCGCCAAGCCACATATTTCAGGCCCTGCTCGACGCGGCGATAGTGCTCGGTGTCGATGATCGGCTGCTCGCGGTAATCGGCCCACGGGTGCGTTCCGGTCGCGCCAAGCGCGACGCCCTCGGCGGCGGCGAGCGCAAACAGGCGCCGGCGGCGCTCGCGCTGGCGAGTGAGCGCATCGTGCAGATCGGCGCCAACCCCCGAGATCACCTCGATCTCCGATGAGATCAGCTCGCCGGCGACGCTCTCGCGCAGCACCGGATCGCTCTCCCCGGCGGCGCGCAGCTGCTCAAAGCGCGGGAGCAGTTCGAGCGTGTGCGGATCGAGGATCGAGAACTCCTCCTCTACGCCGACGGTGAGGTCGGTGGCCAGGGCAAACGTCTCGGCGGCTCGATCTAGATCCAGGCTGTTCATCGCTTGGCGTCTACGTGGGGCATTTGCGCGCTCGGGTGTTCAGTGTGACGCACGTGGCGCGCAGCTCCGCTTAGGTCAGATAGAAGTACAGCGCGTAGAGCAGATCGACCGCTGGACTGGAGGTGTGAACGGTCACCTCCGGCGGCACGTCCAGCAGTGACTCAGAGTAGTTGAAGATGATCTTCACGCCCGCATCAACGAGCTGGTCGGCGAGCCCCTGAGCGGCGCTGGTGGGCACGGCCATGACGCCGACGACGATGTCCTCGTCCTCCACTACCTGGCGTAGCTCCTGGATATGGCGCACCTGCTGGGCACCGACTTTGCTGCCGACCTTGGCGTCGTCGCTATCGAAGATCGCCACCACGCGAAAGCCGTGGTCAGCGAAGATGTCCGAAGAGGCAATCGCCTTGCCAAGATGACCCGCGCCAATCAGCCCAATGTTGTGCTGGCCGGCCGTGCGCAGGATCTTGCGAATCTGCGAGACGAGCGCCTCGACGTTGTATCCGACCCCACGCTTGCCGAACTTCCCAAAGCCCGAAAGATCACGTCGGATCTGCGTGGAGTTGACGTGGGTGTAGTCGGAGAGCTCCTGTGAGGAGATCGTCTCCTTACCCATCTTCTTGGCTTGAGTGAGCACCTGCAGATAGCGCGATAGGCGGGCTGCGACGCCAAGCGAGAGGCGCTCGACAACGGGCCCCGCACCGTCACGAGGGCTGGCGACAGCGGTCGTACGTTCTCCGTAGCTCATCGTCGTGACTCTAGACGCTCGCGCACGAGCGCCTCCTCGACGACGTATTCACACAGCTCCTCCCCATCCAACGTGACCACGGGGATGCGCTCGAAATAGGCGCGGTGCAGCGTCTCCTCGGCGGTGATGTCGAGCTCCCGCAGAGCGAACCCCAGCTCCTGCTGCAACCGGCGCAACGTCCTCATCGCATCCGCGCACAGGTGGCAGTCGGGCTTGGAGTAGACAGTCAGCAGCGTCATCGCGCGCGTTCACCGGTGGCGTACGCATCGAGCGCCAGGTAGTGCGGGTAGTCGAGCTGCTCACCGAAGCGCGCGGCGCTAGCGATCATTGCGGCGTTATCGGTGCACAGCGAGCGCGCTGGGACGTGAACGGTGGCGGGCAACTCGCCCAGTCGCCGGCGCAGCTCGCCATTGGCCGCGACGCCGCCGCCCACCGCCAGGCGCTCCAGGCCTGTGCGCTCGAGCGCCCGCTCGCTGCGCGCGATCAGACGCTCAACGATCGCTGCCTGGTAGGAGGCGGCAAGGTCGGCGGCCCGCTCACGCGCCTGCGTCTCGCCGAGCTCGCGCACGGCATACAAGAGCGCGGTCTTGACGCCCGCGAAGGAGAAGTCGAGGCTGTCGCTGAAGCTCTTACGCGCAGCGCCGCCGCCGCGCGGACGCTCGCCAGGCGAGCCGGGGAAGGCAAAGGCCCGCGGATCCCCGTCCGCGGCGAGGCGCTCGAGCGCGGCACCGCCGGGATAGCCCAGACCGAGCATCCTGGCTCCCTTGTCGAAGGCCTCCCCCGCTGCGTCGTCGAGCGTACGACCGAGGACCTCGAAGCCGTCGTGCTCGCTGACGCGCGCGAGCAGCGTGTGCCCGCCGCTTGCAAGCAGACACAAGAAGGGCGGTTCGAACGGATGCTCGCCGGCGCCAACGCCGGTGAGGAAGTTGGCGGCGACGTGCCCCTGCAGGTGATCGACTGGCGCAAACGGCAGCTCCCTGGCGGCGGCCAGCGCCTTGGCGGTGGAGAGCCCGACCAGCAGCGCTCCCACCAACCCCGGGCCCTGTGTGGCGGCTATCAGCTCCACGTCCTGGAGTGCCACACCGGCCCGCTGCAGGGCCTGCTCGACGATCACGTTCACCAGCTCCAGGTGATGACGTGAGGCGATCTCGGGGACGACGCCGCCAAAGCGCCCGTGCGCCTCCTGGGAGGAGATCACGTTCGAGCGCATGCACCCATCGGCGTCGATGACCGCTGCGCACGTGTCGTCGCAGCTGGTCTCCAGGGCGAGGATCATCGATTAGATCCCCGCCCGCCCATCGGGGTTGGGAACGTCACCCAGCGAGCCTTCGAGCGTGGCTGGCGTGCGCCACATCACCAGCGCGTCCTCGCCGTTGTCCTGGTAGTAGCGGCGGCGGATGCCAGCCGCGCGGAAGCCCTCTCGTTCATAGAGATGGATGGCGACGCTGTTGGACCGGCGTACCTCCAGCGTAAAGCGGGCATTGCTGTCGCCGACGCGCTCGTACAGCTCGGCCAACAGCGCGGAGGCAAGCCCCCTGCGTTGCTGATCGCTGTCGATGGCCACGTTCATGACGTGCCAGACGGTGTCATAGCGCGAGCAGATCAGATATCCGAGCAGGCGCTGCTCGCCGCCTGCGTCGCGGGTGCTCGCGGCCAGGCAGATCCCTGACTGCTTGGAAAGCTCGAGCACGAACATCGCCAGCGACCAGGGCGTTGGGAACACACGCCGCTCGATCGCGATCACCTGTGGCAGGTCGGGGTAGCTCAGCCGTCGGACCACCACAGGCTGCCCCCCGAGTGCGACTGGATGCTGGGCGGCGGTTCGCTCGTTCATGTCAACAGGCCTGTCGCTGTGCCAGCCCTCTCCAAGGCTAGCTCCGCATCCGGGCGACGTCGGTAGTCGGGCACGATCTCCTGAAGGCTTGCCATCGTTGTGCTCACGCCAAGCTCACAGATCGAGGCGGCGCTGAGGAGGTGCAGCGGCGAGGAGTCGGGCGCGGTGGGGATATCGGCCTCCTCTAGCGCGGCGCGAAAGCGGATCGCCCCATCGCCGAGCGCAAGCCAGCGCCGGGGCGCGCCACGCGCCGACTGCTGCGCCTCGGCGAGGACACTTGCCAGCCGCTGGGGCGCCAGCGCGCGCGGGGCGGCCAGCTCATGGGGTAGTCCCTGATCGCCAAGCTCGTATGCCGCGGCAAATACCTCGCCGCGGCGAGCGTCGAGCACGGCTAGCACCGCACCGCGCATCCCCGCGTCCGTAGCGCTGGCGGCTGCGTGAGCGTCGCTGGCGAGCGCGGCGGCGGCCAGCGCCCGTGGGCTTGAGACCCCCACGAGCTCTACCGACAGCGATTGCGCCAGCCCGCGAGCGGTGGCGACGCCAACGCGCAGGCCTGTGAACGTGCCAGGTCCCACCCCCACAGCGATGCGGTCGATCGCGCTCCAGGCGATGCCGGCTGCTGTGAGCAGCTCGTGGGCCATGTCTAGCAGTCGCGTCGCATGTCCTGGATGCGCTCCAGCGGGTGGATCGTCGCGGGCCTGCGTGGTGGTGCCGTCGGTCAGACGCACCGCGACGCTGGTCGCTGGCGTTGAGGTGTCAAAGCCAAGCACGATCACGACGCATCGCTCCCGTGTAGAGCGCGTGGCAGCTCGTGCACCTCGATGCGACGGCGATCGCCACCGCCGTGGCTGAGGCTCACGTGTACGCGCGCGCCGGCCAGCTCGACGTGCGTGTCCTGCGGCCACTCCACGAACGCGATGCGTCCAGGGCCCAGGTAGTCGGTGAGCAGCGCTGGATCCTCGTGCTCGAGCCCTGCCAGCCGGTAGAGATCGAGGTGTGAGACGGTCAACGCGCCAGCGGCATAGCGGTGGCCAATACTGAACGTGGGGCTGGTTACGGGATCGCTGACGCCGAGCGCGCGGGCGGCGCCGCGCACAAGCGTGGTCTTGCCGGAGCCGAGCTCACCGCGCACGAGAACCACGTCGCCGTCAGCGAGCGCTCCCGCCAGCTCGGCGCCCAGTGATTCGGTCTCTGCGGGACCGGTGGTTTCCACGCTGCGTTGGGCCACGGTGCAGACTCTAGAGACGCTCGGCCTCAGTGACGGCCAACCCGAGCTCGGCCAAAAAAAGGACCGGCCCGCGGGAGAATGGATCGCGGGCCGGTCGTTACTCCTGGAGGGATGGAGACATGACCTGCATCGGCAGCCGTGCCGTCTGACTTTAGGACCTGGACAAAAATGTTCGACGCGGCCGCAAGAACCCCTTCTTTGCAGGGAAAACGCGCCCAGAAGGTGTCCAGAGACGTCTAGAACAGACCGAGCTGATCGGCCTCTGGGCGCTCCTCCCGGATGGCCGCGCTGGCTGGCTCACCCACCTGCGGCGATGCCTCCTCCAGGGGTGGCTCGGCCAGGTCGGGGATCGCCTCCAGCGCCGGCTGCTCGGGCGCTCCGAGAGCGAGCAGCGCGGGCAGCCCCGTGAAATCCTCGCGCAGTGTCTCGAGCATGCGCGGCGTGTACAGCGCTGCCGCGGGGTGAAAGATCGGATACAGGCGCACGGCGCGCGTGCCCAGCACGAGCACCTCGGGCTGTCCGTGCAGGCGTGTGATCCCGGTTGCGTCGCCGCGCAGAAGCTTGGTGGAGAAGTTGCCGAGCGTGCAGATCACCGTTGGCTGGATCAGCTCGACTTGGCGCAGCAAGTAGTCCTGGCAGTTGGTGATCTCGATCGGAAGTGGATCGCGGTTGCCAGGAGGCCTGCACTTGAGCACGTTTGCAATAAACACATCCGCACGCTTTTGTCCAATCTCCTCCAGCAGCGTCTCGAGCAATTTCCCGGCTCGCCCCACAAACGGCACACCCTGCTCATCCTCGCTAGCGCCAGGAGCCTCGCCGATGAACATCAGATCGGCATTGGCGTTGCCCGCCCCGAACACGACCGTTTTGCGTGTCGCTGCGAGCTCGGGACAGCGAACGCATCCCCGCGCTTGCGTGAACACCTCCTTGAGGGCCTCACGCCGCTCGGCCGCGGATCGCTCACGCTCATCAGAGGGCACTGACCGGGATGGTAATTGCTCACGGGCAGAGCGCGCACGGCCAACAGCGAAGTGCCGCGAGCGAGCGCGAGCAGACCAGCGAAGCGCCGGTGAGCAATGATCCCGCGATGGCCTCCTCAGCCGAGCACGCCGTGACAGCGCCATTCGCGGCAGTCGTGGTGGCGATCCCGCACGCCCGCGAGGAGCACGTAGGCGCAGGCACCGCGCTGCTGGTGTTGGAGGCAATGAAGATGGAGCACGAGGTTCTCGCTGAGATCGATGGCGTGCTGCGCAGCCTGGCTGTCTCGGTGGGGGACGCGGTCGAGGAGGGGCAGCTACTGGCGACGCTTGAGCCAGCGGCCATCGCCCGTAGCGAGACCGATGGCGCTCAAGAGCAGCGCGCGGATGGCGAGCGCGCGGACCTGCGCGCGGTGCGCGAGCGCCACGAGATCGGGCTGGACGCCGCAAGGCCAGAGGCGGTTGCAAGCCGCCACGAGCGCGAGCGACGCACCGCTCGCGAGAACCTGGTGGACCTGCTCGACGCTGGCACGATGGTGGAGTACGGCCCACTGGTGTTCGCCGCGCAGGAGGGCCGGCGCCCACGCGAGGAACTGATCGCGCGCACCCCAGCCGATGGGCTGGTGGGCGGTATTGGCCAGGTCGAGGGCCGCACGTGCGTGGCGATGTCCTACGACTACACGGTGCTGGCGGGCACCCAGGGCATGCGCAACCACGCCAAGAAGGACCGCCTGTTCGAGCTGGCGGAGCGCAGGCGGCTACCGGTGGTGCTGTTCGCCGAGGGCGGCGGCGGGCGCCCGGGCGACGTGGACATGCCGATCGTCGCGGGCTTGGACTGCAGGGCGTTCGAGCTATTTGCCCGACTCAGCGGCCTGGTGCCGCTTGTGGGCATCGCTTCGGGGTACTGCTTCGCGGGCAACGCCGCGCTGCTGGGATGCTGCGATGTGGTGATCGCCACGGAGGACTCGAGCATCGGCATGGGCGGACCGGCGATGATCGAGGGCGGCGGGCTGGGCGTGTTCGCCCCCGGGGATGTCGGCCCGATCGACGTGCAGCACGCAAATGGCGTGGTCGACTTGCGCGCGAGCGACGACGCGCAGGCGGTTGCGCTGGCCAAGCGCTACCTCTCCTACTTCCGCGGGCCAACGCAAGCGGGCGTCGTGCCCGACCAAGAGCAACTGCGCGAACTGATCCCCGAGCAGCGCAAGCGCGTCTATGACGTACGTCGCGTCGTCGAGACGCTGTTCGATGAGGGCTCGGTGTTGGAGCTGCGCACCGGCTTCGGAGCGGGGATGCTGAGCGCGCTAGCGCGCCTGGACGGTCGCCCGCTGGGCGTGCTAGCCAACGATCCCACCCATCTGGGAGGCGCGATCGACGCGGACGCAGCAGACAAGGCGGCACGCTTCCTGCAGCTGTGCGACGCGTTTGAGCTGCCAGTGCTGTTCCTGTGCGACACGCCAGGTTTCATGGTCGGCCCGGCTGCTGAGCAGACCGCGACGGTGCGCCACTTCGCGCGCATGTTCCTGGGCGGAGCCAACGTGAGCGTGCCAACGGGGACGATCGTGCTGCGCAAGGGCTACGGCCTCGGTGCGCAGGCGATGGCTGGCGGCGGCTTCAAGGCGCCACTGTTCACCGTCGCGTGGCCCACCTCAGAGTTCGGTGGCATGGGGCTGGAGGGGGCTGTGCGCCTGGGAATGCGCCGCGAGCTCGACGCGATCGAGGACGAGCAGGAGCGCGAGCGGCGCTTCGAGGAGCTGGTCGCAGCCGCCTACGAGCGCGGCCGCGGCATCAACATGGCCGCCTACGGCGAGATCGACGATGTGATCGACCCAGCTGAGTCGCGACGCTGGATCGCAACGCTGTTCGACGAGCACACTGGCCAGTGGTGGCGACGAGCGGAGAAGAAGCGCCCCAACGTCGACGCCTGGTGAGGGCCCGCGCGAGCGCTCTGTGACACTGCGCACACAGCCATAAGTCACTTCCACAGGGGGTGCAAACGGTTGTATCATCGGACACAGGCCGTCATCGAGCTAGCTCGGGATGGACCTGATGCACTGGCTGTCTGAACATCTTTAGTCGCGCCGGTATCTCTAGGGAACTGGACCGAAACCGATGAGCAACATTCAACAGGCCGCACGCCGCGCATGAGGACTGTGCGCACAGTTGCTGAGCTCCGCTCAGTCCTGTCAGCGCCTAGGCGCGAAGGATTGACGATCGGCCTGGTGCCGACGATGGGGGCCCTGCACGACGGTCACCTATCGCTCATCCGCCACGCGCGAGCGCACTGCGATGTGGTCGTGGTGTCGCTGTTCGTCAACCCATCGCAGTTCAACGAGAGCGCGGATCTCGAGCGCTATCCACGCAACGAGCGTCGCGACGGCGATCTCGCAGCCGAAGCGGGCGCGGCGGTGCTGTTCGCACCGTCAGTCGAGGAGGTCTACCCGTCCGGGTTCGCCACCACCGTAGAGGTACTCGGCTTGACTGAGCGCCTGGAGGGAGCCGCGCGCGGCTCCGAGCACTTCCGTGGTGTGACCACGGTGGTGACAAAGCTGCTGTGCATGGCAATGCCCGACGTGGCTTACTTCGGGCAGAAGGACGCCCAGCAGGTGCTCGTCATCCGCCGTCTGGCGCGCGATCTGAACCTGCCGGTCCGGATCGAGGCACTGCCCACCGTCCGTGAGCGCGATGGCCTGGCGCTGTCGAGCCGCAACGCGCTGCTGGCGCCCAGCGAGCGCGCCCGCGCACTGGGCCTCTCTGGCGCTCTGCATGCGGCCCGCGAGCTGGCTGCAAGCGGCGAGCGCTCAGCCGAGGCACTGCTTGAAGCAGCGCAAGCGACGATGCGCTCGCTCAGCGTGGAGCCCGAGTATGTAGCGCTCGTCGAGCCCGACACGCTGGAGCCGGTTGGCACGCTTACCGGCGAGGCGCTACTCGCGATCGCCGCTCGTGTCGGTGAGGTCCGCCTGATCGACAACGCGATCCTCTCCCCCACCGCCACCCAGGCTTCCGCCGCCGCACAGACTTCCGAAGCAAGGCAGACCCCCAGCCAACCGCTCCCAGGAAAGGCGATAGCCACATGCAGCGCGTGATGCTCAAGTCAAAGATCCATCGGGCGACGGTGACCGATTGCGACCTGCACTACGTCGGCTCGATCACGATCGATCCAGACCTGCTGGAGGCTGCGGACATCCTCGAGCACGAGCAGGTCCACGTTGTTGATATCGACAACGGCGCCCGTTTTGAGACCTACACGATCGCTGGGGCGCGAGGGTCGGGTGACATGCGCGTCAACGGCGCTGCCGCGCGACTGGTGCACCGCGGCGACACGATCATCGTCATCTCCTACGGCTCCTACGAGCAGGTCGATCTGGAGCGCTATGAGCCTCGCGTGGTCCACGTGGAGGCCGAAACCAACCGCATCATCACAATCGACGAGCAGGTGGCGACCCTGCTGGGTTGAGGTCCCGCCCACCCGAGCGTCAACCAGCCCTCAGAGAGGAAGCAACCATGTCCAGCCGCCCCGCCATCCAGGCCCCATCCGACCCCGGCCGGCTGCCGATGACCCTGCCGCTGCTGATGGAGAAGAAGCGGCTGGGCGAACCGATCGTGATGGTCACCGCCTATGACTATCCGAGCGCCCGCGCGGTCGAGGCTGCCGGCGTCGATCTCGTGCTAGTTGGCGACTCAGCAGCAACGACCGTGCTGGGTTACAACGCGACCACACCGGTTGATCTGGAGGACATGCTGGTGCTGGCGCGCGCCGCACGCCGCGGCCTCACCACACCGCTGCTGATCGGCGACCTGCCATTTGGCTCCTATGAGGTCTCCGACGAGCAGGCGATCACGACGGCGATGCGGATGGTCAAGGAGGCCGGCTGCGACGCGGTCAAGCTGGAGGGCGGTAGCGAGGCCCCCGCCAAGCGCGCTCGCGCAATCGTCGGCGCTGGTATCCCTGTGATGGGCCATGTTGGGCTCACACCCCAAACCTCGACCGCGCTCGGCGGCTGGAAGGCGCAGGGCCGCACAGCAAGCGCGGCCGCACGCATCGCCGAGGAGGCGCTCGCGCTGCAGCAGGCCGGTTGCTTCGCGCTCGTCTTCGAGGCGATCCCCAGCGCGGTCACAGAGCAGCTGATGGCACTGTTGGAGATCCCCGTGATCGGCATCGGCGCGGGTCCCGCCACCGACGGTCAGGTGCTCGTGTTCCACGACTTGCTGGGCATCCGCGACGGGCTCGGCGCCCGCTTCGTCAAGCGCTACGCCAACCTCCAGCAGGAGATGAACGACGGCGTCAGGGCATATGCGGAGGATGTGCGCGCGCGGCGCTACCCAGGACCCGAGCACACCTACTCGATCGACCCCGCAGAGCTGGCCGAGCTGCAGGCGCGACTCGCTGACACGCACACAGCCCGCTAGACCGTCGGGTACTCGACCCGCCTGATCACCTTCGCGGGCGACCCCGCGGCGATCGAGAATGGCGGGATGTCGCGGGTGACCACGCTGTTGGCGCCGACCACGCAGCGCTCGCCGATGCTGACGCCGCTCGTCACCACCACATTGGCGCCCAGCCAGCAGTTATCGGCGATGCGCGTGGGGCCCTTGCTCTGAAAGCCCTGCCAGGTGATCGGCTTGTGCGGGTCATCGAAGCGATGGCTGGCGTCTGAGACGAAGCAGCCGTTGGCCAGCATGCAGTGCTCGCCGATCTCCACCAGCTCCTGGGCAGCCACCATCACACCCATGTTCAGGAACGTGCCAGCGCCGATGCGTACCCTTGCGGCCCCCGGCGCGGTGATCCACACGCCCGGCTCCAGCAGCGCGCCCGCGCCGATCTGCAGGCGTCCCTCGCGCAGCGACTCGAGCACGTTGCCATGCACCGGCCAGCGCACGAACGCCTCACGACGCATGAACTCCCAATGGATGCAAGCGCGCTTCCACGGCAGCGAGCTGCGCTCATACCAACGCCACTTCTGCGCCCATAGGCGCGCCTCGCGCGCCAGCTCGCTCATCGCGCTCAGGCGGCGACCTTCGCCCGCCGCCGCCGTTTGGGCGCGCCACCGGGTTTGACGCCAGCGCGTTTGGCCGCCGGTGTGAGCAGCTCCGCCAGGAACTGGCCCGTGTGTGAGGCCGGCTCGCCAGCCACCTCCTCGGGAGTGCCAACGGCGATCGCCATGCCGCCCTCCTCCCCGCCCTCCGGTCCCATGTCGATCAACCTGTCAGCGCTCTTGATCACGTCGAGGTTGTGCTCGATCACGACCACGCTGTTGCCCGCGTCGACGAGCCGTTGCAGCACCTCCAGCAGGCGCTGCACGTCGGCGAAGTGCAGCCCTGTGGTGGGCTCGTCAAGGATGTAGAGCGTCATGCCGGTGGCGATCTTCGACAGCTCCGTCGCGAGCTTCACGCGCTGCGCCTCGCCGCCTGAGAGCGTCGTTGCGGGCTGCCCCAGCCGCACGTAGCCAAGACCGACCGCGTCCAGCGTCTCCAGACGGCGACGGACCTTGGGGATGTGCTCGAAGAACTCAAGCGCCTCCTCTACCGGCATATCGAGCACGTCAGCGATGCTCTTGCCCTTGAAGCGCACCTCCAGCGTCTCGCGGTTGTAGCGCTTGCCGTGGCACTGCTCGCACGGCACATACACGTCCGGCAGGAAGTGCATCTCGATCTTGATCTGCCCGTCGCCGCGGCACACCTCGCAGCGCCCACCCTTGACGTTGAAGCTGAAGCGCCCCGGCTTGTAGCCGCGCGCGCGCGCCTCCTGGGTCTTTGCGAACAGGTCACGGATCACGTCGAACAGCCCGGTGTACGTGGCCGGGTTCGAACGCGGCGTACGTCCGATCGGCGACTGGTCCACAGCGATGATCTTGTCCAGCTGATCCAGGCCATGGATCGCGCGGTGCGCGCCCGGGCGCTTGCGTGCACGGTGCAGACGGTTGGCGACTGCCTTGTAGAGCACGTCGTTGACCAGCGTCGACTTGCCCGAGCCTGACACGCCGGTCACACAGGTCAGCACTCCCAGCGGGATGTGCACGTCGATGTCCCTGAGGTTGTGCTGGCTTGCGCCGAGGATCTCCACGTAACCGCTTGGCGTGCGCCTGCGCTCTGGCAGCTCAACCGTCCGCGCACCCGATAGGAACTGGCCGGTCAGCGACTCCTTCACCCGCTGAACCTCCGTTGCGGTCCCCTCCGCGACAATGCGCCCACCATGCTCCCCAGCACCGGGGCCGAGGTCGACGAGATGGTCCGCTGCACGCATGGTCTGCTCGTCATGCTCGACCACGATCACCGTGTTGCCCAGGTCGCGCAGCCGCTCCAGCGTGCCGATCAGCTTGGAGTTATCGCGCTGGTGCAGCCCAATCGAGGGCTCATCAAGGATGTACAGCACGCCTACCAGCGAGGAGCCGATCTGCGTGGCCAGGCGAATGCGCTGCGCCTCCCCGCCCGACAGCGTCGCGGCCGCGCGCTCCATCGACAGGTAGCCGATGCCGACGTTCTCCAGGAACTGCAAGCGCTCTGAGATCTCGCGCAGGATCAGCCGCGCCACATGCCTGTCGGTCTCCGAGAGCTCCACCTCCTCCAGCCACTCCAGCGCCCTGCGCGCGGACAGCGCGCAGAAGTCCTCGATCCGCGTGCCGCCGACCAGTACCGCGCGGGACTCCGCGCGCAGCCTTGCGCCGCCGCAGACCGGGCAGGCGCGCAGCGACATGTACTCCTCGATCTTCTCCCGCGTCCACTCCGAGTCGGTCTCTCGGTAGCGTCGCTGCAGGTTCTTGACGATCCCCTCGAACCTCGCAGCGTATGAGCGCCTGCGCCCGTAGCGGTTGCGATAGGTGACTTGCACGGGCTCGCCGTCGGTTCCGTACAGGAACGCGTCCTGCTGCTCGTCGGACAGCTCTTCCCAGGGCGCGTCGAGATCGACGTGATAAAGCTCGGCGATTGCCTCTGTCATCTGCTCGTAGTAGTTGGACGCGCTGTTCGCCCACGGTGCCAGCGCCCCCTCGTTGATCGACAGCGACCGGTCGGGCACCACCAGTTCGGGGTCGATCTCCATCTGCGAGCCCAGCCCAGTGCAGCGCTCGCAGGCGCCGTGGGGCGAGTTGAACGAGAAGATCCGCGGCTCGAGCTCCACCAGCGACGGCCCGTGCTCGGGGCAGGCGAAGCGCTCGGAGAACGTGAACAGGGTGCCCGGCTCGGGCACCACCCCGGGCTCGATCTGCGCGGCGGCCGCGCGCGGGCCCTTTGCGCCCCTCGCCCCGAGTTGGGCGGGCCCTTGATCTGTGGCGGCCGACTCGCCAGCGGAGGCCGACCGGCCGGAGCCCACTATCTCCACCTCGACCAGGCCATCGGCCAGTGCTACCGCCGTCTCGATCGAGTCCGCCAGGCGCTTGCGCACGTCGTGGCGCATCACCAGACGATCCACCACCACAGAGATGTCGTGCTTGTAGCGCTTGTCCAGCACGATCGACTCCTCCAGCATGCGGATGCGCTCGTCGATCTTCACGCGCGCGAAGCCATCCGCGCGCAGCTCCTCCAGCAGCTTCCCGTACTCCCCCTTTCGGCCTCTGACGACCGGCGCAAGCACCATGAAGCGCGTCCCGTCCGCCAACTCCATGACCTGGTCGATGATCTGCTCCGCTGACTGACCCACGATCGGGCGCCCGCAGATCGGGCAGTGCGGCTTGCCCACGCGCGACCACAGCAGCCGCAGATAGTCATAGATCTCTGTGACCGTGCCCACCGTCGAGCGCGGGTTGCGCGAGGTGGTCTTCTGGTCGATCGAGATTGCCGGCGAGAGTCCCTCGATCGAGTCCACGTCCGGCTTGTCCATCTGACCCAGGAACTGTCTGGCGTACGCCGACAGCGACTCCACGTAGCGGCGTTGGCCCTCCGCGTAGATCGTGTCGAACGCCAGGCTCGACTTGCCCGAGCCAGACAGCCCCGTGATCACGACCAGGGCATCCCGCGGCAGCGCCAACGAGATGTCCTTCAGGTTGTGCTCACGGGCTCCCGAGACGACAATCTGGTTGCTCTGCGGCATCTACACATGCATGATACTTAGGCGAACAGATGTTCGCGTGCAAGGCGTAACTTGTAGGAATTCATGCTAGATTGGCATGAATGCGTACCACAGTATCGGAGAAGGGTCAGATCACCGTCCCTAAGCGGCTGCGCGAGCGACTCGACATCCGCGCCGGAGACCAACTTGAGCTGAGCGAGGAGCGCGGGCAGCTGGTGATTCGTAAGGCCGTGTCAAGCGACCCCGTCACCACCGTGTACGGGATCCTGAGCGCACCAGCCAGCACCGATGAGACAATCCGTGCACTGCGCGGAACGCCAGACGCCGTGTGATCACGGCTGTCGACACGAGCGTACTGCTCGACATCTTTGCCGCCGACGCCGATTTCGGGCCCCGCTCGGCGGAGGCTCTGCGCACTAGCCTCAGCGAGGGCAGCGTTGTCGCATGCGAGGTTGTGTGGGCGGAGACAGGCGCGTCGTTCGCCACCAACTCAGATGCGACCGCCGCCTTCGCAAGCCTGCGCGTCGACTTCTCCCCGCTTGACGCCGAGATGTCGCTGGCGGCAGGCACAAGCTGGCGTGCCTACCGCGAGGCTGGCGGGACGCGCGAACGAGTCGTCGCGGACTTCCTGATCGGCGCCCACGCACTAGCACGCGCCGACCGGCTGCTCACACGCGATCGCGGGTTCTACAGGCGCTACTTCAGCGAGCTGACGATCCTCGATCCTGCAGCGACGGCCTAGCCCTCGATCGCTGAGTAAACCTCGTCGATCAGCTTCAGCCGATCTGGCAGCTGGAAGTTCTCGGCCAGATAGCGCTCGGTGTCCGCGCGCGATTCGCCGTTGAGCGCCATGTTCAGCGCGATCAGACGAGCGCCGTCGAGGTCGCCAGCGCCCGCGCTCTCGGCGCCCGCGGCGGGGACGCCCACGGGCACCGGTGCTGCCTCCAACGCCTCGTCGAGCTCAGACTCAAAGCGCCGCTGCGGCTCGGGCTCAGCTGGGCGCGAGGGCTGAGGCTCATACGCCCGCGCCGACTCGGGCTCGACTGCCGCGGCGCCGCGGCCGGAGGCAGCGTCATACAGCTCGCCCATGCCCGTCTCCACCGCCGCCAGGTCCGCGGCGAGCCTGCCGGCGCCGGCGCGCAGGCTCTCCACCAGCGCGCTCACCTCACCGTCCATCGAGCCCACGTGCTCGAGCAATTTGGCAGCCACCTGCGCGACCGCGGCGACGTGCTGGCGCGCTCGGTCCACTGCCTCCTCGCGGGTACGGTCAGCGTCACGATCGGCGTCTTCGCGCACCTGGCGCGCATTCTCGAGCGCGTGACGCTCGATTTCGGCGGCCGCGGTCTCCGCCGCCTGCAAGATGCTCTGCACCTGGGTTCCAGCTGTAGAAGCAACCGACACATCGGCACCGCCAGTGATGGCTGTGCGCTGGAGTTCCTCGAACTCCTCCGCCAGCGCCCTGAGGTGCGTGTCAACCGCCGCGGGGTCATATCCGCGGCGTCCAATTGGGAAGTCCCGGCGTTCGATTGCCTGCCGATCGAAGTCCACTGCGGGCATCCTAAGCGATGTCGCCCGTTGGAGTCTCGCTGGCCGCGATCTTGCCAGCTGGGGCTTCGGCCGAGCGGATCTCCTGCAGATCGCGACGCAGCTCACGCAGCTCGTCGCGCAACTGGGCCGCGTACTCGAAACGCAGATCGTCGGCCGCCGCGATCATCTCCTCCTCCAGCTCAACCACCATCCGCTCGAGCTCATGCTTGGGCATCTCCTCGCTCGCGCCGCGCTTAGCGGTACGGCGTTTGCGTCCCCGCGGCACCTTCGACTCGGCCTGCAGAAACTCGGCGATGTCAGAGATACCCTTGACGATCGTCGCCGCCGTGATCCCGTGCTCCTCGTTGTAGGCGAGCTGAATCTCGCGGCGGCGATCGGTCTCGGAGATCGCCGCTTTCATGGCGCGCGTCTCCTTGTCCGCATACATCAACACTGTGCCCTCGATGTTGCGCGCGGCGCGGCCAATCGTCTGAATCAACGAGGTCTCCCCGCGCAGGAAGCCCTCCTTGTCAGCGTCCAGGATCGCCACCAGCGAGACCTCCGGCAGGTCCAGCCCCTCGCGCAGCAGGTTCACGCCAACGAGTACGTCGTACTCCCCCAGGCGCAGATCGCGAATGATCTGGATGCGTTCGAGCGTGTCGATCTCCGAGTGCAGGTAGCGCGTCTTGAAGCCCATCTCCAGCAGGTACTGGGACAGGTCCTCGCTCATCTTCTTCGTGAGCGTCGTCACTAGCACGCGCTCGTTGCGATCCACCCGCTTGCGGACTTCGTTCATCAGATCGTCGATCTGGTTCTTGGTCTCGCGTACCTCCACCATCGGGTCCACGATCCCAGTGGGGCGCACGATCTGCTCGACCACACGGGTGGACTGCGTGCGCTCGTACTCGCCCGGCGTGGCCGACACGAACAGCAGCTGCGGCGTGATCGAGAGGAACTCGGCGAACGTCTGCGGGCGGTTGTCCATCGCGCTGGGCAGCCGGAAGCCGTAGTCGACGAGCGTCTGCTTGCGCGAGCGGTCGCCCTCGTGCATGCCGCCGATCTGCGGCACCGTCTGGTGTGACTCATCGATCAGGCAGATGAAGTCCTTGGGGAAGTAGTCGATCAGGCAGTAGGGCCTGGACCCGGGGGCGCGTCCGTCGAGGATGCGCGAGTAGTTCTCGATGCCCGAGCAGAACCCGACCTCGCGCAGCATCTCCATGTCGTACTGGGTGCGCTGGCGCAGGCGATGGGACTCCAGCTGCTTGCCTTCGGACTCGAGCTGCTCGCAGCGCTCGTTCAGCTCGCGTCCGATCTCCGCCACGCCCGCCTCGATCGTGCCCTCTTTGACGTTGTAATGCGTCGCCGGCCAGATCGCCACGTGCTCGAGGTCATCCGCCAGCAGCTCCCCGGTCAGCGGGTCAAATTGCTGCAGCCGTTCGACCTCATCGCCGAACATCGTCGCGCGGAACGCCGTCTCGGCATATGCGGGGAACACCTCGAGCGTCTCGCCGCGTACCCGGAAGCTGCCGCGCGAGAGCACGCTGTCGTTGCGCGTGTACTGAATCGAGACCAGTTTGCGCAGCAGCCCGTCACGATCGATCATCTCCCCGCGCTTGAGGATCTGCATGTTCATCTCATAGGTCTCCGGCGAGCCCAGGCCGTAGATGCACGACACCGAGGCCACCACGATCACGTCCCTGCGCGCAAACACCGCTGCTGTAGCCGCATGGCGCAGACGGTCGACCTCCTGGTTGATCGCCGAGTCCTTCTCGATGTACAGGTCGCGGCTGGGGACGTACGCCTCCGGCTGGTAGTAGTCGTAGTAGGACACGAAGTACTCGACCGCGTTTTCCGGGAAGAACGTGCGGAACTCGTTGCACAGCTGCGCCGCCAGCGTCTTGTTGTGGGCGATCACCAGCGCCGGGCGTTGCACCTCCTGGATCACGCCAGCCATCGCCATCGTCTTGCCCGTGCCGGTCGCGCCAAGCAGCGTCTGGAAGCGCTCGCCCTGCTCGATCCCCTCCGCCAGGGCAGCGATCGCCTGCGGCTGGTCAGCTGTGGGCGTGAAGACGGAATCGAGCTTGAAATCAGGCATGCGCGGGGGCTGTCCTTACAGTAGCCGCTCAGAGGCTGGGCGCTACTGGATGCCGAGCTGGCGCGGGTAGGTTTCGCGGTAGGCAGCCTGGGCCTCCAGCACGCGATGCACATATTCGCGGGTCTCCGGAAACGGGATCGCTTCGGCACGCAGCTGCGTGCCATTGGCGTGAGCATGCGCGAGCCATTCATCGACGTTGGTCAAGCCAGCGTTGTAGGCCGCCACCGCCAGCATCTCGTTGCCGTCGTAGTGGTTGAGCAGGTAGCGCAGGTAGTAGCTGCCGTAGGCCAAGTTCACACTTGGGCTGGCGAGATCACTGGCGGTGAAGCTAATACCGCCAGACAGGTGCGCTAGGTAGTACGCGGTGCTGGGCAGAATCTGCATCAGCCCCTCCGCCCCCGCAGGAGACGGACGCGGGTCGAATTTCGTCTCCGCGTAGATGACCGCAGCGATCAGCGCCGGGTCCAACCCCTTGGCGGCAGCCTGTTCGCGGATGATGCTCGCATCGGTCAGCGGCAGCTTTTGGTTGCGCGCCGCCGTTTGCAGCATCGACACGATCACCCCTACAAACAAAACCGTCAAGACGATCGCCGCGATCGTGCCGAGGATCCTCCGGCTCATTCTCCAAGCTTGCCAAGAACCGCCGACAGCTCCTGCTCGAGCTCCTCCTCGGTGCTGTCGTTATGTACGACGAATGTCGCCCGCTGCGCCTTCTCCCGCTGGGAGAGCTGGCGTGCCGCACGCTCGTCAACCAGCTCGTGACCGCGCGCTGCTGCCCGCTGCTGGCGCACCGACTCCTCCGCCACAACCGCGATCGTTGCGTCATAAAGCTGATCCAAATCAGCCTCGAACAGCAACGGCACCTCAACCACAGCCGCACGGGGTGCGGGGCGCGTGGCGCGCACTTGCTCGAGCCATTCCGCCACGCGCGCGCCCACCAGCGGCCACACCACGCCCTCCAGCCACGCTCGGTCCTCCGGCGTCGCGAACGCTCGGCGTGCAACTGCCGCGCGATCAACCACGCCCTCAGGTGCCACCTCCGCCCCGAAGCGCGCAACGACCGCGTCGCGCAGCTGCGCGCCTTCGTAAAGCTCATGCACTACCGCGTCGCTGGAGAGCACCTCCGCGCCAAGCCGCCGCAGCGCAGCTAGGGCAGTCGACTTGCCCGACCCCATGCCGCCGGTCAGTCCGACGAACGGCACCGACTCCACCTGCTCGGAGCCGCCCAGCTCGCGTCAGTCCTGCGGGGCGGACTCGGCCATCGGCTCGCCGCCGTCAGCCTGCCCGTCCGCGGGGGCGTCCTGCTCGGCCGGTGCGCTCTCCTGCGCCTGCGGAGCCTCAACGGCCTCAACGAGCTCCTCGGCGGCCTCAGCCTCGATGACCTCCTCAACCGCCTCCGCGACCTCAATCGCCTCGGCGAGCTCCTCGACAGCCTCAGCCTCAGCGTCCGCGACAACCTCTGCCACCGCCTCGCCTTCCGTGGGGGTCGCCTCGTCGTCAGCGACGGGCTCCGGTGCGGGCTCACCTGGGCGCGACACGGGCAGGATCTGGTCCTCGACGCGCTTGGCCGACAGCGACAGGCGCCTGCGCTCGGAGTCGATCTCGAGGATCTTCACGCGGATCTCATCGCCCGGGTGGACGATCTCGCGCGGGCTCTCGACGTGATGCGGCGCGAGCTCGGAGATGTGCACAAGCCCCTCGACACCGTCGAGGATCTCGACGAACGCCCCGAACGTAACTACCTTGGTGACCTTGCCAGCGAGCTCGTCACCGACGTTGTAGGTGTCGACGATGCGCTGCCAGGGGTCCTCTTGGGTCTGCTTGAGGCCTAGCGAGATGCGCTGGCGGTCGCGGTCGATGTCGAGCACCTTGACCTTGACGGTGTCTCCGATCGTGAGGATCTCGCTGGGGTGGTTGACGTGCGACCACGACAGCTCAGAGATGTGGATCAGACCGTCGATTCCGTCGAGGTCCACAAACGCCCCGAAGTCAACGATGTTCGAGATCTGCCCCTCCACGACCAGCCCCGGCTGCAGGCGGTCGAGGATCTGCTGGCGAACCTCCTTGCGCTCCTCCTCGAGCACAGCGCGGCGCGAGAGCACCACGTTGTTGCGCGAGCGGTTGAGCTCGATCACCTTCGTCTCGATCTTCGTGCCCATGTATTCATCGAGGTTGGGCACGCGCCGGATATCGACAAGCGATGCGGGCAGGAAGCCGCGTACGCCAAGGTCGATGATCAGCCCGCCCTTGACGACCTCGATGACGGTGCCCTCGACCGGCTCGCCAGACTCCGCCGCGGTTTCGATGCGCCGCCAGGCCTTCTCGAAGCGCGCGCGCTTCTTGGACATGATCAGGCGACCGTCCTGGTCCTCCTTGGTCATGACGATCGCGTCGACCTCCTCGCCGAGGTGGACCTCCTCGTTCGGATCGACAGCCTTGCGGATCGACAGCTCGTTAGCCGGGATGACGCCCTCGGACTTGTAGCCGATGTCTACGAGGACCTCGTCCTTGTCGATTCGCACGACGTGGCCGGTAACGACCTCGCCCTCCTCAATCGCCCGGAAGGTGGCGTCATAGTTGGGCACGATCTGGCCATCTACTTCGAGCAGAAGGCCGTTCGAGCCCTCGACCACGCGGGCCTGAGGATTCTCCATCACTGTTTGCACCGGCCGAAGCGTAGCGCAGCCGTATCATTGCGGGCCAGATGCCTGTCCGAGCAACCAAGCGGGGAGAGCAGCGAACCCGCCTGGAGCGGGACTGCGACGTGCTCGTATGTGGCGCCAGCTTTGCCGGGCTGGCCATCGCCCGCGAGCTCGCCGGCTCGGGTGCGAGAGTGCTGGTGATCGATCGCTATGAGCTCGGGGAGCGCCAGACATCGGCGTGCGCGATGCCCACCGAGTGGATGCGGACGCTCGATCTGATGGACTCGTGGCGCCAGAGCTTCGACCAGCTCGTCGTGCACACACCGTTTCGCACAGCACGCTGGCAGCTGCCGTGGTCGTTCTCCACGTTCGACTACCGCGAGCTGTGCGCGCTGATGTGGAGCCAGGCCGCCTGCTCTGAGCTCGAGCTCGAGACCGCAACGGTGACGGGCCGCGAGGGAAACATCGTCCACACCGACCGTGGTGAGCTGCGCGCGCCGCTGATCGTCGATGCGCTCGGCTGGCGCCGGGTACTCTCGAACGCCACGCCGATTCAGCCGCCGAACGCGCGGCTCTCGCGCGGGCTCGAGGTTCACCCCGAGGGACGCGCCGAGGAGATGGAGCTGTGGATCGACGCGGGCTACGTGAGAGCCGGCTACAGCTGGAGCTTCCCCGCCCGCGACGAGATCCGTGTGGGCGTCGGCTCCTTCTGGCCCTCCCACCACGTCAAGGAGCCTACGGTCCGGCTCGCCCGCGATCTGGACCTGCCCGCTGAGGGCTACCAGGGCAACTGGATTCCTCATCAGCTACGCGGCGCGGTCGAGGACGGCGTGTTCTTCGCTGGCGACTCGGCGGGACACTGCCTACCGCTCACCGCCGAGGGCATCCGCACAGCGCTGTACTTCGGCTTGGCGTGCGGGCGCGAGCTGCGCGCGGTGCTCGACGGCCAGCGCACCCGCGAGCAGGCGCTCGCGCGCTACAGCGCCTTCTCGGACTCGCACGAGCGCAAATACCGCTGGCTGCTGAACGTCCAGCGCGCGATCGGCCAGATCACTCCCAGCCGCGCGGTCACCGCGATCGCCCGCGGCCTGGAGAGTCGCCGGCTCGCCGCGTGGGCCTTCGACCATTACCTCGCGATCGCCCCGCCTTCGTTCGTGGACGCCGGACCTGAAGCCTCCGCCCGGACGCGGCGGCTGGCTGTAGCCGCCGCACGCTGAGCAGACCGCTCAGGCGACCTCACGCAGCCGCGGGCGCCCCGCCGACACGGCCTCCAACGCAAGCCTGCCGGCCTCAACCGCGCTGGCCCACGCTACCTCCGCCAACAGGCCCGGTGCAGCGACCATGTCGCCCGCCAGGAAGACCCCGTCGCCGCGATCGACGGCTGGCCGGTCCCGCCAGCTCGTGCCGGGCATGTCGAGCGCACCGCTGCGCGCGTCCATGACCTGGCGCCGGCGCCAGGTCTCGCGCTCGCGCCAGTCCGCCAGCGAGCCATCGAGCAGCCGCTCCAGGCGCGCAGCCGCCTGCTCGGCACCTTCTCCCGGACGGATCGGCATGTGCGCCTGCACAAGCTCCTCCCCCTTCGGCGCCAGCGAGGGGTCGGGTGCGGTGAACCGCTCGATCCATCCAGCTTCATCGAGGTCAGAGACGACAAATGGATCGCCGCGCCGGTGGCGCAGCGCCAAGTCAATGCAGAGCGTATGCCCGCTCGTCCAGCGCAGCGTGTCATCGGCAAGCAACTCACGCGCCGCGCTTAGCTCGGTGGCCACGATCACAGGCGGCTCGGGTAGCGCGCCGACGCCGCGGCCGGTCTCGATCGTCACACCCAGCTCGCGAGCACGAGCCGCAAATGAGCTCACCACCGCGCTCCAGCCGCCCAGCGGGTAGCGCGCGACCGGCGGCGGGCTGAGCAGGGATCTGACGGTCCGTGGCCACACGAATGCCGCCGACAGCGCACCGGGGTCGTGGTGGAAGCTGTACACCCCAGCCGCCGCCGAGAGCATCGCGGCTGTGCGCTCGTCGGTGTGGCTGGTGGCCCAGGTGCGGAAGTCGAGCTCGATTGGAGCTTCGCGCCCGCGCAGCCTCAACACTGAGGGAATCGCCCCTAGCGGCGGTGTGCGCCTGACCTCTCCTTGCGAGCGAAACCTAACGCCCGTAAGGGGCACTCCCGCGTAGCGAGGCAGCACCTTGCGCTCGGCCATCCAGCGCCAAAACGGACCGTCCTTGTAGAGGGCGTGCGGACCAAAGTTGGCTTTGTAAGGGCCATCGCTGCTGCGTGCGCGCCCGCCCAGCGTGGCATGCGCCTCTAGCAGCGACACGTTCGCGCCGCCCTCAGCGCAGGTGATCGCGGCGGTCAACCCCGCAAGGCCCCCGCCCACGATCGTGATCTGGCTGCTCGATGGCTTCCCATTCCGGCTCGACAGGCTCATAGCGATCCTCCTGGCGGTAGGTGTAGCTAGCACCCTACGCGTGTACTGGCCCGGTATACAGTTCCAGTAATGCTTGCCTCAAAGGGACCAGTTATGGGTCCGGAGCTGCTGGTCGAACTCGACCGCTCCGACGAGCTACCACTGCACGAGCAGCTGGAGCGCTCGTTGCGCGAGAACATCCGCCGCGGGCGCCTGCCCGCTGGCACAAGGCTTCCCTCTACACGCGGGCTGGCGAGCGAGCTGGGCGTCTCGCGCGGGGTCGTCACCGAGGCCTACGGCCAGCTGAGCGCCGAGGGCTACTTGGAGACTCGCCAAGGCGCGGCCGTACGGGTCGCCAGGGCGGTTCGCGCCACCGTCCCGCGCGCGCCGGCGCGCTCACTGCTACCCACGTTCCCCTACCACTTCCACCCTGGGCTCCCCGACCTGGCCGGCTTCCCCCGCGACCGCTGGCTGCGCTCGCTGCGCGCCGCCCTGGGGGAGTCGCCGCTAGATGCGGTCGGCTACGGCGACCCCCGCGGCCTGCCGCGACTGCGCGAAACGCTCGCCGACTACCTCGGGCGCGTGCGCGGCGCGGCCGCGGATGCGGAGAACATGCTCGTATGCACCGGCTTCATGCAGGGCTTCTCGATCCTCTGCCGGTGGCTGCACGGCCATGGCATAGAGAGCATCGCAATGGAGAATCCCGGATGGCACGTGCATCACCTGATCGCTGAGCAGGCAGGACTGCAGACGATTCCCGTGCCCGTCGATCAGCACGGCCTGGACGTGCAGGCGCTCGCAGACACCGGCGCGCGTGCCGTGCTCGTCACGCCCGCGCACCAGTTCCCAACAGGAGCGGTGCTGAGCCGCGAGCGTCGCGCAGCGCTGATCGAATGGGCGGAGGATGGTGAGCGGCTGATCGTCGAGGATGACTACGACGCGGAGTTCCGCTACGACCGCGTTGCCGTCGGCGCGCTGCAGGGACTGGCTTCCGAGCGGGTGCTGTACATCGGCTCAGCCAGCAAGCGCCTCGCGCCGGCCATGCGCCTGGGTTGGATGCTGCTCCCCTCGTGGCTGTCCTGGCAGCTGATCTCCGCCAAGGCAATCGAGGACGGAGGCTCGGAGGCCATCGGTCAGCTCGCGCTGTGTGACTTCATCGAACGAGGTGAGCTGGACCGCCACCTCCGTCGTATGCGCCTGCGCTACCAGGCTCGGCGCGAGTCACTGCTGGCGGCACTCGCACGATCGCTGCCGCAGGCCCAACCGCGCGGTGCCGCAGCGGGACTGTTTGAGCTCGTCGAGCTGCCCGCGGACACCAATGAGGCGGCGCTGCTGGCAGCTGCGGGCAGCCGCGGCGTTGGCATGGAGGGACTCTCCTGGCATCGCTTCACCCACGGCGGCGCGCCGGGACTGCTGCTCGGCTACGGCAACCTCTCCGAGCCGGCGATCGAGCACGGCGTAGAGCTGATCGCAGCGGCCTTCGCTGAGGTGAGCGGCGTCCGCTGAACGGCGATGAGCCCGTGCGGCTGTCCTCAAGCGATGGCCATTGGCACCGGCGGGTAACGCGCAACTGGACCTCGGCAGCGCCGCGTCGAGGACATATGGTGGATCGCGTGAGCGCCGCCTACGAGCCGCCTGCGAGCACGGCCACCCTGCACGATCCTGCGCCCTCAGTCGTGACGGTGGGGTTGATCGCCTTCGCCGTGATCCAGCTCGGGCTGGCGGTTTTCATGGCGGTGAGCCCGCACGGCTTCTACACCGCCATTGGCCCGTTCGGCAGCTTCAACGGGCACTACATCCGCGATGTGGCGAGCTTTTACGGCGCGATCGGCGTCGGCCTGCTGCTTGCCGTCAGGCGCATCTCCTGGCGGGCACCGGTGCTAGCGATTACGACGATCCAGTACGCGCTGCACAGCGTTAATCACCTGATCGACATCGGTAAGGCACATCCCGCCTGGACGGGCTACTTCGACTTCGCCTCGTTGGCCGGCGCAACGCTGCTCCTGGCTTGGCTATGGCGCGCAGCTGCGCTGGAGGGCAGCCAGTGAGGGTGTTCGTGGCGGGCGCTACGGGGGTGATGGGGCGTCGGCTGTTGCCAGCCCTGACCGCCGCCGGGCACGAGCCGATCGCAATGACGCGCTCTCGCGAGAAGGCCGATGCGCTGCGGAGCAGCGGTATCGAGGCATGCGTGTGCGACGCCTATGACGCGGAGGCTCTGCTCCGCGCCGTCGGCGACGCTCGCGCGGAGCAGGTCGTGCATCTGCTGACCGATCTGCCAGCGGAGATCAACATGCGCCGCTTCGAGCAGGAGACCGCGAGCACCGGGCGCCTGCGTCGCGTGGGCACGGCCAATCTCATCGCTGCTGCACGTGCTGCCGGGGTGAAGCGGATGGTGGCCGAGAGCATCGCGTTCACATATGAACCCGTTGGCGGCGCGGTCAAGAACGAGGACGATCCGCTGGCGTGCGCGACGCTGCCGTTCGTAGCGGAGCCGGTGGCCGATCTCGAGCGTCAGGTGCTGGCGGCCGGCGGGATCGTGCTGCGCTACGGCTGGCTCTACGGGCCTGGTACGTCCTTCACGAGCGATGGCTCGTGGGCCGCGTCGCTGCGACACCGGCGCCTGCCGATCGTGGGCGCCGGCAGCGGCGTGTTCTCGTTCGTGCATGTGGACGACGCCGCCAGCGCGACCGTAGCTGCGCTGGAGCACGCCGAGCCGGCGACCTACAACGTCGTCGACGATGAGCCCGCGCCGCTGCGCGATTGGTTGCCCGCATACGCCAGCGCGGTTGGGGCGCCCCTGCCCTGGCACGTTCCGGCCTGGGTCGGGCGGCTCGCAGCGGGGCGCCTTGCGGTGGCGATGATGCAAGAGCTGCGCGGCGCGAGCAATGCGCTGATCAAGCACGAGCTGGGCTGGCAGCCCCAGCACGCGAGCTGGCGTGAGGGTTTTCAGACGGCGCTCGATTGACTGCGGAGGCACGACTAGCGCGTCCTGAAGGGCTACCGCCGCACCACCAGCACCACCCCTGCCACGAGCAGCAGCAGGCCAACGATCCGCGAGGCGTCGATGTGCTGCCTGGCGAGGCCAAACAGCCCGAAGCGGTCGATCACCACGGATATCGCGAGCTGGCCGGTGATGACCACAGCGGTGAGGCCGCTGGCGCCGAGCGTGCGCACGGCGATCAGCGCGACGGTCACATAAACCGCGCCCAGCAGGCCGCCAACCAGCGCCCACCAGGGAACATCACGGACCTGGCCGAGGCGTCCCAGCCCGCCGTTTACGAAGGAAGCGATCAGCAACAGCAGAGCGGTGCCAACCAGGAACGAGAACGTCGCCGCCTGCACGCTGCCCACGGTCTTTCCCAGGCGCGAGTTGATCGGCGCCTGCATCCCTACCAGGCAGCCGGCGCCGACGCCGACCAGGACCGCAAGCCCCCGGCTCACGCCCACACCTCCAAACCGCCGCGCAGCCGCTCCCGCCAAGCCCGGGCTGTGTGCGAGCGCGTGCCCGCCGCGCAGCGGCCGGCGCGCGCTCGGACATCGACCCCGGGCGCTACTTCGCCTCCAGCCACGTGCGCCCGTCGCCGATGTCCACCGCCATGGGCGGCTCGCGCCGCTCCCACACGCCGACCATCTCCCGCTCGATCAGCTCGCGTGCGCCCGGCACCTCCTCGGGCGGCCCTTCGAACAGCAGCTCATCGTGAATCGTCAGCAGCAGGCGCGTCTGCAGCTCAGACGCCGCCAGTGCCTGGTGGCAGCGAACCATTGCCAGCTTGATGATGTCGGCGGCGGTGCCCTGGATGACCGTGTTGACCGCTAGGCGCTCGCCGAGGGTGCGCACCTGGTAGTTGCGGGCGCGCAGCTCAGGGATCTGTCGCCGCCGGCCCCACAGCGTTGTCACATGGCCGTCCTCCTTGGCCTGCTCGATCGTGGCAGCCATGAACTCAGCCACGCGCGGGAAGCGCTCGAGGTAGGCGTCGATGAACTCCTTGGCCTCGGCCCGCGGGATGTTCAAGCGGTCGGCCAGCCCATAGTCGGAGAGGCCGTAGACGATCCCGTAGTTGATCATCTTGGCCTTCGAGCGCATCCCCGGGTCGATGTCCCGCGGCTGCACGCCGAACACTTTCGAGGCGGTCGCGGTATGCACGTCTTCGCCACGCTCGAAGATCTCCATCAGGACCTGCTCGCCGGCCGCGTTGGCGAGCACCCGCAGCTCGATCTGGGAGTAGTCGGCGGAGATCAGCACGCTGCCCTCCTGCGCCTCGAAGCAGCCTCTGATCTCGCGTCCCAGCGGCGTGCGAATGGGGACGTTCTGCATGTTTGGGTTGGTGCTCGACAGCCGCCCCGTCTGGGCTACAGCCTGCAGAAACGTGGTGTGAATCCGTGAGCGCTCATCGACCAGCTCGGGCAGCACGTCGAGGTAGGTCTTGATCAACGTCGAGAGCTCGCGCCAGCGCTCGATCCTGGGGATGATCTCGTGCTCGGAGCGGATCGCCTGCAGCACGCGCGCATCGGTTGAGAAGCCCGTCTTGCCGCGGCGCTTGCGCGAGAGGCCCAGCTTCTCGAACAGGATCTCCCCCAGCTGCTGCGGCGATGAGATCAGGAACTCATCGCCCGCCAGCTTGAAGATCTCACGTTCAAGCTCGTCGATCTCGGCGCGCACGCGCGCGGTTATCTCCGCCAATCGCTCGAGGTCGAGCCTCACCCCGAGCTGCTCCATCTCGCGCAGCACCGCCACCAGCGGCAGCTCGATCTCGCACATCAGCGACTCCAGGCCGCGCTCTGAGATCTGCTCGCGCTGCCAGTCAGCGAGCGCGCCCAGCAGCAGCGCGTCGGCGGCCACCGGGTCCTCGAGGTCGCTGACCAAGCCGCGCTCCTCGCACAGCTCCGCGAACGGGTAGCCGCGACGGGCAGGCTCCAGCAGGTAGCCACCAAGCAAGGTGTCGTGGGCCAGCCCAGCGGGCACCAGGCCTAGCGCCTTGGCGTCGTGGGCAAGCACCGGGCGACGCTCGCAGGCCGCCACGACTTCCTCGGGGCTCGCGCAGTCTCCAGCGAGGATCTCTCCGTCCGCGCAGACAGCGAAGCGCCATGGCGCACCGTCCGCGAACAGCGCGCCCTCAGGGGCCTCATTCGCGCTGACGCAGACACACAGCTCGGCTTCGGGGCCACCCAGGCGTGCGATCTCAGCGGGCGAGCCGGCCCGCACGCGCGCGGTGAGCTTGACCTCGGCATCGGCCACTGGCGCTGCCACGTCGGGGTCGCCGAGCGCCTCCTCCAGGCGACGCAGCGGGTCGCGTAGCTCGTACTGACGGAAGACCTCACGCACGCGTGAGCGGTCTGGCTCGCGCGCGGCCTCGACGGTGATGTCGAAGTCGACATCAAGATCGCGCTGCACGGTCGCCAAGCGCATCGATACGCGCGCATCCTCCGCATGCTCGATCAGGTTCTGTTTGCGCTTGGGGCCGCTGATCGCGTCGATGTTGGCCAAGACCGACTCGAGCGAGCCAAAGCGCTGAATCAGCTCGCTTGCGGTCTTGTCGCCGATTCCAGGGACGCCTGGGATGTTGTCGGAGGTGTCGCCCTTCAGGCCATAGAAATCAGGGATCAGCTCGGGCGCGATGCCGTAGCGGTCGATCACCGCCTGGCGGTCATAGATCTTGGTCTCGGTAATGCCACGTGCCGTTGCCATCACCTTGACGAGGCCGTCCTCGTCGATCAGCTGGAAGACATCACGATCGCCGGTCACGATCATCACAGGCACCGGCGGGCTGGCCTTCAGCGCCCGCTCAGCCAGCGATGCGATCACATCGTCCGCCTCGTAGCCCTCGATGCGCACGTTGCGATAGCCAAACGCCTCGACCAAAGGTTCCATCGCGGGCCACTGCTGCTTGAGCAGGTCCGGTCGCGAGCGCCGCTGCGCCTTGTACTCAGCGAACAGCTCGGTGCGCCCGGAGGTGCCGGCATCCCAGCCGACCACGGTCGGGCACACCCCGTACTCGGTGACGATCTTCACGAGCATCGAGGCGAACCCAAAGATCGCGTTGGTGGGCACGCCAGTCGAGGTGGCGATCGACTCGGGCAGCGCGTAGAAGGCGCGGTAGACGAGGCTGGGACCGTCGATCAGGAACAGGCGACGCCCGCTGGCGCGCGCGGGCGTCGAGCCGCGCGCGCCGCTCTTGGCGCTAGCGCTCGCGGCAACTGTGGTGTTGGCGGCCACGCCTGAGCACTCTACGAGCAGGAGCTCGACGCTGCCGAGCCGCGGCGGTGCGCAGCGCGCCTCGGAATCCCATACCTCCTAACATCCCGTCCCGCCAAACGACCGAGGGAGCAGCCACCAGTGAGCGCAACCCCAAGCGCGCAGTACCGTCTCACGATTCGCGTCAAGCTCGACGATTCCCAGGGCATCCTCGGGCACGTCACGAACACGATCGGCGAGGCCGGCGGAATCGTTGGCGCGGTTGACCTGGTGGAGGTCGACGGCAGCCACAGCCTGCGTGACGTCGTCGTGGACGCCTCCGGCAGGGACCACTGGGAGCGCATCCTCGCGGCGATCGCGGCTGTCGCTGGCGCCGAGGTGATCGACACCACCGACCGCACCTTCCAGCTGCACATCGGCGGCAAGATCGAACAGCACAACAAGAACCCGCTGAACACGCGCGATGACCTCTCGATGGTCTACACGCCGGGCGTCGCGCGCGTCTGCCAGGCGATCGCCGACGACCGCGACAAGGCCTTCCAGTACACGATCAAGCGCAACACCGTGGCGGTCGTCTCCGACGGCACGGCGGTGCTCGGCCTCGGCGATATCGGACCGCATGCGGCGATGCCGGTGATGGAGGGCAAGTGCTGCCTGTTCAAGGAGTTCGCGGGCGTCGACGCGTTCCCAATCTGCCTGCAGACGACAGACCCGGACGAGATCGTACGCACGGTCAAGTTGATGGCACCAACCTTCGGTGGCATCAACCTCGAGGACATCTCCGCGCCGCGCTGCTTTGAGATCGAGGAGCAGCTGCAGGAACAGCTGGACATCCCCGTCTTCCACGACGACCAGCACGGCACCGCGGTCGTTGTGCTGGCGGCGCTGCTGAACGCGGTCAAGCTCACTGCTCGGCGCCTGGAGGACCTCAACGTGCTCGTGATCGGACTTGGCGCCGCAGGGATCGCGGTGACGAAGATCCTGCTGGCTGCTGGCGTGAGCAAAATCATCGGCGCGGACTCGCGCGGTGTGCTGCACGTGCAGCGCGAGGACTACCAGTACGGGACGATGAACCCGGTCAAGCGCTGGTTCTCGGAGGTCACAAACCCTGACTGCCGCTCAGGCGCACCAGCAGACGTGATCGACGGCATGGATCTGCTGATTGGCGTCTCGGGCGCTCGGGTAATGCCGGCGGAGGCGCTGGCGCGGATGAACAAGGACGCGATGGTCTTCGCGATGGCGAACCCCAACCCCGAGGTGAACCCTGAGGAGGCGGCGCCATATGTGCGGATCATGGCCACCGGACGCTCGGACTACCCCAACCAGATCAACAACGTGCTGTGCTTCCCCGGCATCTTCCGCGGCGCGCTCGACGTACGCGCGCCGGCGATCACGGAGGAGATGAAGATGGCTGCAGCGCACGCGATCGCGGCGATCGTCGACGACAGCGAACTACGTGAGGACTACATCATCCCGTCGGTATTCAACCGCGATGTCGCCCCCGCGGTGGCCGCGGCAGTCGCCGAGCAAGCGCGCACCGCCGGACACGTGTGAGAGGCTGAGCGCATGTGTGCCCTGCGCGTAACGGTGACGGGGGCGACGGGTCTGCTTGGCCCATCGCTTGTGAGCTCTTTGCGCGAGCGCGGCGCGCAGGTGACCGTGCTTACGCGCGACCCCGCCCGCGCGCGCGAGCGGCTAGGCGAGGTGGAGGCGGTGGCCTGGGAGCTGATGGGCGAGCCCGCGCCCGCCGCGGCGCTGGCGGGGCGCGACGCGGTCGTGCACCTCGCGGGCGAGCCGGTAGCTCAGCGCTGGAGCGCGAAGGCTAAGCAAGCGATCCGCGACAGCCGCACGCTCGGAACTCAGAACCTGATCGCAGGCCTCGCACAGGTGGAGCAATCCGAGGGCGTCCAGCGCCCGCGAACGCTGGTCAGCTCCTCAGCGATCGGCTACTACGGAGCGCGCGGGGAAGAGCCGCTCGACGAGGAGGCTCCACCTGGAAGGGACTTCCTTGCAGAGGTCTGTGTCGCGTGGGAGGTCGCTGCAGCGGCGAGCGTTGAGCTGGGCATGCGGGCGGTGCAAGTGCGTACAGGGGTGGTCCTGGACCGCGCGGGCGGCGCGCTCGCGAAGATGCTGCCGCCGTTCCGGCTCGGCGTAGGCGGCCCGGTGGCGGGCGGCCATCAATACATGTCCTGGATCCACGCCCAGGACGTGGTCGGGATGATGCTCGCCGCATTGGAGGACGAGCGCTGGAGCGGACCGATCAACGCCACCGCACCCGAGCCCGTAACCAACCGCGAGCTCTCCAAGGCGCTGGGCGCAGCACTTGGACGTCCCGCGCTGCTACCTGTGCCTGGCCTGGCACTGCGCGCAATGTACGGCGAGATGGCCGAGATCGTGACAGGCGGCGCGCGCGTGGTCCCAGCCAAGGCACTGGTGCTCGGCTACGAGTTCGCCCACCCGCAGCTGGACGAGGCGCTGCACTCGGCGCTCAGCGCCTCCTAGCGCGACTCACACCGAAGCGGGAACGCTCCGCCCGCGCGCGGCGGGGCGGTTATCGGTCTCGATGATCACCCGGCAAGGGCGCTTGCTGAGTAGGTAGATCGCTGTCGGGCCGATGCGCTGCTCGCCAGCTGGCGCGTGGATGGCCGACCAGTAGATGACATCGCAGCCAACGCGTTCAGCTTCCTCGACCAGCGCCGCGCCTGGGTTGCGCGTACGGATCAAGCCGGTGTGGATCTTGATGCCCGCACGCCTGGCCTGAATCCGAGCGCTCTCGAGCACCGAGCGCCCGTGGGCCTCCTCCTCGACGAGGCCAGACTCCAGCGAAAGCTGGCGCGGAACCGGCAGCACATAGATCGCATACACCACCCCCTCCGCGCCGATCAGCTTGGCCGCGCTGCTCAAGGCTGACCCGCTGACGTCATCGCCGAAGATCGGCACCAGCGCAGTGCGATACTCGAGCTCCTCGAAGTCGGCTGGGCGCTCCGGACGCGCGATCTTGTAGCTCTTGCGCGGATCCAGGCCCTGGCGCTTGCGGTAGTAGAAGTAGCCGCCCATCCCGATCACCATCCACGGGATCCCGACGATCTTCGCCTCGGTGTGCAGGATCGTCACGGCCACCCACGCGGCCGCCGTGCCGATACCGCCGATCACCGCCGCCATCGGGATCACCGACCCTTTGATGCGCACGCCCCAGGGAGTGCGATACGGGCGCTCGCGATCGGGGTCGCTGACGCGTAGCTTCACGATCGCCGCATGTGCGGTGGTGAACGACAGCATCGCGCCGAACGAGTAAAGGTTGCCGAGAACTTCGGTGTTGCCGTAGATGATCAGCGTGCTTGCAAGCATCGAGAAGAAGATCAACGTGAACCACGGCGTGCGGTACTTCGAGTGCAGCTGCGAGAACAGCTGCGGCAGCTGGCGGTGCTCGGACAGCGACCAGGACAGGCGCGAGATCCCGATCATGCCCGCGTTGGTAGCGATGAACAGGATCGTGGCGGCGAGGATCCCCAGGTAGTACCTGGCCAGTTTCAGCACAGTGCCGTGGAGCCCAAGGTGTTCGACGACGCCGAGCATTGGGTCGTTTTCGAAGAAGCCGCCGAGCGAGGTCGCGTATCCAGGTGTGGTGAAGGACTGTTTGAGCTCGGGGCTGTAGCCAACGCCGTGGTGCAGGATCGGCAGCGCCGAGAGCGCGACGACCGAGATGCCGGCGTAGACACCGAGGACGGCCAGCACCACGAGGTTCACGGCCTTCGGCACCTGCCTGCCGGGATCCTTGGACTCCTCGGCCATGTTCGCCACCGTCTCGATGCCGGTGTAGGCGAGCATCGCCAGCGACAGCGCGAAGATCAGTTCCTTCCATGTCGGCACCGATCCCAGGTGAATCTGGTTGATCAGCAGATGCGGGTTCAGGACCAGCGCGATCCCCACTCCCGCCAGCAGGATCTGCGTCGAGAGGTCAAGCAGGGCGAGGACGATGTTCAGCTTGGCCGACTCGCCCAGGCCACGGATGTTCAGCCATGCCAGCAGGGCAACCACGATCAGCCCGCCGAAGATGTCATCCGGGTTGTGCTTGAGGGCGCCGAGGCCGGGGAACGCGCTCAGGTAATGCGGTACGAAGAACGCCGAGATGGCGATCGTGAGGATGTAGTCGAGGCTGAGCGCCCAGCCGGCGAAGAACGAGACGACATCGTCGAAGGCATGGCGCGCGAACGAGGAGGAGCCGCCCGCTTCGGGGAACATCGCGGCGCCCTCAGCGTAGGTTTTGGCCGTCAGCGCGAACAGTCCACCGGCGAACACGAACACCAGCGGTGTGAGACCGAGCGCGTGCGCGGCGACAAGCCCGAGCGCGTAGTAGATCGACGAGCCCACGTTGCCATAGGCGGTCGCGAACATCCCCGAGACGCCAACGGACTTGCGCAGACCATGCTCTGAGAGGCGTGCCATCTAGCTAACGCCAGTTCTGGGCGCCGCGTACGAGTGCGACGGCGTGGATCTCCACGCCTCTCACGCTAGCTCGGCACGCGTCAAGCTCACATCAAGAACAAGGCGCAAAACATTCAGATTTCACAAAGATCGCGGCGGGTGCCAGCGTGCGCGGATCAGCCGCTGAAGCGATAGCCGATGCCCGAATCGGTACGGATCAGCCGCTGCTCGGGCTGACCGGCCTGCAGCTTGCTCCGCAGGTTGGCGATATGTGTGCGCAACACTGGCGTGGCGTCCTCGTATTCTGGCCCCCAGACCTCCGTCAGGAGTTGCCGATGGGTCATCAGCAGCCCGCGGTTGAGCACCAGCACTCGCAGCAGCGAGAACTCCGTCGGCGTGAGATGGACCTCGACGCCGTTGACGCTGACCATGTGGGCCGCAAGGTCAACGACCAGTTCGCCGATCTCCACGCGCGGCTCGCTCGTATCCCGCCCGGCACGGCGCAACGCTGCCTTCACGCGAGCGACCAGCTCACCCGGGCCGAAGGGCTTGGTCACGTAATCATCAGCGCCATGGAGCAGCGCATCGATCTTGGTCTGCTCGTCGCTGATGGCTGACAACACGAGTATCGGGATCTCGCTCCACTCGCGCAGGCGCCGGCACAGCTCGATGCCATGCCCGTCTGGCAGCAGCAAATCGAAGATCGCCAGATGCGGTCCCGCAGCGGCGGCGCCGTCGAGAGCTTCCTCAGCGGTCGCGGTGATCAGTACCTCATAACCGGCCTCGCGCAGGATCAGGCTCAACGCGCGGCGAATCTGCGGGTCATCGTCGCAGACGAGGATGCGCTCCTTGCTCATCAGCCACGCTGAGCGGCGCCGACGCCAGTCGCCAGGAGCCCATCCTGCTGCTCGATCAACGGAAACTCAACGACGAAGCTCGTGCCCCGCCCCGGCACGGACTCAACACTGATGCGCCCGCGATTGAGCTCCAGGAAGCCTCTTGTGATTGCCAGCCCCAGACCCGAGCCGGAATGGCGCCGCAGATCGCCGGGCGCCTGGTAGAAGGGCAGGAAGATGCGCTCCTGCTCGCTGCCAGGGATACCGGGGCCCTGATCCACGACGAGCACACGGATCCGGTCGCGTACGACGCGCGCCCTCACTGAGACTGGCTTATCGGGGGAATAGCGGGCGGCATTCTCGAGCACATTGGCAAACGCACGCTCGAGCTGGCCGGGGTCACCCTGCAGCAACGGCATGTCCGGCTCGACGGACAACTTGAACACGCCAGCGTCGCTACGCACCTGCTCGATCGCCTCTTGCAGGACCTCGTCGACCGAATACCAGACAAGGCGCGGCTCCGCCCTGCCTGCCTGCAGCACAGACAAGTCCAGCAGCTTCTCGATCAGACGCCACAGGCGTGTGGCCGCGTCGATCACCTGCTCGCGCACATCGCCAACGTTCTCGCTCGTGGGGCGCTCAGCGTCCAATGCGGTTGCGGCGATGAGGATCGCTGTCAACGGCGTGCGCAGGTCATGGGAGACCGAACGCAGCACGGCCGTCTTCAGCTCGTCGCTGCGTCGCAGCGCGGCGGTCTCAACGACCTCTGCCTGGAGCTCGGCACGATGCAAGGCAGCCGCAAGGATCGACTCCAGGGAAGGCACGACGCGCTCTGCGATCCGCGCGCGCTCAACGTCAGAAAGCGTGCTCGGAAGCAGCAGCGTGCCGATGCGCGCGCCGGCGCTCTGTAGCGCGAAGGCAAGCCATTGCTCATCCGCGTCCAGAGCACGCGATGAGATCACAGCGGACGTGACGCCGACGGCGACGGCCAGTCGTTGCGCGGCGAGCTCGAGTGCGCTCTCCAGGTGTGTGGTGCCCAACAGCAGCTGAGCCATCTCGGCGGAGAGATCGGCCTCCTGGCGACGCTGCTCGGCATCACGCCCGCGCGAACGCGCGAGGTCGGCAAGCATGCCGGTCGCAGCGCCGACGACGACGAAGGCGAGCAACGCCGCCCAGTCGCGATTGTCAGCCAGGGTGAAATCCCCACCGGGCGGCAGGTGAAAGAAGTTGAACGCGGCGGCACTCAGAACGCTTGTAGCGATCCCGAACACGAGCCCCCAGAACATCGAGACGATGACCACCGCGAGCACATAGAGGATCCCGAGCGACAGCACGGGAGTGACCTGCTTGAGCGGATAGATCACGGCGGTAGCCGCAGCGACGCTCGCGATCGCCACGACGACGCCGGCTGAGCGCGAGGGGCGGTCGGACTTCAGCAGCAGCGGGGAGAGCACCGTGGATGTCATGTCAGCCCCCATGATCGTGCATCGCGCGACTCCCGCGGGGCGCCGGGTCTACAAATCCGGGTGCTACTCAGGCCAGCGCAGCAACGCGCTCGCCCGCGGACGAGGGTGCGGGACGGTTCTCGGTCTCGATGATCACGCGGCAGGGCCGCTTGCTGAGCAGATAGATCGCTGTCGGGCCGATGCGCTGCTCGCCGACCGGCGCGTGAATGGCCGACCAGTAGACGACATCCGAGCCGACGCGTTCGGCTTCCTCGACCAGCGCCGCGCCTGGGTTGCGCGTACGGATCAGGCCGGTATGGATCTTGATGCCCGCGCGCCTGGCCTGAATCCGAGCGCTCTCGAGCACCGAGCGCCCGTGGGCTTCCTCCTCCTCCAGGCCCGCCTCCAGCGACAGCTGACTGGGCACCGGCAGCACATAGATCGCATACACCACCCCCGACTCGCCGATCAGCTTGGCTGCGCTGCTCAAAGCCGACGCGCTGACGTCATCACCAAAGATCGGCACCAACGCGGTGCGGTACTCGAGCTCCTCAAAATCAGCGGGGCGCTCGTGACGAGGCGCGCGCGTGGTCGTGCGCAGGTCCAGCCCGTGCTGGCGCCGGTAGACGACATACAGGAGCATGCCGAGCGACAGCCAGCCGACGCCGACGACGGCGACAACGAGATGCAGCACGGTGACCGTCACAAACGCGAGACCGGTGCCGAGGATGCCAAGCACAGCGAACAGCGGCAGCTCGCGGCCGGCCACCCGCAGCGTTCCCGGCCCCCGGTAGGGACGCGGCCGGTCCGGTTGCTTGATGCGCAGGCGAATCACCGACAGATGCGCGATCGTGAACGACAGCATCGCGCCGAACGCGTACATGTTGCCGAGGAACGTCGCTTGGCCGGGGATGATCGTCAGGCAGGCGATACCGCCGAACATCAAGATCCCAATCCAAGGGGTGCTGAAGCGTGGATGCAGGCGGCTGAGCCGATCGGGGACCTGCCGGTGCAGCCCCATCGAGTAGACCAGTCGCGAGGCGCCGATGATGCCGGCGTTGGCGGCTATGAAGAGGATCGTTGCGGCCAGCAGCCCGACGTAGATCTCCCCGGCCGACTGCAGCGGGCCGAGATGCAGATGCTTGACGATGCCCAGCACCGGGTCGCCAGCGAATCCGCCTTCGGCCTCGCTGGTGCCGAGTAGCGACGCGTATTTGCCGTCGGCGAGCTTGTGCACTGGCAACGCGGAGAGCGCGACCATCGGCAGCGCCGCGTAGATCGCGAACACAGCCAGCACGACGAACTTGATCGCCCGCGGCACCGTGACGGTCTCATCCCGGGCCTCCTCGGCCATATTGGAGATCGTCTCGATCCCCGTATAGGCGATCATCCCGACCGGGATCGCCACCAGGAAGTTTTTCCAGGTGGGCGCCACGCCGAGATGAACGTTTCCAATCAGCACGCGCGGCGAGAGCACGAGCAGGATGCCGACGACCACCAGCAGCAGCTGCGTTGCGAGGTCGGTGATCGCGAGCACGATGTTCAGACCGGCGGCCTCTTTGACGCCAACGACGTTGATCAACGACAGCAGCGTGACCACGCCGATCCCGAACACGACATCGCCGGGACCGTGCTGGAGCGCCGGCCAGAACAGCCCCCCCAGGTAGTGCGGCACGAAGAACGCGGAGATCGCGATCGTGATCGTGTAGTTGAGCATCTGCGCCCAAGCGGCGAAGAACGACCACAGCTCGTTGAACGCATGGCGCGCAAAGCTCGACGATCCGCCCGCCTCGGGATACATCGCTGTCGCCTCGGCGTAGGTGGCGGCCGTCAAGTAGAAGATCACCCCGGTGATCAGGAAGACAATCGGCGTCAGGCCGAGCGCGTAGGAGGCGACCAGCCCGAGCGCGTAGTAGATCGATGAGCCGACGTTCCCGTAGGCAGTGGAGAACAGCGCACTGGTGCCAAGCACCCGTCGCAGTCCATGTTGGCTCAGTCGCGCCACTAGGCGGAGCGTATAAGGGACGGTCCGCAGGACACATGGCGCCGGCTTCGACGATCCTGACCGGCCCGTGCAAAATCCCATGCATGAGGCGCGCAAAAAGAGGAACGCGACGTATGATCCCGACGAGACGGATCTGAACCGATCCCGGGCATAGGCAATGGAAACTGCGCGACGCGAAAACTACGACTCGGGTGAGGACTTCGTCCTGGAATACGGCGAGCTTCGCTTTACCTTCAACGAGGTTGATTTCTCCGAGCGCTGCGAGCAGGCGGCACTCAAGCTCGGCTTCGTGGGCGGGCGTCTAGGCGAGGAGGAGCTTGAAGACCTCGTCAACCTCGCGGTCAACGGCGAGATCCTCGACCCAGCCTCAGGGCTGGGCGAACACGTCAACGACTGCTGGCCCGATCTCGTGGGACCGGCGGAGCGCTCGCTGGTGCACTGGCTACGCCGTCTGGTCTTTCGCGGGGCGTGGTTGGATCAGCGCGTCAAGGAGGGCGAGCTCAGCGTCAGCTTCAATGAGCAGACAGGCGGGTTTGCCTACGTACAGACCACAGATCCGCGCTCAGCCGGCAGCGGCGAGCCGATCGAGCTGGCGCCCGAGCCCTCATGGGGCCGAGTCGCCTACAGGCGCTAGCTGGCCGGCAGCTACCGGCCGAACTCCGCTAGTTGGCCTCTTGAGCTGCTGCGCGGGCCTTGGTGATTGCCTCAGCGCCGTCCTCGCCAACGAGCAACTCTGGCTTGAGCGTGCCGCTGTTGATCAGATCGAGCAGCGGTTGGCGCCCTGTCGAGGTGAGCGCTGCGTCGAGCGCGATCACCGTCGTCTCCCCTCCGAACGGTCGCTCGGCGGTTGCGATCACGGTCAGCGAGCCAGCCTCGCGCAGGTTGCGAGCCGCGGCGAGCGCCTTGCGCGCCGCGGGCGGATGCAGCCCATCGAGATTGTCGATCGCCACCAGGGCGTTGCCGCCGCGGGCTGCCACACGCCTGCCCGCGTCAATCGCACGCTCGACCGCCTGATCTTGAGAGTCGGCAGACGCGGCGAAGCTGAGAGCCGCTACGGGTGCCACTGGACCCTCCCGCGACTCCGCGATCTCCTCAGGCCTGGCGCCAGCAAGCACGAGCGTGACCTCGAGATCGTCGCGTCCCTTGACCGCCTCCAGCAAGCGGCGCAGCGTCTCGGTCTTACCTGCATGGCGAGCCCCGACAATCACCACCCGCGAGCCGCGACCGATCGGAGTGAGCCACTCGATCGCCTCCAGCGTGGGGTCCTGGGAGCCCAGCGCGACACGCTCCCGCGGCCAGTCCACGGGCAGCTCGTCGTAGCGCACACCATCCGATACAGCATCCGCGGACTCGCCGTTGATGGTGTCGATGCGCACCAAAGACGGGTAGCGCTCGGAGCGCCGCGGCGTACGCACGGGTCCGGTGACGCGGTCCCCGGAGACAAGCTCGCAGCGGCGTACCTGGGCGGCGGAGATGTAGACATCCTCATCAGAAGGCTCCGGCGGGGAGACGCGCAGGAAGGCCGAGCCATTGCCCAGGACCTCAACCACACCCGCGGCGATACGCCCCGCGGACTCGCCAACATCCCCGCCACCATCAGCTTTAGTGTCCTGCTGAGCTGACTCGGTGACTGCGCTGGAGCCGCTGCGAGCGCCCCGGCGCCGTCCGCGGCGCGCTTTGATCGCGCCGTCGGCGCCAGCGTCAGGCAGGTCATCCCCGTCGCTCGTGTCGCTAGCTTTCGCGCTTGCGGCGCGGCCGTTGGCCTCGCCCCCCTCGTCCTCCTCATCGTCGGGCGTACGCCGTGAGCGCGCCGGGCGACGCCTGCGTCCACGTTGGGCGCCCTCAGAACGATCTTCCTGGGTCGCTCCCCGCGAACCGTCGTCGGACTCGGCAACTGATGTCTTCTCACCGAGGATGGCGTCGATCAGGTCGGCCTTGCGCAGCCGCCTGAAGCCGTCGAGACCGACCTGGTCGGCAATTGCGTGTAGGTCAGCGAGTGGGCTGGCCTCCAGCTCGGAGCGCTCGAGTACTGCCATGGGATGTTCCTTCTTTCGTTGTGGATGGGCGGTTGGCGTCCCACCGCGTTGAGCAGCGGCTGGCACCCGTGAATGACCTTCAGCCTACCGACTCGCCCGGCCTACCTCGAGCTCGACCGCCCCAGGGCTATTCGGCTGCGAGCGGCTCGTAGCGAACTTCCTCCGCAAGCGCCAGATCCCTGCTCACCTCGATCTCACGCGCGAGCGCGGCTCGCACCGCGAGGTAATCGGCTGCTGGGCCAACGTCATGCACGCGAAAGATGTGAGCGCCGTGCTCCATGCCATGCGCCAAGGCGGCGAGGGTTCCCGCCAGCCGTGCCCGGGGTGCGCGCCCGGTGAGTGCACCGATGAAGTCCTTGCGGGAGATCGCCAGCAACAGCGGCCGGCCCAACTCATGCAGCCGTCCGAGCTCAGCGAGCACGCGAATCGTCTGTGCGGGTGTCTTGGCGAAGTCGGGACCTGGGTCGAGGATCAGCTGCTCGCGCGCAACCCCACGCGAGACCGCGAGCTCGATCCGCTCATGCAGAAAGGCAAGGACCTCGCCGGTGACGTCGTCGTAGAGATCAGCGTCCTGCAGCCGTTCCCGCGGCGCGGCGAGCGTGTGCATGAGCACCAGGGCCGCGCCGCTCTCAGCGCACACATCCGCTAGCTCAGGGTCACGCAGACCACTGACATCATTGATGATTATCGCTCCAGCCGCGATCGCCGCGCGTGCGACCGCGGGCTTGTACGTGTCCACCGACACCAGCGCTCCCAGCTCCCCGGCAAGGACCTCCACGAGCGGAATGACCCGCTCGAGCTCCTCCTCCAACTCGACCGGCGGGCGCCCGGTGGATGCTGACTCTCCGCCCACGTCGAGGATGTCGGCCCCCGCTGCCAGGAGCTCCCGAGCGTGCTTCAGCTGTGCGTCGCGGCCGGCATGCAATCCGGCGTCGCTGAAGGAATCCGGCGAGGCATTGACGATCCCCATCAGCCACGGCCGCGCGCCCAACTGGAGCGTCAGCTCCGCGGCACGCAGGCGGTGGGTGATGGTGCTCACGCCGCCGCCGGCGATGAGGGGAAGGCCGGCGGTTGGACGCTGTGCGTCCGCTGCGCGTCAGCGACGATCCCCTCCGCGCGTGCCTCCTCAGCGAAGCGGACGTACTCGACGCTGAGTCGCTCCTGGCTCCAGCCGAGCTCCCGCGCCATCACCTCGCCGACACGCTGCACCGCGCCAGTGCCAGCGCTCGACATCGAGGCCCGATCGAGGCCCGACCCCGCGCCAGTTAGCTCACGCGCTGCCAGCAGCCCAAGGCGCGTGCGCCGCAACAGCACATCGCCGAGGCTACGCGCCTGCTCGCGACGGGCAGCCAACGCGACCTCAGCGAGCAGGTCGGGTAGCCCCTCGACGATCGGCTGGGCGAGCTCGCCACGCTCGCCGGCCAGCGCCAGCACGTCGCGGGCGGCATGACCGTAGCGTGAAGCGAGCGCTTGATAGGGATCAGGTCCCACCCGCCCAACACCCTCCACCCGTGGCAGCTCCTCCGCTGCGATCGCCTGCCCCAACGGGATCTCATGCGTACGGCAGGGCGCGTCGCGGGCATCGCGCTCGACGAGGCGGTCGACTGTCATCTTGGCCATGCGCCGCCAGGTGGTGAGCTTGCCGCCGGTGATCGTGATCATCCCCGAGGATGTCTCGTACAGCTCGGACTTGCGTGAGATGTCCACTGACTTCTTCGGATCCCCCGTGGAGATCAGCGGCCGAACGCCGGCGAACGCGCCCGTGAGCTGCGCGGGGCCCAGCTCGGTGCCGAAGAAGGCGTTGACAGCCTCCAGCAGATAGTCAATGTCCTCGGAGGACGGCTGGATGTGATCGAGCGGGCCCTCGTAGTCGTTGTCGGTCGTACCGACTAGCGTGTGTCCGAGCCACGGCAGCGCGAAGATCGTGCGCCCGCCCCCGGCCGGGACGATCGCACCGCCAACGAGCGGCAGATCCTGATTGCGAATCGTCACGTGCGTCCCACGACTGGGTCGAATACGCGGCAGCTCGGCCTCCTCGCGGAGCTCGTTGGGACGCAGCTGATCCGCCCACACGCCCGTCGCGTTGACCACGTTGGTGGCACGCACGTCAAAGCGCTCACCGGTCTCGACGTCCAGCACGTGCACACCGCCCGCCCGCCCGCCTTGCTCGCGCAGTCCAGTGACATCGAGCCGGTTCGCGCAGACCGCGCCGAAGCGCTCGGCCTCGCCGAGCACCGTCAGCACGAGCCGCACGTCGTCGGTCTGGCAGTCGTAGAACAGGTAGCCGCCGGTCGGCTCGCGCGCCGCTAGCGCGGGCAGCAGCTCGAGCACCTCCTCGCCAGAGATCATGCGGTGGCGCTCCGGGCTCCAGGCATCGCCTGTGCTCGCCAGCGTGCCGCCCTCGAGCAGCGCACCTGCACCCAGACTGCTCTGTGTCCGCTCTGCACGCCCGCGCTTAGCGCGGCGCGAGCGCAGCCGATCGCGGTCGACGGACATGACGTCGTAGAGGTTCAGCCCGACTCCGACCATTCGATCGGGGTGCGCGCCGTCGAAAGCTGGCACGACCAAGGGCAGCGGGTGCACGAGATGCGGCGCCAGCGCCACCATCAGCTGGCGCTCCAGCAGCGCCTCGCGCACGAGCCCAAGGTCGAAGTTCTGCAGGTAGCGCAGGCCACCATGGACAAGCTTGCTCGAGCGACTGGAGGTGCCCGAGGCGTAGTCCGCACGCTCGAGCAGCGCCACGCTGTAGCCACGCGCGGCAGCGTCCAGGGCAACCCCCGCGCCAGTGATGCCGCCACCCACGACGACCACATCGAACTCATCCTGGGCAAGGGCGGCGATCGCCTGGCTGCGCTCGATCACGAGCGCAGTCTCGCAGACTGTCGCGGGGCCTCTGCTGTTCAGCTGCACGGTCAGGACCCAGCTAACGAACTAGCACATGTGCCGTCCCGCGGACCGTGCATGCACGGTCCGAACAGCCGGCTCGCCTAGATGTTGGCGAGCTCGGCGGTGATCTCGGTGACCGCCGACTTGGCGTCGCCGAACAGCATCGTGGTCTCGGGCTCGTAGTAGAGCTCGTTTTCGATGCCCGCGAAGCCCGGGTTCATCGAGCGCTTGATCACGATCACCGAGTGACTGCTCGAGACTTCGAGGATCGGCATGCCGTAGATCGGCGAGGAGGGCGTGTTCTTGGCGGCCGGGTTGGTCACGTCGTTGGCGCCGATCACCAGCGAGACGTCCGTGCGCCCGAACTCCTGGTTGGCCTCCTCCATCTCCTCGAGCTGGTCATACGGCACGTCGGCCTCCGCCAGCAGCACGTTCATGTGGCCGGGCATGCGCCCGGCGACCGGGTGGATCGCGAAGCTGACCTCCACCTGGCGGGCTTCGAGCGCCTTCGTCAGCTCGCGCACGGCGTGCTGAGCCTGGGCGACGGCCATCCCGTACCCCGGCACGATCATCACGCGGTTGGCGTAGGCGAGCTGGATGGCGGCGTCGGCGGCGGTCGTCGAGCGGACCGTGCCCGCGTGCTCACCTGCGCCGCTGGCGCCCTCGACCGCCCCACCGCCACCAAAGCCGCCGGCGACGATCGCTGGAATCGAGCGGTTCATGGCGACCGCCATCAGGTTCGTCAGGATCGAGCCGGAGGCGCCGACGATCATGCCGGCAACGATCAGCGCGGGGTTGTTCAGGGCGATCCCCGTGGCGGCAGCGGAGAGACCGGTGAACGCGTTCAACATCGAGATCACGACCGGCATGTCAGCGCCGCCGATCGGGAACACGACGGCGTTGCCCAGCAGCGCCGCGCATACGAGCATGCCGATGAAGATCCCTTCGGAATGCGCGCCAGAGGCGATGTCGGCGGCGGCGGCTACAGCGAGGATCAACAGCAGCAGGTTGACGATCTGCTGGCCCGCGCCGAGGCTGATCGGGCGACCGGGGATGATTTCCTGAAGCTTTCCGAAGGCGATGTTGGAACCCCAGAAGGACACGGAGCCAACGATCGCCGCGAACAACGAGAAGAGTGCGATGTAGGTCGCGGTGCCCTGGTAGCCGTGGGTGAGACGGAACTCCGACCAGGAGATCAGGAACACAGCACCACCGCCGACGCCGTTGAACAGCGCCACCATCTGCGGCATCGCAGTCATCTTCACCTGTCGCGCCGCAGGCACGCCAACGGCCGTTCCAAGCGCAATGCCGAGCACGATCAATCCCCAGTTGCCCTCGCTTGGGTTCAGCAGTGTGGCGATCACCGCGATCGCCATGCCGACTGCGGCGGTGCGGTTGCCGCGTACAGCTGTGGTCGGCCCGGAGAGCCCGCGCAGCCCCTGGATGAACAGCGCGAAGGCGATGATGTAGAGCACGTCGAGGAAGCTCTGCGCCTGTAGGAACGATGTGGCCAGCGGCGGCGCGATCACGATCCCTGCTCCTTGCCTGAGCCGTCGCCTTTACCGATATCCCGCCCACCCTTGGACTTGAACATCTCGAGCATGCGATCGGTGACGAGGAAGCCGCCGACGACGTTGATCGTGCCGAAGGCGATGGCGATCACGAGGATGATCTTGTTGAACGTGCCATTGCCGGCTAGGCCGACGATCAGCAGGCCACCGAGCAGCACGATCCCATGGATCGCGTTGGTGCCAGACATCAGCGGCGTGTGCAGCGTGTTGGGCACCTTGGAGATCACCACAAAGCCGATGAACCCCGCGAGCACGAGAATCGCAAGGTTGGTGGTGAGCGTGCTGGCGATGATCACTGCGATGCACCTCCTCCAATTGCGCCGCCGGCCGCGTCCACGGCGGCCTTTGCTCCCGCATGGACGATCTCGCCGTCGCGCACGATGCACGCACCGTTGACGATCTCATCGTCGAAGTCGAGCTGCAGCGCACCATCCTCGCCGACGAACAGGTCAAGCAGCGCTTGCACGTTTCGCGCGAACAGCTGCGAGGCGTGCTCAGCCATGCTCGCGGGCAGATTCAGCGGAGAGACGATCTTGACGTCGTGGCGCACAACCGTCTCGCCTGGCTCGGTCAGCTCGCAGTTACCACCAGCCTCCCCCGCGAGGTCAACGATCACAGATCCCGGCTTCATGCCCTCCACAGCCTCAGCGGTCACAAGCCTCGGCGCGGGGCGCCCCGGCACGAGCGCGGTCGTGATCACCACGTCAAAGCCCTTGATCGCGTCGGTTAGAGCTTGCTGCTGTTGAGCGCGCTCCTGCTCGGTCAGCTCGCGTGCATAGCCGCCCTCACCGCTTGCCTCCAAGCCGAGGTCAAGCCATTGCGCTCCCAGCGATTCGACCTGCTCGGCGACCTCAGGTCGCACGTCGTAGCCGGTTGTGCGCGCCCCCAGACGCTTGGCGGTCGCGAGCGCCTGCAGCCCGGCGACGCCAACGCCGAGCACGAGCACCTTCGCCGGCGGGATCGTCCCCGCGGCAGTCATCAGCATCGGGTAGAAGCGGCCCATCTCCTCGGCTCCCAGCAGCGCCGCGCGGTAGCCCGCCACGTTGCTCTGCGAGGACAGCGCGTCCATCGCCTGTGCTCGCGAGATCCGTGGGATCGCCTCCATCGCAAACGCAGTCGCCTTGGCGTCGGCCAGCGCACGGGTGGTTTGCGGGCTGGTGAGCGGCGCGAGGAAGCCGATCAGGATCGAGCCTGATCCCAAGCCACGGATCGCCTGCGGATCTGGCGGCGCGATCGTGACGACCACGTCGCTGTGCCAGACCTCGGCGGCGTCCGTGGCGATCTGCGCACCAGCGTCGCGGAACGCGGCGTCGGTCAGCATCGCGTCCGCGCCAGCATCGCTTTGCACGACCACGTCGAGGCCCTTGGCCTTGAGCTTGCTCACGACCTCGGGCACGAGCGCCACTCGCCGCTCCCCCACCGCGGTCTCCTTCGGAACACCGATCCTCATATGAGGTGCAGGAACGTATCCGATCACACGCTGCGAGCGCTGCGCGGTGTGCGAGACTCGAGTGCGGATCCGGCATGACAATCAATCTGACCCGCATCTACACGAAGCTTGGCGACGGCGGTGAGACACACCTCGGAGATATGAGCCGTGTCTCCAAGTTGCACCCGCGCGTGGAGGCCTATGGCACTGTCGATGAGCTGAATGCGACGCTTGGCGTGGCGCTGCTACAGCCGGGCCTGCCCGAGCAGTTCGCCGAATGGCTGCGCCGCGTGCAGAACGATCTGCTCGACCTCGGCGCCGACCTATCAGTTCCCACTCCCCCCGAGGAAGCCGCGAGCACGACGACCGGTGAGCCTGGCGCCCGAGCTCCTGGCGATCGCGCGCGTTTGCGCGTGAACAGCGACTACACGCAATGGCTGGAGCAGGCGTGCGACGAGGTCAACGCCACGCTCGAGCCGCTGCGCTCCTTCGTGATCCCAGGCGGCAGCCCGGCGGCCGCGCACCTGCACGTCTGCCGCACCGTCTGCCGCCGCGCTGAGCGGCGCACGATCGCTGTGGGCGCGGAGGTCAACCCAGAGGTGGTGCGCTACCTGAACAGGCTCTCAGACCTGCTGTTCATCCTCAGCCGCGCGGCCAACGCCCAGCCAGGCGAGGCTCAGCGCGCAGGCGCCGAGCCGCTGTGGGATCCTGGGGCACACGGATCGGGTGCCGATCCAGCGGCTTCCTAGAGCAAGCACGCGCCTAGGCGGGTGAGCGTGGCGGCCAGCGACGATCAGCGGCGCGCAGAGCACACACGGCAAGCGCCGTCCACAGCGAGGCCACCAGATAGCCGCCGATGACGTCGCTCGGCATATGCCAGGCGAGAATCAGCAACGCGCAGCCGACGGCTGCAGCGAACAGGGCGCCAATGCTGGCGACAAGGAGCCGCAGGCGCGGTGGCGTGACCAGCACCGCAGACATCACGAGCGCCATAGCGGCCGTCGAGTGACCGCTGGGCCACGAGGCAGCACCGATGTGGACCGCGCCGATCTGGACATGAGGGTGCGCGAGCAGCGGCTTGAGTTCCTCAGATGTGAGCGGCGCGAGCCCCATGATCGCCGCGACCGCCACCGCGACGCGTGCGCGCTCCTGGGCCAGCGCGACGGCGATCAGCGCCACACCCCAGAGCACAAACTGCAGTGGGCTGAGCAGGCGCAGCAGGAACTGCGCGGGCCCGTCAACGCCGGGGCGGCTAAGCAGCGTGAAATCGTGCAGCGCCTCTGCATCACGCCACTGGACGCTAGGCACCAGCTCAGCGACAACCCATACGAGCGCCAGCGCGAGCACGCAGAGGCAGGCCATAACAAGGGCACTGGCGGGGCTCGAGCTTGCCGCGCGCTTGGGCATGCGTCTGGCGGCCATCGGTGCGGCTGTGTAGGCATGTCCGGACATGTTCCTCAAAAGGGTATGACGTTCGCTAAAGGGTGCCTGAACGCTCCGGCAGCGCAATTGCGCCGCCCGCTGCGATGGCCACCGCAAAGCGGTCCTGCAGCGTGGATCTGTCGAGTGCGTCCGCCGCACGTTCGACGCCCGCGATGTCGGTTCCTGTGATCACCCACACCGGCGCTTCTTTGGCCTGCTGCGTGGCGGCGATCAGCCCACTGCCGGCTGACAGCGTCTGCACCGTTTGCCCGTTCTGGTCAAGCAGCGAGAGCGCACCGCCGTTCGCCGAGAAACGCGCGTAGACGCCGCTGGCGCGTGGACCGCGCTCCAGACTCTGCGCCAGCGAAGCTTCCAGCCCGCCCCACGGCCCGACCATCACACGCAACGTTTCCGGCGCGCCGCCACTACCGATCGCGGCGACGGCAGCAGGCACGCCCAGCGCACGTAGGCGCGCGATCACCGTGCTGCACGCGCTGGGAGAGGCGGCAGCGCATTCGATGCGCACCGGCAGACGCTTGCCTTCGATGCCGTTCAGGAACGGCTCAGGGTAGGAGCCGACGACCGCGGGGATCTTCTCCGCCTGGCTCCAGTCGTGCAGATCCCACCAGACGTGATCGCCTGGGTGCACGCTCGTGGCGACAGCCCCCCTGGGTGCTTCGACGCCGTTGACGTAGTAGAACCAGTCAAGCGGCTCCCCCGCTTCCTCGTGGCTGGAGAGACCGTCGATGCCTTGCACGATGCGTCCCCCAGAGATCACATCGACGGCGTCGTGGTCGCGCAACAGCCGCATCACCGTCTCGCCTTCGCCGGCCTTCAGAGGACCGGCGCGATGCAGCACGCGACTGCCGAAATCACGCGTGACGACGAGCTGAACGGCTGTCGGAGCCGAGCCCACGCCGCTGCCAGCCAACGTGAGTACGACGAGCGCGACGAGCGCGACGCACACCGCGCCAGCGAACCCTGCCATTGGCACCCTCACCGCGGCTCGCCGCGCTCGAGCGCATCCTTGAGGCGGGTGAGTCGACCGTCCCAGGCGGCCTCGGCCTGCCCTAGCCACGCCGCTGCAGGGGTGAGCGCACCGGCACGCAGCCGATAGCGAACCTCACGTCCGGCGGCGGGAGCACGCTCGACGAGCCCAGCTTGGTCCAGCGTGGAGAGATGCTTGGCGACAGCCTGACGCGTGATCGGGAGCACAGCGGTCAGCGCGGGCACACTGGTCGTGCCGTCACGCAATAGCTCCTCGACCATCAGCCGCCTGGTCGGGTCCGAGAGGGCCGCGAAGACGTGGCCCAGATTGTCGCTCAAGCGCTCACCAGGGCAAAGCTCGCCACCAGCGCCGCCAGCGGGAACGACGGCGCGCTCTCAATCACCACGACGCGCGATCCGGCCGGAGCGGCCACAACCAGGAACTCAACCCGCGTGGCGGGCTGATCCGCTCCCGCCCACCACCACACCAGCCGGTGCGGCGCGTCGAGAACCTCGACGTGGATATCGCGGTCGGGCTCCCGCAGCCAGCGCTCGCGACCCTCCTCTGTGGCCAATGCCTCGAAAACCTCCTCAGGCGAGGCCTCGACATCGATCTCTCGGCGTACCGACATACTCACCTCCATTGACAACCATCTGGTTGCTATTGTGCCTTCGACAACCGACTAGTTGTCGAAAGGATAGCCCACATGCCACTGATCCCGATGGTCGTCGAGCAAAGCGCCCGCGGCGAGCGCTCGTTCGACATCTACTCGCGACTGCTGAACGAGCGCATCGTATTCCTCGGCAGCCCCGTGGACGACCAGATCGCCAACCTCGTCGTCGCACAGCTGCTGCACCTCGAGAGCGAGGACTCCGAGAAGGACCTCTCGCTGTACATCAACTCCCCCGGCGGCGGCGTCTACGCGGGCCTGGCGATCTACGACACGATGCAGTTCATCAAGCCCGACGTGCAGACGATCTGCTTTGGCGTGGCGATGAGCATGGGCTCACTGCTGCTGGCCGGAGGAGCCCCCGGAAAGCGCATGGCGCTGCCAAACAGCCGCATCCTCATCCACCAGCCCTCCGGCGGCTTCGAGGGCCAGGCGACCGACATCGAGATCCACGCGCGAGAGACGCTGCAGCTACGCGACCACATCGACGCGATCTACGCGCGGCACACCGGCCAGAGCGTGCAACAGGTGCACGACGACATGGATCGCGACCGCTACCTCACCGCAGAGCAGGCGTGCGATTACGGGCTGATCGACCGCGTGATCTCCTCACACGAGCTGACCCGCATGGCCACCGGCTTTGCCGCCCGCCCAGGCAAGCACGCGTAGCCGGCTCAGATCCAGCCAAGCACTGGGCCGAATGCGAGCCCTGCGAGGAGGTCCAGCGCAGCCAGCCCACCCACGACCTGCAGCTGACGCGTGCGTCTTGGCATGTCATGGACGGTGAAGGAGACCACATAGAACGTCAGGTAGCCAAACACGACGATCACGGGGAAGCTTGCGACGTTCCACCACCAGTAGTACCAATGGAAGACCCCATCAGCGTTCAGCAGCAGCTCGACGCCCACCGACACGAGCGACAGCCCGACCGCCATGAACCAGCGGTTCGGCACACCAAGGATGCGCGCCGAGCGATCAGCTGCCAGCAGCTTCGCGAACACGACGCCGTTGATCGCGAAGAACAGCGAGATCTCGACGGTCAGGCCGATCAGAATCACGAAACTGCTGTGGCCAGTGACCGTCCACAGCGCCGCATGACCGTTGAAGTGCAGGACAAGCGCGTTGACGATCTCGTTCGCCCAGTCCATCAGCCAGAAGGCGATACCCGCGAGCACAACGCTCCAGTTGGCTTGCTCGACCTCCACCGCATACACGTAGACGGCCAGCGCCAGCAGCGTGACCGTCGACCAGTCGAAGTGACCGGGCGCGCGCAGCATGCGCTGAGCTTCCACGGTGAACTGCGGGATGCTCGCCACGATCTTGCAGCCCGCGGCGGACCCTAGGACCCGATCGCAGCGAGATCCGAGTCGAGGTCGCCAAGCGCGCCCCGCTCCTGCTCACCCAACGCGGAGCCGCTGCCGATCAGCCGCCGTGCGTGATCCAGGTCGTCTGAGCGCCCAAACGTGAGCGCAGCCTTGACTGACCCGTCTTGCAAGTACCAGGTGGTGAACGAGCCGTCCTCCGTTGAGCCCCTGACGATCTCCTCGTCCCACTCGTATGCGGGCCCCACGTACTCGAGTTCGCCCCAGTCACCCAGCACGGAGAAGAAGTACGGGACGACAGCGTGCGCAACGTCGCCTCCGAGCATGTTCAAGGCAGCGGTCTTACCGTGGTTGAACGCCACGTCCCAATGCTCGATCCGCACCGCAGCGCCGCCGTGCACGACCGAGTCGTACTCGCAGATGTCGCCCGCGGCGAACACGCCGGGCGTGGAGCTCTCAAGGCGCGAGGAGCAGCGTACGCCGCCGCGCTCGCCCAGCTGCAAGCCCGCCCGCTCGGCCAGCGCCACATCGGGTGCAACGCCCGCCCCGATCACCACCGCATCAGCTGCAAGCTCCAGCCCCGCACGGGTGATCACCTTGGCCACACGCCCATCACCCTCGAAGCGCTCGAGCTCATCACGGCCATGGATCGTGATGCCGTGCGATTCGAGCAGCTCCTGGACGAAGCGCCCAGCATTCGCGCCAAAGCCACGTTCGAGCGTGCACTGCTCCTGCATCACGATCGTGCAGCGCTTGCCAAGCATCGTCAGCGAGGCCGCCACCTCACAGCCGATGTAGGAGCCGCCGATCAGCACGACATCCTCGGCGTCTGCCACACCTGCACGGATGGCGTCGGCGTTGCCGAGCGTGCGCAGGTAGTGAATCTGCTCGAGATCGCAGCCATCGACGTTCAGCCGGCGGACGTTCGCCCCGGTCGCAATCAGGGCCCGCTCGAAGGAGATCTCCTCCTTGGTGGAGAGCTTGGCCGTGCGCGTCTGCACATCCAAGCCGGTGACGCTCGTGCGGGTCAACAACTCGATGTCCTGCTCAGTCCACCAGTCGTTGGGTCTGAACAGCGGCTCCTCGCGTGTCTCTTCCCCGCGCAGATAACCCTTGGAGCAGTCGGGGCGGTTATACGGCGGGTCGGGCTCGCGGCCGACCAGCAGCACCTCACCCTCGGCGCCTTCCTCGCGTAGCCAGCGCGCGCAGTTGGCGCTCGCGAGTCCGCCACCGATCAGCAGATAGTCGACCTTGCGGGCTGCCATGCTCGGCACCTTACCGTCCCAGCGGTCGACCTACTGGACGCGCACCTCAGAACCCCGGCGGGTGACGCACAGACCAGTCAGCCCACATGGGAATGTGGTCGAGAATGCGCCAGCGCGGGCCGTTTTCGTTGCGGTTCGGTCCCACATCGGTGCCGTCGTGACTGGTATCCAAACGGAGGCCGGCGATGACGATGAAGACATGCGGCGTTGGCGTCGCTGTCGCATAGATCGTCACCCACCGCCCCGGTCCGGGCGCTCCCCAGTTGACGTAGTCCTGCGCCAGCGGGTTCTGCTTGACGATTTCCTCCAGTGGGCGTACGCCGGAGCGATAGAGAATGTAGTTGACGCTGCTGGAGCAGTCCTCTTCAAGCGCCCCCAGCGGGTCCGGATGACCGCCGGGGCCATAGGGCAGGTCCTGAAGCTCGTTGCCCGCCACGACCATCGCCTGGACCGTCGCCGGCACGTCTGCTGGAACCAGCGCGAGATGGCCATCACCAGGCGCAAGCTCAGCCCGTTCACCCGCAATGAAGCGAACCGCAGTGGGGCTCTTGCCCTCTAGGCTCAGATCCGCGCCTTCGAGGCCTTCTGGGCCTTCCCCCACTTCCGAGCCGACCGACGATTCCTGCTGGGCGGAGCCGCTCGAGGCGGCCATGGGCGGGCTTTCATATCGCCTCGCCCACATCTCAACGTCCGCCACATACCAGGCCGCATGGTTGTACGCGAGAATTGCCTGCTGGTAATTGCCAGGGGCACCAGACGCACGTAGATAGTTAGCGGCCGCGTAGATCGCGTCGGCGGGATCCCAGCGGTCGACGCGCCCATCGCCATCCGCGTCGATCCCATACTTCACCCATGTAGAGGCGATGAACTGCATCGGCCCACCCGCCCCAGCCGAGTTGACCGCGCCTTCACGCGTGCAGGACGGGTTGGGATCGCGTCCATGGTCACACTCGACCTTGCCGATACCCGCAAGGATCGCCCAGTCCAGGCCATAGCGCTGAGCCGCCTGCTCGTACAGACGTAGGTACGGGGACGGAATTTCCCGCTGCGCCAAAGCCGAGATGCTGACGCCCTCATGCCCTGAGGAGCCAGCCGCGTAGACGCCGACGCTCCCGAGCGACGCACCACCAAGCGCCCCAAGCGCTGTAACGAGAACGAACGCCAAAGCCATACAGCCGGCCGCTGCAGCGGCGATCAAGCCAACGCCCACGCCCTGGCCGCGCGGCCTCGCGGTCGCCGATCCAGTCGTCACGGCCGATCCTTGCCCAGCTGGCGTTTGCGCCGTGCTGCCACCTCGCGGGCGTCGCGCATCACGCTGGAGCTATCCCCGCGCCAGGCCTCAGACGGCGAGCCCTGGCGACGCGCCGCGGGCAGCGTGTGCCCGGCGTCGCGCGTCCGCTGCTGAAGCGCTCCGTCGGACTTCCTCTCGGCAGTGCCGCGCTCGCCGCGGCCAACGCGGGGAATCTCCGAACCCGCCAGTCCCCCGGCCGTCGCGGTCAACTCCCGGCGCAAAGCGAGCTCACGGTCAATCTCCAGACGTGCAGTCCGCTGGCCGCGTGGGTCCAGCCGCTCGTACTCCTCGCGCTGGTAGCCCGCCAGGGCGGACAGCGCCGGATAGTCGCGACGTTCCTCGGGCCGGCGCACGCGTGCTGCGCTCGGCAGCGCCGCCTGGGCGTCAAGGAAGCGTCGCTGCTGCTCGAGACGCTCACGCGAGTGGATTTCGCCTCCCCCGCGGCGCTGTGCCTGCTCGCCTTCGCCTGCCACCCGCTGCGCCCTGTTCAGCGTCAGGAGATCGAGCTCGATCTCGTCCTGGACGCGCTTGCCCCGCTGCCGCAATTCGATAGCCCGGCGCGTATCGCCCGCTGCCAGCGCAACACGACGCGCGGCGCCCAGACGCTCTAGCTGTATGCGCCTACTCGAGAGCCGGCCGCTGATCGCAGCAGCAGCGGCAGTGCGCGCGCTCGCGCCACGCTGCTCGACCGCCAGCGTCCTGCGCACCTGCTCATCCGCCCCAGCCCGCGCTCGCTCACGTCCAAGCAGAGCCGGCTTCTGACGCCGTTGCACCTCAGGTCCCGGCCTGGCGCGCTTGCCTCTCGCCCGGCGCGCCGCAGCGAGTAGCTGGTTGCTCTCCACCGTGTCACGCACGCGCCCCACCAGCGAGCGCCGCTGTGCTTGCTCGCGTGCGGAGCTTTGATGAGTGAGCGCATCCTCAGCTGCGCCGAGGAGCTGGTTGCGGTGCGCGTAGGCAGTCCACCAGAAGGCGGACATCAAAAGCCACTGCGTCCACCACCCGAGCGCATCCAGGCCAGACAGGATCGCGATAACCGCCAGCACGATCCCGAGCAGGAAAGAGAACACCAGCTTGGAGACGACAGCCCCCAAAAGACGCGTCGCCCACCTGCGAAACAGGGTGCGGCCTCCCTCGCCGAACGCAGGCGCCAGCACCATCGCTGGAGCCAGCAGCAGGTACAGCAGGCTCGAGATGGCTGCGGTGAGCAGCCGCAGAGCTATGAACCCCAGCACGAGCAGCAGGCCGAGCAGGCCCGCTGCGATCACCAGCACGCCGCCGATGCGCCACAGGGTTCCGCTGCCGGTCCGAAACTCGGCCTGCGCAGCGGTAGGGCCGCGGCAGTCTGTCGCGTCGCTGCTCTGGCAAAGAGTGCGTAGCAGCGAGCCCGTCTCATTGATGGAGTTGCGTGCCGCGCCGTTGGCGGGAAGCGCGAGGAACAGTGCTCCGTTGCTCTGCGCTGCGTGCAGCAGCTCGGAGCTGTGCTCAAGTGCGCTCGCCTGTGCAGTGGTGGCTTCTCCACAGGGAATCAGTGCCGTCCAGCTCGGCTCGCACGAACGCCTTGCAAGCTCCTGCGCGGCAATCTTCAGGCCGGCCGCTCGCAGGCGGGGATCGAGGTGCGATGGCTCACGACACCATCCGACATCTCCGAACTCCAGGTAGCACCACGGCACTTCAATCGCAGCCACGAACACCGTCTCGAGACTGCTTGCGAGTGCCCGCCCTGGAGCCGCAGGCGTGCCCTGCGCGGCCACCGCTAGCGTGCCGAGGCTCGCCTGGTTAGCCCACTGACCGAGCGCCCCGACTGTGCCTGTGGGGTCCGCTATGACCCACAGGCCCGCAATCATCATCGCTCCCATCAGCAGCGCCTCGCCAAGCGTCTGCGCCACGCGCCGACGAATGAGACCGTGGTAGAGGGCCAGCACCGACGCGACCGCCAGCGCGAGCGGGAGCCACGGCTCGGTGAACGACGCCTGCATTTGGCGCAAGCCCCTGCCCACGTCCCCCGCGGCGCGACTGTCGAGCAGATCGATCGTGAAGGACCACTCGAGCATCACGACCAGCGCGTGCACCGCCCACACCAGCGCCATCCACAGGGGCGTTACGAACAGATCCTGGGCAATGCTCGACCCCCACGAGCCTGGGTTCAGCAGACCGTCGTCGATGTGCACGTCGATGCCGTAGTCGCCAGTGGGCGCAGGCGCCGCCGCGAAACCCGAGGTCTCGCAGTTGCGCCTGCCTGTCGCCGACAGTTCGCTGGCGAGCGCAGCCTTGCACGAGGGACTGCCCAAGCCATTACTCACCAGTGGGTCAGCTTCGGCCTGCGGCGTGTCTCCAGCGCCTTCTTCGCCTCCTGCGGTCTCGGCAGCGCCCCCATCGCTGGATGTCAACGGAAGACTGCTCGGCGCCCTACTCGTGGAGCTGCTGGGCGCGACCGGGCTCGATGCGTAGACGACGCTGGCACCCGTCCAGCTAACGCCGCCCACGAACGTGGCGAGCGTCACCAGTGCGATCTGGTGGGCTGTCACTCAGCTGGTTGGCGTGGTCGAGAACGCGCGCAGCAGCGACGGCACCACCACATCCACCTGGATGGCCTCTACGCGCCCGCTGTGGTCGCGAAATAGACAGCGCCCGGCCTCGAGCTCGAGCAAGCTCTGACACATCCGCTTGTCCTCCGGGTCTAGCCCGAGCAGCGTGAGCGCGCGCGCAGCCTCCCCCGGAGAGCGCATCCCGAAGACGAAAGTGGCGCCGATCAGGTTCTCAAGCGACTCCCGCTCTCCAACAAGCGCATCGGTGACCAGTTGCGTGCTGATGATCGGCACCGCCAGCTCCGAGCGCCCCATCCGCTGCAAGGAAGCCAGCAGCGTGCGGCCTACCGGATCTCCCAGCAGCCGCCACCCCTCATCAAAGGAGAACAGCTTCAGCCGATCGCGCTCGGCACCCATCAGATGCATGGCGAACATGGCAATCAGCCGCACGATCTGCTCGCCCACGCGCTCAGCCTGGGAGTACTCCGAGCGCGGCATTCCCGGTGGCGGCGCGGGCAGGTCGCGGATCGGCAGGTAGGTGACTTGGCGGTGACCGACCGGAGGCAGCTTGACCGCAGGGTCCGCGAAACCGAGTTGCGTCAACCCTGAGCGCGCATATACATCAAGGGCCTTGCCTACCTGTGTGTCGGTCGCATCGCCCTGCTGTAGTGCTCTAACGACCTCCCGGCAGGTCGGCTCCGCTGAGCGAGTCAGAACGCGATCAACCGCGCCCACCACCGCTGTCTCCCATGCGGGCTCCGCCCTGGCGGGCAACAGATCACGCAGAAAGGAGACGGCAGCGTCCTGGCGCAGGTGCGCTGGCGCAACCCGCAGCGGGTCCAGCATGCCCCGCAGCGCTGGGTCTGGCTGCAGTGTCACGCACTCCACATGCGGCATCACCTCAGGCAGCAGGTGGAAGCGGTGATCGCCCTTCGGGTCGCAGTCGATCACCCGCGCGCCCTGCAGGAAGCCCTCGTACTTGAGCTTCTGAGCCAGCGTGGTCTTGCCCGAGCCAAGCGCGCCAACACTGAGGATCGTCGCGTTGCGGTCGCTGTCAGAACCCTCGCGCAGGTTGAATCGAACCGGCTGCCTGGACGCTGACAGCGTGTAACCGAGGTAGAAGCCCCGGCTCGAGCCCGCCGCGTGCGTGGCGGTGGGCATCATCGCGGCGACCTGCTCGGCCGTGAGCGTGTCGTCGTAGCCCGCCAATCTCGTGCGCTGCCCCGGCAGCTGCTGAAGGAACAGCTGCAACTGATCACCGAGCGGACGGTGCAGGCGGATCTCTCCGTAGGCGCGCCTACACATCTCCACGCGCTCCTCGAGCTCCTCCTCGCCCTGCGCGGCAACCGCGATCGCGAGGGTTGCGCGCAGCAGCGGTGGTTTGCTCGAAGCCTGCAGATAGCCGAGCAGATCCCTGGCCTCCTGCGTGCGCTCATACCCCAGATCGGAGACTCCCTGCTCGCCGCTGGACTCCGCGCGCACGATCTGATCGGCATCCTGGATCCGACGCCGCGCGATCCGCAGCGCCAGCTCGTTAGGCAAGAAGCGCGCGTTCAGCGAGATGTCGATGCCGAACGGCAGGCTTTCTGCCGGTGCGAACATCAGCTCCGCACGCGCACCCGGGAACTGCACGCGCTCCGGAAGCGCACCCATCACCAGTTGCGCCTGCCAGCTAATGCCGACCTCAGACTCGATTCGCAGCGCCCTGCCGCGATGCTCCACGTAACCGTCCGCCCAGCGCATCACGTCACCCTCCAGCGGCGCCAACACCGCCTCCCCATTGCGCTCGAATACGAGCGCGCGGGGATCGTGCAAGGCGTCAACCACGGGTTCCCCGACCCCCCTGCAGAACGCCCTACGCACCAGCCACTGCAACTCCACCCCGCGTGCCTCGCGCACCGGCAGGAAATCGGCCAAGCGCGCATGGACCTGATCGGCCCGCACCCGTGCCCGCTCAAGCTCCGTAGCCTTCAGCAGCCGCTGATCGCGCATTGCCAACGTGCGCTTGAGACCCGTCCACCACTCCCGCGGATGCCGCGCTGCCGCACGCGATATGTAGGAGGCGACGTCCCGCTCCGGCTCGCGAAGGCTCACCAACAGGAACACCACAGGCTGCGCCACCCCGATATCGCTCAGGCGTCGAGCATGCTCGGCGATGTAGCGCTCGCGTGCGCGAGCGTGCGTCCACTCACCAGCCCGCCCGGCACCAGCCCGCCCGCGATCACTCTCCTCGAGCAGCGCGCGAGCGTAGTGCTCGAGCCTCCAACGTCGACAGACGCGCAGGATCTGAACATCCGCCTCGATCGCCTCCAGAGCCCCGATCAGCGACAGCAAGCGCGCGCGCTTGCTGTCCTCGCTGAGCCACGCGTAGGAGCTCGGCTGCACCGCAAAGGCGGCCCAGGCGTCGTCGAGTCCGCATGCAAATACGCAGTTGCCGTAGATCAGCTCGATCGGTGGCCGCACAACTCAGCCGCACCGCTCGTCGCTGGATCTCACGCGCAGACGCACTCCTGCAGCGAGCGCAATCACCTGACCCTGCTCTAGGACACGAGCGTCGCCGCGTTCGCGCAAGCTCACCACGCAGCGCATCCCCGGCCGCGCCGTACCCTTGGAACCCAGCTCACTGGCTCGCCCGTGACGTTCGTGCTCGACCGACACGAGCACGGCGCCAGGCCCCGCGTAGCGCAGACGACGCATGCGGCTGTCAGAGCCATCCGGGAGCATCACAATCTCCTCAGGGCGCCACGACGATCCCACCGACCTACAGCGCTGCATACCCGCCAAACGACGCGGACCGGCCCAGTAGCGCACCAGCGACTGAGCCGATAGATGGAACACCCGCCCCTCGATACGGATCACGCTCAGGACGGTCGCGCACACACCGGGCAGCGCGATGTCGCGCAAGAACCACGGGAGCGCGACGACGATCGGCCCAAGCAACGGCAACCCCCCGGCAACGAGTCCCCCGACAAGCAACACGAGGAAATACACGACCCCTCGCACAGACACACCGCCTGGGTTCAGCCGCAGTCGATCGATGCTGTAAATGCGCCGCTCCAGATCGAACACCCGCCGGTATGAGCGGATCTCGATCACTGCGACCCGAACAGCGACGTGACGGTGGCGCGCAACAGGCTCACACCCGCCGGCGTGGCCAGCAGCACTGAGACGATCCCAACCGCAAACACGCCTGCCGCCTCCTTGAAGTCGCGGCGAAACGCCAGCACCGTGGCCGCGACCGCAAACGCGAGACCGATCAAGCTCATCGCAACAGCACGTCCCGTGTTTCCCGCCTTGGCGGCAGCTGCTTCCAGCGAGCTGCCGCCGCCTTCAGCGGCAACCGGCGGCGGCGTAGCGGTAGAGCGCGTATCTGACACCGCCGCGTTAGCTGGCGCAGGTGCAGCTGCAGCACATATCCACGCAACCACACAGGCAAGCAGCGCAGCGAACAGCGAGCGGTATCTGCTGTTACTCATCGGTCTCCTCAGATCGGGGTTTATGCATCGGGGTCCACCTGCACGGCTGATACCTCCCAGCGGCCCTGCTCCCGAACGACGTTCAGTTCGTACGCGAGCGTGTACTGGACGCCTCGTCGGTCCTGCGCCTGCACCGTCGCCAGCACCGAGCTCTCACCAGGCGCCCAGTCGAGGTGCTGCATCGACTCCAAGCTCAGAGGGAGCGCCGGCAGCGACACACGTGCGCCACTGGTCAGGTCAGCTTCCAACTCACTAGAGGAGTCGGCCAGGTAATTGCGCAGTACCCGCTGCACAACTGTCGCCAGCGCCTGGTTGTCCACTTCGCGCATGTGCGAGGCCGTCTGTGCGGGACCCGACGCCGGAGCGCCCACGAAAGCCGGGTAGCCAGCCAGCGCCAGGCTGCCCACGATGGTTCGCGAGACCGGCACCGTCACGTACAGAAGGCCCGAGGTGTCCGTCTGCGCCGCAACGGTATAGACGTGCTCCCCCCACGCCGGTTCGCGTGCCTGCACCACTTCCGCCCATTGCACCCGCTGCTCACCGCCGGCGGGGAGCACTAGCCCAGCGTCCTGTTCCATGCCAGGCCCGAGGAACGGTTCGAGCGCGTGGAGACTGACTTGCGGTTCGGCGGCGTTCCACGTTAGGTAACTGCGCACGAACAGCACCGCGTAGGCTTCCGCAGCCGGATCGGGCGCCACGGCCGGGCGCCCTGCAGCCGTTGCCAGCTCGCGCGGCGGTGGCGCGATCGCGAACCGAACGCTCGCCGCCACCCCCGCCAGCGCCATCCCGCAAAGCAGGTAGCGAGGCAGTTCACGGACCAAGCGGATTCGCCACAGCGCACGATTTGTGATCGTCACCGTCGGACGCGTCTGCTCGCGTGCCACCCTTGCTCCTCAGCGCTCGAATCCGAACTCGACCTGCTGCTGAGGGAGTCGCACTGCCGATGCTCTCGCCCTCAGCTCCGCCACGCTGGCGCGAGCCGCCGCGTGCACCAGCCCCGCCCCGCTCGCAGGTGCAGCTACGTCGATCATTCCTGCGCCACGGGATCGCGGTGCAGCAAGGATTCGCGCATGTGTGCCCGCCCGACGGGGGCTCCGTACGAGCCGCGCAGGCCGCTCACCGACGATCAGCCGGCCATGCACCCGCGAGCTCGCCTGCGCTCCCAACCGGCGGGGGCCACCGGGCACCAACCGTGCGGCAGCTGCCGCTGTGCGCGCGCCGCGACGACGGCCGCGGGTAACTGACGAAACACCAGCGAGGACGACCAGCCCGCCGAGCGCACCCACGGCCGCGAGCAGTAGCGTCACAGTTGCGAGACGCTTCAGCCGCCGCTCACCGGCTCCAAGGTGGCTGGCATCGGCGCGCTCGTCGTATGGCGCATCCGCGAAGAACTCCTCCTCGCCGTACACGCGGTAGACCTCCCGTGGCGCCCTTCGCAGCATCGTCACCATCGCGACACCAGCGGTCCGTGCACGCGTACGGTCGGAAGCCAGAGCGGGGAGCTCGCTGGCTCCCGACCGCTTGCGCGCGGGGCGGAATCGCCGCACGGTCGTCCGTTCAACCGACCATCGGCGTCCCAGGGAGCGCGCCTATGAGTGGGGGGATAATGGTTCATAGGGCGTCCCTATCTCCCCTTCCGACGCCAGCGCGCCAGGGGGGACAGCCGGCTCATCGGCCATCAGACGCAATAGGCGCGCACGCGCGCGCTGGGCCACCTTGCGGTACTTCTCCTCGGACCATCCGAACCGCCGGCAAAACTCGCTGCGGTTCATTTGCAGGCCAATCTGACAACCGAGCGCCAGCTGCTGATCGGGGCTCAGCTCACGCGCCAACGCCTGTATGCGCAGCAGCTCATGGCGCAGGATCGCCAACTGTTCAGGGTTAGCTCGCACATCGACGATCTCGATCTGCGCCTCCTCAAGGCTCGCAAGCGATACGGCAGTCTCAAGTGCCGCCTGCATCGGGCTACGGCCGGAAAGCGCGCGGCGGCGATCGTGGATCCGCGAGACAAACCGCTGCTCAACCACATTGGCCAGATGCGCCCGACTGGAGAACGTGGCCCCGTTACGCGCGTACGCCAACAGCTCAATCGTTGCCTGGCTGTAGCAATCCTCGAGGTCCTCCCTGCGCAGTCGATGGCGGTGCACCCGCAGCAACAAATCACGCTTTGCACGCGCCACCAGCGCCACCTCCTCCGCCGGGTCAAATCCACGCATCCCGCGTACGCCTGTCGGCCAGCGAGCACCTGGGCCTCGTGTTTGCGAGTGAAATCGGGTAGACACACCCACATGTCGCGCCGAACCGCCCGCAGGCCCCCCTCCCAATTTCCCCGGGCACCCACCGCCGGCGGAGATCACACGGTCAGGGCTGCTCTGTGAGCATCACCGACCGCCTCCACGCGCTCGATCGCCGCCAGCAGCAAAGCCCACGGCTCCGCTTCCTGGCCGCCGTGATCAAGAAGTTCGGCGACGATCAGGCTGGGCAGCTAGCCGCGCTGATCGCCTACTACGGCTTCGTCTCGCTGTTCCCGCTGCTGCTTGTGCTCGTCACTGTGCTCGGGTTCGTGCTCCAGGGCGACCCCAGCGAGCAGCACCGGATCGTCAACGGAGCGCTGGGGCAATTCCCGATCATCCGCGATCAGCTCAAACTCGAATCCCTGACCGGCTCGAGCATCGGCCTCGCTATTGGTGTGATTGGCTCGCTGCTTGCCGGCATGGGGATCACCGGCGCCACCCAGAACGCCTTCAACCGGATCTGGAGTGTTCCGTTCAAGCATCGCCCCAACTTCATCAATGCGCATCTGCGCGGCTTGGGGATGCTCGCCGTTCTCGGGACCATGTCGGTGATCTCAACAACCGCCGCCGGCTTCGTCGGTTCCTCCAGCCACGCCGCACTTGACGTTGCCGCCGGCGTCCTGGTGGCGTTCGCGTTCAACCTCGCGCTGTTCATGACCGCCTTCAAACTGCTCACCGCCGTCGAGATCTCCTGGCGCGATCTGCTCCCCGGCGTGATCGTCGCCGCGGTGCTCTGGCAGCTGCTCCAGCACCTTGGCGGCTTCTACATCGACCACGAGCTCAAGCGCACCGGACCGCTCTACGGCATCTTCGCGCTCGTGCTCGGGCTGCTCGCATGGCTCTACCTCGGCGCGCAGCTCACCATCTTCGCCGCCGAGATCAACGTCGTGCGCTACCGCCGCCTGTGGCCGCGCAGCTTCTTCTCCAGCCCACTGCTCGACGCCGACAGGCGCGCCCTGACCTCGTCCGCAGAGGTCGAGGAGCGCGTCGAGGAGGAGAACGTCGAGGTCAACTTCGACGGACCCGAGTAGGCATATTTGGCTCTAGGACGCCGTTTCAAGGATGGCGTCCAAAGTACTTGTGTACGCAACCATCCCGCGCTATACTAACTAAACTTTCGTAAGCTCATATGGAGCGATTATCTAATGGCACCTTCCTCATCACCCTCAGAGAAGCCCACAGTGCAGCCGTCCGTGCCCAAGCCACGCATGCGGCTGATCCCGCTCGACGACACCGTCGTGTTCCCCAACATGGGCATCACCCTCACCATCGACGTTGGCGATGACGAGCGCGTCGTGCTCGTGCCCCGCCATGAGAACGAGTTCCTCGAGGTCGGCACCATTGCCGAGGTCTCCGAGCAGGTACGCCTGCCCGGCGGCGGCCGCGCTGTGGCCATCTCCGGCGAGCACCGCGCGCTGATCGGCGCTGCTCAGACTGGCCCAAGCGGCGAGCTGCGCGTCGAGGTCGACGAGCGCCCCGACAACGTGCCCACCGACAAACGCACACGTGAGCTCGAGCGCGAGTACCGCGCCACCGTCGAGGAGATCCTCGAGCTACGCGGCGACGACGGACGCATCTCCGCGTTCCTGCGCGCCATCGCCGAGCCAGGCGCGCTCGCCGACTCCGCCGGCTACTCCCCCAACATCTCCTACGAGCAAAAGGTCGAGCTGCTGCGCACGCTAGACGTCACCGAGCGCCTCGAGCTCGCCGTCAAGCTCCAGCGCGAGAGCCTCGCCGAGCTGCAGGTGCGCAGACGCATCCGCGAGGACGTACAAGAGGGCGCTGAGAAGCAGCAGCGCGAGTACTTCCTGCGCAAGCAGATGGACTCGATCCGCAAGGAGCTCGGTGAGGATGACGCGTCGGTCGCCGACGAGTACCGCACCAAGATCGAGGACGCCGACATGCCAGACGAGGTCTCCGAGCAGGCGCTCAAGGAGCTTGCCCGCCTCGAGCGCATGGGCGAGCAGACCGGCGAGTCCAGCATGATCCGAACCTACCTCGACTGGCTGATCGCCGTGCCCTGGGGCAAGCGCTCCGAGGAGCACCTCGACCCCGTCGGCGCACGTGCGGTGCTGGACGCCGACCACGCCGGCCTGGAGGACGTCAAGGACCGCGTCACCGAGTACCTGGCCGTGCGCAAGCTGCGCCAGGACCGCGGCATCGAGGCTGACCCCAAGTCAGGGGCCATCCTCACCTTGATCGGGCCCCCCGGCACCGGCAAGACATCCATCGGCGAGTCCATCGCCCGCGCCACTGGACGCGAGTTCGTGCGCATGTCGCTCGGCGGCGTACGCGACGAGGCCGAGATCCGCGGGCACCGACGCACCTACATCGGCGCACTCCCTGGCCGTCTCGTCAGGGCGCTCAGAGACGCTGGCACGATGAACCCGGTGATCCTGCTCGACGAGGTCGACAAGGTCGGCGCCGACTGGCGCGGAGACCCATCCGCGGCACTGCTCGAGGTCCTCGACCCCGCGCAGAACCACTCGTTCCGCGATCACTACCTCGACGTCGAGCTGGACCTGAGCCAGGTTATGTTCCTGGCCACGGCCAACGTAGCCGACACCATCCCCGGGCCACTACTCGACCGCATGGAGGTAATCAGCTTCGACGGCTACACCTCCGAGGAGAAGCTCGCCATCGCCAAGGGCTACCTGTGGCCGCGACAGCGCGACCGCAACGGGCTGCGCGAGGACGAGGTGGAGATCTCCGATGAGGTACTGCGCACGATCATCTCCGATTACACGCGCGAGGCCGGCGTACGCAGCCTCGAGCGCAACCTAGGCACGGTGCTGCGCAAGACAGCCACAAAGATCGCCTCCCGCAAGACGAAGCTCAAAGCACCCGTCGAGATCGATGTGGAGACGGTACGCGACGCGCTCGGACGCCAGAAGTTCTTCCAGGAGTCAGCCGCGCGCACCGCCACTCCAGGGGTCGCAACAGGTCTCGCCGTTACCGGCTCGGGTGGCGATGTGCTGTTCGTCGAGGCCACCGCCATGAAGGGCGGCAGCTCCGGCGGCAACAGCCTCGTGCTCACCGGTCAGCTGGGCGACGTCATGAAGGAGTCCGCCAAGATCGCGCTCTCCTACGTACGTGGCCACGCTGAGGAGCTTGGCATTGACGAGAGCGCCTTCGAGAACCGCGAGTTCCATGTGCATGTGCCAGCTGGAGCCATCCCCAAGGACGGGCCCAGCGCCGGCGTGACGATGGTCACAGCGCTGGCCTCGCTGCTCTCGGGACGCCCTGTAAAGCACACGGTCGGTATGACCGGTGAGGTCACGCTCCAGGGCCGGGTGCTGCCGATCGGCGGGTTCAAGCAGAAGGCGCTCGCCGCCCATGCAGCCGGCTTGACCGACGTGATCCTGCCGGAGCGCAATCGCGGTGACCTGGACGACATCCCCGAGGAGGTCCGCGAGCAGATGACCTTCCACCCGGTGATGACCGTCCAAGAGGTCCTCGACCGCGCGCTGGAGCCCGCCCGCCATGTCGCGCACGCGTAGATGTGAGCCCGTCCCGATGGAGGTCCGCGAGACCGCGGACCTCCTCGAGCGGCGCTGGCAACTGTCGATCCTCTACGCCGCGCTCACCGGCGC
>Ga0302314_10000586_pt1 | contig 66838 bp, 56 predicted proteins | sample III_Palsa_N2_3_FD_200533 | JGI IMG/M metagenome (GOLD analysis project Ga0302314, IMG submission 200533) | Peat permafrost microbial communities from Stordalen Mire near Abisko, Sweden - III_Palsa_N2_3 | ecosystem: Environmental > Terrestrial > Soil > Palsa > Peat permafrost | place: Sweden...
TGGCTGGTAACGAAGGACGAGGTGCCCGACCCGCAGAATCTCGACCTCTGGCTGGAGGTCAACGGCCATCGCTACCAGCGCGGCAACACCCGCACCATGGTGTTCGGCGCCGCCCATCTGGTGAGCTATATCAGCCGCTACATGACCTTGCTGCCCGGTGACGTCATCAGCTCCGGTACGCCGGCCGGCGTCGGGCTGGGCCTGCATCCCCCAACTTACCTCAAACCCGGCGACGTGATGGAACTGGGCATCGCGGGACTGGGGCGGCAGCGCCAGCGTGTCGTGGCCCATCCCGCCGATGCGCGCTGAGCGCTCTTACCTTACTGATCAGTTTATGCGGCACGATGGAGGCCCAATCGCCATGGCGAAAATTACAGTGCTGGAGACGCACGATATTCGTTTCCCGACTTCCCGTGCATTGGACGGATCGGATGCGATGAACCCGGATCCCGACTACTCCGCGGCGTACGTCGTGCTGCGCACGGACGACGACGGCGAACTCAGCGGCCACGGCCTGGTCTTCACCATCGGGCGCGGCAACGACGTGCAGACCTCGGCGCTGGAGGCGCTGCGCCACCTGGTGGTGGGGCTGTCTGTGGATGAGGTGGTCAGCGACCTGGGCACATTTGCGCGGCGGCTTACCAGCGACTCTCAGCTGCGCTGGCTGGGGCCGGAAAAAGGCGTGATGCACATGGCCATCGGCGCCGTGATCAATGCCGCCTGGGACTTGGCGGCACGCAGGGCCGGCAAGCCCCTGTGGCGCTTCATCGCCGACATGACGCCGGAGCAGTTGGTATCGCAGATCGACTTTCGCTACATCAGCGACGCGCTCTCGCCCGCCGAGGCACTGGCCATGCTCAGGGCCGCCGAGCCGCACAAGCCCGCACGCATCAGGCAACTGCTGACTGAAGGCTACCCGGCCTATACCACCTCACCCGGCTGGCTCGGCTACTCTGACGAGAAGCTGCAGCGGCTGGCCCGCGAGGCCGTCGCCGAAGGGTTTCGCACGATCAAATTGAAGGTGGGCTCCAACCTCGACGACGACATCCGCCGCTGCCGGTTGGCGCGCGCCGCGGTCGGCCCGGATGTCGCCATCGCGATCGATGCCAATCAGCGCTGGGACATTCCGGCGGCGATCGATTGGCTGCGCCGATTGAAGGAGTTTGACGTCGCCTGGATCGAGGAACCGACCAGCCCGGACGATATCCTGGGACATGCCGCGATTCGGCAGAACATCGCGCCGATGCCGGTCTCTACCGGCGAACACACGCACAATCGGGTGATGTTCAAGCAGCTGTTCCAGGCGCAGGCAGTGGACCTGGTACAGATTGACGCCGCGCGCGTGGGCGGCGTCAATGAAAACCTGGCGATTCTTCTGCTTGCCGCGAAATACGACATCCGGGTCTTCCCGCATGCCGGTGGCGTCGGTCTGTGCGAACTGGTACAGCATCTGGCGATGGCCGATTTCATCGCCATCACCGGTAAAAAGGAGGATCGCGCCATCGAATTCGTCGATCACCTGCACGAGCACTTCATCGATCCGGTGACGATTCGGGACGGTCGCTATATGGCGCCGGTCACGCCCGGCTTCTCGGCACAGATGCATGCCACCTCGATGGCCGCGCATGCTTTCCCCGAGGGGCGGGTGTGGCGCGATCTCTCGTTGGTTGCCAACGCCTGACCGTATGCGCGAGCCCATCACCAACATCATGGATCTGCGCGAACTCGCTCGCCAGCGCGTGCCGCGCGCGTTTTTCGAGTACGCCGATCGCGGCTCATACGAGGAAACCACGCTGCGCGAAAATCGCGCCGCTTTCGGTCGCCTGCAACTGCGCCAGCGGGTGATGGAGAACGTCGATGAACGTTCCCTGGCCACCGAGATCGTTGGCCAGTCCGTAAGCATGCCGCTGGCGATCGCACCGACCGGCCTGACCGGGCTGCAGCACGGCAGTGGCGAAATTCACGGCGCACGCGCTGCCGCGAAAGCGGGCATCCCGTTCTGCCTGAGCACGATGTCCATCTGTTCGATCGAGCAGGTGCACGCGGCCACCGATTCACCCTTCTGGTTTCAGATCTACGTGATGCGCGATCGCGGTTTCACTCGCGAACTGATTCAGCGCGCTGTCGCCGCCAAATGTTCCGCGCTGATGCTCACCGCCGACCTGACGGTCCAGGGCCAGCGGCATCGCGAGATCAAGAACGGGCTCTCGGTGCCACCAAAGATCACCCTGCGCAATCTGTTCGATATCGCCAGCAAGCCGCGATGGGCGTGGGACGTCTTGCGCGCGCCGAGCCGCTCATTCGGCAATCTCGAGGGACGCATCGGCGGCGCTGACAGCCTCACCACGCTGGCACAGTGGATCGCCAGCCAGTTCGATCCGACTCTGAGCTGGCACGATCTTGGCTGGATCCGTGAGCTATGGCCGGGCAAGCTGATCATCAAGGGAATCATGGATGCCGGCGACGCACGCCTCGCTGCCGAGCACGGCGTGGATGCGATCGTGGTGTCGAACCACGGCGGTCGCCAGCTCGACGGCGCGCCGGCCACCATCGATGTACTCGCAGACATCGTCGATGCCGTCGCGGGCTCCACCGAGGTGCTTTTCGACAGCGGCATCACCAGCGGACAGGACTTGCTGAAAGCGCTCGCACTCGGCGCGCGGGCGGGACTGATCGGCAAGGCATTCCTGTATGGCTTGGGCGCTGGCGGCGAAGCCGGCGTGACTCAGGCGATCGAGATCATCCGCCGCGAACTCAGCGTCAGCATGGCTCTCACCGGGCAGCGCGACGCACGCCACATCGATCCAGCGGTGATCTGGCGCCGCTGAGAATCCCTTTACGGTCTACGGTCTGTGTGTAGCCCGTGCCGGCTCATTCGCCACACTGCCGCAGGCTGAAGATGCGTGCCATAGGCACCCACTTCTGACCCGCCGATGCCCACGGCAGCGCCTGCTGGAAGTGCTCCATCATCTGCTCCCAGGCATGCACGCGGGGATCGGCGGCATCGGCGGCGGCCTTGGCAACCGGGTCGAATGCCGGACCCACCTCCATCGCCATGACCAGCCGATTGCCGGTGCGGAAGATTTCCATGTCGTCAATACCCGCGGCGCGGATCGAGGCGACGATCTCCGGCCATATGCGGTCGGGCTGGTGCCACTGCTCGTACTCGCGGATGGCCGCTTCGTCGTCGCGCAAATCCAGCGCGAAATACAGCCTCATGCGCGATCCACCTGGCGGCCGTGGCGGATGGCAAACAGCAGGATCAGCACGAAACAAATGCCTGGCACCAGCATGGCGTGAGCGATACCGGCCAGATCGGAGGCCGCGCCCATCGCAGCCGTCAGCACGGCGCCACCGATGATGGCCATCACCAGCACCGAGGCGCCGAACTTGCGCTCGTTGTCGTTGCGCCCCTCCACACCCATGGCGAAGATGGTGGGATACATCACCGACATGAAGAAGCTGCAGGCAACCAGGGCATACACCCCGACCGCGCCAGGCAGGCATACCGCGATGCCGGTCAGTGCAATGTTGATCAGTGCAAATGCCGCCAGCAACCGCGCGGGCCGGACGTATTTCATCAGCGCGGCGCCGGCAAACCGACCGACCATGAAACACACCAGGGAGGCGGTGAGAAAGTTGGCCGCAAGGCGTGCCGTGGTCCCCGGCATGGTCGCCTGGACATAACGAATGAGGTAACTCCACACACTCACCTGGGCACCCACGTAAAAGAACTGCGCGGCGACGGCGGCCATGAAACGGCCGTCGCCCAGCAAGCGCACCGGCACGCCAGCGTGCGCGTCATCGTCAACTGCTGGCGGGCGGGCGTTGGGGAATCGGGTGACCGCGATCAGCGCCGCCCAACCGATAACCACCAGACCAATGATCAGATAAGGCCACTGCACCGCGGCGGCCTCGGAGACCGCGTAGGCATGGTGTTCGGCAGCAGACATTGTGGCGAGCTGCGCCGGCGTGTGTTCTGTGCCGGAGAAGATGAAGAACTGACCGATCAGCACGCCAGTGATGGAACCCAGCGGATTGAACGCCTGCGCGAGATTGAGCCGGGCAGTCGCCGACTCGGCAGGGCCCAACAAGGTTACGAGTGGGTTGGCCGACGTCTCCAGAAACGCCAGTCCAGCGGCAATCACGAACAGCGCCAGCAGGAAGTTGTTGTAATTGGCCGAGGCCGCAGCAGGCCAAAACAGCAGCGCACCGATGCCGTAGAGCAGCAGACCGAACACAATCGCGCCCTTGTAGCCGAATCGACGCATGAACAGGCCGGCCGGTACCGCCACCAGGAAATAGCCCAGATAGAAGGCGCTCTGCACGAGCCCGGCCTGCAGATCGGAGAGGGTGAAGGCCGCCTTGAAATGGGCAACCAGGACGTCGTTAAGGTTGTTCGCCACCCCCCACATGAAGAACAAGCTGACGACCAGGGCCAGCGCCAAGCCACCGGTCGCAGCCTTCCGGACGGCCGACGCCGACCCCATCGTTTCACTCGCCTGCGGCATGCCTTGCTCCAGATAATAAACAGGCTGTCATGCTAAAGAGAATGACAGCCAGGGCTATTCTGTGCACATATGAAACAAATATTCACCAGCATGACAAGATGCAGCGCAGCATACGTTCCCCGCTCAGCGCACATCTGCGTAAACTGACCGGGTTTTTGGCTCAATCCTCGGCTCGAATTGTCCCTTCTTCACCTCACACCAGCGACGACCATGCCCAAGGCTCCGCCCAAATATCGCGCTCCCGCCCTGGACAAGGGCCTGGACATCATCGAGTTGCTCGCCAGTGCCCATGCACCACTGAGCATTGCGGACATTTCCGACGGCGTGGGGCGATCCAGAGGCGAAATATTCCGCATGCTGCAGGTGCTGGAAGAACGCGATTACATCAGCCGGGGCGACGGCGACGCGGGCTACTCGATCACGCCGCGGCTGTTTCGATTGGGCATGGAACAGCCACCGGTCAAAAGTGCCGTGGAAACGGCCCTGCCGATCATGCATCGACTGGCCGACCAGATCGACCAGTCGTGCCACCTGGTGGTGCCATCGGGCGACCAGATCGTGGTAATCGCCCGCGTCGACCCACCTGGCGACGTGGGCCTGGTAGTGCGCATCGGGCACCGCAGACCGATGGCCCAGTCAGCCTCCGGCCATGTGCTGCTGAGCTGGCAGAGTGACCCTATCCGCGAGCATTGGCTGGGCATCATCGCCGAGAGCGAGCCGAACCTTGATCGCAAGAAGCTCCTGAAGTCCATCCTGCTGATCCGCGCGCAGGGATACGCCAGTCATGCGAGCCGCGAAGTGGATGGGGTAACCGATCTGTCCGCGCCCATCATGGAACACGACCGCGCGGTCTGTGCGTTGACCGTGCCATTTATCGAACGCCGTACCGCCTCCAAGACGATCGACTTCACGCTGAAGTACCTGCAGCAGGCCACGACGGATATCTCGCACGCCCTGCTGTACGGTTCCGACGCCAAGTAGCGGCTGATCGCCCGCTCTCTCACGGGCGGGTTACAGGCCATTTTCGCGGACCTTTGCAAGAAGGCCGATGATCAGCGAAGGCCAGCGCGCGGTAGCGATGCTGTCGATCAATCCGGCCAATCGCAAAGTGGTTTCCTCACCGCGTTCCGAACGGACGGCGTTCACGCGTCGTCGTTATGATGAGCGTCGGCTTTCTCGAGGGAGTCCACCCGATGTTTTCAGCGCACCGCACCATCCTTGGCCTTGCCATCGCCGGTTTCGTCGGCGTGTCCGGCATCAGCCCCGCTCATGCCGCCGATGGCAGCGAGCTCACCCTTTATCGCAGCGACGACGCATCGCTGTATGCCAGCAGCGGCGACGGCAATATCGACGGCGGCTATGCCGTTGTGCGAGAGCAGCGTGCGTTGATGCTCACGGCCGGCACGCACGATGTGGTGATTGGCGATCTGCCGACGTCGCTGGATGCCGAAGCCCTGGCCTTGGGCTTTCCAGGCGGTGATGCCAAGGTGCTCTCGCAACGCCTGCTGTTGGCGCAGGGACAGAGCGCGGCATTGACCGGCCTTACAGGTCACACGGTTGAGGTGCTCGGCAGCAGCGGCCAGCCGCTGGCCAGCGGCACCCTGCTGCGCGCCGGTGACGGCTTGCTGATCCGCGATAGCGCCGGCAACACGACCTTGGTCACCAGCTATGCCGGCGTGCGCACCACGGGCACGGACTTCCCCAGCGGATCGAGCCTGAGTCTGCGCATAGACGCATCGCGCTCGGGGTCTGCCAACGCCGTACTCAGCTATCCCACGTCCGGCCTCGGTTGGCGTGCGGCCTATGTGGCTACATTGCAACCGGGCAACACATGCCGCATGCAGTTCGAATCACATGCCAGCATCGCCAACCGCAGCGGCCGTGACTGGAAAGACAGCAAACTCACCCTGATCGCCGGCGAACCGAATTTCGCCAAAGCATCCGCACCGCGACCGATGATGATGAAAGCCGCTCGCGTCATGGCCAGTGCTGAGGCGATGCCGGAGCAGTCCACCCTGGCCGACTACAGGAGCTATACCCTGCCTGGCGCCATCGACCTGCCCGATGGCAGCGTGAGCCAGGTACCGCTGTATGCCACACGCACGATGGATTGCGAGCGTACCGCGCTGTTCGAAAGCGGCAACAGCTACCAACCACCGCAGCCAGTACTTAACGAGGATCTGAACCAAGACAGCGGCAATGCCATCATCAGCACGTTGAAGCTGCGCGCTTTCGACAGCCTGCCCGCCGGCTACCTGCGCGTGCTGACGGCGGACAAGAACGGTACGCCACAATTCATCGGCGAAGGCCGCATCAACGACACGCCCAAAGGCAGCGATGCCAGCATCACGCTGGGCACCGCGTTCGACTTGCGCGCCGAGCGCACGCGGACGCATTTCAGCGTCGACAAAGCAGGCCGAACACTGGACGAGGCATTCCGCATTGTCGTGAGCAACGCCGGCGACAGCCCCCGCACCGTAACCGTGCGCGAGCATCCCAACCGCTGGCGCCAGTGGACGCTTGCTTCGTCCAGCATCAAGCCCAGCCAGCAGACCACCGACACGCTGGAGTTCAAACTGGAAGTGCCGGCCAATGGCAAGGCCACCCTTGACTATGCCGTGCATTACTCCTGGACAGCCAACGATCAGCCACAATAGGCAATCACCTTAGGAGTTGGCCATGCTCAACCTGATCTCTCACGACGCCACGGCAGGCGGCATCATCAGCGAAATCCAGATGGCCCGGCCGCCGGTCAATGCGCTGAATCTGGACATGCTGCGCGCGCTGCATGCGGCCGTCGATGAGAGCATTGCCAAAGGCGCACGCGGTATCGTGCTGTCGGGCGCACCGGGAATGTTCTCCGCTGGCGCCGACGTGCCTTCGCTGCTTGGTATTGACCGCGCCGGCGTGCACGAATTCTGGCGGGAATTCTTTGCGGTCTGCGCTGTACTCGCGCGCTCACCGGTACCGGTCGCGGCATCCATCACCGGGCACAGTCCGGCGGGCGGCGCGGTGCTTTCTCTGTTCTGCGATTACCGAGTGATGGCGGAAGGCCCGTTCAAGATCGGCCTCAACGAAGTGCGCGTGGGCTTGCCCGTGCCCGAAAACATCCAGATGGCGCTGCGCCGTGTCGTCGGCGCCTACCGGGCCGAGCGGCTGCTGGTTTCAGGGGCGATGATCGATGCTGCCGAGGCGCTAGCCTGCGGCTTTGTCGACGAAACGACCGGCGTGGACCAAGTCACTGTGCGTGCGCTCCACTGGTTGAACGAACTGCTCGCCCTGCCGTCAGAAGCGATGCTCGCCACTCGCGCTATCGCCCGTGCCGATCTTCTCACGACCTATGCCAACCCTGATGCACTGCCGCTGGACGGTTTTATCGAAGGCTTCTTCCGTCCACAAACACAGGCCGTACTGCAGCAGTTGGTGGCACGACTGAAGAGCAAAAGCTGAGGCGAAGTTACCCGCTCAACCTTTCGCCACTGGTCGGGCTGGATCACTGATCCAGCCGCTCCACGATGGCGGATAGAGCCGCGAGCCATGCAGACCGGCATGCTCCATTGCCAGCAGGTTGTGACAGGCAGTCACGCCCGAACCGCACATGTGCACGACGTTCAACGGGTCGGTCGACGAGCCCAGTACGGCGACAAATTCATCGCGCAGCTGGGCCGCCGATTTGAATCGGCCGTCGCTGTCCAGGTTGTCGCCAAACGGGCGGTTCAACGCGCCGGGCACATGACCACCGACGCGATCCAGCGGCTCGACATCACCACGGTAGCGCGGCGCGGCACGGGCATCGAGCAATGCGCCCTTGGCGACCGCATCGGGCAACCGCGTGTGATCCAGCAACAGGCTCGCGTCGAACCGCAGCGATACCTCGCTGGCAGTTCGTGCCGCAGCTACGCCTTTTTCGATCGGCAAACCGGCGGCCTGCCAGGCGGCATAGCCACCATCGAGCACAGCGACGTTTTTTTCACCGACCAGACGCAACAACCACCACAGCCGGGCAGCAGCCAGCGCACCACCGGCCACGTCGTAACTGACAACCTGCATGCCAGCCTGCCAACCCCAGCGCGAAAATACCTGGCTTAGCGCGGACTCCAGCGGCAGCGGATGCCGCCCCAGACCCTCGACCTGACGCGAAAGATCGGACAGATCGCGATCGAGGCTGGCGTAAACGGCGCCGGGGATATGACCGTCCAGATATTCACGCTCACCCTTGGCGGGATCGGCAAGATCGAAGCGGCAATCGACGATAAGTACACCGTGCGGCGCAAGTCTGGAGAGACTCTCTGCATCGATCAGCGTGGTCTGCAGGCTCATGCGTGTGCCATACCCATTCGCTGCAGCAGGTTAAGCAACATGGATGCGGTGGCACCCCAGATGCGATGGCCGCCGTACACAAACTCGACCATCGGACGTCGATGGCCACGAAACTCCATCGTATAACGGCGCAGGTTGGATGGCTCCAGCAGGAAGGCGAGCGGCACCTCGAATACTTCGGCCACTTCATCCGGTGCCGGATGCAGTTGCGCGTCGGCCGCAATGCGCGCCACCACTGGCGTGATGACATAGCCACTGATCGTCTCGAAACAATCGAGATAACCCAATGGGGTGACCAAGGCGCGGGCGAGACCGATCTCTTCCTCGCTTTCACGCAATGCAGTGATGATGGCGCTGCCATCTTCCGGATCACTGCGACCACCTGGAAACGCTACCTGGCCGGCGTGCGATTGCAGATGATCGGTACGCACCGTCAGCACGAGCCGGGGCTGCACACCTTCGCGAAATCCGACCAGAACGGCAGCTGGCTGGCGTATCGTCGTACCGAGCAACGCGGTCATGTCGTCGTGATTCCAACCCGGCGCGGTCGGCGGCAAGGACAGCGGATGCAACGCGGCCAGCAGAGGCGCCAGGGCATCATCTTTCATCGCCGTTGTCTGCCGCGTGGGAAGAACATCGCGCATGTAGAACAGTCGCTCGCTGTCGCTCATGTGAGCCCAGCGACCGATTTCCTCACCCGTTCGCTGGCAGCCAACGCACAGACCACGACCGTCCAGTCGGCAGACACCGATGCAAGGAGTAAGCGGGGCTGCCGAGAGGAGTTTGTAGGCGTTGGACATCGCCTTCATGCTACCACCAGCGGCGCTGTTCATCAGCTCACAACATAGCCATGGTGACCCGAATCAGGGCGTATCCGACTGCGGCTTGATGTCGAGTAACTGGATCTCGAATACCAGTGCCTCGTTTGGGCCGATGCGCGGTAGCGCACCGGTTTCGCCGTAGGCCAGCTGCGGTGGAATAACCACCTTCCAGCGGTCGCCGACGTGCATGCGCGGAAGCACGTCCTGCCAGCCACGGATCATCTTGTCGACCGTAATGGTCGCCGGCGCACCGTGCGCCCAGGTGCTGTCGAACTCGGTGCCGTCGATCAGCATGCCAAGGTAATTCACCACCACGGTGCTGGTTACTCCGGGACTGATCGTGCCGGTACCTTTCTTGATGACCGAATACTGGATGCCCGATGGCAGCTGCACCACGCCGCGCTGCTGGGCGTTTGCCGTCATGAAGCCACTGCTCTTGCGCGCGTTGTCCTCGGCGATATGTTTGTATTCGGTCAGTGCGTTCGCATGCATCTGCTGGGCGAGTAACTGCAACTGTTCATGCATCTGCTGCATCGGAACCGCTGGATGCCGCTTGGCGTAGGCATCCTGAATCGCGCGCTGCAGCGTGGGAATATCCACATCCGGTTTGCCGTCAGCGAACTGGTCGCCGATCTGGTAGCCGATGGCGTAGGAGAGCTTTGCCTTGTCGAGCTTTGCTGATGCGGGCAGAGCATCGGGTGGGCGTCCTTGCGCGCACGCCAAGCCGCTGAGCAGAAACAAGCCCAGCATGATCCAGCGCCAATGTGTTGTGCATTTTTCCATCGAGCCCTTCTCTGTCGTCACGGCCAGCCTGATCATCACAGCCAGCCTGGATGCGACATCGTAAGCGGTTCGCGGCAATCGTGCAGCGATAACGTTCGGGGATAAGAACCTCCCCGGTTACAAAGGTTCCCACTGCTAACATCACGGTTTTGTCTCCATTGGGATTGCTCATGGCCTTTCGCAACCTGGAAATCACTCACCGCAGCGCTGTGCATACGATCATCGTCAATCGCCCGGACAAACTGAATGCGCTGAACCGCGAAACGCTCAATGAGCTGACCATCGCGTTTGCGCAGGCGGCGCAGGACGATGGCGTTCGAGTCGTCGTGCTGGCTGGCGCGGGTGAGAAAGCCTTTGTCGCTGGTGCCGATATCGCCGAGATGAACGGCTACACGCCTACGCAGGCGCTGGCATTTTCGCGCACCGGCCAACGTCTGATGAGCTCGATCGAGCGGCTCGGCAAGCCGGTGATCGCGCGAGTCCAGGGATTTGCCCTGGGCGGCGGCATGGAGCTGGCAATGGCCTGCCATTTCCGCGTAGCCAGCGAGAAAGCCAAGTTTGGCCAGCCTGAAATCAATCTCGGCCTGATTCCCGGCTTCGGGGGTACCCAGCGCCTGCTACGGCTGGCAGGCCGCGGCGCCGCACTGGAGCTGTGCCTCACCGGCGCGACGATCAGCGCCCAACGTGCCTATGAACTCGGGATTGTTACCCGCGTAGTTGCGCCCGACGCGCTGGATGAAGCCGTTGCAGCACTGGCCGATCAACTCGCCAACGCTGCACCATTGGCCGCTGCCGGCATTCTCGACGCCGTACTCAGCGGTGGAGAAGCCGCGATCGACCAAGGGCTGGAGTTCGAAACGCAGGGCTTCGCGCTGGCGTTTTCCACGGAAGATATGCGCGAAGGCACATCGGCATTCCTGGAGAGGCGCAAAGCCACGTTCGTAGGGCGCTGAGTCATCGCACGAAGTCTCTATTGCGGGCTTCGTGAGCAGCGATCCATTTTCTCGGAGCCACCAGTCGCCAGGACTGCCATAGCAAATCGTGCAGCATCGACGTATCGGCCGTGGCAAGTTCTATATACGTCCAACCATGTTGACCCCAAGACGGCACCAACGAAAACGTCTCGGGATCGGACAGGGTCAACGCAGCCTGGTCTGCGCTGGACAACTTGACGAGGGCACGCGGCGCTTCGCGATCATGCTTGGATGACTGCTTCGATAACTGGGCAAAGATTTTGCCGCCGACACGAAACGATGGGCTACCGAAATGATCGCGCTCTTCCGCATGAGGCAATGACAACGCGAGTTCGTGCGCCACCTGCCAGGACGTCATGACGTCTGCCTAATTCTGCGCGAGCTTCTGTTGCTCGATGAGTCTTGTCATCGAGCATGTATCGCCGATACGACAATCAGTGCGAATGGCCGCCACGGTATTTTTCCTCACCGGCCGTTACACGCAGATCGAGGCGATTTTCCGGCGGTGCCAGCGGACATGTGGCGTACGGCGTAAACGCGCACGGTGGGTTGTAGGCCAGATTGAAATCGAGGATCACCTTGCCGTCTTTCGGCAACGGCACGTCCATGAAACGTGCAGCACCGTAGGTTTCCTTGCCGGACGTGCGATCAGCGATGACGAAGAACAGATCGCCACCGGGCTCCTCCTGGTATGGCATCAGCTCGTAGGTGTGGCCGTCGTGCTTGAATACCGCCTTGCCAGGCACATCGACCTTGTCGATAGTGCCGATCACCGAACCGATTTCCATCTTGTGCGCCGGATTGAACGGCACCCAGTCGGCCACGATGTGCCACGACGGATCGATCGGAAAATAGTCGAGGCCGAGAAAATGCTTGCGCGTCTCCGCATCGCTGTCTTTCACGCGCAGCGCCTTGCGGCCATCGCGGTCGATCACGTAGAAGTTGGCATTGCCAAAACTCACCAGCGTTGGATGGGTATCGCCGGTGGCATGCGCGTCGTCGATCAGCGCCGCGCTGGCCACCACCTTGCCGTCGATGGTGGCGCCAGTGTCCTTGACCAGCACGATGTGCAGGCTGCCGTCCTTGCCCTCAGTCACCGTGCCCAGATGCGCCGGCCCGGCCTTCAGCACAATGTCGTTGTCGGCGGCTGCGCCGACGCGATTGTCCCCAACCTTCAGCCACTCCAGTCCGATCAGGCTGAGCCAGCCGCTGGGCGCGTTCAGTCGCGCAACGCGCGCCGCACGCAATTGCTGGATCTGTTGCGTGTACGCGGTAGTTGAATCGGGAACATTGGGGGATTCGGCGTGCACGGCAGCAACTCCGGAAAACAGTGCGAGGGCAACAAGGGCGTGACGCAACATGGGGGCAATCCGCATCGGATGGAACGCCGAGTATCGCTGGCGATTTGAGCGCAGCGCAAGCCGCGCGATCAGCGGCCTCGCATGAACAACCGGTCAAGCTCGGTCACGCTCAGCTGCGTCCAGGTGGGTCGACCATGGTTACATTGGCCCGAACGTTCGGTCGCCTCCATCTCGCGCAGCAAGGCGTTCATTTCGGGCATGGTCAGACGCCGGCCCGCGCGCACGGAACCGTGGCAGGCCATGGTCGACAGCAGTTCGTTCTCCAATTCCTGCAACCGGCGTGAACTGCCGTGCTGGGCCAGTTCGGCGAGTACGTCGCGGGTGAGCTGTGCCACATCGGCACCTTCCAGCAATGCCGGGATCCGCCGCACCACCACCCCCGACGGACCGCTGCGTGACAACTCCAGGCCCCACTCGGCGAGCGCCTCGGCATGCTCCTCTGCGGCCACGGCTTCCTTGGCGCTCACGGCGATATTCAGCGGCACCAACAGCAGCTGCGAACGCAGGTTGCTACCGGCGCGACCACTCTTCAGCTTCTCGTAGGTGATGCGCTCGTGCGCCGCGTGCATGTCGACCAGCACCAGACCCTGCGCATTCTCGGCCAGCACATAGATGTTCTTCAGTTGCGCAATCGCAAAGCCGAGCGGTGGTGCTTCGCTGTCGTCGTTCGCAGGCAGTGGCGCGTAGGCCACCTCCGAATACCGTGCTGGCTCACCTGTCAGTGCGGCATATTCCGCCAACGGTGCATCGCGCACACCAAGACTCAATCGGCTCTGATTGAAACTGCCCGACCACGCCGACGGCGCAGCGTAGGCGGTCGGCGGGGCAACCGACGTGCTCATCGTCAACGCACCGTCATCCGAATGCGCACTGGATGCCACCTGCCCGGCCCGCGTCTGCGCCAGCGCTTCGTGCAGGGTGCGATAAAGGAAATCATGGACCAGCCGCTGCTCACGGAAGCGCACTTCGTGCTTGGCCGGATGCACATTGACATCCACACCGGCCGGATCGAGCTCGAGATACAGCACGAACGCCGCGTGGCGCCCGTGGAACAGCACGTCGGCATAAGCCTGACGCACCGCGTGGGCAACGATGCGGTCGCGCACCAGCCGACCGTTGACGTAGAAATACTGCGAGTCCGCCTGACCGCGCGACGCGGTCGGCAAACCAACCCAGCCAGACAGATGCAGGCCAGCCGCTGCATGATCGATGCGCAGACTCTGCCCTGGAAATTCGTCACCCAGCACTTCGGCAACCCGCTGCAGTGCGGCTTGTTCACTATCGGCGGATTTCCAGATGCGCACCGGCTTGCCGTTATGGCTGAGCCGGAATTCGACGCTGCTGCGCGCCAGTGCCAGCGACTTCAGCAAATCGTCGATATGCGCGAACTCGGTGCGCTCGGCACGCAGAAATTTTCGCCGTGCCGGCACGTTGTGGAACAGATCACGTACTTCGACGCTGGTGCCAGACGGGTGTTGTGCCGGGCGTGCCGCCTGCAGCTTGCCGTTATCCACCTCGATGCGAAATGCCGCGTCCTGTCCGCGCACTCGTGAAGTCATGGCAAAACGTGACACCGACGATACGGACGCCAGCGCCTCACCACGAAAGCCCATGCTGGCGACGTGTTCCAGATCATCGAAACTGCCAATCTTGCTGGTCGCGTGCGACGCCACCGCCAACGGCAGTTCGTCGACACGGATACCGTCGCCATCATCGCGCACCCGGATCAACCGCGAGCCGCCGGCTTCGATATCCACTTCGATACGGCTGGCGCCAGCATCGAGGCTGTTCTCCACCAGCTCTTTGACCACCGAGGAAGGCCGTTCGATGACCTCACCGGCAGCAATTTGATTGATGAGTTCGGGGGGCAGCAGGCGGATGATCGACATCTGTCAAGCTTAAGCGAGCGGCGAGCGGCATGAAAGCGGCGACGTCGGTTACTACCTCATTGGGTCAAAGGCCCGCTTCCGCTGAAGCGGCTTCAGCTTGTCGGAATGGCCAGCATGGTGCCAGCGCGCACGCTGTTGCTGCTGATCTGGTTGGCGCTTTTCAGCGAGCTGACGCTGACGCCGTACTGGTTGGCAATGCTGCGCAGGCTTTCGCCCGGGCCAACACGATGCATATCGCGCGCCTTGACATACGAACGTGGCTTGTCGCTGCTGGCCTGGGAGGTCCCGCTATCGTCATCGGCATCCGCCAGTGCCATGGCCGATTTGTCAGGCCCGCCCGTCGATGCGAGATCGCCACCATTGCGACGTGCGGCCTGCGCCGCAAACCAGGTTCCCGGGGGGGGCGTGGATTCAAAATAATTCTTGACGCCGCTCATCACCGCGGCAGCGAGTTGATCCTGATGGTCGGGGTCGCGCAGCTTGCGCTCCTCGGATGGATTGCTGATAAAGGCGGTCTCGACCAGGATCGACGGCACATCCGGTGACCGCAGCACCACAAAGTTGGCCTGCTCGACGTAGCCACGATGGGTCGGGCCAAGCATGCCCAGCGCCCTAAGCACATTGCCGGCAATCGTGTCACTTGCCTGAATAGCCCAGCTCTGCTGCAAATCCATCAATACCTTAGCCAGATCGTCACTCTTGTCATCCAGCGTGGTGCCACCGATCAGTTCGGCGTTTTCGCGATCGGCTAGAAAGCGAGCCGCCTCGTTGGTCTTGCCACGCGGCGACAGCACCCACACCGATGAACCCTTGGCATCGTCGCTGGTGTAAGAGTCGGCATGGATCGAAATGAACAGGTCGGCCTTGTTGTCGCGAGCGATCTTGAAGCGCTGTGTCAGCTCGATGAAATAGTCGCCGTCTCGGGTCAGCACGGCCTTCATGCCCGGCTGGCGGTTGATCAGTCCAGCCAGATCGCGGGCGACCGCCAACGTGACGTTCTTTTCCAGCGTGCCGCCCGGGCCATGCGCGCCCTGATCCTTGCCACCATGACCGGCATCGATCGCCACCACTACCTTGCGCTGGCCACCGAGCATGGCAGCTGCGTCGCGGGCGGACGTGCCGCTGTTGCGTGAGCTGCGAGAGGTCCGAACGGGAGTGGGAACCGCGGACGGCTCTGGCTCGCTGAGCACGTCGGCCGAGACAGTCTTCGCCGCATCGGTCGAATCATCGCTCGGCACTTGCTCCGCGACCACCGCGCTGTGCGGCATCACCGGTCCAGTCGGTGCCGTACCGGGATACAGATCCAGCACAAGGCGATAATCCGAACCGCTGGTCGGCTTCAGAACAAAACTTTTCAAACGGCTGTTCGGATCGATCTTGGCCGTCAGCTGCAACCGGCCACCCCGCTGCCCGTGAGTCATGCCGTGAAACAGGCCATGCCCGGCGGGATCGGCGAAACCATCGGCGACCTTGCTATCAGCGAGGTCGACCATGAGTTGATCGCCCGATTGGGTGACCTTGTAGTCCAACGGACCAGCGGCATCGATAACCAGGCGGGTGTACTCGGGGCCAGCCCAGACACGAGCGCCCTTGAGATCAGCGGCGTGAGTCAGGCAAAGGGGCGCGGCCGCCATAATCGCGACTGCGAATCCACCCATCTTGTTCAGGTATGCCCTCATAAGCCGCATTGAAGCGCAGTCCCTGCGCGAATGCAACAGCATTTTTCTTTGTTTATCCGTAACCTGCAGGCTATTCGTCAGGCCATATCAAGTTATCGATTGCAAGCTACGCATTACGAAAGGATCGTTGCCCGAGAATGTTTACGGCGAAACTCAAGGAAAATCAGCGCTTAAGCTTTTCTGCCGCGGTCATACGCCGTCGAACTTCGTCCAGCTCAGCCGCTCCAGCAGCCGCTCGCCACGCGCCGTGAGCGCATGCGCCCTTGCGTGCCGACCATCACCGGCATAGACCAGATGCCATTCCAGGTCAGCCGCCGGCAAGGCGCCGACGCCGCGCTCGGGCCACTCCACCAGCACCAGCGCTGCCGGATCGCTCAGCGCATCCAAACCTAGCCACTCCAGTTCGCCGGGATCTGCGATCCGATACAGATCCAGATGCCACGCGGGCCGCCCCCTTGCGACATAGCCTTCGATCAGACTGTAAGTGGGGCTCTTGACGCGCTCGCCGACGCCCAGCGACGTCAGCAAAGCCCGCGCGAAGCTGGTTTTGCCCGCGCCCAAGGGACCGTATAGATAGAACACCATCCCTTCATCGAGCACGCGGGCCACCCGAACAGCCAGCGCACGGGTGGCTTCCTCGTCAGGCAGCGCCCATTGCGGTTCGCCTCCCAATGTTTCAGACATGGTCATGCTCATGGGCAGGAAGGCCGTTGACGAGGGCATGCAGTGCCGGCAGCAGATCCGTGGCCAGCAAACCACGCTCACCCTGTCTGGCAGCATGATCACCTGCCCGCGCATGTAATCCAACGCCAAGACAAGCCGCTTGCCAGGCATCGCAACCCTGTGCGAGCAAAGCCGCGATGATGCCAGTCAACAGATCGCCCATGCCGCCCGATGCCATGCCGGGGTTACCCCAAGGACAGACGTCCAGACGTCCGGACGGATCGGCAATCAGGCTTCCCGATCCCTTGAGCACCACCACGGCTTTGTAGCGATGGGCCAACTCGCGCGCGGCGGCAAAGCGATCGCGCTCGATATCTTTTGTCTCTACACCCAGCAAACGCCCCGCTTCGCCGGGATGCGGCGTCAACACAGTCGCCACAACGAACTGGCGGTGCTCGCGCGAGAGCAAGTTCAGCCCATCGGCATCGAGTACAAGTGGCTTGTTGGCATCCAGCGCAGTCAGCCACAGCGCATGACCCCATGCACCCTTGCCGAGACCCGGTCCCAGTGCAATCACGCTGGCGCGTTCGAGCAATGGCTCCAGTGTCTGCGGCCCATCGACCTCGTGCGCCATCAGCTCCGGTCGCGCTGCATTTAACGCCGTTATATGCCCCGCCCGCGTGGCCACGCTGACCAGGCCAGCGCCCGTCCGCAAGGCCGACTCACCCGCCATTCTCACCGCGCCAGCCATGCCATGGTCGCCGCCGATCACCAGCACGTGACCGTTGTTGCCTTTATTGGCATAGCGAGGACGCGGCGGCAACGAATCCACTGCCAGCAACTGCGCATCGGGTCGTGCCGCTGCATAGACATCCTCGGGCACACCCAGCGTTGCGACCTCCAATAACCCTGCATAGTCAGCGGACTGGCCAGTGTTCAGCCCGCGCTTGTTGGCAATGAACGTGACCGTGACATCTGCCCGCACCGCTGCGCCAAGCTGCCGACCGCTGTCGGCATTGATGCCTGAGGGCACATCGAGCGCCAGCACGGGGGTATCCATCGCATTGATGCATTCGATCAGCGTCGCAATGGATGACTCCAGAGCACGATTGAGACCAATGCCGTACAGCGCATCCACCTGCACATCGGCGGCAGGCAGTGCGGTGTCGTCCGAACTCCATCGGTGCACTTGGCCGTCATCGGCTTCCCAGGCTGCTCGCGCCAAGGCCGCGTCACCATGCGAGGCGTCGCTCAGTGCGATGATCTGTACCTGCAGTCCCGCCTCGCGTGCCAGCACGCCAAGCAAAAAGCCATCGCCACCGTTATTGCCTGGGCCACAGTAGATACTGATGCGGCGAGCCTCGGGCCAGTGCCGTCGAAGGCTGTTCAAGGCGGCGCTGGCCGCGCGACGCATCAGGTCCGTACCGGAAACCGCCAGCGCGGCAAACGCCTTGCGCTCTAGCACGCGCAACTGCTCGACGGTGTAGAGATCTCGACTGTGAAGGGAATTGGGCATCCGGAATTATAGGCATGACCAACGTCTACAATAGATCGATGTCCGCCGCCGATACCCGTACCTGCTTCGACTACGTCGCGCTTGCTGGTGACATCAAGCGCTGGGCGATCGAGTTGGGTTTTGCCGACGCCGGCATCAGCGGCACGGATCTTGGCGACGACGAGCAGCATCTTGAACGTTGGCTCGACGATGGCCATCACGGCGAAATGGAATACATGGCGCGCCACGGTGCCAAACGCAGCCGCCCAGCCGAACTGGAACCGGGTACACAGCGCGTGATCTCCGTGCGGATGGATTACATCCCGCCCGGTACGGCCAACGCGTGGGGCGTGATCGAAGATGCTGAAGCGGGCTATGTGGCGCGTTATGCACTGGGTCGCGACTATCACAAACTGATGCGCAACCGGCTGCAGAAGCTGGCCGAACGCATCCACGACGTGGTCGGCGATTTCGGCTATCGCGCCTACGTCGATTCGGCGCCGGTGCTGGAAAAGGCGCTGGCACGCAACGCCGGGCTGGGCTGGATCGGCAAGCACACCGTGCTGATCAACAAACGCGCCGGTTCGTATTTCTTTCTCGGCGAGCTGTATACCGATCTACCGTTGCCGGTAGATCCACCGGCCAGCGCGCACTGTGGCAGCTGCAATCGCTGCATCGACATCTGCCCGACCCAGGCGATCGTCGGCCCGTACCGGCTCGATGCACGGCGCTGCATCTCCTACCTCACCATCGAGCTCAAAGGCAGCATTCCCGAGGAACTGCGCGCGCCGATGGGCAACCGCATTTTTGGTTGCGACGACTGCCAGCTGATCTGCCCCTGGAACAAGTTCGCCCAGGAAACGACCGAACCGGATTTCGCACCACGTCACAGCCTCGATGGCGCAAAACTGGTCGATCTGTTCGGCTGGAGCGAGGATGAATTCCTCAAACGCACCGAAGGCATGGCGATCCGCCGCACCGGCTACGAGGGATGGCTGCGCAATATCGCCGTGGCGCTGGGTAATGCGCCGAAATCAGACACGGTCACCGCCGCGCTGCAAGCGCGCGCGACTCATGATTCCGAGGTGGTGCGCGAACACGTGCAGTGGGCGCTCACCAGACATCAGGGCTGAATGGAGCCCTGCGCCGAAAGGCTTTAGGCGGCTGCCATCTGCTTGGGAATGGACCGATTGGTATGCGAGATGCGGTTATGCGCATCGGCGTAGACCAGTGTGGGCTGGAATTTCTCCAGCTCGGCTTCGCTGAGCTGGGCGAAGGCGGCGATGATGATCAGGTCACCAGGCTGAGCGCGATGGGCGGCGCTGCCGTTGACCGAAATGATGCCCGAACCTTCCTCGGCGCGCAGTGCATACGTGACAAATCGCTTGCCGTTGTTGATGTTCCAGGCGTGGATCTGCTCGTACTCGCGAATGCCGGAGGCATCGAGCAACACGCCGTCGATCGCGATCGAGCCTTCGTAGTGAAGCTCGGCGTGCGTGACGGTGACCCGGTGGATCTTGGCCTTGAGCATGTTCAGGTGCATGACGTACTTCCCGCAGGAACGGCCTGCGTAACGGGTAATTATCGAAGCCCGGAGGCTTCGCCGCAACTCTGCGGCAACCTGGCCCTTACGTAGGGGCGCTTTAGTCGAACATCAAGTTGTCGATCAGCCGGGTCGTCCCCAGCCGGGCGGCGATGAGCGCTATCAGGCCTTCACGTTGGTCTTCAGCAGGTTCGGCCAGGTCGTCAACACGGCGAATCACGGCATAATCGGGCACGAAACCGGCGCGAACCAGCCGCGAGGTGGCCACCTGCTCCAGTGCCCGCCACGCGTGCCCCTGCAGGAATAGCTCGCGCATCTTGACCAGCGTGTCATGGATCAACACCGCCCGGGCACGCTCGTCAGCGGAGAGATACTGATTGCGTGAACTTAGCGCCAGTCCGTCATCCGCGCGCAATGTTGGGGCGGCCATCACCTTTACCGGCAGCGAAAGGTCACGAACCATCCGCTCGACCACCTTCAGCTGCTGGAAATCTTTCTGGCCGAATACGGCGACGTCCGGCTGCACCAGGTTGAACAGCTTGCATACCACCGTCGCCATGCCATCGAAGTGCCCCGGCCGATGGGCGCCTTCCAGTACGTCGGTGATCTGCGGAACATGCAGACTGACGCTGTGTTCGGCCCCAAAGGGGTAGAGCGTTCCCACGTCCGGCGCAAACAGCAGATCGCAATCCTGATCGGCCAGCGCCGCCTGATCCTGCAACAGCGTGCGCGGGTAACGCTCGAAATCCTCATTGGGACCGAACTGGGTGGGATTGACGAACACGCTGGCAATCACCCGTTCGGTGCGCACCCGTGCCAGCTTGATCAGCGACTGATGACCGGCGTGCAGATTGCCCATGGTCGGCACGAAGCCTACCGTCTGGCCTTTGCTGCGCCAGCCGCGGATGGCCGCGCGCAGCGCGGGAGCGTCTTGTACGGTCTGCATGGTTGAGAGCTTCGGTTGCGTCAGTTGAAACAGTGTTCGGACGCCGGGAAAGCGCCGCTGCGCACGTCCTCGGCATACGCAGCGATCGCTGCCCCGACAGAATCGCGCCCGGCCAGGAAATCCTTGCTGAACTTGGGTCGCTTGCCCGGCGTAATGCCGAGTACATCATGGATCACCAGCACCTGCCCGTCGCAGTGCGGGCCGGCACCGATACCAATCACGGGGATATTCAGCGCTGCTGTCACGCGTTCGCCCAGCGTGGTGGGCACGCCTTCGAGCACAAGCAGATCGGCGCCCGCGGCTTGAATCGCCAGCGCCTCGGCCAGGATATGGTCGGCCGCGGCCTGCTCGCGCCCCTGGATACGGAAACCGCCGAACTTGTGCACCGACTGCGGCGTCAGGCCCAGATGGGCGCAAACGGGAATGGCCCGGGCGACCAGCGCGGCAATACCTTCGAGAATATGTGGCGCGGCGCCTTCGATCTTTACCATCGCGGCACCCGCCTCTCCCACCAGCCGCGCACCGGCCTCAAGCACGTGCGTCGTATCGCGGTCGGCCATGAACGGCAGATCGGCCACGAGCATCGTTGCCGACAGCCCACGAGCAACAGCGGTAGTGTGGTAAACCATCTGGTCGAGGGTCACCGGCAGCGTGCTGCGATGGCCCTGCACCACCATGCCGAGCGAATCACCTACCAGCGCAATATCGATCCCGGCTGTTTCCAGCTGCCAGGCGAAACTGGCGTCGTAGGCGGTCAACACGACGATACGCCGTCCCTGCGCTTTCATCGCATGCAGGCCTGGCACGGTGACCAGCTTGCGTTCGGGGGTGCTGGCGTTCTGCACGTACACGGCAATTCCTCACGGTAACAACGGACAACGGGCGCCGATTATCGGCCGCTCGCGGTGGTGGCTCAAGGCCGGATGCTCTCAGAACAACCTTTCACAACCTGCGGAGTCGAGCTTCGCCAACAGCATCGACACCGATCCGTGGCCAGTTATCTCCAGCGCAGGCGCAATGTCGCGCAGCGGTAACAGCACGAAAGCCCGCTCGGCCATGCGTGGGTGCGGTAGCACCAGACGTTCATCGTCCAACTGCACACCATCGACATGAAGCACATCCAGATCCAGCATACGTGGGCCGTTGCGCTCGGCACGAATCCGGCCCGCCGCTGTTTCGATCCGCAGCAACGCATCCAGCAGCTGATGCGGCGATAGCGCGGTATCCAGCGCCACTGCGGCATTGACGAACGGTGGCTGCTCAACCACGCCCCAGGGTGGCGTCAGATAGAGGTGCGAACGCTGCAGCAGGCGCGTATCCGGCAACGCGGCCAACGCATCCATGGCATCAAGCACCTGCTGCCGCGAATCACCCAGATTGCTGCCAAGTGCGACGTAAGCCAGTGTCACGCCGAGCCCGATTTGTCGCCCGGCTTGCGGCGACGCCGACGCGGACGCGGCGGCCGACCGGCGCTGGGCATCGGCATATTGTCACTGGCATGACTGCCGCCGCCAGCCGGCAGCGCCGCCGCCAGCACATCCTGCGGCAGCAACTGCGCGTGCGCCCACCACTGACCCAACTCGCGCATCGCCGGCGACTCATCCGCACGCAGCAGCAGAAAGTCGAAGGCAGCGCGAAAGCGCGGATGCGTCATCAGGCGGAACACCCGCTTGCGCTGGATCTGCTCGAAGCGCGGCTGCAGCGACCAGATTTCTTCCATGGTGAAGGTGAACCGTCGCGGGATCGCCACCCGCTGGCACTGCTCGGCAACGACTTGCGCGGCGGCACGCGCCCACGCTTCGTTGCCGTCCATACCCTGCCCAATCCACTGATGCGCTAGATCGCGCACCTCGCCCCACAGCAGCACCGCAAACAGGAAAGCCGGCGTCACCGACTTGCCTTCGGCGATACGGGTGTCGGTATTGGCCAGACCCTGCTCGACCAGTGAACGCAACGCCTGATCGCCACGCTTGAGCGCTCGCGCCGTGGCCGGGAACAGAAATTTCAGCAGCCCGCACTTTTCCAGCATGCGAAAGCTTTTCAGACCCTGGCCACCGAGAAACATCTTCAGCGATTCGTCGAACAACCGCGCTGGCGCCGCGTCGCCCAGCAGCGGACCGAGCGTCTCGAACGGCGCCATGGCAGCCGCATCGATTTGCATGTCGAGCTTGGCCGCCAGCCGCGCTGCGCGCAGCATGCGCACGGGATCCTCGCGATAACGTGTGACCGGATCGCCAATGAGTCGCAGCACCCGATCGTCGAGATCGCGGCTGCCATTGACGTAGTCGCGCACAGAGAAGTCGCTGATGTCGTAATACATCGCATTGACGCGGAAGTCGCGGCGAATGGCGTCTTCTTCGATGGTGCCCCAGATGTTGTCCCGCACGATTCGACCGTCGACGATGTGTCGATCACCTTCGCCGCCCTCTTCACCCAAGCCACGGAACGTCGCCACCTCGATGATCTCCGGCCCGAATACCACGTGCGCCAGGCGAAAGCGCCGACCGATCAGGCGGCAGTTGCGGAACAACTTTTTCACCTCGTCCGGCGTCGCACTGGTGGCAACGTCGAAATCCTTGGGATGCAGGCCCAGCAGCAGATCGCGGACCGCACCACCCACCAGGTAAGCCGTATAGCCGGCCTCGTTCAAACGGTATAGGACGCGCAGGGCCGCCTTGCTGATGTTCTTGCGGGAGATGATGTGCTGTTCACGCGGAATGATCCGCAGCGTCGGCGTGATGTCGGTCCCTGGTTCGAAGTTCAAGCGGTAGGAATCCTTGCAGGACGATGGGCCCATGAGTTGAGTCGTTAGAATACAGCGCCGTCAATGCATACCTGGAATCAGGCGTATCGAGCATTGCCGGGCGAAACAATTCCGTTATACTAGCGCGCCTCGCAGGATAACGCTCCCTTCGTCTAGTGGCCCAGGACACTGCCCTCTCAAGGCGGGAACACGAGTTCGAGTCTCGTAGGGAGCACCATTATTTGTGCAATCTTCCATGATTGCTGTTGTCTGGAGAGGGTCTCGACAACACGCGGCGCTTGAATTGGCTGGTCCAGAAGCGGCCATCCATGGCCGCACTCTTCGCTAGAGCCTTCCGACCGCCACACCTACAGCTGAATTGCCTCCATGACTTTCGTCGTCATCGACAACTGCATCAAGTGCAAATATACCGATTGCGTCGAAGTCTGCCCGGTCGACGCCTTCCATGAAGGTCCCAATTTTCTGGTCATCGATCCGGACGAGTGCATCGACTGCACGCTGTGCGAACCCGAGTGCCCGATCAACGCGATCTATCCGGAAGATGACGTACCCGCCGGGCAGGAATCGTTTGTTGCGCTCAATGCCGAGCTTGCCAAGGGTTGGCCGGTGATCACCGAGCGCAAGGATGCCCTTGCAGACGCGAAAGACTGGGAAAACAAGCCCGGCAAACTCGACCTGCTGCAGCGCTGATTTCTCCGAACCCCGAATGCAAGAACGCCGCCTTGAGGGCGGCGTTCTTTTTGGGCAACCCTGCATGCATCTTGGCCATGCAGGGTAAAGACCAGCGTTATTTGTCTTTCTTCTTCTTGCCCAACGTCGTCCTCAGTGCATCGACAACCTTGATCACCGCAGGCGCATCACCCTGGGCACGAACTTCACTGGCCTCCGTACCGCTGCTGTCGACGGTGATCTGCACCGGATGCGTGGTCGCACCGGCAGCATCGACAGGTGCCGGTGCGCTCTTCTTGAACATGCCGAAGAAGCCTTTCTTCTTCTGCTGGATCACCGCATTGGGCACGCTGACCGAATAGGTGCGCGCTGCATCGTCGTGAGCCGTCACCTGACCCAGGCTACCGTCAGCCAACTGGGCGCCCACCGCCTTGTAGGCATCGTCGACATTGCCGACCATCACGAAGCCGTCGGTGATCGCACCGGCCGAACCACCATTGACGCTGGCTGTAGCGCCATTGGACGTTGGCTGATTACCCCCCGGCGGCGGAATCACCAGCGCTGCACTGGTCGTAGGGCGATCCAGCTGCGGCGGGATCTCCAGCGGCGATTGCTGCTGAGCGGTGTCCCACTCTTTATGCGAGCGAAACATGCCGCAGCCAGAGAGCAGCAGGCCACTGAGGGCCAGAACCGGCAAGGCCACGAGGAGTGGAGTTTTCTTCATGTAATCGGATTCCGTAAGAAAGTTCAGACAGCCGTCAAGCGGCCGCAGTCGCCAAGGATGCCAGACTGGACAGCGCTTGGTGCAATCGGGCGCGATCCGGACCGTCGTTCAATTCAACCAGAGGTAACCTTGGCACCGCCAAGCCCAGCCCCAAAACCGGCAATCCGGCCTTCACTGCAATCGGGTTTGGTGCGCAGTTCAGTGCTTGCAACAACGGCTCGATGGCGGCGTGACAGCGTGCCGTACCTGCCTTGTCACCAGCAATCGCTGCGTCACAGAGCGCACGAAACGCCTGCGGCACCAGATTGACCACGACCGAGATGGTGCCGGCGGCTCCCGCCAGCATCGCTTCACCGGCCGAATCGTCGTCGCCGGAAAGATAGACGAAATCCGGGCTCACAAGTTCCGCGAGCGCTGAAATGCGTTCCCGATCGCCCCGCGCCTCCTTGATGCCGATGATCGCAGGATGCTCGCGCAGGCTGGCTACGGTCTCCGGCAGCAAATCGCTACCGGTGCGGCTTGGCACGTTGTACATCAGCACCGGCAACTCGCCATGATCGGCGACATCGAGATAATGGCGACGCAAGCCTTCCTGGGTCGGGCGTACGTAATACGGTACCACCACCAGCGCAGCATCGACGCCCAGCGCCTTGGCCCGGCGAGTCAGCGCGATGGTCTTGGCGGTACCCGCTTCGCCCGTACCCGCGATCACCGGCACGCGCCCCGCAACGCGCTCCACGGCATAGGCCAGCAGACGATCGAACTCGTCGTGCTCCAGCATGTGAGCTTCGCCGGTCGAGCCGGCAACGACGAGCGCCTGCGTGCCGCCGGCCAGCTGGTAATCGATCACTCGACCGAATGCTGGCAGATCGAGCGCGCCATCGGCGGCGAACGGGGTCACCAGCGCGCAAATGCTTCCGCGAATGTTCAAGAATCGATTCCGCTCCAGGGCAGACCGTACATGTTACTTGCCGCTTCACAAGGCGAGCAAGTAAGCCTGATGGAGTAATCTCACATCACCGCGCTGCGCGGGATCACGTCACCAGGTGGATTTTTTGAAAGCCTCTTCCCCTTCCGCGCATTCAAGCAGCGACAATCAGCTGCTGATTCAGGCTCTCACGCCGTCAACCAAGTCGCCGCTGCTGGCGCTGGCCAAGCGCATTGCTGATGCCGGCTGCAATCTTTCCGAATCGCGCGTTTCCAGCATCGGCACGGAAATTTCGCTGATGCTACTTGCCAGTGGCGCGTGGGATGCGCTGGCCAAGCTGGAAACCGCGGTAACCAAGCTGGCCCGCGACGAAAGCCTGCGACTGGTGCACTACCGTACTGGCCCGCGCGAAAACAGCTCGCACTTGCTGCCGTATCTGGTGGAAGTGGTCGCGGCCGACCGGCCCGGTATCGTGGTGCGCATCGTGGAGTTTTTCACCCAGCACGGCATCAGCGTGGAACAACTCAATTCGACGCGCTATCAGGCCATGCAGACCGGGGCGGAGATGTTCCAGGCCCAGTTCACCATCGGTGTTCCATCGGAAATCCATATTGCCGCGCTGCGCGACGATTTCCTCGAGCTGTGCGATGGGCTGAATCTGGATGCAATCATGGATCCGGTGAAATTCTGAACCTCACCGGGCCTTTGAGGATCGCGCGATAACGGCCGGCTGACAAGGGCTGTTATCTGCCGCCATGCACGCGCTAGTCTAGACCCGGGACTTCAGAGGGACGTTGCATTGCAGCCAGCTCATCGATTCACACGGATTGCCACCGGCGCGCCAGTCGCCGCATCGGCGACACCGCAGCATCAAACCTCTGTAGCACGCCCCCAACCCATCGTTGTCCGCGTCTCTTACCTCATCCATCTCAAACGCATCGACCACGGTGACGCTTCACCGTGCCGGAGTCATCATGCCCGAGCTCGGCAAGAACCTTCCCCCACTGAAAGGGCAGATCAGCGACGGCAGCGAGCTGAAGCTCGCCAGCCTCAAAGGTCAGTGGGTGGTGGTGTATTTTTATCCCAAGGACAGCACGCCCGGCTGTACCACTGAAGCGAAGGACTTTCGCGAACTGTATGCAAAATTTCGCAAGCGAAATGCCGAGATCATCGGTGTGTCACGCGATTCACTGAAATCCCATGCAAACTTCGTCGCAAAACAGGAGCTGCCGTTTCCGCTGGTTTCCGATGGCGACGAGGCCTGGTGCCGGGCGTTCGACGTGATTCACGAAAAAGTGCTGTACGGCAAACGCCACATGGGCATCGTGCGCAGCACCTTTCTGATTGACCCCGATGGCAGGCTCCACCAGGAATGGCGCGGCGTGAAAGTCCCCGGTCACGCGCAAGCCGTGTTCGACGCCATTCCTGCCAAGTGAACTTCATGCCATCCCGCGCTTTCACAGCAACGACGTGCCAACGCCGCCACGTTGATCGCCGTGATCATCCGATGACGGCAAACTGCACGCCATCTTTGTGTCACCCACCCACCAGCGAGGACTCTTCCGCATGACCGGAAGCAAGCGCATCTACGCTCTCGACACCAACGTCCTGCTGCATGACCCGACCTCACTGTTCCGTTTTGCGGAGCACGACGTCTTTATCCCAATGACCGTGCTGGAGGAGCTGGACGAAAAAAAGAAAGGCGCCTCGGAAGTTTCGCGCAACGGCCGTCAGGTCAGCCGTTTTCTCAACGAGCTGATCGAACGCGGCAAAAACCACAACCTGAGCGAAGGGCTGGAGCTTTCCAACCCGCAGGGCATCAACCTCAAGCGCGACAACGCGGTAGGCCGGCTGTACTTCGAGCAGCGCATCAGCGCCAATCGCGGCAAGGCGGACAACCAGATTCTCGCTTCGGTGATGGACTTGCGCGATCAGCATGCGGATCGCGACGTCATCCTTGTCACCAAGGACATCAATCTCCGGATCAAGGCCAGCATCGAAGGCGTGGTCGCCGAGGACTACGAGAACGATCGCGCGCTGGACGATTTTTCGCTGCTCTACACCGGCGCGGCCGAACTGTCGGAGGATTTCTGGAATCGGCATCCCGAGGTGAAATCGTGGACCGAGCGCGGCCGCACCTTCTACAAGGTCGATCGCCATGATGACGAAGACTGGTACCCCAACCAATGCCTGTTCCTGCCTGGTGAGAACGAGGTCGAACTGCGTGTGCTGCACCTGGACGATGTCAAAGCCACGCTAGTGTTGCTCGATGACCACTCGCACGCCAATCATCACGTGTGGGGTATCGGCGCGCGCAACCGCGAGCAGAATTTTGCGCTCAACGCGTTGATGGATCCGGACGTCGATTTCGTCACCCTGCTCGGCAACGCCGGCACCGGCAAAACCCTGCTGGCGCTGGCCGCCGGCTTGGCGCAAGTGATGGACCAGCAGCGTTACCGCGAGATCATCATGACTCGCGCCACGGTCTCGGTCGGCGAGGACATCGGCTTCCTGCCCGGCACCGAGGAAGAAAAGATGACGCCATGGATGGGCGCGCTCACCGACAACCTCGAAGTGCTCGCCAACCCCGAAGACGGTGGTAGCTGGGGCCGTCAGGCGACCAACGACCTGCTCGCCTCACGCATCAAGATCCGCTCGTTGAACTTTATGCGCGGCCGGACGTTTCTGTCGCGATACCTGATCATCGACGAAGCGCAGAACCTCACGCCAAAGCAAATGAAAACGCTGATCACCCGCGCAGGTCCCGGCACCAAGATCGTCTGTCTTGGCAACGTCGAGCAAATCGACACGCCTTATCTCACCGAAACCACCTCCGGCCTCACTTATGCGGTCGATCGCTTCAAGCAGTGGGAGCATTCGGCGCACATCACCCTGCGTCGCGGCGAACGCTCGCGACTGGCGGACTTTGCGGCGGAGGCGCTCTAACCGGCTTGGTTTCCGGATCGGTGGCGAGGGTCCTTCCCAAGAAAAGGGAAATCTTGTGCAACAAGATATTTGGCGTCGTCGCTATCGTAGCAAGCAGCTTGCTCGTTCTCGATTGATCGCTTGGTCCAGTTGCATCCCGGTTGTGTAAACAGCGGAACTGCTGCTTACACAACCGGTTATGCCGTCGGGCAAAGCTTCGCGCATATCCTCGGGATACTGTTGTTCGTTGCCAGCATTTCTTGCCGGTTCAAGAAATCCTCCTGACCAGTCGATGTCGTCTCATCCACCAGTGCCTGTCTGCTGGCTGCTGACGCGACAAGCGTGATGCTTCACTGATTCCGCTGGCCGACGTGCTTACCGCCCAACCTTTCCGAGGCCGAAGCACTGCATCGGAGTGGCAGTGCTGTATGTGTAACGAGCCCTGAAGCACGGCTAGCGACCCAGTGGCGACCCGGCACCTGTACTTGCACACTGATGTGCTTAACCTTAGCCGGCCTGCTTGCTGATGCAGCACAACTCTCTCCCAGGGCATTCATCGCACGAACTTGAAATCCGCCGTGCGCGCATTGAAGATTGCGTGGCGCTGCGCGCGCTGCTGATCGACACCTATCGCGGCACATGGTTGCCGCAACTCAGCGTCGAAGCCGCAGAGGCTTTCGAGCGCGAAGATCGCCTTGGTCAGTATGTGAACGAAGCCTGGGAGCAGTTCTGGATTGCCGCCAGAGACCAGCAAGTATGTGGCATGGTGCATTGGCGGGACGATTTTATCGAAGCGCTGCATGTGAGCCGAACCCATCAGGGCATGGGCATCGGTTCGAGGCTGCTTGAGCTGGCCGAGCAGCAGATGGCCGCGGCGAGCGTCCGCCTGTTCAGGCTGGAGACGGATACCTTCAACACGCAGAGTCTGGCTTTCTACCGCAAGCACGGCTACCAGGAAATCGACCGGTACCCGGATACCGAGTGGAACAGCGATTTCACCACTGTGTTGATGCACAAACAGCGCCACTAGGCATCGCTGGGGGCTCGTCCATACCGACATTCTCATCGTAAATTCGAATGTCTGGCATCGGGCCAACGGCTTCCAACCTTGCCTGCGTCAGGTAGTTCGATCGGCATCCATCGTTCGTCTACCACCATGCCGGCTTGCCGCGCGGACAAGCGCAGATAACCATGCGGAGTATCATAGACAGGACAGAAGGCGTACCTGGATCGCCTTCTACTCGCCTGCATCCCGCAGATACAGGCCCAACGCAACCCGAACTTGCTGGACAACATGGATTTCTTCACGCTCCGCTTGATTGTGCTGTACCTGCTGCTGGCATTCGCATTGTGCGTATTGCTGGTGCACCTACGCGGACGCGTGCGGCTGCGATTCGATCGTCAGCTGGTCGATCACTCGGCAATCTTTGCGCCATACAACCTGCTGATGTACGCGTTCTCGGCGGTGCCAGCACGACCGATTCTCGACCGTCGTGGCTTTCCGCAACTCGATCTGCTGCAGGCGAACTGGCGGGTTATACGCGACGAGGCCATGCATCTGTTCGACGAAGGCTATATCCGCGCCGCGGCGAAGAACGATGACGCAAGCTTTAACAGTTTTTTCAAACAAGGCTGGAAACGGTTTTATCTGAAGTGGTACGGCGAGCCGCTGGCCTCGGCCGAGACGCTCTGCCCCAACACCGTCGCGCTGCTGAAGTCGATTCCGAGCGTAAAAGCCGCGATGTTTGCACTGCTGCCCCCCGGTGCAAAACTCAATCCGCATCGCGACCCGTTCGCCGGATCGCTGCGCTACCACCTGGGGCTGATCACACCCAATTCGCCCGCCTGCCGCATCTTCGTCGATGGCCACGAGCATGCCTGGGGCGACGGCAAGGATGTGGTGTTCGACGAAACCTACGTGCATTGGGCCGAAAACGGTACCGACGAGACTCGGGTGATCCTGTTCGCCGATGTGGAACGACCGCTGCGCACGCGCTGGATGAACGCAATTAACCATCGCGTTGGCGTTTTCATGGGCAGCATCACCGCCTCACCCAATTCCGATACCGACACCGAGAAAACCGGCTTCATCAATCGCCTGTTTGCTTTCAGCAAGCGCAAAGGCGATTCATCGAACTCGTTCAAGAGTCGCTTCAAGAGCCGACACAAGAAGGTTTACAAGGGCCTCAAATACGCTGGCATCTTGGTGATGATCTGGCTGATCTTTCTGGCGCCATGGCCAATTTTCCGCTGAAAATTTCCGCCAGCCAATCGCACGGGCAATAAAAAAGCCGCGGAACCAGCCGCGGCTTTTATTTTGGACGGCCAAACGTGAACGGGTGAATCAGGCCTTGATGCGCTTGACGATCGCGTCGGCGAACGTATCTGTACTGCCCTTGCCGCCCAGATCCGGTGTGATCTGCTCGCGATCGTGTTCCACCGCGGCGCGGATCGCCGCACGCAGCTGATTGCCCTTGGCCACCATGTCGAAGTAATCGAGCATGTCGGCCGCGGCGAGCAGCAATGCACAGGGATTGGCGATACCGCGACCGGCGATATCCGGTGCCGAGCCGTGCACAGCTTCGAAGATCGCCGCGTTGGTACCGATGTTGTCGCCAGGCGCCAGACCCAGACCGCCAACCAGACCTGCACACAGGTCCGAGAGGATGTCGCCGAACAGGTTGGTGGTCACGATGACATCGAACTGGTGCGGGTTCATCACCAGCTGCATGCAGGTGTTGTCCACGATCATCTCGTTGAACTCGATCTGCGGGTATTCCTTGGCGATTTCGCGTGCCACGTTGAGGAACAGCCCGGTGCTGGTCTTGAGGATGTTCGCCTTGTGCACGGCGGTGATCTTCTTGCGACCCTTGCGCACGGCCATCTCGAACGCATAACGCACGATCCGTGTGCTGCCCTTGCGGGTGTTGCGGATGATCGACTGGGCGATCTCGCCATCCTCGGACAACGTCTGGCCTTCGGCGAGATAGGCTCCTTCGGTGTTTTCGCGCACCGTAATGATGTCGATATTCTCGTAGCGCGACTTGGTACCGGGAAAGCTGATCGCCGGACGCACATTGGCGTACAGGTCGAAATGCCGGCGCAGGGTCACGTTGACCGAGGTAAAACCACCACCGATCGGCGTAGTCAGTGGGCCCTTCAACGCCACTTTGTGCTTGCCGATAACCTCCAGCGTGGATGCGGGTAACAGGTCACCGTGCTTTTCCAGCGCAACCATGCCGGCATCGACAAAGTCGTAAGTCAGATCGCAGTCGAGCGCATCGAGCACACGCAGCGTGGCTGTCATGATCTCCGGGCCAATGCCATCACCGGCGATCACAGCAATCGTCTTGCTCATGGGAAACTCCTTGAACGGGGAATCGAGCAGCGCGCGCAGGGGGAGGAAGAACGGGGGCGCGCGCTGAAAACCGATCAATTATCGCCGATGTGGTGCGATGCGGCCAGTGCAAGGGGGCAGCTGGGCGCTGAAAATACTCGCACGCAGCGTTGCGGAAAGCTGCACGGGTCAACCATGCGGCGAGAATGAATACCCGAGAATGCGGGAATTCTCCGGTGAATTCGCTTCATCGGGCGTGCCTGAAACCGTCGCGGTCAACGACCTTCCCACATTGATTACTTGGCGGCGTGATCCGCGCAACCAGTCGCATCACTGGCAGCACCTGCCTCAAGCTTGTCCAGCAAATCCACCGCGCGGCGCAGATGCGGAATCACGATCGAGCCGCCCACCACCAGGCCCACGCTGAACACTTCGAAAAACTCGTCGCGCTGCACGCCAGCTTCCTTGCACTGGGCGATGTGGTAGCTGATGCAGTCGTCACAGCGAAGCACCATCGATGCCACCAGACCGAGCATTTCCTTGGTCTTCACATCCAGTGCGCCGGCCTTGTAGGTCTGCGTGTCGAGCGCGAAAAACCGCCGCACCACCTGATTATCCTCAGCGAGGATGCGGTCGTTCATGCGCTGACGGAATTCGGTGAACTCGGTGAGGCTGTCGCTCATACCGACAACTCCAACAGCTGAGTCAGTTTGCCGCTGCGATCGGCAGCGACCAGATCGTCGAATCCGCCCACGTGCTGATCATTGACGAAAATCTGCGGCACCGTGCGGCGACCGCCGCTGCGCGTCAGCATCGCATCACGCTGCGCCGGATCGGTATCGATGCGCACTTCGGTCCACTCCAGCCCCTTTGCCTTGAGCAGATTCTTGGCGGATACGCAGTACGGGCAAACGGCGGTGGAATAGACCTCGATCTTGGACATGACAGCACTCCGAACTTAAGTTGACGATAGTCCATGAATTGGGGACAGACGGTGCCTGGCTCAAGCACGCACGGCAGCAGAACCGCTGCAATCCGGCGCGGTCACAGTGGTATTGTCGCTTACCTATGATCATGGCACCACGACGACTTGCTCCACGCCTGCTGACGGCCTTGATGACCGCCGCGCTGGCGTGCGCTGCAGGCGCGCAGCAAGAAGACCGCCTGCCCGACCTTGGCAGCTCGGCCAACGCGCTGATCTCGCCACAGGAAGCGCAGGATTACGGCGCTGCGATGCTGCACCAGATGCGTGCGCTGGATCTGGTGGTGGACGATCCGCTGCTGGATGACTACATCAACGACCTCGGCTTCCGGTTGGCCGCCAACAGTGACAAGCCGAAAGATCACTTCGCGTTTTTCGTGGTGAAAGATCCGGAAATCAACGCCTTCGCCGCACCGGGCGGCTACATCGCGGTGAACTCCGGTCTGATCACGATCACCCGCAATGAAAGTGAGCTGGCCGGCGTGATCGCGCACGAGATCGGCCATATCACACAAAATCATCTGGAACGCGCCTTCGAGGACTCCAAGAAGGATGCGCCGCTGATGGCTCTGGTGCTGCTCGGTGCCATCGCTGCCGGCGCTGGCGGTCACGCCGGCGACGCACCGATTGCCGTGCTAGCCGGCGGCCAGAGCCTGATCGCGCAGAAGTCGATCAATTTCACCCGCCACGACGAGATCGAGGCCGATCGCGTCGGCATCCAGACGCTGGCAAGGGCCGGCTTCGACCCAAACGCCATGGCCAGCTTCTTCGAACGTCTGGAGGAAGTCACGAGCGCCGATGCTGGCGGCATCCAGACACCATCGCTACTGCAAAGCCATCCGGTGACCACTGAGCGCATCAGCGACGCCAAATCGCGCGCCGGTGCGCTGATAGCCGCACAGAAGCTGCGCCCCGCCCCAACCAGCATGAACAAGAGCCAGTGGGAGAAAATCACCGCGCCGATGCCGTTCGTCAAGGACCCTTCCGTGCTTACCGCCGCGGCGACAACACCCGGTCAACTGGATACCTATTCGCTGATGCGCGAACGGGCGCGCGTGCTGGCCGACGACGCACCCAAGCAGGTGATTTACTACGCCTCCAACCTGAAAGATCAGTATGGCTTCGATACACCCGCAACGCGCTACGGTTATGCGCTGGCGCTGACCCGTAGCGGTCGTGGCACACAGGCGATCGAACAACTGCAACCGCTGCTGCAGGCACACAGCGACAATCTGATTCTCAAACTGGCCATGGCCGATGCGCGCCTGCAGGCCGGTCAGCGCGCCGCCGCGCTGGCCATGTATGACGAACTCACGACACAATCGCCGCGGAATCGTGCCGTGGCGCTGGCCTACGCCGACGCACTCGTGGCAAAAGGCGACAAGGCACAGGCCACCCAGGCGGCGAATCTGCTGCGACCGCTGCTGGACAACGCCGACGAGCCGGAAATCTACAGTGCCTATGCCCGCGCCAGTGAAAAAGCCGGCGACAGCGTGCGTGCCCAGGAAGCCTTCGCCGACGCCAGCTATTACTCCGGCCGCCCGTTCGACGCGATGGAACAGCTGAAGCGGATGCTCAAGCGCACTGACCTCGACTACTACGCGCGAGTGCGCATCCAGGCACGCATCACGGAGCTGACGCCACTGGTGATGGAACTGCACAAGCGCCGGATCAGCACCGACGACAATCCCGACGGGCAGCAGCAGCCCGGCCAGCAGAATCAACTGTGCGGCGAACGCCTGTGTTTCGGCGCCGGCTAGCCATGCGCGATCCCGTGCGCCGACTCACTTAGCAATGCAGCGTTTGAACGTGCTTCGTGACAATCCGGGGCCATTGGACTAGAAATGACCTGACCCATGTCATCGAGACGTAACATTGATGGGTTGCAATACTTCCGTCATAAGCCACCGGCAGACCACCGCGTGCACAAGCGCATTTTGATCGTTGAAGACGAAGTCTCGATCCGCGAGATGATCGCGTTCGCCCTGCGCAAAGCCGGCATGGACGCGATGCAGGCCGCCGATGCCCGCGCCGCCCAGTTGGCGATTGCCGAGCAGGTGCCCGACTTGATCCTGCTCGACTGGATGCTACCCGGCACCAGCGGCCTGGAACTGGCCCGGCGCATGCGCAAGGAAGAACTCAGCCGCGAGATCCCGATCATCATGCTCACCGCCCGCGGTGAGGAGATGGATCGCGTCAACGGCCTGGAAGCCGGCGTCGACGATTATGTCGTCAAGCCCTTCTCCACCCGCGAACTGATCGCCCGCATCAAGGCCGTGCTTCGGCGCAGCCAGGGTGACGACGGCTCGGGCATGGTGGAACTGGGTGGTCTGCGCATCGACGGGCCCGCCCATCGCGTATTTGCCGGTGAGGATGCCGTGCCGATCGGCCCGACCGAATACCGCCTGCTGTACTTTTTCATGACGCATCCCGAGCGCGTCTATTCGCGCACGCAGCTACTCGATCATGTCTGGGGCGGCAGCGTCTATGTGGAAGAGCGCACGGTCGACGTGCATATCCGCCGCCTGCGCAAGACGCTGGAACCATGGAAGCTCGACGAGATGGTGCAAACCGTGCGCGGCACCGGCTATCGGTTTTCAATCAGCGCCTGAAACCATCCATGCCTGATCCGGTCGCATTTGAATTGCGTGCCGGGCTTGCAGAGGCGCAAGCTTTTGCCGATGCTGGCGACCCAGCCTCCAACGCTCGCCAGCATCCCGCCTGAATGGCACAGTCCGCGACAATATCTTTCTGGAAATTATCGATAGCGCTCGCGGCTGCCTTGCTCGCGGGTGCTTTGCTTGGTTGGTTTGCCGGCGGACACGTGGCATCCGGCGTGGCGCTTGTCGCGCTTTTCGAAGTCGTCTTGCTGCTGACTCGAATCCGTCATCAAACGCAGCCCATGATGCCCGCACCCGCTGGCGTCAGCCCTCTACAGCATGACCGTTTCATGACACGTTCCCGTCGTATCGCCTCCAGCCTGCGTGATTTGCGCAACGCCGCCAGCCATCTACCCGATGCGGTGGTGCTGCTCGATCAGCAACAGCAGGTTCGCTGGTTCAACCACGCCGCCGAGAATCTGCTCGGCCTGCGTCGGCCGCGCGACCGCGGTGTATTGCTGCATCAGCGGCTGGCAACATCGGACCTCTCCGGCTGGCTGCAGGATGGCGCGCTGGAGCCGATCAATGATGTGATGGCCCCTGGACATCCCGAGAGCCAGCTCAACGTCAGCATGTTGCCGTTCGGTCGCCGCCAACACTTGTTGCTGGCACGCGACATCAGCCACCTGAACCGACTCGAGCAGATTCGCCGCGACTTCGTCGCCAACGTCTCGCACGAACTGCGCACGCCGCTGACGGTGATTCACGGTTACCTCGAACTGATCGACCCGGAAGACGTGCCCGAACTGGCGCCCGTGCTGGGCGAAATGCGCGCGCAGTCCAAGCGAATGGGGCAGATCGTCGAAGATCTGCTCACCCTGTCGCGACTGGAAACCCAGCATCAAGTCGCTGACGAACGTGTGCCGATGGCATCGCTGCTGGCGACCGTGCGCAAGGAGGCCGAGGCGCTGAGCCAGGGTCGCCATCAGATCACCCTGGAGTCGACTGCGGAAGCGGATCTACTCGGTTCGCCGAAAGATCTGCACAGCGCGCTGTCGAACCTGGTCAGCAACGCCGTGCGCTACACACCGATCGGTGGCAGCATCACCATTCGCTGGCGGCGCACGCCGGAGGGCGCGGCATATTCGGTAAGCGACACCGGTTTCGGCATTCCGGCTACGCACCTGGCGCGGCTCACTGAGCGCTTCTACCGCATTTCATCGAGCCGTTCGCGCGACAGCGGCGGCACCGGCCTGGGACTATCGATTGTCAAACACGTACTGAACCTGCATCAGGCGCAGTTGCAGATCGAGAGCATGCCGGGCATCGGGTCCACCTTTGCCTGTCATTTCGGCCATGCGCGCCTGCTGACCGCCGGCGGCAGCGACGAGAGCTGAACACCCTGCCATTTCGTTGTCTGTATTTGACCACCGGCATGGGCGAGAATGACGGCATGCCACGTCCTTCTCCCGACTCGCCGCCTCCGATCGATCTCAGCGCACCGCACCTGTATCTCAGCAGCGAGCTGGCCACGCTGGAATTCAATTTCCGCGTGCTGGCAATGGCCCGCGATGCCGGCGTGCCGATCCTCGAACGGCTGCGCTACCTGAGCATCGTGGCGAACAATCTCGATGAATTTTTCGAGGTGCGCGTGGCGATGCTCAAACATCACCATGCCTATGGCACGTCTGCGCCCGGGCCGGACGGCATCACGTCGGGCGAGTTGCTCACGCGCATCCGCCGCCGTGCGCTGGATCTGGTCACCGAGCAGTTTGCCACCTGGCAGGATCATCTCGTTCCGCAGCTGGATGCGGAGAACGTGCATGTGCTTACCCGCAAGCAGTGGACACCGAAACAGCGGCGCTGGCTGCAAGGGTATTTCGAGCACGAGGTGCTGCCGGTGCTATCGCCGCTGGGGCTGGATCCGTCGCATCCGTTTCCGCGCATCCTCAACAAGACGCTCAACATCGCCGTGGTATTGAAGGGTCGCGACGCGTTTGGCCATGAAGGACACATGGCGCTGGTGCGGGCACCACGCTCTCTGCCACGCATTATCCGCGTGCCCGACGAAGTCAGTGGCGAAGGCAGTCATTTCGTATTTCTGGCCGAGTTGCTGCAGGCGTTTACCGACCTGATGTTTCCCGGCTTCAAAGTGGTCGGCTCGTACCAGTTCCGGGTCACCCGCAACAGTGAGCTGATCGTCGAAGAAGCCGAGGTCGAGAATCTGGCTCACGCGTTGAGCGAAGAGCTGATCGGCCGCGGCTACGCGCGTCCGGTGCGGCTGGAAATCGCCAACGATTGCCCGAAGGCGATCACCGCGATGCTGACGCGCAACTTCGAGCTGGAAGACACCGACGTATATCGCTGCGACGGCCCGGTCAACATCATCCGCGCCCAGCTGATCTACGACCTGCTCGATCGTCCCGAGCTGAAATTTCCGCGTTTCAATCCGCAGCTGCCGGCGGCATTGGATGGCGCGAAGAACAAGTTCGACCTGATCAGCCAGCGTGACGTGCTACTGCACCACCCTTACCAGAACTTCGCCGCCGTGATCGACCTGTTGCGCCAGGCCAGCGTCGACCCGCAGGTGCTGGCGATCAAGCAGACGCTCTATCGAGCCGGTGAGGACACGCCGCTGGTCGGCCTGCTGGTGGAAGCTGCGCGCAACGGCAAGGACGTGACCGTAGTGATCGAGCTGCGCGCGCGCTTTGACGAAGCCGCCAACATCCAGCTCGCCGTGCGGCTGCAGGAGGCCGGCGTGCAGGTGGTCTATGGCGTGGTGGGCTACAAGACGCACGCCAAGATGATGCTGATCGTGCGGCGCGAGGGCAACGGGCTGCGCCGCTACGCGCACCTGTCCACCGGCAACTATCACCAGATCAACAGTCGTACCTACACCGACATCGGCCTGATGACGGCCAACCCCGAGATCGGCGAAGACCTGCACAAGATCTTCCAGCAGCTGTCGGGGCTCGGACCGATGATCAAGCTCAACTGCCTGCTGCATTCACCATTCACGTTGTACACCGGCCTGGTCGCGAAGATCGAACGTGAGACGGCGCATGCCAAGGCGGGACGCCCGGCGCGCATCGTCGCCAAGCTCAATGCGATGAACGAATCGCATGTGATCGAAGCGCTGTACCGCGCGTCGCAGGCCGGTGTGGAGATCGATCTGATCGTGCGCGGCGCCTGCACGCTGCGACCCGGGTTGCCGGGTATTTCAGAGCGTATTCGCGTGCGTTCGATCATCGGGCGCTTTCTCGAACACAGCCGTGTGTACTGGTTTGCCAATGACGGGGAACCGGAACTGTATTGCGCCAGCGCCGACTGGATGGCGCGCAACCTGATGCGCCGCATCGAGGTGGCATTTCCGATTCTCGATGCGGAATTGTCCGCGCGCGTGTTCGAGGAAACGCTGGCCAGCAGCCTGGCCGACAACACGCAGGCGTGGCTGCTCGACAGCAAAGGCGTCTACACGCGTGCCGAGCCTGGCGAAAACCCGCCATACAGCGCGCAGCAGAGTCTGCTCGAGCGGTACTGTCCGTGAGGTTTCACTCTTGCACAGAACATCATTCCGCTGTGCGTGACGTCAGCCTCACTCGTGCGTGCGAGAATCGGACTTCATTCGATCAGGGAGGCTTGACGTGAGTCCAGCCGATTCGACACCGATCCAGGATGGCGAACTGATCGCCGCCGTAGACATGGGCTCCAACAGCTTCCACATGGTGGTGGCACGGATGGAGCACGGCGAGCCGCGCGTGATCGATCGGCTGCGCGATAGCGTGCGGATGGCTGCCGGCCTGCGCGCTGACGGCACGCTGGACGCCGAGCGTCGCGCCCGTGCGATGAACTGCCTCGCCCGTTTCGGCCAGCGCATCGCCGGCCTGCCGTCATTGCGCGTACGCGCGGTGGCCACCAACACAGTGCGCCGACTCGCTTCGCCACAGACATTCCTGACCGCTGCCGAGAGCGCGTTGGGCCATCCGATCGAAGTGGTCTCCGGCCGCGAAGAAGGCCGGTTGATCTTTCTCGGCGCGGCGCACGACCTGCCCGCCTCGCGCGAGCCACGGTTGGTCATCGATGTCGGCGGCGGCAGCACCGAGTTCATCATCGGTCGCGGACTGGCGCCACTGCATACCGAAAGCATCCAGGCCGGCTGTATCGCCTCGACGCTGCGCTTTTTTCCCGGCGGCAAGCTCACCCGCAAGCGCTGGCAGCGTGCGCGCAGCGAAATTGGCGTGCTGCTGCAGCAGTTCGACGAGGACTACCGCGAATCGGGCTGGCAGGATGCGTACGGCTCCTCCGGCACGGCCAAGTCGATTGGCGCGGTGGTACAGGCGATGAAGTTTTCCGACGACGGCATCACGCCCTCGTCACTGGCCTCGCTACGCGACGCGATACTCGACCAGGGCCAGATCAGCCTGCTCAAGCTACCCGGCCTGATCGAGGAGCGCGCTGCGGTGATCGCCGGTGGCGTGGTGATTTTCGAGGCTGCCTTTGCCGCACTGGGCATCGAGCGGCTGCGTGTGTGCGAAAGCTCGATGCGCGAAGGGCTGATGTGGGATCTGATCGGCCGCGCCGGCGGTAGCGATCCGCGCACCGCCAGCATCGACGCGCTGGCCGCCCGCTATGGCGTGGATCGTGCCCAGGCAAGGCGCGTGGAATCCACCGCGCTGATGCTGTTCGATCAGGTTGCCAAACCGTGGAAACTCGATGCCGATGCGCGTGAGTGGCTGTCGTGGGCCGCGCGCGTGCACGAGATTGGTCTGGCCATCGCGCACAGCCAGCATCACCACCATGGTGCCTATATCCTGCGCCACGCCGACCTCGCCGGTTTTTCGCGACAGGAGCAGCAACTGCTCGCCGCGGTGGTCGAAATGCATCGGCGCAAGCCGGACAAGGCACTGATCGCCACCCTGCCGCTACGCTATCGTGCGCTCGCCCGCTACACCACGGCACTGCTGCGCCTGGCCGTGCTGTTCCGCCGGGCGCGCCGCGCCGAGTCGCTACCGCAGATGCGGCTGGCCGCGACCAGTCAGAAACTGCGCCTGACTCTGCCGCTGGCCTGGTTCGATCAGCATCCGCTCAGCGAATCCGACCTGCAGCAGGAGCAGTCACCGATGGTTGAGCTCGGACTGAAGCTGGACCTGTCAAGCAGTTGAACCCATCGGCTTTCATGAACCATGCCGGTGGTGTGCGCGTATCATGTGCGCACGCCAAAACCGTCTGATGCCCATGCTTAAATCACTGCTCGCCACCCTCCTGCTGCTCGCGCCACTAACGCTGGTACCACTGACGCTGACAGCACAAACCGCCAAGCCTGCGCCCGCAACGGCTGCCGCGATAGCGTCGGCAGAAGTCGTGCTGCATACCTCACAGGGCGACATCACCGTGTCGCTCTACGGCGACAAAGCGCCCAAGAGCGTGGCCAATTTCCTCCAATACGTGCGCGACGGCTTCTACGACGGCACCGTGATGCATCGGGCAATCCCTGGCTATCTGGTGCAGGGCGGCCTGTATACGCGCGACCTGCAGCCAAAACGCACACGTCCGGCAATCGCCAGTGAGGCAGACAACGGCCTTTCCAATCTGCGCGGCACCCTGGTGGTCGCGCGCGGCGCGGATCCCAATTCCGGCACATCGCAGTTCTTCTTCAACCTGGTCGACAACCGTCGACTGGACTTCACCGGCAACCAGAGCGGCCTGACCTGGGGCTATACCGTGTTCGGCAAAGTCACCAGGGGCATGGACGTCGTCGACAAGATCGCCGCGCTGCCAACGCGGGGACTCGGACCATTCGCCGCCGACGTGCCCAATCCGCTGGTGGTGATTACCAGCGCCCGCGTCGTGGGTGAGGATGCGCCGGCAGATGCCTCCAGCACCGCTGCACCCGCCACCGCCAAGCCGGCCAAGAAATCCGCCAAGCATCAGGGTTGATCATCACGATGGCCACCCTGTTCATCGCCGATCTGCACCTGGATCCATCGCGCCCACAGATCACCGCACTGTTCGAGAACTATCTGGCCAGCGACGAAGTGCGTCATGCCGACGCGCTTTACATCCTCGGCGATCTGGTCGAGGCGTGGATCGGTGACGATGACGATGCCGAGCTGCCGCAGCGCATTGCAACGGCGATCCGCGCTGTGCGCGATGCTGGCGTGCCGGTGTATTTCATGGTGGGCAACCGCGACTTTCTGCTGGGCGAAACATTCGCACAACGCGCCGGCCTGACCCTACTCGACGATGGCACCGTGCACGAAATTCAGGGGCGCCCCACCCTGCTGATGCACGGCGACGTACTTTGCACCGATGACGTCGCCTACCAGAACGTACGCCGGCAGGTGCGCACGCCGCAGTGGAAAGCACAGATCCTGTCCATGCCACTCGAAGCCCGCAGGGCGTTTGCCGCCAAGGCTCGAGAAGATAGCCGCGCCCACACCGGCACCACGCAGGAAAGCATCATGGACGTCAACGCCGATGCCGTGCAGCAAGCCCTGCGCGATGCCGGCGTTACCCGACTGATCCACGGCCACACCCATCGCCCCGCCGTGCATTCGCTCGAACTGAATGGCGAAGCTGCCGAACGCATCGTGCTTGGCGACTGGTACGAGCATGGCTCAGTACTCAAGGTGACACACGATGGCGTCGAACTGCATGGTCTCGCCGTCACCTGATCGTTGCCGCGAGTCCGACAGCGGCATGTTTTAGGGCTCTAGCCATCCGCCTGTCTGTCGAACGGCAATCCAGCCGACGGATGCAGCATCATGAAAAATCACGCCATCCTGCGCTGGTGCGCATGCGTATTGCTTGCCATCGCGCTGCTGTTCGCCGTCGGCCTCTGGTGTACTGGTTCACTGGTTGATCCATCCCGCGCAGCACTCGGTGGGCTCACCACCAGCTGACCTGCCTGCACGATCGGTGAGTTTTCATAGCGCATCCGGGTCACTCATCTACGACTGATTCGCGGCAGGTGAACCTGGTCGAGGTGCAGTGCTGCTCCTGCACGGCGTAAGGACAAACCCTCTCAGCATGCTCGACTCCGCCTGCTTTCGGCACGCCGCGGGACATGCCGTGTTGTTGATCGATTTCCTGGCATCCGTTGAAAGCCCCGGTGACACGATCAGCTTTGGTTATCGCGAAGCGCATGACGTGTATGCACGGCTGCAACAGCCACTGACCGCTCCATAACGCAGCCCAACCGCCTGTAAAGAACGTTTCGTTATGTGAGTATTCCAAATACTCATTCCATTTAGACGTCTAGATGTCCATATGTTGTGTACTATTCATCTCGTACTCAGCATCGTCTTGACGATCGCCATAGGGGCGAAAGAGTGCATTGAACCCATCGGATCCAGTGGCATTGATGCCGCATGAAACCGTCGATCCATACCCATGGACCGATGATGTGACATGAGCAAATCGCCTGGCATACCGCATCCATACCCAAGCTTTCGAGAGTCCAACTTTGAAAAATCGAACTACGCTCAGGCCTGACGCGCTTGCAATGGCGCTGGGCGCCGCACTGGCAGTTGTCGCCACACCGCTATTCGCCCAGTCGACCACGGGCAGCATCTTCGGGCAGGCACCTACGGTCGGCAATGAAACCGTACAGGTCAGAAGCAGCACTGGCATCTCGCGTGTGGTGACTGTGGACAGTCACGGCCATTACGTAGCGAGCGAACTTCCACTGGGCACCTATACCGTATCGCTGCTGCGCGATGGCCAAGTAGTCGATACGCGCAACGACATCGACCTGCGCGTGGGCACCGGTTCGGATGTGTCGTTTCAACCCGCGGCGGTAAAGGATCTCAACGCGGTAAAAGTCAGCGCCAACGCGCTGCCACCGATCGACGTCACCAGCGTCGATTCGCGCACGGTGATTACCTCGGCTGAGCTGGCGCAGCTGCCATTGGGCCGCTCTGCGGAAGCCATCGCACAACTGGCACCCGGCGTGGTGAACAACAGTGGCGGTTATGTGGGACCGACCGGGCAATCGCTGGTCAGCTTCGGTGGCTCAGCCGCGAGCGAGAACGCGTATTACATCAATGGCTTCAATACTACCGATCCACTGCGTGGCTTCGGTGGACTCACCCTGCCGTACGGTGCCATCGAGCAACAGGAAATTTATACCGGCGGCTACAGCGCGCGCTACGGCCGCTCCGATGGCGGCGTGATCAACATGGTCGGCAAAAGCGGCACGGATCAGTGGCATTTCGGCGGGCAAGTGCTGTGGGAGCCAGACTTCGCGCACGCCGATGCAAGCAACACCTATTACACCAATGGACTGCCATCGTCGCCGATCGCCGGCAACCTGTATGACCCGAACAGCAAGAATCGCCAGTGGACGAAAACATACGACGCCTATCTTGGCGGCCCGCTGATCAAGGACAAACTGTTTCTGTTTCTCGCTGCCGAGACCTCTACCCAGGATGGCGATACGGTCAACAACGTATCCAAGGCGCAGCCTTATGTGCGCTACCAGTACCAGCAACCCAAGTGGTACGGCAAACTGGACTGGAATATCACCGACAGCAACATTCTCGAGCTCACCGGCGCCTCAAACAAGGATCAGACCAACGGCAGCATCTACAGCTACGACTATAACGCGCTGAAGCCGGGCAGCTTCATCAACTATGCCGACAGCATCAAGACCGGCGGTGACGTCTATACGGCCAAGTTCACCAGCTACATCACCGACAGCCTCACGCTCACCGCCACCTACGGCAAGATGAAAACTGTCAGCTACGATGCGCCGGGCGGCTACGACAGCAGCCTGACCTATCTTGCCGACGTGCAGAATCAGAACCCCGCATTGAATGGCGGCACACCGATCAGCAACAATCAGATCACGCAATCGCTATATAACGGCAATCGCCATAACGACACCAACAATCTGCGCCTCGACCTGACCTATCAGTTGGGCCAGCATGCCATCTCGTTCGGCGTCGACAACCAGAATGCGCGCGCCATCGACCAGGGCAGCCAGACTTCCGGCCCGGGCTATTACTGGGATTACGCATACACCACCACGCCGACGGTTGCGTTGATTCCCAATCTCGGCGTGGGTGCGCCGGCCAATTATTCGAATGGCGCATCCGGCTATTACGTGATCAAACACGTCAACAGCTCGATTGCCAGCGTGCGCTCCGCCCAACGCGCGCAATACATCGAAGACAAATGGCAGGTCAGCGATCGCTGGCTGCTGTCGCTGGGCCTGCGCAACGACCAGTTCACCGACTACAACGCCGATGCGCAGTCCTATATCCGTCAGACCGCACCACAGTGGGCCCCACGACTGGGATTTAGCTGGGATGTGAATGGCGACGCCAGCTTCAAGGTCTACGGCAACGCTGGCCGTTACTATCTCGGATTACCGCTCAATCCCGCATTCAATGCCGCCGGCGCGTACGTGGCCACCCAGCAATACTTCACCTATAGCGGTGTCGCTGCTGACGGCACGCCAACCGGGCTCACGCCTTTCTCCAACCCGGTATCGCCCAACAATACATACGGTGTATTGCCCGATCCAAAAACGGTGACCGCGCAGAACCTGAAGTCGGAATACCAGGATGAATTCATCCTCGGCTTTACCAAAGCGCTCGACGATCAGTGGGTGTATGGCGCCAAGCTGACGCAGCGCATTCTGCGCAACGCCATCGACGACTACTGCGATGTCAGCGCGATCGAAAGCAAGGCTGCTTCGCTGGGTTACGACGTCAACGCCACCAACAGCTGCTACCTGATCAATCCAGGCCGAGCCAATACGTTTACCGTGGCCGATACCAGCGGCACCTATCACAGCGTGACGCTGACCAACGCCGAGGCCGGCTTTCCACCGCTGAAGCGCCAGTACTACGGGCTGGAGACCTTTCTCGAGCATCCGTTCGATGGCAAGTGGTACGGCAAGATCGATTACGTTTTCTCGCGCAGCTACGGCGATACTGAAGGTCAGCTCCGTTCTGACATCCAGCAGACAGCCGCATCGACCAGCATCGACTGGGACTTCCCGGAATTGATGTCCTATAGCAACGGCGCGCAAAGCAACGACCACACGCACCAGATCAAGCTGTTCGGCTACTACCAGCTCACACCCCAATGGCAGGTCTCGGGCAATCTGCAGATCGTCTCCGGTAACCCTCGCAACTGCCTGGGTTACTACGGTCCCAATCAGACCGATCCGGACGGCTACGGCAGCTACTACCATTGGTGCGGTGGTCAGCCGTCACCACCCGGCACGCATCGCCTGCCGTGGAACAAGCAGGTCGACGTGGGCGCAACCTATCGGCCATCGTTCGGGGAAGGCAAGCTCGCGTTTTCGGTGAATGTCTTTAACCTGTTCAACGGACAGGCCATCCTCAACGCCTATCCGTACTTCCAGATATCACCAGGCACGCCAGATCCGCTGTACGGCTCGGCCGTGGTGCGCCAGCTGCCCCGCTACGTGCGTCTGAGCGCAACCTACGATTATTGATGGGCCAGTGATTTTTCAATAAAGCTGTCGCTACCCGGTAGCATACGAAAAGGGACGCCGCGAGACGCCCCTTTTCGTTATCAACAAGGCGTGGCTTGCATTTAGACGTCCGAAAGCACTTTTCCGATTGCAGCCAGTGCCAACGGCCGCATGACGTCATAGCCGGCTTTGTTCGGATGCAGACCGTCATTGGAGTATTGCGGCGGCAGTGAGCGATCCTCGGCGGTGAGTACGCTGAAATAGTCGATGAAGACTGCGTCGCGCTCTTTCGCCACCTGGCGTAGCCAGTCGTTCAACTCGACAATGCGCTCTATGGGTTTGACCTCGGGGCGATGGAGGAAACCGGCAGACGGCGTGATGCTGCCGAGCATGACCTTTATACCGTTGACCTGCGCAATATCCAGCATCGCCATGATGTTGTTCTTGTAATCCTGCGGCGTAGTTGATCCCGTATTGCCGGCGATGTCGTTGCTGCCACAGAGGATATGCACGGCCGTTGGCTTCAACGCCACGACGTCAGGATAAAAGCGAATAAGTGTCTGCGGAGTGGTCTGGCCACTGATGCCGCGACCGATGATGCCATTGGCAAAAAGCTCGGGGTCGCCATGACACCAGATTTCGGTAATCGAGTCGCCGATGAAAACCACCTTGGGCTTGCCATCCTTTCGGACAGCTTCGTTTTCGCCGCGATACAGACCAAGGAACGGCCAGTCGCGTGCACGCTGTTCGACTTCGGCTTCGGTGTAAGCCGTGCGCACTGCCGGGTCCATGACGCGAGCCATCAGTGCCATGTCAGGCGGACCTGACCTCAACACGAACTCGAGTATTGCCTGTTCGAAGGGCGTGCGCTCCCTGGGCGTCGGAGCAAGTTCGTCGACCATGCCGATGGGGGTTGGGTTCTGCGTCATTGTCGAATCCTCACAGTCTGGGTTGATAGCAATCGGTTCGTTGCGCTGTTGTTATGGGTGGATCAGCAGCTCGCGATCTGCACATCCTGCGGAGATATCTCCATGCCGGGGTTGCGCACGATGATCGTGCGCGTCTCGCCACAGCGCATGTCGAAGTAGTTGTCGCTGAAGTACGTCCAGCCATGCGGCGTGGTGATGTGCACAAAGTAGAGATACGTCGCCGTCGCCAGGTGCACGTGTAGTTCATGAGCCGACACGACTTCGATCTCGACCTCTGGCAGCTTGCCCTTTGGTCGATCGAGATCCTTGATAGCCGCAAAAAACCAACGATTGGTTTCGAATACATCGTTGCTGGAACTCACCGTCAGAAAGCGGCTTGCGGAACTACCTAGCTGCGCAGCGGATGCCTGCCAGACCGGCTTGCTGCCATTGGGCTCGACGTCATATGCCCACGGCACGCTCCAGATAGTGTCTCCATCGAATGTACCGAGTTCGACGATGGCTTCGCCGCGCAAGGTGTCGAGCGTGTCGTTCGTGATCCACAACTCGACACCACCGTCGTCCAGTGACTTGAACGAAGCCAGCACCGGCGCGTAGGCGCGCGAGGTGTAGTAATAAGCGGCCTTGCCGAAACCGTAGTAGTCCACCAGGCTCCAGCTAATGCCCGGCCAGCAGTCGTTGTACTGCCAGATCAGCGAACCGGAGCAGTGCGGCTTGCGACGGCGGAAATGTTCGATGCCGAACTTCAACCCCTCGGCCTGCGTGATCTGAGTGAAGTCGACATACTCTTCCAGCGTGGTCGGCAATCCCGTTACCGGAATCAGCATCGCGTCGACTTTGTCCTTCGGCTTGTCCTTGATGCGATTGAGCAATCCTTCGCTACCCAGCACACGCTGGTCTTCGGGCAGCGCGCGCTGCAGCGTCGGCATACCCGGCGATGCCTGGATGCCGTATTCACTGATAAAGCGTGCGTTGTCTTCGGCATAGCGCGTATAGGCAACACCTTCAGGGCTGTGATCGAAGCTGCCGACCGGCTCATCGATCGGAACCAACGGCAAGCCATGCCATACCGTCCAATGATGCACGTCGCCGGCCAACATGCTGTTGTCACTTGGGCCGCCGGTCGGGCTGCCCGGCCAGTAAGGCGTGGTCGGGTCCAGCTCGGCCAGCGCTTCGGGCATGACTTTGTCGTAGTAAAGCGCACCGGCCAGCGGCTCGTTACCGCCGGTCATGCGGTTCATGAAACCCTGCACCGCCTGGCCTTCATTGTTACCGCACCAGACGGCGAGCGATGCATGGTGGCGCAGGCGCTCGATCTGATGGCGCACCTCGGCACGCACATTCTCGACGAATGCCGGCTCATGCTCGGGATAAGGCGCGCAGGCAAACATGAAGTCCTGCCAGACCAGCAGACCGAGTTCATCACAAACGTCATAGAACGCGTCGTGCTCGTAAACGCCGCCGCCCCACACACGAATCATGTTCATATTGGCATCGGCGGCCATCCGCAGCAGATGGCGATAATGCGGCTCATCGACCGCGCCGACGAACGAGCTGGCCGGCACCCAGCACACGCCACGCGCGAAGATCGGCACGCCGTTCACCACAAACCGGAAGAAGCTGGCGCCTGGTTCGTCGGCATCCGACGAAGTATCGATGGCAATGGTGCGAATACCGACCTTCATGTCGCGAAAGTCGATGATTCGTTCGTCGGCCTTGAGCACCACGTTGAGCGCGTAAAGACTCGCCGCACCCAGTTCCGGCGTCCACCAAAGCTGGGGATCATCGATATTGAGTTCGATCGACGCCTTCGCACCAGACAGCCCAAGAGTGCGCTGGTAAACGACGACACCTTGTGGGTCGCGTAGCACGATTCCAGCAGAGAGTGAGGCAGCGTTCGAAAATGCATCGATCGACAATTCCACGCTGACCTTTGCATGGTCACGTGCCTCAGAAATGTCTTGCGTCGTGAACTTGATCGCTTCGATAGCCGCATCCGTTTCAAGCTGCAACGTCACCGGCTTCCAGATGCCCACCGTCGGCAGTCGCGGGCCCCAATCCCAACCCCAGCCAAACTGTGCCTTGCGGATAAAGTTGCGCTTGGTCTCCTCGATCGGATCGGAAATGATCGACCACACCGGCATCGCCTTGTCGACAATCGCCGTAGAGGTTGGCGTAAAGCTGACGAGCAGCGCGTTCGATCCCGGGCGCGTGTGCTCGCCAATGTCGAACGACCACGCACGGAACATGTTGTCCGTCGAAGCAAGCGACTTGCCGTTCAACCAGACCGTGGCAAAGGTATCGAGGCCTTCAAACGTGAGGATCAGCCGCTGATTCGTTGCGATAGCTGGTGCATCGAAGTCCGCGCACCACCACCATTCACGATCCTTGACCCAGGCGCACTCGGACTCGGTGCGATCGCCGAATGGATCGGGCAATCGCCCGGCGGCGTGCAGGGCAAGATAGAGATCACCCGGTATGGGCACGTCGATCCAGTCTGCCGCATCGAGGCTTTCTGCTGCGATATGACTCGCTGCAGCAGTGCCAACATCGAAATCCTTTACCCGCCACGTGCTGAACATACTGATCATCGGATGCGCCTTGTCGATGAGGCGCTTCAAACAATCAGCGCCTCAAATCGTTGTCACGGTATCGTGACATAAGGCCCGACGCAAGCATCATCTGGCTCGCTTCAGCTTGGCAGCCGCATCCGCACCGGCAACGGCCACCGCGGTGTAAATCGAGACAATCTCATCCAGCGTAGCTACCTTGCTGCTCAGCGACTCGACCGCTCCGCGCAGCGCCGCCAGAAACACCCGTGCCAGCACCTCCGCCCTCGCCTTCGGTAAACCGTGCGAGTCACGCAATACGCCAGCCCAGTCTTTTATCGAACGCTCGTGAACTTCCCTGGCGATATCCGGAAATACCGCCTCATCGGAAAACAACCGCGACAACAGCGGCCCGCGCTCGCGCACCAGCTCCAGCCAAACACGGATGTTGACGCTGACGCGCAGGCGCAAGTCCGGGTTGGCGGGAAGCACCGCTCGCGCCCTGCTCCCCGCTTCCTCCATCTCCTGATTCAGCAGTGCATGCAGTAGCTCTTCGCGATTGGTGAAGTAGCGATAGCCAAGGCGTTTGTTGACGCCGGTTCGTGCGGCGACCTCTTCCATCGTTACGGCTGGCAGACCCTGTTGCACGACGATCTCGGCGGCCGCCTCGAGGAATTTTGCGCGCCGCTCGGTAGCCGGCAGGCGCGGCTTTGCTGGTGCTTTTTCACGCTTGGCTGCCACGGGTTTGCTCATGCTCATTCCTGCCGTCTGTTCTTGGTGACTTTACGCTTTGCAGCGATCCTCATCGCGGCATGCAGCGTTCTAACGCAACCGGGTGCGCGCAAATCGTGCCGCAGTGCGAGTTGCGCATCATCATAAGTCCCGATACCGTGACATGCCAGACTGGATCACCTATCGAGTACACGCGGGCGGGCGGAGGCTATGCCTACGCAACGTGCGCCGCCTGGGTCGCGGGATTTCTATCATCACCTTATATCCCATGGCGCATGCATGGGTATCGAGTACAGCACGCATGAATTTGGAAACCGATTTGCAGCAGGGCGCAACTGTTATCTCGCCGACAGCCACTGGACGCAGCTCACGCCTCTCCGTTGGCCTGCAGTTCGGCTACGGGTTAGGCCAGTTGCTCGACGGCGCGTCGTCGAATGCAATCAACATTTTCCTGTTGTTTTATCTCACAGCCGTGTGCGGACTATCTGGATCGGCTGCCGGCATCGCTATTTCGGCGGGACTGGTGATCGATGCCATTGTCGACCCGGTTATCGGATTTATTTCGGATAGCTGGCGCTCGCGGTGGGGACGCCGACTGCCTTTCATGATCGCCGCTGTTATACCCGCATCGATCTCGCTGGTACTGATTTTCTCGCTGCCAAAGAACGCAAGCGGCACAGCCCTGTTCATTCTGGTGATGATCGTATCGCTGCTGCTGCGGCTATCGATATCGCTGTTCAACTTGCCCTATCTCGCACTGGGTGCCGAGGTCACCGACAACCACAAGGAGCGTATGGCCATCGCCGCATGGCGCTGGGGACTCGGCATGGCCGCCGGCTTGGTCGCCGTAGCGCTTGGCTTCGGCGTGTTTCTCAAAGGACCTGGCGGCCTGATGCACCGTGACGCCTACGCCACATTCGCCATGGCCTGCGCCGCCTTGATGGCGATTGGCGCAATATCTTCGATTGTCGCCGGTTACAAGATGCGCGGAAGAATGCATGAAGGCGTCAACGCTGCTGGCGGCAATCGTGCCAACTTTATCGCCGGCATCGTCGAACTATTCAAAAATGCCTCCTTCAGGGCGCTGTTTGCATCCGCGATACTTTTCTTTGTATCGCTTGGCGTGTCGCTCTCGCTGGGTTTGCATGCAAATACCTTCTTCTGGCATCTGGAAACCAACGAAACGCAACTTGTCACGCTGAGCCTGTTTGTCGGCCTGCTGATCGGTGCTCCGCTGGCGGGCTTACTTCGCCGCTTCGAGAAACGCACCACGGTGTTTATCGGATGGATTGGCATGATGCTCGCGATGGCTATTCCGGTAGTACTGCGACTGCTAGGACTAGTGCCGCTATCGCACATGCCGCTTGCCTTGCTGCTTGCCAGCTTCAGCCTGTTCAACGGTGCGATGTTGTCCATAGTCGCGGTGGCTTTCGGCGCGATGATGGCGGATGCCGTCGACGAGCATGAATTCCTTTTTCACACCCGGCGCGAAGGTCTCTACTTTGCCGGCTGGACCTTTGCAGCGAAAATGTCAGCGGGCATCGGCACCCTGCTTGCGGGCCTCATTCTCCAATTCATCGGCTTTCCGAACGATCTCGCCGCGGCAGGCGGCCTGCATGCCAGCCTTTCGCCGCGCACGGTTGAACTGCTTGGACTGTTCGCCGGTCCGGGGGCGGCGGCCATTGGCCTGACCGGGATCTTCGTCATCTTTGGATATCGCGTGAATCGTCGCCGCCATGCGGAGATAATTGCAGCGTTGTCGGAACGACGAATTGGATCTCTTGCCTAGCTTCCATTTCAAATAGACGTCCATATGACGTAAGCCGTCTTCAGCAAAGAGTCGTCTTACACGATCATCCTGCTCTCGCTGAAATCTTCGGTTCTCGTCTGGCTGCACGGCTCAAACACGGTCTTTCGGATCATTGGGCGACAAAATCTGCCCAACTGTGGCGCCTCGATTTCGAGTGATGCTGCACTGCAATCGTCGTCTTTGACGCAAAAAAGCATGACCGATCCCGCCGTGGCGGGTCGCGCTTGCTACCGATCACTCTAATCGCCGCTTAATCTTCCCGACCGGCGCAGAGCCGGCCAATCAGCTCATTCATGCGTATGCAGCCGAGTTCATGCATGTCGCCGAGTGCTGGACTGGAAGGCGCGCGCGCATAGGTCATGTGCGCCTTCAGCACGTCATCGAATAGCCATCTTCTCGCTGCGTTGCGTCAAAAAACAGACTTGCCTGTTTGTAAATACGAGCCTATCTTTCGGCCACGCTCTGATTTTCGCTTCGATCCAGGGCGCCGCCGTTAGACTTCGTTGGAGGGGAAATAGTGCGCACTTCTTATTTGATCATGCTCGCCTGCAGCAGTGCCTTGATGACCATGGCGACCCCGCTGTATGCGCAGGAAACGCCAGTCGGCATCGACCCTGCACAGGCATCTACAGCTGCCCCAGCCGTGCCGGCAAACGCGAAGGACAACAAAACGAGCCAAACCACGAACGCAGGAGCCGCGTCACCCGACAAGGCGGCGAACCTCTCGCAAATCATGGTGACGGCGACCAAGCGTGCGGAGTCGATCCAGTCGGTGCCGGTGACGGTCACCGTAGTCAGCGCAGCGCAGTTGCAGAATCAGGGTTTGAACAATATCGCGGATCTTACGGACGCCGTACCCGCTCTCAGCGCGCAAGCAGGGCAACCCATCGCACTGCAGATCCGCGGCATCGGCGTGCCGCAAAACGCTCAGACAGCGGAGCCGAGCGTAGGGATAGTCGTCGACGGCGTTTCACTGGGCAACGCCATGGCCAGTGCCCCGCAACTGTTCGATGTCGCGCGCGTGGAAGTGCTCGAAGGCCCGCAAGACACGCTGTTCGGACGCAGCACTTCGGCCGGTGTGCTCAACATCACAACCAACGCACCGGATCCCAGCAAGGCCGAGGTCATTGTCCACGCCGATCAGGGCAGTCGCGACAGCTACACCCATCAAGCGGTGCTGAACCTGCCGGTTTCGGCCTACTCAGCCCTGCGTTTGTCCGTCGCCGATACCCGCCAACCTGACACGGTCTACAACGATTACCAGCACAGCTGGGGCGAGAACCGGAATCAAAGCGCGCGCTTGCGCTACCTCTGGCAGCCCACCGACAAGCTCACCGTCAATCTCATCGCCGACTACTCCCGCATCTTCGAAAAGGTCGGCTTTACCGACTTTCCGGTCTATCAGTCCACACCAGGCAGCACGCTGAGCAATCTGCTCAGTCTGTGCGGGCTCGTACCAACTCAGGACAACAACCGCACCTGCACCGATGGTCCCAGTGGCTATACCGCCAAGTCCGAAGGATTATCAGCTCAGGTCGACTATGACTTTGGCGGAACGACGCTGTCGTCGATCACCGCAGTACGTCATCTCAGGGCTGGCGGCGGCGGTGATGCGGACAGCACACCCGTCGATATCGTCAACACCAACACCAATAACATCAACCTGCGCACGGAGAGTCAGGAATTCCGCGTAACCTCGTCGGACAATGATTTCCTCGACTATGTCGGTGGTCTTTACTACTACCACAGCACGAATATCTACAACGCGCTGGAAGAAGGCGAGCCGCTGCTGGAGGATGGCCTTCCCATCCTGGCCGGCCAGGCATCGCTGACCCAGTCGAGAGAAAGAAGCTATGCGGGTTATGGTGAAGCGACATTGAAATTCACGCCGACATTTCGCGGCATTATCGGACTGCGTTATGGCGATGACGATGTCTCTGCCAATACCGTTCGGCAGCTCGCGCCCGGGGCGCTCTTTCCGATCAACGGACTCGCTGCCATCAGCGGACGTACCGACAACAAATACAATTCCTTCCGACTGGGCGTGCAGGACGACCTGACATCCAACGCGATGGGTTACATCACGTTTACCAAGGGCTACAAAGGTCCGGCAGTGAATGATCAGGCCGCCACGAACAACGTGCCGGTGCTGGTCAAGCCGGAAATCCCCATCGCTTGGGAGGCTGGCATCAAGACTACCTGGCTCGATGACCGTGTCGGTATCAACGGCTCCATCTACCATACCCACCTGGAAAATTTTCAGGCGCTTTACTTTGACCCCGCATCGGCTACGTTCGTCTACGGCAATGCGCCCTCGGTCACCGTCAAGGGAGCTGAACTGAGCGCGTTCGGCCGACTCACGACCAACTTCACTCTTAATCTGGGCGCTATCTACAACGACGCCAAATATGGCAACGGGTACTTTGTGGGCTGCGCACCAAACTTCCAGACAGTAGCGGATCGCTGCACCACGGTAGTCAATCCCAATGGCAGCACCGCGAAAGAAGCCAATGCCAGTGGCAACCAGCTAGTGGGCTCCCCGAAGTGGAAAGTCACCCTCAACGGCACCTATACACATGCGTTGAATGCCGGCCTCGACGGCCTTGCATCGGTCGATGGCGTTTACACCTCACGCATCTATTTTGATCAGGCCTACGACCCGACGGATACCACCGGCAGCCACATGCTGCTCGGTGCCAAAATTGGCGTTCGTTCGCACGACGGGCGCTGGGGTGTTTATATCTACGGCCACAACCTGACCGACGAGCGCGTGCCGACGTACCGATTTGTGACCCCATCGGGCACACTGCTCGGCGACTCCAACACCTATAGCCAGACACTCGGTGCCGATTCCTTCCGCACGGTGGGCGTCTCGTTCGACGCCCGCTTCTGACGGGTACGATCGGATGGACGACGTTGTCAACAAGCCGCATATCATGCATGTAAAACGCAATGACCGACTGACTGCTACAACTCGCTTGATAGAGATGCCAATTTGACTACCAAACATACCGCCCAGAAGGCATCACCGCGGGCAGCAGCCAAAGCCAAGCCAGTGCCTACCGCAGTGCCAGTGCGACGACCGCAAGCCCAGCGCAGCGCAGACACGCAGGCCAAGCTCATCGCAGCTGCCATCACTTGCCTGCATCGCGTGGGTTACAGCGCGACGACGGTCACCATGGTTGCAGACGAAGCCAGAGTCAGCCGCGGAGCGATGTCTCATCAGTACCCGGCCAAGACCGATCTGATGCTGGCCGTGGTGGAAGCGGTGTTCGAGGCCGACGCGCAGTATTACCGCCAAACGGTGGATGTCCGTACACCGAAGCAGTGGGTGATTGACCTTCCCGAAATGGTGTGGGAAGCGATTAGTCGCCCGTCGGGAACTGCGGTGATGGAGATCATGCTTGCCTCGCGCTCAGACAACGAGCTGGCCGACAAGCTGAGCGTCATGCAACAAAATATTGATGCCCGATCGCATGAATGGATCGTCGAGCGCCTGGTCGCCGCCGGCCTCAACGATCGTCCGAATGGCGAAGCTGTTCATCGTCTGTTCGTGGCGGCGATACGCGGATTATCGATGGAAGCACTGTTTCGGCGCGATCGGGCCGACAGCAAAAAATCGCTTGCCGTGCTCGGTGAACTCATTGGCCTGCTTTATCCAATTGCTGAAGCCAAACCATTGAAGAAAGGCAAGCAGCGTTGACCAGTGCACCGACCGGGCGCGCCGCGCCCAAAGACTTTTTGTGGGGCGTGGCGATTTCGGCGCACCAAAGCGAAGGCAACAATGTCGACTCCGACATCTGGCTGGCCGAGAACGTCAAGCCGACGTTGTTTGTCGAACCTTCGGGCAACGCGTGCGACAGCTATCACCGTTTTGCCGAAGACATCGCGATGGCCGCTGATCTCGGCTTCAACTGCTACCGGTTCGGCATCGAGTGGGCACGCATCGAACCGGAGCCGGGCAAATTTTCAATGGTCGAACTCGACCACTATTCGCGCATGCTGGATCAGTGCCTTCAGCGCGGCCTGGCGCCGATGGTGACATACAACCATTTTTCGGTACCGCTGTGGTTTGCCATGCTCGGCGGCTTCGAAGTCGCCGATGGCGCAGATCTGTTCGCGCGATTTGCCGAAAAGGCTACCGAACGACTGGGCGATCGTATCGCTGCTGCAACGACATTCAATGAGGCGAACGTTCAACGCTTGCTAGCCCTGCTGCGCACTGCCGACGCAAAACACGACATCGACGCAATGCTGACTGCTTGCGTCGAGCGGTGTGGCTCGGCGCGTTTTTCATCGTTGGTGTTTACGGATTTCGAAAAGACCGAATCGGTGCTACTGGATGCGCATCGCAAGGCGATGGCAGCGATCAAGTCAGGTCCCGGGAATTTCCCCGTCGGCGTGTCGCTGACGATGCAGGATGTGCAAGGTGTTGGCTGGCTAAACCTGGCAAAGATTGTCGCCAACAAGCTTTACGGCCCATGGCTCGACGAGGCGAAAAACGCCGACTTCATTGGCGTGCAGACCTATACCCGCGTGCAGATCGGCCTGCGTGGTCGGATCGATCCGCCCGCCGATACCGAGATGACGGCGGCAGGCTACGAGTTCTATCCGCAAGCACTGGGCGGCACGATACGACTGGCGGCAGCGCGCACCGGCAAACCCGTGTACGTGACGGAAAGCGGCATCGCCACCAACGATGATTCCCGCCGTATCGCTTATATCGACGCAGCGCTGGCCGAAGTTCGACAGTGCATCGACGAAGGCATCGATGTGCGCAGTTTCATCCAGTGGTCGCTACTGGACAACTTCGAATGGACAGCCGGTTACGGGCAGCATTTCGGGCTAGTCCAGGTCGACTTTGAAACCTTCAAGCGAACGCCAAAGCCCAGCGCTTTTCATCTGGGCTCGATCGCGCGTGCGGGAAATATCTAGGCTGCACTGACGTAACAGCTTTCAGACGCCCGCCTCGGTCACTCCCATTCGCGAGTGGCCGTCTAGCCGAACTACGGAGTCAATATGTCCGAAACCAGCCATGGCACTGACACCACACCATTGCGGTTCCATCTGCCTTCCACCGTGTCGGCTCAATGGACCGAAGCTTTCGGCCGTCTGGTCGCCGAGGTAATGAAAGCCGGTGGACCGCAACCGCAACCGCTAAGCAACGATCCCGATCTGTGGGCCTCCTACAACGACCGGAGCAACGCGTTCAGCGAGAGCTTGGCTGCGCCGGTTCTGGCGCGACTGGGAACCCGAACCATCAGCCATGTGCTGGGCTGTGTGCCAGTCCTGGAATACGTTCCAAGAATACGGCAGCCGCACGATGCGCGAGTGATCTATATCCACGGTGGCGGTTTCACGGGAGGCTCTTCGACGGCAAATGCCGTAGCTCCCGCGGTGATCGCGGATCTGCTCGGTGAATCGGTGCTATCGATCGACTATACGGTGACACCTCGTGGTCGGTTCGACACGATAACCGACGAAGTTATTGCGGTCTTCGATGCTTTGGCCAGCGCTGGGAGACCTGCTGATAAAACCGTTCTCTATGGCGACTCCGCCGGCGGCTGCCTTGCCATCGCGTCGACACTCAAGCTCAGAGATCAGGGCAAACCTATGCCGGCTGCCGTTGCGCTGTGGTCTCCGTGTGTTGATCTCCGCTTTGAAGGCGACACGATCCGTACCCTGCTCGATGTCGATTTCTTTGATATGGAACGCCTGGCCTTCGCCATCGATATGTATGCCGGGCCCGATGATCTGGAACATCCCTACGCATCGCCGATCCATGGTGACTTTAGTGGTGGGTTCCCTCCCACCCTGATTCAGGCAGGGACACGCGAAATACTGCTCAGCGATTCTGTGCGTCTCTACCAGGCGATGGATGTTGCTGGCTGTGCTGTAAAACTGGACATCTATGAGGGCATGCCGCACGTGCATCAGGCGTGGCCAACGGCCACGGAGACGCCCGAGGCCGTGCTTGCCTGCCAAAAGACGGCGCAGTTCCTGCAGAGCTGGCTGAAGCACTCAGCCATATGACTCGTGTGGCAGAAGAATGTGGGACTATTTGAATGGCTGAGCAATCTATCTACGCCGAATTGTCAGTGTCAGCAGAGTCAAATATTGTGATGGTGCCTTTATTCATCCGTTCGCGATCGCGAGCAGCCAGTCGGCCGTCATCGTCGGTGCGGTGACCGGCAACATATGACCACCGTCCACCAGCTTCAGCGTAGCGTGTGGAATTTTCTGCTTGAGCGCCTCGCCGTGCCGCCGGTAGCTGAGCACCCGATCCTGCCGGCCGTACAGCACATCGATCGGCAGACGCAGTGTCGCGTATCGGCTCTCCATTATTGGCATATCAGCGGAGACCGCGAGCATGTCGGTTGATGCGGCATAGAAGCTGCGCGGCCTCAGTCCCAGCAGACCACCGCCTTTAACGCGGAAATCCTTCGGCACCGGTTCCGGCCCAAACACGAAGTCCAGCACCTTGGCCCCTGTCTTGATCGACAACGGTATGGCCAGAGTGTGCGATATCACGCGACGCATCAGCGCCGATGGAATGGCCAGACCGCGAAAGGCTGTGGGTGGGTCAGTTTCCGCGTGCGTCAGCGGGGCGATCAACGCCAGTCGCGAGACGGACTGCGGATGGTTCAATGCAACGGCCAGCGCGAGCGCACCGCCCAGTGAATGCCCAACGAGCATGGGCTTGTCCAGCTTCAACGCGTCGATAAAGCCAGCCACGGTCGCTGCTTGCGAAAAGATAGCTGCGGACGACTGCGCGCCACGCGTCGAATAGCCTGCGCCCGGTCGGTCGATAAGAATGACGCAATGCGAGCGTGCCAACTCCTGCATTGGCAAATAGGCAAAGTTGAGCAGCTGTCCGGCCAGGCCGTGCACGATGACGATGGCCGGTCCACTGCCCTGCTCGACGTAATGAATACGATCCCCGCCAATGTCGACAAACTTGCCCTGCGGCGGCAGTGCCTTTTCCACCTTATTTGCAACGTAGGAAGAAAAGACCGCGAGCCCTGCAATCACAATGATCAACAAAACGATGATCGAAAGAACGATGGTCACAAGCTTGCCCTCGTTTTTGCCGGAGTCTGCTCTTCTGCAACGTAGGCAGCATCACTACCCGCGTGTTTGGCCACTTTACGCCGCTCGAAGCGCATCGCCCCATCCTCCAGCTTGCCGAAGCGGAAAGCGGCCAGGTCAAACGCGTAATTCTGATGATAGATCCAGGGCTTGTGCAGGCCCTGCCTTGGCAACGATGCTGCCGCACGCTGGATGTATCCTGACGTCAGATCAACCGCCGGCTGCGTACCTACGTCCTGGTTGTCCAGTACGGGCACGCAGGTGTCATAGCCATTCGTCTGCATATGCTGCAACAGACGCGCAACATACTTGGCCACCAGCTCGGCCTTCAGCGTCCATGAAGCGTTGGTATAACCAAATGTCGAAGCGAGATTCGGCACGCCGCTGGACATCATGCCCTTGTACGACACGGTGTCGCCAAGATTTATCGGCCTGCCGTCAACCGTGATCTTTGCGCCGCCGAGTAGTTTCAACTTCAGGCCTGTCGCAGTAACGATGATGTCGGCATCGAGCAGCTCACCGCTGCGCAGGCGCAGCCCGGTGCTCGTGAACGACTCGATTTCATCCGTAACGATCGATGCCTTGCCGGCGCGTATCGCCTTGAACAAATCGCCATTGGGCACAATGCACAGCCGCTGATCCCACGGCTTGTATCGCGGCGTCAGATGTTTGCCGATATCGAAGTCGGGACCGAGCTGCTTGGCCGCCATCTTGAGGATCGCCTTCTTGGCTGCTTCGGGCTTGCGGCGAGCGTAGTTGTAGAGATACATGCTGAGCAGCACGTTCTTGGTACGAACAAGCCGATGTGCGATCGTTGATGGAAACCATCCACGCAGTTTGTCGGCAATCGCGTCACGCGATGGCAATGCAAAAATATAGGTCGGCGAACGCTGCAGCATGGTGACGTGTTTTGCCGTAACGGCCATCGTCGGCACCAGGGTCACCGCCGTCGCGCCGCTGCCAACTACTACCACGCGTTTGTCCGCATAAGCCAGACCGGCAGGCCATTGCTGGGGATGCACGATCTGTCCCGCAAACTGGTCCATGCCCGGCCACTGCGGTGCGTGGCCCTGATCGTAATCGTAATAACCACTGCACATATGGAGAAAGCTGCAGGTGTAGCGCCGACGTTCGACGTGACCATCGGCGCTGCGCTCGACCTGCACGCTCCAGCGCGCAAGCGATGAATCCCAGTCGGCGCCGATCACCTTGTGTTCGAACTGTATCGTCTTGTCGATTCCGAACTCGCGCGTCGTATCTTTGACGTAGTCCAGAATGCTCTGGCCATCGGCAATGGCCTTGTCGCCCTGCCATGGGCGAAAGCTGAAACCCAAAGTGTACATATCCGAGTCCGAGCGGATGCCGGGGTAGCGGAACAGGTCCCACGTACCCCCGAGACTCGACCTGCTCTCCAGGATGGCAAAGCGCGTCGATGGCAGCCGATCACGCAAATGGTAGGCCGCCGCGATACCGGACAAACCTGCCCCGACGATCAGCACGTCGTAGTCGACGTCAGCGTTTGGCTGTGCATGCACGGAACCATGCTGAGCAGTCGCTGGCAAGGCGTTGCTGGCGGATGCGTTGAATTCGGTAATCGATGTCATGCGATCGTCCATTGCTGATGGTGGCGTACGGCAGGCTTGAGGACGTCCATACGCAAAGCGAAGATTTCAACCAGCCTTTTGAGTGTCTGTACTGTTTTTGCCGCCACCGCCGAGCATCTCGCGGGCGCGCCGAAGCACCACCAGCTGATAGGCCGAACCAAGCAGGCGTATGACTTTGTCGAGTACCCACGCATCCTTGCCCACCAACACGCGGCGCGCGTTGCGTTCGACGCCGGCGAGGATCTGCAGTGCGGCGGTGTCCGGCGTGGTGACGTTGATCAGGCGATTGGCGCGGCGGCGGTGCGTCTCTTCGTCCTGCCCGGTCGCATCGACAATCTGCTGGTCGATCCGCGACGCGTTCACGATATTGGTGGCGACACCACCAGGGTGGATGCTGGTCGCGCTGACCGGCGCACCTTCCAGTTCCAACTCCATCCGCAGCGCTTCGGTATAACCACGCACGGCAAACTTGCTGGCGTTGTAGGTGCTTTGCGTCGGCATCGCCATCAGGCCGAACAGGCTGGACAAATTGATCACATGGCCTTCGCCGGAAGCGTGCAGGTAGGGCAGAAACGCCTGCGTACCGTGCACCACGCCCCAGAAGTTGATGCCCATGATCCATTCGAAATCTTCAATCGATGCTGTAGCGGCGGATGCCGTATGTGCAACGCCGGCGTTGTTGAAAATCAGGTTGATCTTGCCGTGTACTTCATTTGACTGCCTGGCCCAGCTGAATACGGCCGCGCGGTCGGACACGTCCAGCGTCTGGGTGGTGACCTTCACCGTGTAAGCGGCGCACATCGCGGCGGTCTGCTTGAGGCCATCTTCGTTGCGATCACTGAGTGCCAACCCGCAACCTCGTTTGGCCAACTCGACCGCGAGACTGCGCCCCATACCGGATGCAGCACCGGTAATCGCGGCGACCTTGCCTTTGAAGTGGCGCATTGCAGTTACCTCAATAGCCAAGAAATTCTGGTGTTACTCATCACCACTTTAAATTTTGTACTTTCTGCTGTCAAATGTGTTCATGAAGAAAAAGGCAGAGACCGTCGCCACTGGCCGTGCTTACGGCGGCATTGCACACGAAGATCGGGCCGCCGAACGGCGCGATGCATTGATCCAGGCGGCCACCCAGGTGTTCGGCACCGTGGGCTTTCGCAAGGCAACCGTGAAATCGATCTGCCGGCAAGCCAAGTTGAACGATCGCTATTTCTACGCCGCGTTCGACAGCGCGGATCATCTGCTGCGCGTCACCTACGAGCACCACGCTCAACGTCTGCATGCTTCACTGCAACAAGTGATACAAAAGCAGGGCGAGAAGCTTGAGGCAAAGGTTGCTGCCGGGCTACGGGTGTTCTTTTTGTTCCTGCGCGATCCCTGTGCGGCGCGCGTGCTGATGCTCGAAGTCATGGGCGTCAGCGCGGAAACCGACGCCACTTATCAACGCAACATTTTCGAGTTTGCCAGGCAGATTATTTCTTTCGTCGATAAAGCGACGCAGGATGCACTGGGCGATCACGATGATCAGCGCATCGTGGGTTTTGCGCTGGTCGGCGCCATGATCAATGCGGGTACCGCGTGGTTGCTGTCCGACTATCGTGACTCGGAGGAGAAAATGGTGCACAACTGCAGCCAGGTATTGCTGGGTACCTATGCCTACGCCGTCAAACAGGCGCGTCAGTCAGCACGATCTGCCAGATCGACATCCGCCACTCGAACGAGACGCTAGTCCACAGAACCCGCATGCTGATTGATCGCCTTCTGAGACTGCCGCCGCGAACCTCGCGCAGTGTTCGGCACCGTGACGTGGCTTTCACCATGCGTGACGGCGTGACTCTGCTAGGCGATATCTACCTGCCCGCCAAGCCATCCGGCGAGCCGACGGTGCTGCTGCGCTCACCCTATGGACGTCACAGCGTTATCGCACTGCTCGCCCAAGCCTTCGCGAATCGCGGCTATATCGCCGTGATTCAAAGCTGTCGGGGAACGTTCGGCTCAGGCGGTCAGTTCAATCCGTTTTTCCAGGAAGCCGACGACGGTATCGACACGGTGGAATGGATCGAAAAGCAGCCGTGGTTTTCGGGCAAGCTCGGCCTGCACGGCGGCAGTTACATGGGCCAGGTGCAATGGGCGATCGCCGCCGAACTAGGCGACCGCCTCTCCGCGATTTCGACCGTGGTAACGACCAGTGATTTCCAGGAAGCGATCCACGACGGTGGTGGATTTCGCCTGCAGGACCTGCTGGTCTGGGCACGTAAGCTCGATCAACAGGAGAGCGGCCAAGGCTTGCGCAACGCGCTGAAGCGCGTATTTGGCGATCCCCTGAATCGCATCTATCACGAACTACCGGTCGAGACGCTGGACGTCAAGGCGCTGGGAAAACGCATCGACTTCTGGCGCGAATGGACAACGCGCGATCCTGACGACGTCTTCTGGGAACCGATCCGGTTTACCAAGACGATTGACCGCATCAAGGCACCGATGAGCATGGTCACCGGTTGGTCCGATTTTTTCTTCACCTACCAGATGCGCGATTTCAGGCTGTTGCGCGCACAGGGAAGCACGGCGCGCATCAGCGTCGGTCAATGGACGCACGGCAGTCCGGGCATGATCGGCGAAAGCCTGCGCGATGCGCTGGAGTGGTTCGACATCCATCTCAAGGGCAAACCGCCCGCTCGCACCCAGGATCTCAATCGCGTGAAGTTCTGGGTCAACGGGCCGAATGAATGGCGCGAAGCAAAGACGTGGCCGCCTGGAAATAACGTGGCGACGCGCCTTGCGCTCAGCGCGGACGGCCAACTCAGCGATGGCGTCATCACGCCTGGCGTGCGGTCGTTTACTTACGACCCATCCAATCCCACGCCAAGCCTTGCCGGACCCACGCTTGCCAATGCAAAGGGGCGCGGCAACGTGCGTTCTCTCAGCATGCGAAAAGATGTGCTGACATTCGATGGTCCCACTCTCGATCAGCCGATAGAGATCATTGGCGATGTCATCGTTACCCTGACGACATCAGCCAGCCGCCCGCATCACGATCTCTTTGTCTGCCTGTGCGATGTCGATCCACGCGACCGCACGATAAACATCACGGATGGCTACATCAGGCTCCGCCCATCTTCGCCACCTGATGCGAGCCCGCGAGCGAGCGTGCTCAAGGCGTTTCCCACGTCGTGGCGAGTACCCAGCGGCCATCACCTTCGTCTGCTGGTGGCAGGTGGCGCGTTTCCTCGATTTGCGCGTAACAGGGGCGTCGATTCGAAGGATAGCGATGGCAGCGCGATGATCCCTGTCGAGATCACCCTGCACTGCGAATCCACAGCGACCTGCACGGTGGAATTCTCCACTGTTGCTCAGGGTTAGGCAGCGGAGCACATAGTCCGCCGAGGCCAACGTATCGCGTCGATGCGCAGTCATACGCGTTGTTCGCGGACGTGATGGCTCAGCACGCATTCCCTGCACAATTCCTGCGAATTCGAAGGCCATAGTGGGCTTTGCCGGGTGAGTCCACGCCTCTTCGATGTTCTCGTGAGCGCGCCTCCCGAACCTTATCCCACGTACCCACGGAGTGAACCGTATGTGCCATCTTGATCCCGATTACCTGCCAAAAACCGTTGGTACCCTCGACCGTTTTGTCCTCAACCCGAAGGCCGATATCGATGGCCTGCTGCTGAGCGACGGCACCGAGATCCACACGCCACCCCGTCTATCCTCGCAGTTGCTCAAGGAGCTGGCACCCGGCGCAAAGCTCACCGTATACGGTGTGAAAACGCGCAACAGCGATTTGATCGTCGCCGTTGCCATCGACGCGGCGAACGGCAAACGCATCGTCGATGATGGCCCCAGCCCGAAACACGAGAAGCCAGGCAAACCGACGCACAAATCCGGCGAGCACGCCAAGTCGATGACGCATAGCGGCCTGATCCAACGCCTGCTGCATGGCCCCAAGGGCAATACACATGGAGCACTGTTGGACGACGGCACCGTGATCCGTTTCCCGCCGCACAGCGCCGAGCACCTCGCTGATCTTCTGGTGATCGACGCACCACTGAGCGTTCGCGGCCATGCCCTGACGACAAGGCAGGGCACCGTCGTCGATGCCAAGGCCATGGGCAAGGACACGGCCACGCTGATCGACACGCCCAGGCCCCCCGAGCAGCACGAGAAGAAACCCAGGAAAGGTCCACACAAGGCTCATGCGACTCACCACTGACGGAAAATTGATCCTCCTCGTGGCATAGAGATCACGCGGGAGCGCTGTTTTCGAAATCAAATTTGAGGTGATTGCCAGCTTGCCGGCAGATCCGGCAAGCCGATGACGGCCGACCTTTTCGAGGAAACACCATGCACGAGCCACTGACGATCTATACGCCCACACGTCATGGCGCGATGACTCGCTGGCGCCGCGCATCCCATCCTGCACCGTGTGCTCAGCGAACGGACGAGGGTTAAGCCATGCTGACCTGGGCTCACTGCGGTGATCTGCACGTCAGCCATGAGGACGAGTACATCAGCATTCCCCGCCTGGAAACACTGGTGCGTGAAGCGAACCGCTATCTCAACAGCAGCGTGGATTTCATTTTCCTTCCTGGCGACAACGCCAACAACGGCGTGGCGGAACAGTACTGTCGTTTCGGCGACATGCTGAGCGATCTCACACTACCCGTGCTCGCCATACCGGGCGATCACGATTTTGAACCCGGCACGCTCGACGCCTTTTACCCAAAGTGGTGAGCGCCCAACCGCCACAGAAAATTCCTGGCCGGCACGCGCTGGAATCACTGAATTTTTTCATGGCGGATGTACAGGCCGGTATCGGTCCGTTTCTCGGTGTTTTCCTGCAGGGCAAAGGCTGGGGCACGGGTGCCATCGGTTCGGTGATGACCATCGGCGGCATCGCCGGCATGCTCGCCACCGGTCCGGCCGGAGCGCTGGTGGATGCGTCGCGCAGCAAGCGGGCACTGGTCGTCATCGGCAGCATATTCACCGTGCTGGCTTCCGCGCTGCTCTGGTTCTCACCCTCCTACGCGATGGTAGCCGCATCGCAGATTGCCACCGCGGTGGCCGGCGCCGCCCTGGGCCCGGCCCTCGCAGGCATCACGTTAGGCATGGTAAGCCAGGTCGGCTTCGACCGGCAGTTTGGCCGCAATCAGGTCGCCAATCACGCGGGCAACGTGATCGGCGCAAGCCTGTCCGGCTTCCTCGGCTGGAAATTCGGTTTCGCCGCGGTCTTTTCCCTGGCTGGCCTGTTCGCCGTACTCGCCATCATTAGCGTGCTGCTCATTCCACGTAAATCGATCAACAATCGCCATGCACGAGGACTGGAAGGCGACGACCAGGATGGCGAAAAAGCCTCCGGTTTCAGCGTGCTTTTCACCAATCGGCCACTGCTGATCCTGGCCGGCGCGCTGGCCTTTTTCCATCTAGGCAATGCGGCCATGCTGCCGTTGTATGGACTGGCAGTCGTCGCGGCGCACGAGGGAAATCCGGCCATTTTTACCGCCAAAACAATTGTCGTGGCTCAACTGGTGATGGTGGCCACGTCGATGTTTGCCATCCGCATGATACGAACGCGCGGGCACTGGTGGGTGATCTTGCTGACATTTCTCGCATTGCCGTTGCGTGGCCTGATCGCCGCCATGGTGATCAAGAGCTGGGGCGTGTGGCCGGTACAGGCGCTTGATGGCATTGGGGCCGGCCTGCAGAGCGTAGCCGTTCCTGCGCTGGTCGCGCGCCTCATGCAAGGTACCGGCCACGTCAACGT
>Ga0302314_10000587_pt1 | contig 66786 bp, 61 predicted proteins | sample III_Palsa_N2_3_FD_200533 | JGI IMG/M metagenome (GOLD analysis project Ga0302314, IMG submission 200533) | Peat permafrost microbial communities from Stordalen Mire near Abisko, Sweden - III_Palsa_N2_3 | ecosystem: Environmental > Terrestrial > Soil > Palsa > Peat permafrost | place: Sweden...
TTTGGTTTGACAGGCACCCCCGCCGCCGGGCATGTCGGTTAGGCCAGAGTTCACCGCAGGGTCGGAGACCCCATTAAACGATGCCGAACCTTCGCCTCTGTTCGACGTTCCTTCTCGCGGCCATACTCGGTGGGTGCCAACAGGCCCCCGTTGCGAGCGCGCCCGCGCAGAGCGCCGACGTCGATACGGCCCCGGGGAGCTCTGCTCCGGCGGCGCCGGTACCGAGCGGAACCGCCGTCGGGTCCCGCATGCAGGAATTGCGCGGTCAAGTGCAGCAACTGAAATCCTCGATCGACCAGCACCTCGCCATGCTGCGTGAGATCCGGATGGAGCGGCAGGCGGCGGCGGAGCGGTATTACGCCCAGGTCGGCGAGATCAGCGCCAAGCTGCAGTCGGGCACGACGCCGTCCAATCCGATCCTGACTCAGAAATGGACCCAGGCACGCACCTCGCTCGACAAGCTCGAGGATAATCTGTCGCGCGTCACGGCGCTCTCCAATGACATGGCGGTCGACGGCCAGACCGGCGTCTATCTCGATGACTCGACCCGTGCCGCCTTCCTGATGCCGGGCGCGCTCGACGAGGATCACTACCAGCTGCGCTCGCTGCAGGCCGAAGTCGCCGGCTCCCAGGCCGAGATCGGCGACGAGCTGACCGACGTCACCAACGAGATCAATCGCCAGAACGCCGCCCTCGGCATCGAGCGCAACAATATCGCGACGCTCGCCGAAGGCGTCCGCGTCGGCGAACTCCTGGGCCATAGCCTGGCCAATACCCAGCCGCGCTATGTGTCGATGCAGGGGACCGGCGCCATCACGCCGATCGGCGCCCCTTCCGCGGCGCCTGGCGCCGTCCAACGGCCCGCGACCGGCGCGCCGGTGCGCGTGACCGGGCCGCTCGCCCATGTCCATGGCAAGTCCGCCGGCCCGCATCATCAGTATGCGACGCGCCACCACAAGGGCAGGATGACGGCGCATGCAGCACCGCAACCGGCCGACCCGAATGCGCTGGCCCCGGTAGGGACCACTCCCGTGCAGTCCTCGGCCGCGCCGCAGCCGGCGTCCAATGCGCCGGCATCGTTGAACCCGTCGGCGCAGCATGTGAAGCCCGCCGCCAAGCCGGCGCATGCCGTGACCAAGGCTTCGGCGGTCGACAAGCGCGCCCCGCTGATGGTGATCCGCTTCGATCGCTTCACCGAGCGCTATGAAGAGACGCTGTATCGCACGATCAGCCAGGCGCTGGACCAGCAGCCGAATGCCAGCTTCGAGATCCGGGGCGTGACGCCCGAGGCCTCGCTCCCGGCCGGCACCGCCGAGCGCCTGAACGCGGTCCGCCGCCATGTCGAGGACGTGCAGCGCTCGCTACTGGCCTTCGGCCTGACGCCGACCCGGATCCAGACCTCGTCTGAGGCCTCCGTGGGCGCGCCCGTCGAAGAGATCCGTATCTACAAGCAATAGTCGGTTCCGGAAACAAAGCAGCCCTCTCCCGCGCATAAGCGGAAGAGGGCTTTTTCGTTTTAAGGCCTATGTCGTTAGGCGACGGTCAGCTTGACGTCGACGTTGTTGCGCGTCGCGTTCGAGTACGGGCAGACCTGATGGGCCTTCTCGACCAGCGCCTCGGCGTCGGCCTTGGCCAGACCCGGCAGCGAGATCTCCAGGGCGGCGGTGATGCCGAAGCCGCCTTCCGAACGCGGGCCGATGCCGATGGTCGCGGTCACGGTCGTGTCGGCCGGAACCTTCGGGCCGCCCTGGGAGGCGACGAACTTCATGGCGCCGAGGAAGCAGGCGGAATAGCCGGCCGCGAACAGCTGCTCGGGGTTGTTGCCCGGGCCGCCGGCGCCGCCCAGTTCCTTCGGCGTCGCCAGCTTGACGGCGAGCGTGCCGTCGGCGGTCTTGGCTTCGCCGTCGCGGCCGCCGGTTGCAGTGGCCTTGGTCGTGTAGAGGACGTTGACAGACATTTTGCTCTCCTGGGGATGAGCGGCGGTCACACCGTCGCGGTAAAACTTACGAACAATTAAATAGTGCACAATTTAAATTGCCGCAAGGGGGCGCTCGAGAATTTTTTGTGACGCATCAGGAGGCGTTGGTTTCGAGGGTCTGGCGTAGCTTGGCCAGATCGTCCTTGAGCTCGATCAGCCCTGGAATATCCATGCCGGTCGCACACAGCAAGGCAGGCGGCACCTCGGTCGCCAACTGACGCAGAGCCCGGCCGGCATCGGTGAGCGTGATGCGCACCTGGCGCTCGTCGGCGCTGTCGCGGATCCGGCGCACCCGGCCGGCCGCTTCCAGCCGCTTCAACAGCGGCGTGAGCGTACCGGAATCGAGGAACAGCCGCTCGCCGATCTCCTTGACGGTCAACCCGTCGCCTTCCCACAGCACCAGCATGACGAGATACTGCGGATAGGTCAGATCGAGCGGCTCCAACAGCGGCTTATAGGTCTTGTTGAGCGCATGGGCGGCCGCATAGACGGCGAAGCACAGCTGGTTGCTGAGCTTCAGGGTCTCGGTCGCGGGGTTCGGTTCGGTCGTCATGATGGGAAGAAATGTGGGCCGATGCCGCCTCGCTCGCAAGACGATTGTGCGCGATTTATCCTGATCGCAGGTATTTGACCGCCGCATCCCGTTCGAACAGATACAAGAGCGTGCGCAGCGACTGGCCGCGCGGGCTGGCCAGGTCCGGATCGCGCGCCAGCACCAGCCGCGCCTCGTCATGGGCGATCGCCAGCAGTTCCTGGTCGAACGCCAGATCGGCCAGGCGGAATTCCGGCATGCCGCTCTGACGCGTGCCCAGCACCTCGCCGGCGCCGCGCAACTTCAGATCGGCCTCGGCGATGATGAAGCCGTCCTCGGTCTCGCGCATGATCTTCAGCCGCTCGGTGCCGGTCTCACCGAGCGGCGGCGCATAGAGCAGCAGGCAGGTCGACGCACCCGTGCCGCGCCCGATGCGGCCGCGCAGCTGATGCAGCTGGGCCAGGCCGAAGCGTTCGGCATGCTCGATCACCATGACCGTGGCGGCGGGCACGTCGACGCCAACCTCGATCACCGTGGTCGCGATCAGCAGATCGACCGAACCCTTGGCGAAATCCTCCATGACCTGATCGCGTTCGGCGGGTTTCATCCGCCCGTGCAGCAAGCCCACCCTGGGCCCAAACCGTTCGGCCAGATGGGTGTGACGCTCCTCGGCCGCGGCCAGGTCGATCGTCTCGTTCTCCTCGATCAGCGGACAGACCCAATAGACCTTGGAGCCGCGGTCGAGCGCACGGCCGACCGCGTCCGCGACCTCGTCCAGCCGCTCGATCGGCAGCACGCTGGTCTTGATCGGCTGGCGGCCCGCCGGCTTCTCGGTCAGGCGCGAGGCGTCGAGATCGCCGTAGCTGGTCAATTGCAGCGAGCGCGGGATCGGCGTCGCGGTCATGACCAGCACGTCGACGCCGCGGCCCTTGGATGCGAGCTGCACCCGCTGCTCGACGCCGAACTTATGCTGCTCGTCGATGACGGCGACCGCCAGGTCGGCAAAGCGCACCTCGTCTTGGAACAGGGCATGGGTGCCGATCGCCAGCTGGATCGTGCCGGCGGCGAGCCCGGCCAAGATGCGCTCGCGCGGCTTGCCCTTGTCGCGTCCGGTCAGCAAGGCGATGCGGATGCCGGCCGGGGCGGCGAGCCGTTCCAGGGTGGCGAAATGCTGGCGGGCCAGGATCTCGGTCGGCGCCATGAGGGCACCTTGCGCGCCGGTCTCGATCGCGTTGGCGAGCGCCAGCAGCGCCACCACGGTCTTGCCGCTGCCGACATCGCCCTGCAACAGCCGCAGCATCCGTTCCGGCGCGGCCATGTCGGCATCGATTTCTTCGAGTGCCCGGCGCTGCGACCCGGTCAGCTCGAACGGCAAGCCCGCGATGATCTTCGCCCGTAGGGACCCATCGCCGGCGACGATGCGGCCGGGCTGGCGCTTGTTGTGGGCACGCACCAGGGCGAGGGCCAACTGGTCGGCCAGCAACTCGTCATAGGCGAGGCGCTGACGCCAGGGTCGGTCGGGCTCCAGATCCTCGGGCGCCGTCGGGTTGTGCAGCGTCTCCAGCGCATCCAGCCACAGCGGCCATTGCCGGCGCTGGATGAAGGCCGGGTCCTGCCATTCGGGCAGAACCGGCGCCCGCGCCACTGCGGCCTGCACCGCGCGGCGCATGATCTTCAGGGACAGGCCGGCGGTCAGCGGATAGATCGGCTCGACCGAGAGATCGACCTCGCCCTCGGCCGCGATATGGTCCGGGTGGCTCATCTGCAGCTGGTCGCCATAGGTCTCGACCTTGCCGCTGATCACGCGGACCTGGCCCAGCGGCAGGATCTTCTCGATATAGTCGCCGCGCGCCCGGAAGAAGGTGAGGGTGATCTGCCCGGTCTCGTCGGAACAGCGCACCCGATAGGGCTGGCGCGAACTGGCCGGCACCAGATGCTGGTCGACCCGCACGGTCAGCGTCGCGATCTGGCCCGGTAGCGCGTCGCGGAGCTTCGGCGAAAAGCGCCGGTCGATCACCCCCGCCGGCTTCGCCCACAACAGATCGACCAGGCGCGGCCCCGCCGCCCGCTCGACCAGGGCGGCGAAGCGTTGCCCGATCCCCTTGATCGAGGTCACGGGAGCAAACAGCGGGAATAGGATTTCCGGGCGCACGGGGGTGGGGCTTCGACCTGATTGGGGAAGGGGCGGGGATGCTGAAATTCGATGCCCGCATCCCATATGCCCGTTCTACCGTGATTTCGTATCGGGTATCTCTTACGAAATCCAACCGTGCTATCAGTCGCCTCCCGGGTTCGCCCGTGACGCGGAGAGAATTCATATGTCCCTGACCGATGACGAGCGTCGCAAGCGGCTGCTGTTCCGCAGCTGGCATCGCGGCACCAAGGAAGCCGATCTGCTGCTGGGCTCGTTCGCCGAGGCGAACCTCGCCGGCTTCTCGCCGGCCGAACTCGAAAGCTACGAGACCCTGCTGGAACAGGAAGACGCCGACCTGTGGGATTGGATGATCGGCCATACCGAGCCGCCGGCGGCGCTCGATACGCCGATCATGCGGGCGCTGCGCGCCTTCCGCTACACCGCCCGTTCGGCCTGATCAGAGGTCGCCACCCCCGTGCTGCTCCACCAGTTGCTGGCCAAACCCGGCAAGACCCTGATCCATGGCGCGCCCGAGGGGCACGATGCCCAGACGCTGGGCCAGCTGGTCGCCGGCGGCTTTCTCAAAACCATCCTGCATGTCTGCCGGGACGACGGCCGCGTCGACCGCATGAAATCGGCGCTGGGTTTCTTCGTGCCCGAGATCGAGGTGCTGGCGTTTCCGGCCTGGGACTGCCTGCCCTATGACCGGGTCTCGCCCAATCCCGAGATCGTCAGCCGGCGCATCGAGACCCTGACCAAGCTCGCCGACGATGCCGGCGCCAAGCCCCGCATCGTGCTCACGACCATGAACGCGCTGATGCAGCGCATCCCGCCGCGCAAGATCTTCCGCGAGCGCGTGCTGGTGCTGAAACTCGGCGGACGCATCCCGACCGACCGGCTGCTGTCGTTCCTGGGCGCCAACGGCTATGTCCGGACCGACACGGTGCGCGAGGCCGGCGAGTTCGCCGTGCGCGGCGGCATCGTCGATCTGTTCCCGTCGGGTGCGGCCGAACCGCTGCGGCTCGATTTCTTCGGCGACCAGATCGACGGCATCCGCCGCTTCGACGCCATGACCCAGCGCACGACCGCGAAGCTCGACGGCGTCAGCCTGAAGCCGGTCAGCGAAGTGCTGCTGGACAGCGAAGCGATCAGCCGCTTCCGGTCGCGCTACCGCGATCAGTTCGGCGGCGCCGGCATGGACGATCCGCTCTATGTCGCGGTCTCCGACGGCCGCCGCCATGTCGGCATGGAACATTGGCTGCCGTTCTATTACGAGCAGCTGGAGACTTTGTTCGACTATCTGCCGGGGGCGGCGCTCAGCTACGACTACCAGGCCGACGACGTGCGCAAGACGCGGCTGGAGACGGTCGCCGAATTCTATGCCGCCCGCCAGAGCTTCACCGGCGCCAAGCGCGCGGACGCCGCCACGGTCTATAAGCCGGTCAAGCCCGATCAGCTGTTCATCGGCGACGAGGAATGGTCGAAGATCCTGGCGACGCGCGCGGCGGCCCAGGTGACGCCGTTCGCGCCGCCGCCCGAGGCGTCGGCCGGCACCTATGACGCCAGCGCCCGGCCGGGTCTGAGCTTTGCCGAGGCGCGCGCCAATCCCAAGGTCAATGTGTTCGAGGTCGTGCGCGACCGGATCGCCGAATTGCAGGGCGCCGGCCGCAAGGTCGCGATCGCCGCCTTCAGCGCCGGTGCCGCCGATCGCATGAAGGGCGTGCTGACCGAGCGCGGCATCCGCGATGTCGAGCGGGTCGCCCATTGGGCCGATCTGCAGCAGCTGTCGCCGAAGCGCGTCGGCCTGGTCGTGCTGCCGCTCGAACATGGCTACGAGATCGGCAAGCTGACGCTGATCAGCGAGCAGGACATCCTGGGCGACCGGCTGGTGCGGCCGCCGCGCCGGCGCTCCAACGTCGACAAATTCATCGCCGAGGTTTCGAACCTGTCGGTCGGCGATTTCGTCGTCCATGCCGACCATGGCATCGGCCGCTATGACGGGTTGGTGACGCTCGACGTCAGCGGTGCCGCGCACGACTGCCTGAAGGTGGTCTATGCGGGCGACGACAAGCTGTTCGTGCCGGTCGAGAATATCGAAATCCTGTCGCGCTATGGCTCGGAGGATTCCGAGGCGGTGCTGGACAAGCTGGGCGGCGTCGCCTGGCAGTCGCGCAAGGCCCGGGTCAAGCAGCGCATCAAGGATATCGCCGACCAGCTGATCAAGGTCGCGGCCGACCGCGAGGTGCGCGAGGGCGAGACTTTGCAGACGCCCGAAGGCCTCTACGAGGAATTCGCCGCCCGCTTCCCCTATCCCGAGACCGAGGATCAGTTGAACGCGATCTCCGAGACCTTGGAGGATATGGCGTCGGGCCGGCCGATGGACCGGCTGATCTGCGGCGATGTCGGTTTTGGCAAGACCGAGGTGGCGTTGCGCGCGGCCTTCGTCGCCGCCATGACCGGCGTCCAGGTCGCGGTCGTGGTGCCGACGACCTTGCTCAGCCGCCAGCATTTCAAGAATTTCCAGGCGCGCTTCGCCGGATTGCCGCTGCGGATCGAGCAGCTGTCGCGCCTGGTGCCGGCCAAGCAGGCGGCCGAGACCAAGAAGGATCTGGCCGACGGCAAGGTCGACGTCATCGTCGGGACCCATGCGCTCTTGGCCAAGAACGTCGAGTTCAAGCATCTGGGCCTGCTGATCGTCGACGAGGAGCAGCATTTCGGCGTGACGCAGAAGGAACGGCTGAAGCGGCTGAAATCCAACGTCCATGTGCTGACCCTGACCGCGACGCCGATCCCGCGCACGCTGCAGATGGCGCTGTCGGGCGTGCGCGAGATGAGCCTGATCGCGACGCCGCCGGTCGACCGCCTGGCCGTGCGCACCTTCGTCATGCCCTATGATCCGGTCGTGGTGCGCGAGGCGATCCTGCGCGAGCGCAATCGCGGCGGGCAGTGTTTCTATATCGTGCCGCGCCTTGCCGATCTCGACGGAGTCAAGGAGGCGCTGACCCAGCTCGTGCCCGAGATCAAGGTCGCGATCGCCCATGGCCGCCTGTCGGCGACCGAGCTCGAAGACATCATGACCGCGTTCGACGACGGCAAGTACGACATGCTGCTCGCGACCAACATCGTCGAATCCGGCCTCGACATCCCGGCCGCCAACACGATGATCCTGCATCGCTCGCACATGTTCGGCCTGTCGCAGCTGTATCAGCTCCGCGGCCGGGTCGGGCGCGGCAAGACGCGGGCCTATTGCTATCTGACCGTGCCGCCCGACCGGGCCTTGACCGAGACCGCAATGAAGCGGCTCGAGGTCATGCAGACCCTCGATACGCTCGGCGCCGGCTTCCAGCTGGCGAGCCACGATCTCGACATCCGCGGCGCCGGCAACCTGTTGGGTGACGAGCAGTCCGGCCATATCCGCGAGGTCGGCATCGAGCTCTATCAACATCTCTTGGAAGAAGCCGTCGCCGAGGCGCGGGCCCGCGCCGAGGGCGAGACGCTGGCGTCCGACGATTGGACGCCGACCATCACGCTCGGCACCTCGGTGCTGATCCCGGAAACCTATGTCGCCGACCTGTCGGTCCGGCTCGGGCTCTATCGCCGTCTTTCGGGCTTGGTCGATCATCGCGAGATCGAGGGCTTCGCCGCCGAGCTGATCGACCGGTTCGGACCGCTGCCGGGCGAAGTCGACAATCTGTTGGAGATCATCGCGATCAAGCGCCTGTGCAAGCAGGCGGGTGTCGAGAAGGTCGATGCCGGTCCGAAGGGCACGACCATCGCCTTCCGCAACAACACGTTCGCCAACCCGGCGAAGCTGATCGAACTGATCCAGAAGGAAGCCGGCACCATGAAGGTGCGGCCGGACCAGAAGCTGGTCTGGATGCGCAATCTGGAAGATGCCAAGGACCGGGTGACGGCGGTAAAGCGCCTCTTGGCCAAACTCGCCGAATTCGTCGCGGCCGCCCAGCCTGGCGCTCCCACGAAACTGCCGCCCCCGACGCCGGTGCTGGTGAAGAAGCCGGTGCACGGGCGGCGGTAGTTTTCTCTGCGAGAAATTACACCTCCGCCGGCACCAGTTCTGCCCAGCGGCCGATGGTCGCCGCCAGCCGGTCGAAATCGAGCGGTTTCGGCACGAAATCGTTCATGCCGGCTTCCTTGCAGGCGGCGATATCCTCGGCAAAGGCATTGGCGGTGAGGGCGATGATCGGCACCAGGCTCGCCGGCGCGGTGAAGGCGCGGATGGCGCGCGCGGCGTCGAGCCCGTTCATCACCGGCATCTGCAGATCCATCAGGATGACGTCATAGCGGCTGGCGGCGGCCGCCTCGACCGCCTGCTGGCCATTCTCGACGATCGCGCATTGATGGCCGAGGCTGTCCAGCAGCGACTGCACCAGCATCTGGTTCATCGGCACGTCCTCGGCCACCAGGATCGACAGTGGGCGGGCGCTCTCGCGGGCCGGGCGTTCGATCATTGCGCCCAGGCTCAGTTGCTCATGGGGGATCGCCGGCAGCGGCAGTTCGAACCAGAAGGTGGCGCCGGCGCCGAGCCTGCTGACGACGCCGATGTCGCCGCCCATCAGGCGGACGAGGCTGGCCGAGATCGCGAGGCCGAGGCCGGTGCCGCCGTGGCTGCGGCTGGTGCCGGGGTCCAGCTGCTCGAACCGGCGGAACAGCTTGGTCTGGTTCTCGGGCGCGATGCCGATGCCGGTGTCCTGGACCTCGAAGCGGACGTGCGCGCCCTCGGCCGGGAGCACCCGAATCTCGACGCCGCCGGTCGTGGTGAATTTGATCGCGTTGGTGATCAGGTTCAGCAGGACCTGGCGCACCCGGTTCGGGTCGCCGCGCACGAAGGTGTCGAGCCGTTCGTCCAGCTGGCAGTCGAGCGTCAGGCGCTTATCGGCCGCCGCCGGCGCCGCGATCGCGACGGCGCCGTCGACCAGGCTGCGCAGCTCGATCGCCGTCTCCTCGAACGCCATCTTGCCGGCTTCGATCTTGGAGAAATCCAGGATGTCGTTGATCAGCGCGTAGAGATGCTTGCCCGCGTCGTTCAACAGCTCGACATAGCGCCGGTGCGGATCCTCCAGCGGGGCCGCGCGCAAGAGCCGGGCGAATCCCAACAGCCCGTTCAGGGGCGTGCGCAGTTCGTGGCTCATGCTGGCGAGGAAATCCGACTTCGCACGGCTGGCGGCGTCGGCCCGCCTTGTCTCGGCGTTGAGCGCGTTCCGGCTCGCCAGCTCCTGCAGCCAGCCGAACAGCAGCAGCAGGATGACGATGCTGACGCCGCCTGCCGCATAGCGCAGGTTGGCGCGCAGCTGCGCGCTCTCGGCGATGATGTCGTCGAGCGCCACGCCGGCGGTGATGACGATCGGGAAATCGGCGAGCGTCTCATAGGCATAGAGCCGCTGCTTGCCGTCGACTGTGCTGACCTGCCAATAGCTGCCGGCCGCGGGGTTCTTGGCCAGTTCCGTCCAAAGCCGCGACGCGCTGGTCGTCTGGCCGGTGCCACCGCCACCCGGAGGGATGCGCGCGCGGATGACATGATCGTCGGTGCCGGTCATCACCGCGGCGCCGCCCGGTCCGAGTGCCGCCTGATCATAGGGCTGCTGCAGGAAGGCGACGTCGATCGAGGCGGCGACGGCACCGATCAGCGTGCCGTCGAGGCTGCGGACCGCGCGGGCGAAGGGCAGGACCTGCACGCCATTGCTGCGGGCGGCGACCGGGATGCCGATCACCAGCTTGTCGCTGGCCGGGTCGGCCACGGCCTGCTGGAAATAGGGCCGGTCGGCGAGCGACATCGGGCCGGTCTCGTTCTTGTTGATCAGCACGCCCCGGCCCGTGGGATCCAGGACGACGATATTGCCGTGAAACGCCTCGAACAGGCGCTGCTGGCTGACCAGCGCCACGGTCTTTTCCAGACCATTCTCGCGGTCATAGACGGCGATGAAGCGCAGCACGCTGTCGATCAGGCCCAGATTGCCGGCAACGAACCGGCTGTAGGCGGCGGTGATCTCGGTCGATTTGGTGGCGGCGTCGCGCAGCGATCGATCGCGGATCGCATCGACCTGAACGGCATAGGCGGTCCAGACGCAGGCGAGCAGCACCAGGGCCAGGATCCAGGCGTTGAGGCGTCGATGCAGCCAGCGGACGTGACGCATCAAGGTGCCAAGGCGTGGGTGTCGCCGGTCACGGGCCGGGCGGCGTCCTCGCGGGCCAGATCGAACAGCGGCAGGAAGAATTCCGGCTCCTGGGCGCCGGACAGCGCGTATTTGCCGTCGATGACGACACAGGGCACGCCGTTGATGCCCTGGCGGCGCGCACCGATATCCTCGCTCAATACGGCGATGCGATCCTCGTCGGAGCCGAGATACTGCTGGGCGGCACCCCGGTCGAGCCCGGCCTCGGCCGCGATATCGGCCAGCACGCCCGCGAGGCCGATGTCGCGGGCTTCCTCGAAATAGGCCCGGAACAGCCGGTCGGTCACATCGGGCTCGATCCCGTGCCGGCGGGCGAACCGTTTCAGGCGATGGGCGTTCAGGCTGTTGGGCGTGCGCTCGATCCGCTCGAACGCGAACCGGATGCCCTCGGCTTCGCCCGCCTCGCCGATCGCCTGATAGATCCGGCTCGCATGGAAGGTGCCGCCGAACTTGGCCGCCAGATAGGCCTGGCGCGGCACGCCGTCGGGCGGCATGTCGGGATTGAGCTGGAACGCGCGCCACACCAGCTCCGGCGCCGGCGTTCGCTCGTGGGTGAGGGCCCGCTCCAACCGTCGTTGGCCGATATAGCACCAGGGGCAGATGATATCGGAGACGATCTCGATGAGCATGCCGGTCGCCGCTTCGCGTTCCTTGAACGGGGTAGACTAGCCCATCATACGCTCAAAGGCAGGCCGTCTTTTCATTTTCCACCGCTCAGCGGTCCTTCCAGAACCGCGGCACTTTGACGAACTGGCGCCAAACCTCGGCGAAGCGGCGGCGCGCGGTCTCGGTTTCGGCCGCACTCCACCCGGCGACCAGGCCGACGGTGCGGGCGCCGTGCTGCTCGTCCTGGGCGGCCAGCTTCGCCGCCAGCCCGCGGGCGACGACGGCATCGTTGAGTGTGCCCAGGATGTCCTGGATGTCGCGCAGCGCTGCGACATAGCGCCGGGTGGCCTTGCCCGGGAACAGGGGGCGGAAGAACTCCGTGATGTAGCGCAGCCGCTTCGCGTCGATGCGCAACCCGTGCAACTCGCCGGCGCTGGCGCCCCCCAGATGATTGCCGGCGGCGAGAAAGCGCTTGTGCCCCTTCTTCAACAGGGCCAGCGCATATCGGCCGAGCGGTTCGGCCAGCAGCGTTGCCGCCTCGGGGCTGGGTGGCTCGGGCCACAGGCCGGCGTCGAACCAGGCGGCGAGGCGGAGCGACAGGCCCATGAAATCGCTGGCGCCGACCGCGGCCAGCGCGTCGGCCGCCGCCCGTTCGCGCAGCACGGCGGCGGTGAAGCCCAACCCTTTGAGCCCGCGTTCTTCGCCCAGTGCCGCCAGCAGCGGCGTCAGCGTATCGGCCACGAACACGTCCCATTCGCGCGCCTGGCCGAGTGCGCCTGCCAGTGCCGACAGGTCCTTCGACAGGGCCCGTCGCGCGCGATCGGGCAGGGCCTTGCCGAACACCGACAGCACCGAGCGCAGGCGGCGCAGCGCCACCCGGGCGCGATGGATCTGGTCTGCCGTCATGGCGACGCCCAGGCTGCCGACTTCGACCCGGACGTCCGAAACTGCGGCGCGGCCGATGGCGAGGATGCCCTGCTCGACGGTCATATGGGCATCGAGCGCCGGGGCGGCACCCGGTTCGACCTGCCACCAATCCTCGCCCGCGACCAGGCGGAAGGCCTGCTGCACGACATCGTGGGTCGCCAGCCGGAACGCCACGCCGCGATGCAGTTTGGCCGCGAAGTCATAGAGACCCTGCGCCGGCCCTGCCTGCAGCGCGAGTTCGAGCTGGCAGGCGGTGAGCTTGCCGGCACCGGCCTCGACCGCGGCGCGCTCGAGCGTCAGGCTCAGCTGGGTCTCGCCCCATTGCAGCTGCCAGACCGTGCGATGCAGGTCGAGCGCGCAGACCGGCACCAGATCGCCCGGCAGCAGGCGCGCGACCTGGCCGACATCGACGCCCGGAAGAAACGCCAGCCGGGCCGGGTCGAGCCGCTCGCCGTCGAGCGGGGCGGTGACCGGCGTCAGGATCCTGCCGCCGGTGGGTGCCACGCTGATCGGGCGCAGCAGCTGCTGCCGGCGCCGGCCGATGGTCTCGATGGCGAAGCCGATGCCCTGCCGGCCGATGGTCAGGCCCGGCGTGTCCCAGAACACCTGGCGCAGCCGACGGACGACCGGCCGCTTCGGCGCGTGGGCTGCGATCAGCTCGGCCTTGCCCAGTGTCGCGGCCGCGCTCTCGTCGATGTCGAGCAGCAGACGCAAGGCCGGCGGTGGCGTCGGCACGGCAATAGGAGCCTGGTCCGGCACCCCGGCCTCGGTCGTTTGATCGGATGTCGCGTCGGTCATGGTGTCTGGCGGGATTTCATAAAATCGTCATATTTCAAGGAGAGTGCCGGGGAAAGCCGAGCATAACCAACGTTTTATGCCAGATTGACCGTTACGGGCGTCATGAAAACGATTTCACGACCATTCCGTTGCGCACCACCGCGGCGCAGGGGTTGCCGCCGATCCAGTAGGACAGCGCCGCCGGCCCCTCGATGTCCCACAGCGCCAGATCGGCGCGCAGGCCCGGCGCCAGCATCCCGCGGTCGGCGAGGCCCAGCGCGCGGGCGGCCTCGCGGGTGACGCCGGCGAGCGCCTCCTCCGGCGTCAGGCGGAACAAGGTGCAGCCCATCGACAGCATCAGCACCAGCGACAGCACCGGCGACGAGCCCGGATTGCAGTTGGACGCGAGCGCCATCTTCACGCCGGCCCGGCGGAGCGCCTCGACCGGCGGGCGGCGCGTCTCGGCGAGGAAATAATTGGCACCGGGCAACAGCACCGCGACCGTGCCGGACGCGGCCATAGCGGCGACACCGTCCTCGCCCAGGCACTCCAGATGGTCGGCCGAGAGCGCGCCGAACCGCGCCGCCATCGCGGCACCGCCCATATCGGACAGCTGTTCGGCATGCAGCTTGACCTTGAGGCCGAGCGCCGTCGCGGTTTCGAAGATCCGTTCGGTCTCGGCGAGGGTAAAGCCGATGCCCTCGCAGAAGCCGTCGACCGCGTCGGCCAGGCCCGATCGGGCGACCGCCGGCAGCATCTCGCGGCAGATCAGCGCGACATAGTCGGCCTGCCGGCCCTTGAATTCAGGCGGCACCGCATGGGCACCGAGGAAGCTGGTTCGGACCGAGACGGGCAGGATCTCGCCCAGGCGCCGCGCGGCGCGCAGCATTTTGAGCTCGCTCGCGAGATCCAGCCCATAGCCGGATTTGATCTCGACGGTGGTGACGCCCTCGGCCAGGAACGGCTTCAGCCGGCGCATGGCCCCTGCGATCAAGTCGTCTTCGCTCGCCGCCCGGGTCGCGGCCACGGTCGAGACGATGCCGCCGCCGGCACGCGCGATCGCCTCGTAGCTGGCGCCTTCCAGCTTCAGCTCGAATTCGCGGAACCGTTCGCCGCCGAACAGGATATGGGTGTGGCAATCGATCAGGCCCGGCGTCATCCAGCGACCGCCGCCCTCGATTACCTGATCGGCAAGGCGGGCAGGCGCGTCGGGCAGTTCCGTGCGCGGGCCGACCCAGGCGATGCGGCCGTCCTTGATGCCGAGTGCTGCGTCAGGGATCGCTCCATAGGGCGTCTGCGTTTGCATCGTCGCCAAGTCGATATCGACCCAGATACTGTCCCAGATTGCCGTCACCCTCGTCTCCGGAATAGGCTGCATGGGGTTCATCATATCGGAGAAATCGGGTCAATGACGGTGCTGTTTGCGGAGTCCGCGTTGCTGCCCGACGGCTGGGCCCGCGATGTGCGCCTGACGATCGATGATAGGACCGGCGATCTGGCCGCGGTCGAGGTCGGTGCCGATCCGGTCGGGGCGGAACGGCTCGACGGTCCTGTCCTACCGGGCATGCCCAACCTGCACAGCCACGCCTTCCAGCGCGCCATGGCCGGGCTGGCCGAGGCGGCCGAACTCGATCCCGGCAGTTTCTGGAGCTGGCGCCGGGTCATGTACCGCTTTGCCGAGGCGCTCGGCCCCGACGACCTGGCGACGATCGCTGCCCAGCTGCAGATCGAGATGCTGAAGGCGGGCTATACCGCCGTCGCCGAATTCCACTATCTGCATAATGCGCCGGATGGCCGGCCCTACGGCGATCCGGCCGAGCTGTCGCGCGCCCTGCTGGCCGCCGCCACGCGCTCCGGCATCGGCATGACCCTGCTGCCCGTCCTCTATCAGACCAGCGGCTTCGGCGGTCTGGCACCCAGCGAAGGGCAGCGGCGCTTCATCCTGTCGACCGACCGGTTCCTGTCCCTGGTCGAGGATATGACGGCCGCGACCCGCGGCGACGGCCAGTTCCGCGTTGGCGTCGCCCCCCACTCGCTGCGCGCGGTGCCGCCGGACGCCCTGACCCAGATGCTGGCCGGGATCGAGGCGACGGCGCCCGTACATATCCACATCGCCGAACAGGTCGGCGAGGTCGAGGAATGCCTGGCCTGGAGCGGCACGAGGCCCGTCGATTGGCTGCTGGACCATCAGCCGGTCGATGCCCGCTGGTGCCTGGTCCATGCCACCCATCTGACGCCGGACGAGATGACGGCGCTCGCACGCAGCAGCGCCGTCGCCGGGCTGTGCCCTACGACCGAGGCCAATCTGGGCGATGGGCTGTTTCCGCTCGAAGCCTTTCAGGCCGCGGGCGGGATCTGGGGCATCGGGTCGGACAGCCATGTCTCGGTCAGTCCGGTCGAGGAACTGCGCTGGCTGGAATATGGCCGCCGGCTGGTGACCCTCCGGCGCAATGTCGCGGCCCTGCCCGGTCAATCGACCGGGGCCGGGCTCTGGTCGCGCGCGCTCGACGGCGGGGCCGCCGCCTGCGGTCGCCGGATCGGTGCGCTTCGGCCCGGCTACCGTGCCGACCTGCTGGTGCTGGACGGCGAGCATCCGCTGACCTACGGCCGCACGGGCGACCGGCTGGTCGATGCGCTGGTGTTCGCCGGCAACGAAAACCTGGTGCGCCATGTGCTGGTCGGCGGGCGCTGGCGGGTGCGCGACGGACGGCATGCGGCCGAGGCCGAGGTGGCGACGGCCTATCGCCGCGTGCTGGACCGGCTGCTGTGACCGAGAACCCGCTCGATCTCTGGAAAGCCGCGGCCGAGGAGGGCGCGCGCAAGATGAGCGAATTCGCGCGCAGCTTCTGGCCCGACGAAGAGGCCGAGGCGCGCCGGGTCGAGGCGGCGCATCCGCCCTGCGGTCAATTCATCGAGGTCGATGGCGTCAACCTGCATTGGATCGAGACGGGCGCCGGCCGGCCGGTCGTGTTCGTCCACGGCGCCGGCGGCATGGTCGAGGATCTGTTGACCAGCCGCTTCGCGCCCCTGGTCGGCGCCGACCACCGGCTGATCGCGATCGACCGGCCGGGTTATGGCCATAGCGACCGGCCGCGGCCCGAGCTGGCGGGGCCGGAGGCGCAGGCGCGCCTGCTGCACCAGGCGCTGGCCCAGCTCGGCATCGAGCGGCCGATCCTGATCGGCCATTCCTGGGGCGGCGCGCTCGTACTGGCCTATGCCCGGGAATTTCCGGCCGATACCGCCGGCCTGCTGGTGCTGGCCGGCTGGAGCCATCCGGTCCATGCGGCGGCGCTGTGGGTCGCGGGCTTGCCGGCGGCACCCGTGATCGGCGGCTTGATCAGCCAGGCCCTGGCGCCGGCGCTGGCCAACGGCTGGGCCGGCGACATCGTGACCCAGCTGTTCGCGCCCGAGCCGGTGCCGGCGAGTTTCGCGAGCTTCCCGATCGAGCTGGCGCTCAGGCCGTCGCAGCTGCGCGCCAATGCCGAGGATCTGGCGGCGCTCAACGCCGATGTCGCGCGGCTCAAGGCCGACTACAAGCAGATCGCCGTGCCGGTCGAGATCCTGACCGGCGGTGCCGACAAGATCGTCGATCCGGCCGCCCATGCCTTCCGCCTGGCGCGCGCCGTGCCCAATGCCGGCTTCCAGGTGCTGCCCGGCGTCGGCCATATGCTGCACCATACCCAGCCGGAGGCGGTCTGCGCGGCACTGGGACGGCTGGTGGCGCGGGTGGCGGGCTAAGCCAGGATGCCGCCATCGACCGCCACGGCATGACCGACCACGAAACTCGCCGCCGGGCTGCACGGCCATAGGACGGCGGCGATCTCCTCGGGTTCGCCCAGCCGCATGATCGATGACCCCGGCCGATGCGATCAGGCGTCGAGTTCCTTGCGCAGGATCTGCAGCGCGGTCATGGCCGGCGGCCAGCCGGCATAGAAGGCGAGATGCGTGATCGTCTCGATGATCTCGGCCTGGGTGATGCCGTTCTCCAACGCCTTCTTCAGATGGAACGGCAGCTCGTTGATCCGATAGAGCGAGATCAGGCTGGTGATGGTGACCAGGCTGCGGTCCCTCGGTGAGAGAGTGGTGTCGGCCCAGACGTCGCCGAACAGGACCTTGTCGGTGATCTCGGCCAGGTGCGGCGCGATATCGCCGAAGGATTTGCGGGCGTTGGTGGGTTCTTCGGACATGGCAAAATCTCCAGATGGAAGAGTATGTCAGTGGGCGACGAAGCCGCCGTCTACCGGCAGGGCCACGCCCAGCACGAAGCTGGCGCCGGGGCTGCACAGCCACAGCACGGCGGCGGCGATTTCCTCGGCGCGCCCCATGCGGCCGATCGGCTGGTCGCGCAGAAACTCCTTCATCGCGGCGGGATCGATCCCGTCGCCCATCGGCGTGTCGATGCAGCCGGGACAGATGGCATTCACCCGGATGCCGCGCTCAGCATTGTCGAGGGCGGCACTTTTCGTGAGGCCGATCACGCCATGCTTGGTCGCGTGATAGGCGGCACGGCCGGGCAGCCCGACCAGGCCGCCGAGCGACGAGCAATTCACGATGGCGCCGCTGCCCTGCCTGCGCATCTGCTTCAGCTCGTGCTTCATGCAGGTCCAGATGCCGCGCAGGTTGACGGCGTTGACCTGGTCGAAACCCTCTGCGGTTTCTTCGGTCATGTCGCACATCGGGCCGAGGATGCCGGCGTTGTTGTAGGCCATGTCGAGGCGCCCGAAGCTCGCAACCGTACGGGCGACCAGGGCGGCCGCCTGGTCCTCGTCGGCGACGTCGCAGGGGACGCCGACGGCCCGATGGCCCGCCGCGGTCAGGATATCCGTCGCGCCCTGCAGCGCCGCCGCGTTGATGTCGCTCAGCACGACGGCCGCACCGGCCTCGGCAAACGCCTTGGCGGTCGCGAGCCCCATGCCCGAACCGGCGCCGGTGACGAGCGCGACCTGGCCTTTGAAATCGTAAATCGGATTCATGCTGTCGTCCCTCAGTTGCCGTACTGCTCGTCGGTCACGTGCTCCAGCCAGTCGACGACTCTGCCGTCGAGCTTTTCCTGGATGGCGATATGGGTCATGGCGACGGTCGGCGAGGCGCCATGCCAATGCTTCTCGCCCGGCGGAAACCAGACCACGTCGCCCGCGCGGATCTCCTCGATCGGGCCGCCTTCGCGCTGCACGCGGCCGACGCCTGAGGTTACGATCAGCGTCTGCCCCAGCGGATGCGTGTGCCAGGCGGTGCGGGCACCCGGCTCGAACGTGACGCAGCCGCCCGTCACCCGGGCGGGATCCTCCGTCTGAAACAGCGGATCGACCCGGACCGTGCCGGTGAACCAGTCGGGTGACCCCTTGCCGGATGGCTGGGCGCCTAGCTTCGTGATCTTCATCGGTCTGACTTTCGGTTGTCGCGGGACTGCAGGTGAATTTAGGGCGTGAGTGTCCATGCGATTAGGCGTGATAATGTGCATGGACTTATCGGCCGAGCTAATGAGTGGGCCGATCGGGAGAGCGTCCATGTCACGGGAAAACGTCAGCGACCTGTTCGCCTTTCTCGCCGTCGCCAAGGAGCGCAGCTTCACCAAGGCGGCGGCCCAACTGGGCGTGTCCCAGTCGGCGCTCAGCCAGACCATTCGCCAGCTCGAGGAGCGGCTTGGGCTGCGTCTGCTGATGCGCACCACCCGCAGCGTCTCGCCGACCGAGGCGGGCGAACGCCTGATTCTGAACGCCGGGCCGCGGCTGGAGGAAATCGAGGCGGAGCTCGAGGCGCTAGGAGATCTGCGCGGTCAGCCCGCCGGTACCATCCGGATTACGATCGGCGACCATGCCGCCAAGACCATCCTGTGGCCGAAGCTCAAGACATTCCTGCCGGACTATCCGGACATCAAGGTTGAGACCATGATCGACTATGGGCTGGTCGATATCGTCGCCCAGCGCTATGACGCGGGCGTGCGCTTGGGCGAGCAGGTCGCCAAGGACATGATCGCCGTGCGGATCGGGCCGGACCTCCGTTTCGTCGTGATCGGAGCGAATTCCTATCTGGACCAGCATCCGGCACCTTTGACGCCGCAGGATCTGGTCGGTCATCGCTGCATCAATTTGCGCCTGCCGACCTACGGCGGTCTCTATGCCTGGGAGTTCGAGAAGGACGGCCATGAACTGAAGGCCCGCGTCGAGGGCCAACTGGTGTTCAACAGCGTGTTCAGCGTCCTCGATGCGGCGGTCGCGGGTTTCGGCCTTGCCTATGTGCCCGAAGATCTGGCACGGCCCTATCTGGCGAAAGGACACCTGCGGCAGGTGCTCGACGACTGGTGCCCATCCTGGTCGGGCTACCACCTCTATTACCCGAGCCGGCGCCAGTCATCCTCGGCCTTCGCCTTGCTGGTCGATGCGCTGCGCTATCGGGCGTAGCGGTCGATCGAAAGCCCGACCGTAACGTCGGGACAGTCCGGCAGCAGGACTGCGGGGGGCCGGATGGTCGCAGGCTCTAGGGCAACAGCCCGAATCGGAGCGGCATCGTCTCCTCATCCTTCCGTTCGGCCAGGAACGCGATCAGCTTGGTGCGCTGGTCGGGTGTAATCTCAGCCAGGAACGGGATGAGGGCTGCCAGCGTCTCGTCGCCGGACGCGCGGCGGATGGCCAGCGACTGGTCCTGCAGCGCCGCGATGCGGGCCTCGTCCGGCACGGGCTTCGAGAACTCCGCGGTGATGTCCTCCATCAGCGGCTGGTTGCGCAGATGGCGCACGTCGAGCGCCAGCTTGACCGAGCGATGCAGCGTCGCGAGGCCGGCCTCGCCGTTCGGATCGAGGCCCAGTTTGGTGCCGAGGTCGGCAAAGCGGCGATCGATCAGATTGGGCCGACCCTGGTGAGCGGCGAAATAGGTCGAGCCGATATAGGCGCCGCCGGCGAGCAGGTTGAGCGCCAGCGACAGGCAGGCGAGAACCAGAACCACACGGCTGCTGCCGTCGTCCGAAGAATGTACCCGCTCGCTCAAAACCGATCGCCTTGCCTGTAGAAAACCCGGACCGACCTTAAGCGATTTCGCCCGCATATGCATCGGGCGCAACGCCACAGGCGGATCCGTCATTTTACCGCGTCCGTCCGGGCGTCCATAGTGGTTCCCGCCACGGCGCCATTCGCGCGCCATGGGCAACCACTTTCGAGGTTTCATGGCTCGACGATCGCGTGGCCTGCCGGTGCCCCTGTTGGAGGGGTTGGATCGGAGCGGTGATGGCGGTTCGCTGCAGGCGCGCCTGCATGGCCGGCTGCGCAAGGCCATTCTGGATGGCGCGCTGGCACCCGGTGCCGCCTTGCCGGCGAGCCGGCGCCTGGCCGAGGATGCCGGTCTGTCGCGCAACACGGTCGAGGCGGTCTACGACCAGCTCGAGGCCGAAGGCTTCATCGAGCGGCGTCACGGCAGCGGCAGCTTTGTCAGTACTGCCTTGCCGGAGCGGGAGCTGGCACCCGCGCCCGCGCCGCGCGGCGAACGTCCGGCTCCGGCGCCGACCAGCCTGTCGCTGCGCGGCGAATTGATGGCGCAGCCCTATTGGGGCGAGGAGGCGCCGGCCGGGCGCGCGTTCCTGCCGTCGGTGCCGGCGCTCGATCTGTTTCCGCGCCAGCTCTGGGCCCGCCTGCTGGCGCGCGCGGCACGCGCACCCGGACCGGAACATCTGATGGCCGGCAGCCGCGCCGGGTTCCGGCCGTTGCGCGAGGCGATTGCCGCCTATGTCGGCTCGACCCGCGCGGTTGCCTGCTCGCCCGACCAGGTCGTGGTGCTGACCTCGACCCAGCAGGCGATCGATCTCACCTGCCGGCTGTTGACCGATCCGGGCGACGCGGTCTGGCATGAGGAGCCGGGCTATCGGGCGGCGGCCGCTTCCTTTCTCGCGGCCGGGGCCCGGGTCGTGCCGGTGCCGGTCGATGACGAGGGCATCGACGTCGTCGCCGGCGTCGGCCTGGCGCCGGACGCCCGTCTCGCCTATGTGACGCCGTCCCATCAATATCCGACCGGCGTCGCCATGAGCCTGCCCCGCCGGCTGCAGCTCTTGGCCTGGGCGGCCCGGGCCGGTGCCGTCATCATCGAAGACGATTACGACAGCGAATTCCGCTTCCACGGCCGGCCGCTCGCCGCCTTGCAGGGCTTGGACGACGCCGGCCGGGTCGTCTATGTCGGCACCTTCAACAAGCTGATGTTTCCGGCACTGCGCCTGGCCTATCTGGTGGCGCCGCCGGATCTGGCCGAACGGTTCGTGGCGGCCCGCGCGCTCGTCGACGGCCATACCTCGACCCTGCCGCAGGCCGCCCTGGCGGATTTCATCGGCGAGGGCCATCTGGGCACCCATCTCAGGCATATGCGCACGGTCTATGAGGAGCGGCGCCAGGCCCTGGTCGATGCGGTCGCCTCGCTCGGCGGGCGGCTGACGCTGGGGCCGATCGACGGCGGCATGCATGCCTGCGCCTATCTGCCGCCAGGGTCCGACGATGTCGCGGTGGCATTCGCGGCCCGCCGGATCGGGATCGAACTCAGGCCGCTGTCCCGGCTCTACCTCGGATCCTCGCGCCCTGGTTTCATTCTGGGCTTCGCCGCAGCCCGTCCGGCCGAAATCCGTGGCGCGGTCGCGCGCCTGGCTCGATTGCTTTAAAACTAAACACCTTCTTAACCGCGTCTTTCTTATGGTACCCATGCCTTTCGCCGCATGCGGTCATTCCCTATAAAGAGGACGTTCGGATGGATACGAGTGTGCCGGTGCTGGTCGTCGATGACTACAGCACCATGCGCCGCATCATCAAAAACCTGCTCAATCAGATCGGGTTTACCAACATCGAAGAGGCCGACAACGGCGCTTCGGCGTATGATAAGATGCGGGGCCACAAGTTCGGCCTGGTCATCTCGGACTGGAACATGGAGCCGATGTCGGGCCTGGAGCTGTTGAAGCTCGTGCGTGCCGACAACGCGCTGAAGGCGACGCCCTTCATCATGGTCACGGCCGAGTCGAAGACCGAGAACGTCATTGCCGCCAAGGCGGCCGGCGTCAGCAACTACATCGTGAAACCCTTCAACGCCGAGACGTTGAAGACCAAGATCGCGTCGGTGCTGTGATCCCAGTCCCGGGGGTAGGCAATATGGCGGGTCTGAAGGTCCCCAAGGACCTACCCGGCGAACAGTATATTGCCATTGAGGACGCCCTGCTGTCCTCGGAGGCCGGGCGCGCGTTCCTGCGCATGCGGGACAAGCGCGGGGCAGTTCTGGCGGTCGATGAATATCACGCCGGCCTGCGCTCGATCCGCCAATGGATCGAGAATTCGCAGGTCAAGTCGGCCGAGGATGTGCATCTCGAAGTGCTCCGGCGCGAGCTGATCGAGATGGCGTCGTCGATCCGGCGTGCCAAGACCGAAATCTCGGCGATGAAGCCGCCCGACGAAGCCGGCGGCGCCGGCAGCACGCGCCGCATCAATCTCGCGACCGAGGAGCTGGATGCGATCGTCCATGCGACGGAGCGGGCGACGTCGGACATTCTGAATGGTGCCGAGCGCATCATGGAACTGGCCCAGCGCGTCAAGAAGGGCGAGGGCATGGCCGACGAGGCCGACCAGCTCGACATCGAAGCGACCAATATTCTGATGGCCTGCGGTTTCCAGGACATCACCGGCCAGCGCATCTCCAAGGTCGTCTCGACGCTCCGCTACCTCGAAGAACGCGTCGATGCGATGATCCGCATCTGGGGCCTGGAAGGGATGAAGGGCGCGGACGAGGTCCAGACCAACGTGCGCGACGATCGTCCGGATGCCCATCTGATGCACGGGCCTTCGTCGAGCGGCGTCGATCAGAGCGAGGTCGACAATCTTCTCGCGGGCGGTTTCGATGCCGCGCCGTCGGTCGAAGACGAATGGGCGGCTGCTGCGGCCGAAGCACCGGCCCCGCCGCCGCCGCCGCCTCCACCACCCCCGCCGCCACCGCCCGTCGCGGCCGCTCCGGTCGAAAAGCCGAAGCCGGTGGAAAAAAAGGTCGAGAAGAAAGTCGAGAAGAAGGTTGAGCCCGTCGCCGATGCCGGTGCCGCCCTCGATCAATCCTCGATCGACAGCCTGTTCCCGTAGGAACGGTCTGACACAGAGAGCAAAAGCCGTATCCGGCGTGAGGTCGGATACGGCTTTTTCGTTTCCGGATCAGGCCGCGTCGGCCTTGTAGTACAGCATGGCGACGTGCCGGGCCTCGGCGAAGAACAGCCAGCGTTCGACCAGCACGCCGACGGTGCCGGCCAGGGCGGCGAGCAGGGCGGTCGCCGGCTTCAGCACCGGGAGCAGCGCGCCGGCGAGGATCAGCAGCACCGGCGCCAGCACGCCCAGGCCGCCGGCGATCCGCCGGAGCTTGAACGCATGCTTGCGCGCGATGCGAAAGCCCATTTCCTTCATGATGTAGTTCGCCGCCGTATGAGGCGGATCGAGCGGCCTGACCTGGCCGAGCGCACCCAGCCCGGTCGCGGTACCGATCGTGCTGAGAGACTGCGTCCGGTCGTTATGGAGCCACCAGCGTCCCTTGACGAAGGCGGCGAGCACGATCAACCCGGCCACGATGCCCGGCAGCAGCGGGTGCGGCCGGCCGACGGCAGTGACGACAAAATTCAGCCATAGCCCGCCGGAGGCGAGCGAAATCGTCAGATAGCACGGCATGGTCCAGGCGTTGTGCCACTGGGCGATCGGCTTCAGCGAGCGATAGATCATCGCCGTCGCCCCCACGGTCGCAGCCGCGAGCAGGCCCGCGAGCGCGGCGGTCGTGCCGACGCACATGGCGGACTCACCCAGGATCGGCCAAACGAGGGCGAGGAGGGCTAGGGCGCCCAGGCTCGCCACCGCCAGCACGCCCTCGCGGCTCAGCCACGAACTGCGCCATTGCGAGAAGGCGCGCCAGGCGCGCTCCGGCCGGCCCAGATGCGCGGTCGAGGACAGGAGCCCGCCGCCGATGCAGGCGAGCGCCAGCCCCAGCGTCACGGCGCCGAACAGCCGGTCGGCCGGCACCAGTCGCGCCGGCAGGAACAGCGCCAGCAGCATCAGCATGCCATAGCCGATGCCGGAGGCGACGGTGAAGAGAATGACCGAGAATGCCGGATGCATCAGGCGGACAGCAGCCGGTCGAGCCAGCCCAGAAAGCCGGTACCCTCGGGCATCGCGGGCTCCAGTGCCGGGCCTTTGGCGTGGGCGGAACAGCCGCCGCCCTTGGCGCGCGGCGGCAGATAGCGGTTGGTCGGGCGATAGCCCAGCTCCGGCATCAGCGCCATGCCCTCGCGCTCGGCGACCAGGCGCGAAACATCGGATGTCGGATCGCCCAGATCGCCGAAATGCCGGGCCGAGACCGGGCAGGTCGAGACGCAGGCCGGCACGCGCTCGGCCTCGGGCCTGGCCTCGTCATAGATCCGGTCGACGCAGAGCGTGCATTTGCGCATGACGCCGACATCCGTGTCGAACTCGCGCGCGCCATAGGGGCAGGCCCAACTGCAGAGCTTGCAGCCGATACAGATGTCCTCGTTGATCAGCACGATGCCGTCTTCGGCCCGCTTCAGCGAGGCGCCGGTCGGACAGACGGTGACGCATTCGGCATTGTCGCAATGCAGGCAAGAGCGCGGAAAATGCACGGTCTGGCCGGCCGGCCCATCGCCGACCTCGTAGCTGTGGATACGGTTGAACCAGACCCCGTCCGGCTGCGCTTCATAAGGCTGATAGTCGGTCAGCGGGCCGGCATTGCCGCCGGTGTTCCATTCCTTGCAATTGACCGCGCAGGCGTGGCAGCCGACGCAGATGTCGAGGTCGATGACCAGGCCCAGACGGACGGCACCGGGTGTAGGCAGCGTGGTCATGCCGGCACCTTCTTCTTGGCGAACCAGCCGCGGTAGCTGATTTTGTTCGGGCGCGCGGGCATGCCGGGCGGCAGGCCCAGCGTCGGCAGCATCGCGTCGGGGGCGGCGACCTTTTCCATGCGCACCTTCAGATCGTACCAGGCGGCCTGGCCGGTGACCGGGTCGGCATTGGCATAGCGATAGCCACCCGCCTTGGGTGGCAGCAGGTCGCTGATCAGATGGTTCAAGAGAAAGCCGCGCGTCGCCTCGGGCGCATCCGGCGCCAGGTTCCAGGCGCCCGAGCGCTTGCCGATCGCGTTCCAGGTCCAGACCGTGTCGGGATTGACGCCCTCCATCAGGCGCACCTGCGCGGTGATCGTGCCGTGATGGCTGGTCAGCCGCACCCAATCATCGTCGACGATGCCTTGGGATTCGGCGCGGGCTCGGGAGACGTAGAGCCGATTTTCGCCATGAATCTGGCGCAACCAGGCATTCTGCGAGCCCCAGGAATGGTACATCGCCATCGGCCGCTGGGTCAGCGCGTGCAGCGGGAATTCACCGGCTGCCAACGCCTCCGCTTCGAACGGCGGATACCAGAAGGGCAGGGGATCGAAATAGGTGGTGATGCGCTGGCGATGGTGGTCCGGCGGCTGGATCGGACCGTGACCGGATGCCGCCAGGCGGAAGCGCTGCAGCACCTCGGTATAGAGCTGATGGATCACCGGTTCCGGCCGGCCGATGAAACCCATGGAAACGGCCCAGTCGAGATAGGCCTGGTTCACGTGCTTGAAATAGCGCGCCTCCTCGGGGATCTCGGTCCGCCAGAAACAGCCGTTCGCCATATAGGCCTCGAGCTGATGCGGGTTGGGCGGGCCCAGCGCCTCGCACTCGGCGTCCTTACCGCGCCAGCCGGCGAGCAGGCCCTGGCCCGGCGCCCGCTCATGATTGACGATGTAATCCGGATAGAATCCTGGATAGCGCGGGCTGCCGTCCTCCCGGATCAAGCCGGGCAGGCCGATGCGGGCGCCGATCTCGATCAGCACGTCCTGGAACGGCCGAACGTCGCGGGTCAGCGGCACCACCGGCTGGCGGATCGAATCGGCGGCGCCGTCGGCGTCCGAAATCGGCCGGTCCAAGAGCGAGATGCAATCATGCCGCTCCAGATAGGTCGTGTCCGGCAGCACCAGATCGGCATAGGCCACCATCTCGGACGCGTACGCATCCGAATAGACGATGAACGGGATGCGATGCTCGCCCGTCGCCTCGTCAATGTCGGTCAGCATGCGCATGGTCTCGCCCAGCGCCATCGACGAGTTCCAGCTCATGTTGGCCATGAACAGGAACAGGGTGTCGATCGGATAGGGATCGCCGGCCCAGGCATTGCGGATGACCAGATGCATCAGGCCATGGGCGGCGAGCGGCGCGTCCCAGCTATAAGCCTTGTCGAGCCGGCGCGGCGTGCCGTCCTTTTCGACCAGCAGATCCTCGGGGCCGGTCGGGAAGCCCAGCGGCGGCCCGGTCAGCGGCTGGTTCGGCAGCACGGCTGAAGGCTTGCCGGCCGGCTTCACCATCGGCGGCGCCGGCTTCGGATAGGGCGGCTTGTAGCGGAAGCCGCCCGGCGCATCGATCGTGCCCAGCAGCATTTGCAACAGGTGGATGAGGCGGCAGGTGTGGAAGCCGTTGGAATGGGCCGAGACGCCGCGCATCGCATGCATGCTGACCGGCCGGCCGACCATGGTCTGGTGCCGCACCCCCTGCCAGTCGGTCCAGGGGATCGGCAGCTCCAGCTCAGACTCGAACGCGGCGGCGGCCAGCTCGTGGGCGATCCGACGGATGGTCGCGGCCTCGATGCCGGTCTCCGCGGAAACCGTTTCGGGATCGTATCGATCGTCGAGGAAGCGCGCCGCCATCAGTTGGAACGACGGCACGGCACGGCGGCCGTCGGCCAGCGTGGCGGTGCCGCCCAGCACCGGCGTGCGGTCCGGATCGAACGCCCGGCCGACGGTACCGGCGGCATCGAGCGTCAGCGGATGGCCGGCCTCGTCGCGCGCGATCAGCCCGTCATCCTCGGCGCCCGGCGCATCGATCACCAGCCAGGCGGCGTTCGAGGTCTGGGTCAGCGCCGGCTTGTCGATCCTCTGCGCGCGCAGCAATTCCCGGATCAGGCTCGCGACCAGCAGCCCGTCGGTGCCGGGCCGGATGCCCAGCCACTCGTCGGCGATGGCGGAATAGCCGGTGCGGATCGGGTTGACCGACACGATCTTGGCGCCGCGAGCCTTGAGCCGCGACATGCCGATCTTGAGCGGGTTGGAGCCGTGATCCTCGGCCACGCCGAACAGCAGGAAATAATTGGAATGTTCCCAGTCCGGTTCGCCGAATTCCCAGAACGAACCGCCGAAGGTATAGAGCCCGGCCGCCGCCATATTGACCGAGCAGAACCCGCCATGGGCCGCATAATTGGGCGTGCCGAACTGGCTCGCCCACCAGCCGGTCAAGGCCTGGGACTGGTCGCGGCCGGTATAGAGCGCGAGCCGCTTCGGATCGGTCGCGCGGATATGGCGCAGCCGCTTGGTGACCGTTTCCAGCGCCTCGTCCCACGAGATGGTGACGAACTCGCCCGACCCGCGGGGGCCCACTCGCTTCAAGGGCGCCGTCAGGCGGGCCGGCGACAGGTGCTGCATGATGCCGGCCGAACCCTTGGCGCATAACACGCCCTTGTTGACCGGATGCTCGGGATTGCCGTCGATATAGCGGATCTGGCCGCCCTGCAGATGCACCCGGATGCCGCAGCGGCAGGCGCACATGTAGCAGGTGGTGGTGACGGTCCGGGCTTCTTGGACGGGCTCGGTTTCGGCTGTCATGAAGTGCTGGCGCTTCCCCCGAGGCGTTCGCGAATTCGTCGGACATGATGATGGACCGCCGGATGCGCGGGGTCAAATCCGACGGTGACGCCTAGGGGACGCGAACTTTAAGGGTGCCGAGCTTGTCTGCGGCTCGGGCGAAGCGCTCATCGAAGCTGGCGAACGAATTGCAATCGACGGCTCTGGCAAGGTGCAGCGCGTCGGCGAAATCCAGTCCAGCGTCCGTCCAGTCCAAAGCTTGATTAGCCATCCCAGGATTTTCGAGCGTGACATGCGGAAGACCGGCGAAGCCGCGCAAGGCTTTCGTGATCGCGCTTGCGGCATAGCCGTAGACGCTGCGGAGAACCCATTCGGTTTCCAGCAGGACCGTCATCCCGATGAACACGTCGTTCCCGTCGATCAGCGCTCTGGCCTTTGCCGCCTGCTCCGGATGGTCCCCGGTCAGATATCGGACGATCAGATTAGTATCGATTGCGATCATGCCGCCGCTTCGCTTCCGCGGTGATCCCCGCGTCCATTTCGTCCAGGCTCTTTGGTGTCCCGCTATAGGGGAGCGACGCGAAGACATCCTCCGGTCGCGTCTCTGGAAAGATCGGCATCGCTCTCAGAAGAACGCCATCTTCCGTCTCTTCGACCAGCAGGCGCGTGCCGGCGGACCAGCGGCGCTGATCCCGAATCGTCTTAGGCAGGATGACCTGGCCCTTGGTCGAGAGTGTCGTGGTCAATCTATCAGACGATGCCATCATCATTCTCGCCGGAGAGCGTGGTAAGACATCGGTAAGATAGGGCGGTGCCGCATACTATGCAAGGCGGCACCTTGCACCGCCGACGCCCGCGCGCCATGTTCGCCTCATGACCGAACTCGATGCCCGCGGACTGATCTGCCCGCTTCCCGTGTTGAAGGCGCGCAAGGCCCTGAAGAATGTCGCCGTCGGTGAGATCCTGGTCGTGCTGGCGACCGATCCGGGCGCGCCCAAGGATTTCGAGCATTTCTGTGCGACCACCGGCAGCGAGCTGGTGGGCGTCGAGCAAATGGCGGATCACGCCCGGATCGAGATCCGCCGCCTGGCCTGAGACGATCAGTTCTGCGAGGCCTGCACCAACAACCCGGCCTCGCGGTAGAATTGCTCCGCGCCCGGGTGCAGCGGCAGGGCCAGCCCGTCGATGGCATGGGCAAGCTTGATGCGCTTGCCGATCGGGTGGCCGTTCTCGATCATCTTCTGGCTGCTCTCGTGCCAGAGCGCTTTCACCAGGTGATAGGCGAATTCGGTCTCGATTTTGTCGGTCGTGATCCATTCGGCGCCAATGCCGACGGTCTCGACATCCTCGTCGATACCGTCGTAGCTGCCGGCCGGAATGCGGTCGGCCGCCAGATAGCTCCATTTCTTGCGCAGCTTCTCGGCGGTTTCGGCCGGGATCGGCACCAGCCGCAGCTTGGTATTCTCGGCCAGTTCGGCGATGGCCGGCACCGGCCAGCCGGCGATCTGGAAGAACCCGTCCATCGTGCCCTCGGCAAGACCGGCAGCCGCGGGGGCGAGCTTCATATAGCTCGCCTTCAGATCCTTTTCGGCGAGGCCGACACCGGCCAGCACCAGGCGGGCATCGACCAGCGTGCCGGACTCGGGTTCGCCCAGCGAGATGCGCTTGCCCCTCAGGTCCTTCAGATTATGGATCGGCCCGTCGGCACGGACGACGATATGCAGGCTTTCGGCATAGAGATTGGCGAGCGCCCGCAACTGCGGCCGGGCGCCGGCCTTGGCGAAATTGTTGCTGCCGGTATAGGCCCAGCTGGCGACGTCGGCCTGGCATAGGGCGGACTCGAACTGGCCCTTTTCGACTGCCTCGACATTCTCGACCGAGCCTTGGCTCGCCTGGGCGACCGCGATGACGCCGGGCACGCCGCAGGCGCCGCCCTTGGCGCAATCGCGCGAGCCGGGCGGGTTGGAGAGCGCATTGGCCATCTCGCCGCCCAGCGGGAAATAGGTGCCGCTGGGGGCGCCTGTGCCGATGCGGAAAAAGCGGATGTCGGTGCTGGCGGCGCGTGCGCGCCGGCCCATGCCCAGTGCCAGGGCGGCGGTGCTGCCGGCCAGCATCTGGAGCAGGCGACGACGACCCATCGCCGCCATAGGGCGGGGGGATGGATCGGGTTGCGAATGCTTCATCGCCGGCTCCGGGAGCGCGAGGGAGATGCCCTGTCGTCCTGGGCCGACGGGCTCAAGACCGCTGCATCTAAGCAGCCTAGAGAATGTCGGCCGAAAAACCTAAGACCTCATTGATGAACGAACGATCTGCCGATCCATTCTATTCCAGGCGCCTGCGGGATTTTTCCGCCCTTGGCGATGGTCCCCGGCAGACCAATCTCTGTTACAGCACCGGGGCAGCCGCTATAACCGGCTGAAACGGCACATAAATGAGGGAACCCGTCCGATGATCGCCAATATCACCCTGCCGCGTCAGATGGTCATCGGTGGCGGCGGCTTGAAGGAATTGCCGGGATTGCTGGGCCGCGTCGGCATCCAAAAACCGCTGATCGTGACCGACCCGTTCATGCGCGACTCCGGTCGGCTGGCGGCGGTGACCGATCTGCTCGATGGCGCCGGCATCGGCTGGGGCGTGTTCGCCGACACGGTGCCGGATCCGACCACCGACGTGATCGGAGCCGGGGTCGCCGCGATCGCCGCCGGCGATTTCGATGGGCTGGTGGCGCTGGGCGGCGGCAGCCCGATCGACACGGCCAAGGGCATGGCGATCCTGGCCGCCAACGGCGGTAAGATGCGCGACTACAAGGTGCCGGCGCCGATCCCCAACATGGGTCTGCCGCTGGTGGCGATCCCGACCACGGCCGGCACCGGATCGGAGGTGACGCGCTTCACCGTCATCACCGATACCGAGACCGACGAGAAGATGCTGATCGCCGGCCTGCCCGCCTCGGCGATCGCGACCATCGTCGATTACGAGCTGACCCTGACCATGCCGCTCCGGTTGACGGCCGACACCGGCATCGATGCGCTGACCCATGCGATCGAGGCCTATGTCAGCAAGCGCGCCAACCTGTTCAGCGACTCGATGGCGATCTCGGCCATGAAGCTGATCTGGAGCCATCTGCCGATCGTCTGCGCCGAGCCCGACAATCGGTCGGCACGCGAGGCGATGATGCTGGGGGCGACCCAGGCCGGCATGGCGTTTTCCAACGCCTCGGTCGCGCTCGTCCATGGCATGAGCCGGCCGATCGGCGCGTTCTTCCATGTGCCGCATGGGCTGTCGAACGCCATGCTGCTGCCCGAGATCACGGCCTTCTCGGCCCCGGCGGCCATGCCGCGCTATGCCCAATGCGCCCATGCCATGGGCCTGTCCGACCCGGCCGAGGGCGATCAGGCCGCGGTCGCCCGCCTGATCGACGCGCTCAGGCAGATCAACCGCGACCTGGCGGTGCCGACGCCGGAGAAATACGGCATCGACCGCAAGCGCTACCATGATCTGGCGCCGACCATGGCCCAGCAGGCGCTGGCCTCGGGTTCGCCCGGCAACAATCCGCGCGTGCCGACGATCGAGGAAATGGTGGAGCTGTATGAGCGTTGTTATGCGTAGGCGCGTTCACTCCAGCTCGATCAGGATATCGTCGCCCTCGACCTTCAGCTTATAGACCTTCAGATCGACATTGACCGGCGGGCCCAGTGCCCGGCCGGTCTTGATGTCGAAACGGCCGGCGTGGATCGGGCACTCGACGGTGCATTCGTCCAGGAACCCGTCGGTCAGCAGGGCATAAGCATGGGTGCAGATGTTGGCGGTCGCGTAGAACCTGCCCTCCGCGTGATAGACCGCGATATGCTTGCCTTCGATTTCGACGGCGATCATGTCGTCTTGTTCGATCGCGTCGGTCGTCGCGATCTTGATCCAGCGGCCGGTCATGAGTGGCGGGTCCTCGAGGGTGACAACTGGCGTCACCCTAGCGACTGGCCGCCTTCCGTCAACAGTCGTGCATCTCGTCTGATGACATGGCCCAGATGCGGCAAGATCACAGTCGCCAACCCGTTTCGCCACGACTTGAAAAACCACCCGGGACTTTGGAATTTGCCGCTTCATTCTGCGGCGACCCCGAGTATAACGGAATAAATCCAGTGTGAGGCGTCCCTTGTCGTCATTCGATCTTCAGCGCTATCTGCCCTACCTTCTGAATCGTGCCGCGATTCGCATCACCGAAGCTTTCCAGCGTGAGCTGCGCAAGGATGACCTGTCGGTCGTGATGTGGCGCGTGTTGGCCGTGCTGTGGCACGACGGTGCCATGCGCCTGGGCGCGCTCGCCGAGGCGACCAGCATCGAGGTCTCGACCCTGTCGCGCCTCGTCACCAGCATGCAGGCGCGCATGCTGGTCAGCCGGACGCGCTGCACCGAGGATGCGCGCGCGGTCGAGGTCGACCTGACCGACGAGGGCCGCTCGATTGCCGAGCGGATCGTGCCCCTGGCGCTGCATTACGAAGAAAAGGCGCTCGCCGACATGTCGGCGGCCGACGGCGACGCGCTGCGCCAGCTGCTCGTCCGGCTCTACGGCAACCTGTCCGACTTGCCTCAATCGACGGAGATCTAGCCAAGGTGCGCCCGCAGCGTCTGAAACCCTTCGTCCAGTGGCTGGCCGAACGTCAGGGGTCGGCGGCGGATATCGCCGAGCTGCATCAGGCGCTGTGCCGGCTGTTGAACACGCTGGGCTATGGGCTGTGGAAATCGGGCCTGCTGCTGGGGACGCTGGATCCGGAGTTCAGCGGCGGCCGCACGATCTGGTCGCGTGAGGGTGCCGAGGAACTGGAGCTGACGTTGACGCCGCATACGCGGGATGTCAGCGAGGTCTATGCCCGTAGCCCGTTGAAGATCGTCGACGACACCGGCCACACGCTGCGCGCCCGGCTCGACGGCTCCGTCCTGTCCCTGCCGCTGTTCGAGGAGCTGCGGGCCGAGGGGGCGACCGACTATATGATCGTGCCGCTCGCCTTCATCGATCGGTCCCGCAGCGCCGGCTTGAGCTTTACCACCGACAGGCCGGGCGGCTTCACCGACGAGGACGTGGCGGAGCTCGAAATCATCAGCACCTTGTTCAGCGCTACGCTCGAGGTGCGGCTGCTGCGCCATATCGCGATCAACCTGCTGGAGACCTATGTCGGTCCCCAGGCCGGTGCCAGCATCCTCGACGGCTCGATCAAGCGCGGCGACGGCGGCCGCATGCGCGCGGTGATCTGGTATTCGGACCTGCGCAATTTCACCCGCCTGACCGAGACCATGGAGACGAGCGAACTGCTCGATCTGCTGAACGAATATTTCGATCTGGTCGGCAGTGCCGCGATCAAGCATGGCGGCGAGGTCGTGCAGCATATCGGCGACGCGATCATGATCTATTTCACCATTCCCGACGGCTCGAACGACGGCCAGGTTACCGCCGGCGTTCTGGATGCCGTCGCCGAGACCCTGATCGGGCTCGATGCCGCCAATGAGGCGCGGCGCGCCCGGGGCGCGCTCGAAATCAAATGCGGCATCGGCCTCGACATCGGCGAGGTCACTCACGGCAACGTCGGCTCGCTGCGTCGCCTGTCGTTCAACGTCGTGGGCCCGGCCGTCAACCGTGCGGCCCGGATCGAGACCCTGACCAAGGCGCTCGGTACCCAGATGCTGATGTCGGCCGACTTTGCCCGCACCACCGGCCGGCCGTGGCTCAGCGCCGGCTGGCACGCGCTCAAAGGCGTGCCCGACCCGGTCGAGATCGCGCGTCTGCCCTAAGGCGGGCACCCGCGGACCATGGCGGCCCGCGGCGCCCGCGGGGCTTCGTCAGTCGGCCTGGGCCGCAAACACCTCCTTTGCGGCGAACAGACCGTTCAGCGCTGCCGGAAACCCGGCATAGACCGCCATCTGCATGATGATCTCGACGATCTCGTCGCGGCTCAAGCCCACGTTCAGGCCGGCCTGGAGATGGACCTTGAGCTGCGGGGCCGCGTTGCCGAGCGCGGTCAAGGCGGCGATGGTCGCGATTTCCCGTTCGCGCAGGTCGAGGATGCCGCGCGAATAGATGTCGCCGAACGGAAACTCGATCAGGTATCGCCCGAAATCAGGCGCAATGTCGGCCAAGGCATCGATGACCTTCTGGCCGCCGTGCCCGTCGATGTCAGACAGCGCGCGCAATCCCCGCTCGTACCGTTCGTTCGTGTTCTGCTGTATCTGCGTCATGAGGGTCGTCCAATCCATGAGGATCGCCATACCCGGCGATCTTGGTATCGAGGGCGGACAGGCAGGCACGAAGTTCGGCGAGATGGGCCTGGACTGCCGCCCGGTGCCGGACGAGGAGTTCCCGCCGTTCAGCGCCGGTGGCAGGCCCCTCTTCGCGCAGGGCCGCATAGCGCACCATGTCGCGGATCGGCATGCCGGTCGTCTTCAGCCGGCCCAGAAACGCGATCCACGGCAGGATGGTGTCGTCATATTCCCGCTGCTGGCTCGACATGCCCCGCGGCACCCGCGGCAACAACCCGATCCGTTCGTAATATCGGATCGTGTGGGTGCTGAGGCCGGTGCGTTGGGCGAGTTCGCCGATCTTCATGCTTCATCCTGTCTCGTCACGACGCTGAGACTCCTACAAGTTAGAGCGCACTCTAAGTCAAGCGGTTCTTTTTCCGAAGAGGACTCAATCTAAATACTCGAATAATTATTGTTTGACAGAAATTATTTTCCCCGATATCTAGAACCCATTCACGATGGGAGTGCGTCCGATGGGAATTCTGCTGACCATGATGCCGGGCCTGAGCCAGGCCGACCGCCCGATCCATCGCCGGATCCAAGCGCGCAGCCGGATCTTCGCCGGCCTGTTCACCGGCCTGCTGTGGCTGGTGACCGCCATCACCCTGCTGTTCGTGTTGGGGGCGCTGTTCTACACCGGCCACAATGTGCTGGTGAGCGCCGAGGGCGTAGACATCATTCTGGGGCCGGCACCGACGGTGCCGCCCAATGCCCTGTCGCTGGGCCAGATGGCGACCCGGCTGCGCATCGGCGGCGTCTTCGCGCTCATTGTGCAGTTCGGGCCGGCGATCCTGGTGCTGGCCAATCTGCGCGGGCTGTTCCGGCTCTATGCCGCCGGCACCGTGTTCGCCCGGGAAAATTCCGATCATATCAAGCGGATGGGCCAGTGGCTGATCGTCTATGCCGTGGCGCCTTTCGCGAGCGTCCAATTGCTGATCCTGGCGGATTGCGCGGTCGATCGGACCTGGTTCCATATGGTCGAGGTTCAGGCGCTGGTGCTGGGCGGCATCCTGCTGGTCATCGCCCAGGTGATGGAAGCGGGGCGCGAGATCGAGCAGGACCGGGACGGGTTCGTCTGATGCCGATCATCGTTCGCCTCGACGTCATGATGGCGAAGCGCAAGGTCCGCTCCAACGCGCTCGCCCGCGCGATCGGTCTGACCGAGGCCAACCTGTCGCTGCTGAAATCCGGCAAGGTCAAAGGCATGCGCTTCGCCACGCTGGAAGCGATCTGCGCCTATCTCGACTGCCAGCCGGGCGACATCCTGGAATATCAGCCGGACGAGGCGGAAGCCGGCCTCAGCCAGGCCGGCTAACCACCCTATTGCTCGATCTGAATTGACGGCTGCCGCGCCATGCGCGGTTCAGCACGGGAGAAAGCTTTGTCCAAATCGATACGGAAACTGGCCTTGGTGACGGGGTTGGTTTGTCTCTCCGCCTGCTCGGTTACCGAAAAGCCGGTCACCGGCATGATCACGACGCCGCCAAGCATTTCCCAAACCACCGTGCCGATGATCGTCGAGGGCGATCAACTGCTGGTCGAACTCGATGCCATCCGACCGGATGGCAGCACGCGCAAGCTGTTGGCCAACGTCAACATGGGCCATTCCCACCCGGCGCTGCAGGCGCATGTCTACAAGGAATTGGGCATCGACCAGGGCCGCGCCTTCTCCTTTCGCCTGGGCGGGATTCCGATCTCGGTGGATGCCCATGCGGTCGACCAGCTGGATGATGCAGCAGCGCCCGATCGCCAGGTCGGCCCGTTCTTCTTCCCGCAAAATGTCGAGGCCTGGCTGCAAGCCGGCGTGCTGGAGCAGTTCGATCTCGTGCTGGACTATGCGAACAAGACCATGACGCTGGCCCAGCCGGGTTCTCTCCCCCTTGAAGGGACCGCCGTTCCCATTCGTCTCAACCAGGATACCGGCCTGGTCACGGTGGATTTCGTCGTGGAAGGCCGACCCTATCCGATCGTGATCGATAGCGGCGGCGGCTATTCCTGGATACGCCGGAGCACGGCCGGCCAATGGCGGAATGCCCATCCGGAATGGCAGCGCGCCGAGGGCGCCGTCGGGCTCAGCAATTACAACATGCTGCCCTATGCCTTCGAACGCGAGGGGACCGTGCTGCGCCTCTCCGAAGCCGCCATCGGGGCTATGCCGGTGCAGAATGTCGGCGTGCTCGGCGCCGGCCCGGCGCTTGGCTGGCCCTGGGACACTCTGTTCGGCGAAGTCGTGTTCGACCTTTGGCAGAAAGGGGCGCCGGAACCGGTCATCGGTTGGCTCGGCGGCAATGTGCTCAAGCACTACCGCCTGACCATCGACTACCGTAACCGGATGTCCTACTGGCTCAGGACCAGCGATATCGATCCGCGCGAACTCGATCAGGTCGGCGTGACGCTGGTCTATAAGCACGGCGACTACCGGATCGGCAGTATCGTGAGAAAGGCAGGCAAGCCGACGGTCGAAGGGATCGAGATTGGTGACAGGATCCTGGCGGTCGACGGCCGGCCGTCCCAAGGATGGTCGCGCGAGGAAATGCTGGCCGCCCTCCAAGGCCAGCCCGGCGATCCGCGCGTCTTGACCGTCGAACGTGACGGCCAAAGCCTGACGGTTCCGACGGTGGTGACCGGGTTCTAACTGCCGTTCGACAGGCGGGCGAGGGCGGCCGAGAGCCCCCGGAGGGCCGCCTCCAGGTCGGGCATCGTCAGCAGGCCGAAGCCCAGGCGGAACACCCGGGCTTCGTCGCCGAACCAGGATCCGGCGGCAAGCCGCACGCCGTCGCGCGCCAGCTCGGCCGGAAGCCGCGCGACGGCGGCATCGTCATACATCGCCGGCTTCAGCCGGATGCAGCAAAGCGCGCCGGCGTCGGGCCTGACCCAGTCGACTTGGGCAGCGTGAGCCTCGACCCAGGCCGCGGTGCGGATGAGGCTGGCGGCAAGGCGCTGGCGTCGTTCTTCCAGGATCGGCCCGCGCCGCTCCAACAGGGCCAGCGCCAGGGCCTCGTCGATCGGCGAGCAGCAGATCACCGTATTGAACTTGCCCAGCACGAATTGCTCGCGCAGGTCCGGATCGCGTGTCGCGGCCCAGCCGAGGCGCAGGCCGGGGGCGCCATGGGCCTTCGACAGCGACGCCGTCGAAATTACCTTTGGGCTGAGCGTCACCGCGCTCGTCGCTACCGCGTCGCCGCCATAGGTTGCCTCACGGTAGGTCTCGTCGACGAGCAGATAGGCGTCCGGGCACATGTCGCCCATCAGTGCCAGGAGGTCAATCAGGAACCGGGTCGTCAGCGCCACGCCGGACGGGTTCTGCGGCGAGGCAAGGCTGACGAGCTTGGTCTTGGGCGACAGCACTCCGCGGAATTGGGCGAGATCCAGGCGGTAGCCGTCGGCAAAACTGACCGGCACGGTCCGCACCGTGGCGCCCACGGTCTCCAGCACGGTGCGCGCCTGGGGGAACAGTGGCGACGTGGTCACCGCCTCGGTATCCGGGCCCAGCAGCACGAAGGCGGCCAGGAATAGCGCCTGCATGCCGCCGACCATGGTCACGACCTCGTCTGCGCCGACGCCCAGCATGTCGCCGATCGCCTGGCGCAGGCGCGGGTCGCCGGCGGGCGTGCCATAGCCGAGCGAGAGTTCGCCCAGCGCGCCGGCATCGACCAGATCGCCCAGGCGCAGGTCCGGGCCATAGCTTTCGGCCAGGTCGTAGCGTGGTGCCGCGCCGACCAGGGACATGATCTCGTTCTTGGGGAATTTTGCCATGGTGCCGCTCCGCTGCCGATCGATCCGGAGCTCTGATCTAACCCGGTTCGACGCGAGGATAACAGATACAGAAAAGTAAAATATCGACCAGAACAGTTATTGTCGCCGTTCGGCCCCCATGCTGATATCGCCAGCATGGACGAGATCTTCCGATATGAGCAGCTGGCGGCCGGCATAGCGGCCTTGATCGAAAGCGGGACATTGCGGCCTGGGGCGCGGGCGCCGTCGTTGCGCACGGCCGCCAAGCAATGGCGGGTCAGCCTGTCGACCGCGCTGCAGGCCTATCGGCTGCTGGAGGATCGCGGGCTGATCGAGGCCCGGCCCAAATCGGGCTTCTATGTCGCGCGGGCCCTGGCAATCTCGTTGCCGGCACCGGCGATATCGCGGCCGCCGGCCGCGGCCACCCGCGTCAGCGTGTCCGGCGTCGTGCAGAAGCTGCTGCACCATGCCGCCGACCCGGGTCTGGTGCCGCTCGGCTGCGCCATCCCGGGCGCGGAACTGCTGGCGGCCGGCAAGCTCGACCGGCTGCTGGCCCGGGCCGCGCGGACGAAGGGCACCGACTACAACATCTATACGGCTCCCCAGGGCGACCTGCGCCTGCGCCAGGAGATCGCGCGGCGTGCCTTGCGATGGGGCCAGGTTCTGGCCCCCGAGGACATCGTGGTCACCTGCGGCTGCACCGAGGCGCTGCTGCTGGCGCTGAAGGCCGTGTCGCGGCCGGGCGATACGATCGCCGTCGAATCGCCGACCTATTTCGGCTTTCTCCAGGTGATCGAGGCGCTGGATCTGAAGGTGCTGGAGCTGCCGACCGACGCCGAAGATGGCATCGATCCGGCGGCGCTTGGGGCTGCCCTCGACGCGGGCGCGATCACGGCGTGCCTGTTCGCCTCCAGCGTCGGCAATCCGCTGGGCGGCACCATGACGGTGGCGAAGAAGCGGCTGATCCTGGATCTGCTGGCAACCCATGGCGTGCCGCTGATCGAGGACGATATCTATGGTGACCTGTCCTTCGGCGACCAGCGACCGACGCCGTTCATGGCGCTCAACCCCGATGCCGACCTGATCTATTGCAGCTCGTTCTCCAAGACCGTATCGCCGGGCTATCGGATCGGCTGGATCGTGGCGGGCCGGCACAGGGCGAAGGTGCTGGAAACCAAGTTCGCGGTCACGCTCTGCGGTCCGGCGCTGCCCCAGGCCGCCCTCGCCGATTTCCTCGGCTCCGGCGGCTATGACAGCCATCTGCGTCGGATGCGGCGCGTGTTCGCCGACAATATCGATCAGATGAGCCGGACGATCGAGCGGGTCTTCCCCGCCGGCACGCGGATCAGCCGGCCGACCGGCGGCTTCGTGCTGTGGGTGGAGCTGCCGGCCCCGATCCAGAGCCGGGACCTGTTCGAGTTGGCCTTGGCGCGCGGCATCTGCTTCGCGCCGGGCGACGTGTTTTCAGCGAGCGACCGCTATGCCCATTGCCTGCGGCTCAGCTGCGGCCATGACTGGAGCGACCGGATCGAGCAGGGGGTGAAGACGCTGGGTGCGCTGGCGTCCTAAAGCCCGCTTTCGATCGTCGAGTTCGACAGCAGCCGGGTCTTGAAGCCGGCCTCGTCCATCTTGGCCATGATCTCGCGCACATGGATCATGTCGCGGGTCTCGACCACGACATCGAGGTCGGCGAGCTTGACCGGTACGTCGTGGAACAGCCGCTGGTGAAAGATCTCGACGATATTGCCGCCGGCCTCGCCGATGATGCGGGCGACCTTGGCGAGCGTGCCGGGCGAATCCGTAATCTCGGACCTGAGCCGCACCAGCCGGCCGCTGCGCACCATGCCGCGCATCAGGATCGAGGCCAGGATGCGCGCGTCGATATTGCCGCCGCACAGCACGACGCCGACCTTCCGGCCCTTGTAGCGCTCGGGATCGGCGAGCAAGGCCGCGACGCCGGCGGCACCGGCGCCCTCGGCCACCAGCTTCTGCTCGGAAAGCAGCATCTCGATCGCGCGTTCCAGCTTGTCTTCGTTGACCAGCACGATCTCATCGACATGGGCGCGCACGATCGCCTCGGTCATGACGCCCGGTTCCTTGACGCCGATGCCCTCGGCCACGGTCTGTCCGGGCGAGGGCGCCGGCAGACCCTTCAGCGCATGATGCATCGAGGGATAGCTGTCGGTCTGCACGCCGACGATCTTGATCCCTGGCTTCAGCGCCTTGGCCGCGATCGCGACGCCGCTGATCATGCCGCCGCCGCCGATCGGCACGACCAGCACATCCAGGTCCGGATGGTCGGCCAGCATTTCCAGCGCGATCGTGCCCTGGCCGGCGATGATGTGGAAATCGTCGTAGGGGTGCACGAACACCAGATGCTCGGCGGCCGCGATCTCGAACGCCGCCTTGCGCGCCTCGGTCAGGTTCTCGCCGCGCAGCATGACGCGGGCACCATAGGCCGCCGTGCGCTCGATCTTGGTGAAGGGCGTGCCCTGGGGCATGACGATGGTCGCCGGGATGCCCTGGCGCCGGGCGTGGTAGGCGACGCCCTGGGCATGGTTGCCGGCCGACATGGCGATGACGCCGCGCCGGCGCTCGTCCGCGCTGAGGTTCGCCAGCTTGTAGACGGCGCCGCGTTCCTTGAACGAGCCGGTGCGCTGCTGGGTCTCCAGTTTCAGGACGATATCGAGGCCCAAGGCTGCCCCCAGCGCCAGCGCCGGCACGCTGGGCGTGCGCGCCACCGCATCGCGGATGACCGAGGCGGCATCCTGGATATCGGCGAGGGTCGGGAACACCGGCGTCGTCATGATTTCGGAGGCACCAGACTGAGAGTGTCGCCATGGGCATCGTGCGGCAGGCGGAGCCAGTCGAACGCGCGCCAGCGGGGCAGCAAATCGGCGTAATGTGGTGATAGCACATGCGCCGACTGGCCGAGCGCCGTCAAGAACACCGACTTGTCGAGATCGTTCAGGTCATAGATCGCGCGTAGGGTCGGGCCGTGGATGTCGGTATAGGGGGCGTCGGGGTTGGCGAACTGGAATGCCCCGGCATTGACGGTGTCGACGCCGCCATCGGCCGGCACCTGGCGATCGAAGATCCGGTTCAGGATCGGCAAACGGTGGAAGATCGGATGGGCGAACAGCGCCGGATGCGCCGTGCCCCAGCGCCAGGCATTCATGTCGGCGCCATAGTGCTGGGTCAGCTCGTCGAGCGCGTCCTTGAGCGAGGCCTGCAGTGCCGCCGGGCAGCCGCCCTCGCCGCACCAATGCTGGTGGCTGGTCAGCACGCCCTCGGTCGCGAGCGCGTTGGTTCCCCAATAGCGCTCGAACAGATCGCCCAGCGCCGGCTGGTAGAGATGCTTGTTGAGCGCTCTCAGCCAGGCGGTGAAGATCAGCGGCTCCGGCCGGTCGGCCAGCATCTTGGCGTCCCAATGGGCCAGCAGGTCCATCGCCTGTTTGGCGCGGGGATCGGCCGCCTCCGACGCCAGCATCAGCGGCAGCAGGTGCTTGGCGGTCAGCGAGACGACGTCGGCCTGGATCGCGGCCGAGCTGTCGATCGACTGGCGCGGCGTCTCGGCCAGGCCCGCCTCGATCCGCTCGACCCGGAAGGGCGTGTTCCAGTCATAGGTCAACAGATAGGGATAGCTGTCCGGCACGATCTTGTTGTTGGCGGTGGCGATATGGCCCGACGGCGGATTGAACGCCTGGGGCAGCTCCTCGAACGGGACCCACCCGTTCCAGTCATATTCGCCGGTCCAGCCCGGCACCGGCACGGTGCCGTCGCCCTTTTTGCGGATCGGGATCTGGCCCGGCGCGAAAAAGCCGATGTTCCCGTCACGGTCGGCGTAGACCATGTTCTGCATGGGGGCGGTGAACAGGCGCAGCGCCTCGACCCAGCTGGGCCAGCCGCGCGCGAGCCCGACCCGCCATTGCGCCTCGCTCGACCGGTCGTCGTCGATCAGGAAGCTGGTCTCGAGCGCCAGCACCGTGCCGGTCTCGGCCCTGGTCATCGGTCCGGCGAGGTCGGAGATGACCGGCCCGTGCCGGGTCGCGCGGATGGTGAGCGTTTCAGGGGCTGCGCCCTTGACCGGGATCTGCTCTTGGAACGTGTCGAACGGCGCCGAGCCGCCGGGCGTCAGGTAATGGGTCGGATCGGCCGGATCGATCTTCTCGACGAACACGTCCTCGACATCCGCATTGGTGGTCGTGTAGCCCCAGGCGATGCGGTCGTTATGACCCAGGATCAGCGCCGGCGAGCCCGCGACAGTGACGCCGGCAAGCGTCAGGTTCGGCGCCTCCAGCCGGGCCAGGTACCAGATCAGCGGCGCCGAATAGTCCAGATGCGGGTCGTTGGCCAAGAGCGGCTTGCCGGTGACGCTATGGGCGCCGTCGACGACCCAATTGTTCGACGCGCGCTTCGGCCCGACCTCGTCCGGCAGGGCCGCCAGCAGATGTCCCAGCGGCAGGCCGCGCGTGAGTTCGGCGAGCTTCGCCAGTGCCACCGGCCCGTCCTTCGGATAGTCCGGAAACAGCTCGTGGATCTGGTCGGCCGACAGCGTCTCAGCCAGCTTGGCATGCAGCAGCTCGTCGCGGTAATTGCCGGCCAGCTGCAGGTCGAACAGCTTGCCGATCACCAGACTGTCGCCCGGCGCCCAGGGATCGGGGCGGTAGTTCAAGAGGGTGAATTCGATCGGCAGCGATTTGCCGCTGGCCAGGAAGTCGTTGACGCCCTGGGCATAGGCGTCGAGTACGCCCTTGAACTCCGGCGACATGAACGGCACGCCCGCCGCCGCATGGCGATAGAGCCCGAGCGTGCGCATGAAGCGGTCGGTGTCAAGGGCGACCGCGCCGAAGATTTCCGACAGGCGGCCCTGCGTCACCCGGCGCTGCAGATCCATCTGCCACAGCCGGTCCTGGGCATGGACGAAGCCCAGCGCCAGATAGAGGTCGTGCTGGCTGTCGGCCCTGATGGTCGGCACGCCCGCGGCGTCGCGAATGACGGTGACCGGCCGCTCGAGCCCCGGCAGCATCAGCTCGCCCGTCGTCTGCGGCAGCGACGACGCGAGATACGCCCAGCCGCCGCCCAGGGCCACGACGATCAACAGCACCAGAACCAGCGACGTGCGTTTCAGCCAGCGCATGCGAACACTCCGTCGCGGTTATCTCAATAATCCGTCATGCCCGGGCTTGACCCGGGCATCCACGTCCTGCCGTCACCCTGTCGTCGAATGAAGAGGCGCCAGGTCGGACCACGTGGATGGCCGGGTCAAGCCCGGCCATGACGATGGTTTTTAGATTACAGCCCCAGTTCCTTGAGGATCCGCGCCCGGTCCCCATCCAGTTCCGGCGCCGGCGCGCGCGTCGTGGGATCCGGAAACCCTTCGATCTTGAGCGGATTGCCGGCGACCTGGATCGGGCCGGTGATCGGGTCGTCGACCGTCACCAGCATGTTGCGGGCGGCGACCTGGGGATGGGCCAGCGCCCGGTCGATCGTGTTGATCGGACCGCACGGCACGCCCGCCGCCTCCAGCACCTCCACCCAATGATCCATCGGCCTGGTCTTCAGCACCGATTCCAGCGCCACCTTCAGCGCCTCGGCATTCTGGCTGCGCAAGTCGTTGGTGACGAAGCGCGGGTCGCTCGGCAGTGCCGTCAGGCCCAGGGCGTCCGACAGTTTGGCGAACAGGCTGTCGTTGCCGCCGGCGATGATCAGCAACCCATCCTCGGTCTGATAGGGCTCGAACGGCGTGATCGACGGATGGCGGGCGCCCAAGGGGCCCGGCACCTTGCCGGTCGTGTTGTAGCGGACGATGGCGTTCTCCAGCAGCGACATCTGGCAATCGAGCATGCCGATATCGACCTTCCTGGCCTCGCCGGTCATGGCGCGGTGATAGAGGGCGGCATTGATTGCGACGGCGGTATAGAGCCCGGCGCCCAGATCGCCGATCGACACGCCGACGCGCGCCGGCGGCTGGCCCGGATGGCCGTTGATCGACATGATGCCGCCCAGGCCCTGGACCACCATGTCGTAGGCCGGATGCTGGGAATAGGGTCCCGTATGGCCGAAGCCCGAGGCCGCGGCATAGATGAGCTTCGGATAGAGCGTCTTCAGCCGCTCCCAGCCGAAGCCCAGCTTTTCCATGGTGCCTGGCCGGAAATTCTCGACCAGCACGTCGACCTTGGCCAAGAGCGCCTCGAAGATCGCCTTGTCGGCCGGTTTCTTGAGGTCGAGCGCGATCGATTCCTTGCCGCGGTTGACCGAGACGAAATAGGCCGACTTGCCCTCGACGAACGGGCCGTAGTGCCGCGCATCGTCGCCGGTGCCCGGCGTCTCGATCTTGATGACCCTGGCGCCCATCTCGGCCAAGAGCAGGGTGCAATAAGGGCCCGCGAGAATGCGCGAGAGATCGGCGATGACGACGCCGGAAAGGGGGCCCGTGACCGACATGACTGCTCCTCAATCAGAACGGCGCCGCCCGCGACTTGGGGCAAAGCCGAGCATGAGGACATAGCGCAGGGGCGCCGGGCGAGCAATGGGCGGGGGTAACGGCGGCCGGTCAATGCCCCGTACCGTCGGGCGCCTCCGTTCGCGGCAGGAGAACTTCCGGACCGACGCCGAACCGGCCGGATAAATCCGGATCAAGTTCTTGAAAACAAAATATATTCACAATCCGGTTGCAAATCTTCCGCCAAGATCGCTGCGACATTCTGCTGCACCTAAGGAACCTTATATTAGGTGTTGCTTCCTTCGGCTAAGATGCCACGAAACTAACAAGATTCGGTTTCTTGCAGCAGGGGGTGCTCCGTGAAACAAGTCCTTAGCGGCCTTGTTGCCGCATCTCTAGTCTTGTCGCCGATATTTGCGAAGGCGGCCTGCTTCACTGATGTGGAGTGGCGAGCCGCCCATGTCCGCGTGCTTCAGACCGATCTCTTGGTGGCCGCACTCGAATGCGAAAACGTCGCCGGCTATCCCTATACGGCTCAATATAACGCTTTCATCACCAAGATGAGTGACAGCCTGGGGGTCGAGGCGAAGCATCTGATCGCGCATTTCCAGCGCGTCTCGGGCAGTGCCTGGGGGCAGGAACTCGACACGTATGTGACCCTGCTGGCCAATGATGCCTCTGATCGCAGTATGCGGGACGCCGCCTTCTGCATCCATTCCCAAGCTTTCTTCCAAGCTGCCCTGGCGCTCGAGAAGCCGCAGTTGGAGCAGGCGGCGCTCGGTCGCGTGACCGATCACAGCGTGATCGGTGATCTATGCCCGGGGAAGCCGGTGGAGACGGCCGCCCGCCCGAAATAAACCGGGGCCGGTCGAGCGGGACGGCGGATCTGGCGGATCGCCCGCGGCGGTGGGCGATCGCGCGCTGAGTTTCCATCCAAAGTAAAAGTCTAAAAATTTAGACAATAGATGTGTATTTCTGAAGAGATTATCTTTTTATCTTGATCTAATTCGATTTTGCGTAACATAGTAAAGGTTACCGGGAGAGGTTATTCTGCGAAGATAGTAGATAAGCATAGTAAGGCTCAGCCTGCTGGAGACTGAACATGTCGCGCAATTTGGGGTTGTTGGCGGTATTTGTTTCTTCTCTGCTTTTGAGTGCTTGTTATATGCCGGCAGGTTATAGCTATAGCGGTTATAACCGCGGCTATGGCACGACCGGCGCACCGCCCGGCTATTCGGGCGGGACAGGCCCGGGGGCAAACGTCGCCGCGGCGCCGCCTGCACCACCGATCCCCCTGTCCCCCGCAGTTCCCATGCCCAGGCCCCTCGCCAATGTGCAGCCCGGACCGGCCGTGGCCCCCGTTGCGACGACGAGCCCGACCAACGCGCCGGCCGCCGCGGCGGCCGGCGATGCGACGGCGCTGATCGAGCCCACCTCGGGAGCGCCCAGTTTCTCAGGACCGATCGCGTTGCCGGCGCTGGTGCTGCCCGTCCGTCAGAACTGGTCGTCGGCGAAATGTCCGCGGCTGGCCGTGACCTTCACCGGCAGCGCGCAGCCTCATGAGATTTCTCTCGCCGACACGGCTTCCTTCGAGGAAGCGCGGCAATTCCGCGACGGCGACTATGCCGAGATGGCGGAATGTTTCTGCCCGAAGAGCGGCAATTTGTCGGATATCTCCAAGGTGGCGGCCAACACCGCCATGAGCCAGATGGCGCGGCAATTTACCGACCAGCTCTATATGCAGACGCGCAACATCAGTTTCGTCGAGACCTCGCCGCTGGGCGCCTACAGCCAGCTCGACGCGAGTTCGGAGAATCCGGCGACGCTGAAGGCGAGCCTGCGGGTCTATTGGCGTGGGCAATGCTCCATCCGTCTCGCCGTCGTCTCGACCCCGGCGACCCAGCAGCGCGCTGCGGAGTTTCTGAACTCGCTGCGCGAGATCAAGGGGGATGTGTTCCCGGACTCCGAGACGCCGTTGGCCGTCCCGGTCGTGCCGGTGATCTCGGCCGCCTTGCCTCCGCCGGGCAAGGCCGGCAAGACGCCCATCCCCAGCACCTCGCTCGATCTCGAGCAGGAGATGAAGCAGAAGACCGGCGACATGGTCGCCGAAGCGCCGATGCCGATGCCCATGCCGGAGCCCGTGCAGGTCGCGGCGGCGGCGCCCGATCCGTCCGCCAATCAAAACGCGGCGTCGCGGCTTCGCCAGTTGCAGGAGCTGAAGCACAAGGGGCTGATCAACGAGACCGAATATGATGCCAAGCGCCAGGCGATCCTGAACGGCCTCTGACCCGAGGGTCAGGCCCGGTCGGCGTAGAGGTGCCGGATCTGCTCGATCTCTTCGAACCGGGCGAAGAATGCATCGACCACGGCCGGATCGAACTGCTGGCCGCGTTGCTCGCGGATATAGTTCAGCACGTCGGGCAGCGGCCAGATCGCCTTATAAACCCGTCGGCTGGTCAGCGCGTCATAGACATCGGCCAGGGCGGTGATCCGCGCCATGATGTCGATCTGCTCGCCGGCCATGCCGTGCGGATAGCCCTTGCCGTCCCAGCGTTCGTGATGCTCCAGCGCGACGATGGCGGCGGTTTTCCAGACCTGCTCGGTCATGTCCTTGGTCAGGTTCCAGCCGATCGTGACATGGGTCTGCATCTGCGCCCATTCGCGATCGTCGAGCCGCCCGGGCTTGTTCAGGATCTCGTCCGGAATGCCGATCTTGCCGATGTCGTGCATGGGCGAGGCCGCGCGTAGCAGGCTGGCGGCCTCGTCGCCCAGGCCCAGCTCCAGCGCCAGCACATACGAGAACTCCGCCATCCGGCGGACATGGTTCGCGGTTTCGTTCGAGCGGGTCTCGATCAGGTTGCCCATGCGATAGATGATCTCGCGCTGGGTGTCGTCCATATGGTCGCGCAGCAGCAGATTGTCGTAGGCGATGCCGACATTGCGGCAGAAAACCTCGACCAGCATGTCCTGGCCGGGGGCGAGTTCGATCGGGCCGTCGATGACCAGCGCATTGATGCCGCCGCCGCCGGTACGGACGACGCCGACGAAATGATCGGCGGCCACCACGGATTTCTGCTGGACCGTTGCCTGGTCGACCGCTGCCAGCAGCCGGGCATCGGCGATGTCACATAGATTTTTGCCGACGGCCTCGGCATAGCGTGCCGTCCCCGCGATCACGGTGCCGGCCGGGTCGGCCGCGAGCGAGCCCGCGGCTTCCGCCGGCCTGGGCGAGACCATCGCCGCCAGCTGCGCCAGCAGGTCCTGGGCAAAATGCTGGATCGACTGGGTGCGGAACAGGGTCGAGGACGCCTCGATGATCTTCAATAGGCCGGCCCGGTTGGCCGCCAACTCACGCCGGGAGCGCTCGATCGCCATGATATGTTCATAGGTGCGCAGCTCGGCTATCACCGAGACGTAGAGCTTGTCGCTGGTGAGCTCGGTCTTCGCCTTGTAGGCGTTGATGTCATAGTCGGTGATCATCGATCGTTCCGGCGCCTGGCCCGGCTGGCCGGTGCGCAGGATGATCCGGACGTCGGTATTGGCCAGATGCTCGCGGATGGCGCGCACGCATTGCAGGCCGGCATCCTCGGATTCCATGACGACATCCAGCAGGATGACGGCGATATCGGGCCGCACCATCATCTGCAGCAGCGCCTCGGCGCCGGAATAGGCGTTGATCAGCTCGATCGGGCGGTCCTTGTAGGTGACGCCGGCGAGCGCCAGGCTGGTCACCTGGTGGACGGCCGGCTCGTCGTCGACGATCAGCACCGGCCAGCCCTCCGCCGGCTCCAGGGCTGCGATCTCGTCGTCCTCGGGCAGAAATTCCAGCTGGTCGGACATCGATGGCCCTGCGCCTTCATGCGGAGACCCGGCATTGACCCGGGCAGCCAGCCTGGACGGGCATCAGTAGCGATTTCATTAAGCTTGGGCTGCCGACCGGTAGAAAAGCCGATTCGATCCGATCTCGGTCACGCGGCATATCGTCGGGTGTGATAATCAAAGAATGCATTTACTGGTTGTGCCGGCTCTCGTCCAAAATATTTTGGCCGGGATTTGTTCAAAAAAGATGTCGATATTTCAGATTTAAACTGCTGAAACGGTGCTAAGCTACCTCCTGATATCCATGAGTACTTTTCAAACTCTTTCCCGCTTCGACGGAGAACGAGATAAAGCTATGATCTCTAAGGGATCGACTGAGCAGATGCCGGAACCGCTTGAACCGGAGACGGTGGCGACGCGCGCGTCTCAGGTGGCGCCGCCGCGGATCGGCGCGCACGCCATCCCGCCGATCCGCGAACACGCGATGTTCATGGCGGCGGATCCGGTCGGGCGGCGGGAACTCCGGTTCGCGTTCGCCGCCATCGCCGTCTCGGCTGGCGGCTTCGTCGCGATGGTTCCCTTCGCCCGGCTGGCGCAGCCGGAGATCCCGGCCTTCCTCGCCTTCTATGTTACGGCACTGATGATCTGCGACGGCATCACCGCCGTGCTGCTCTACAGCCAGTTCTATTTCCTGCGCTCGCGGGCGCTGTTGCTGCTGGCCAGCGGCTATCTGTTCACCGCGCTCATTACCGCGGCCTATGCGCTGATGTTTCCGGGCCTGCTCGCGCCGGCCGGCCTGCTGGGTGCGGGGCCGCAGAGCACGTCGGCCATGTATATGATCTGGCACGCGGGCTTTCCGCTCGCGGTCGGCGGCTACACCCTGTTCAAGCGCGACAATGAGACCGCGGGCATCATCGATCCGCTGTCGATAAAGCCGATCGGTGCCATCGCGGTCAGCATCGCGGTCGTGGTCGCGATCGTGCTGGCAGGCACGCTCCTGGCGACCGCGGGACATGCTTCTCTGCCGCGGTTCATCGATGGCGATCACACGACCGGCCTCGGCCGTACGGTGCTCATCGCCGATTGGCTGCTCTGCCTCGCGGCGCTGGTGTTCCTGTGGGCGCGCCGGCCGCACACGATGATCGATCTCTGGGTGATGGTGGTGGTCTCGGCTTGGCTGTTCGATCTGGCGCTGGCCGCGATCTTGAACACCGGGCGTTACGATCTCGGCTGGTACGCGGGCCGGCTCTATGGCGTGCTGGCGTCCAGCCTGCTGCTGGCGCTGCTGATGATCGAGAACACCGGCTATTATGTCCGACTGGTCCGGGTCTCCAGCCGGCTCAGCATCGCCAACCAGGCGCTCGAACGGCTGTCGCTGCTGGACGGCCTGACCAGCCTCGCCAATCGTCGGCTGTTCGATCGCTATCTCAGCGATCACATCGCCCTCGCGCGGCGGCAGCGCCGGCCGCTGGCGCTGGTGCTGTGCGATGTCGATGGCTTCAAGGCCTATAACGACTGCTACGGCCATCTGGCCGGCGACGAATGTTTGAAGCGCGTCGGCGCCGCCTTGAGTTCCGTCTGCCGGCGGCCGGTCGATCTGGTCGCTCGCTACGGCGGCGAGGAATTCGCGATCATCCTGCCGGACACCGATCCGTCCGGGGCGGCGAAACTGGCCGAGGCCGCTCGGCAGGCGGTCGAGCAATTGGCGATCGAGCACAGCCGGGCGCCGACCCTCGGCTGCGTCACGATCAGCGCCGGGGTGGCCCTGACCGGGCCGCGCGACGGCCCGGACGGCAATCGGCTGATCGCTGCGGCCGATGCGATGCTGTATCAGGCAAAGCAATCCGGGCGGAACCGCGTTGCCGTTGCCCCGGCGCCGGTCGAAGACTGAGGCCTTGCCGTCTCAGCTGTTGCCCGCGATGCGGTGCAGCGTCACCGACGCGCGCGTACCATCCTCCAGATCCATGGTCAGGCGGTAGAGCGGATCATGCCGGACGCCATGGATGACCTGATCCGGCCCGAGGCGGGCGGTAAAGGTCTCGCCCGTGAACTGCGCGTCGATCGTTTTGACGCCTGGGCGGGTCCTGCCGTTGGCGCCGGCGCCCCAGCCATAGATCACGGGGCCCCGGCCGTTCGCCGGCAGCTCCAGATAGATGGTCTGGCCGCGGGAGCTATAGCCGAACCAGGTCTCGCCGGCGCCGGGCTTGACGCCCATCTGGGCCAGCGCCGCCGGGATCTCGTCGGCACCGCAGTGGAACTCACCGGGGCGGGGCGTCAGTTCGGGCGACAGGAACAGATCCATGCAGCTGGCGTAGGAATTGAAATCCGGCGTCTCGGCGCCTTCTGTCGTGCGCACGCCGCTGGTCTCGTCGACCAGCAGGAACGGCATGTCGCGCTGGCTTAGAATCTCGCGTGCGGTCGGCCCGCGGGTATGCGGCACTTCCTCGTCGACGTCGGGGAACAGGATGAACAGACGACTGGCATGGGTGTGTTTCAGTTGGTCCCAGGTGCGGTCCAGGACCATCCCACCCCAATCGTCGGTCGGGATCTGGCTCGGGTGGCGAGGAGCGCCCTTCCACAGGATGCCGGGGTTGGGCGCGAAGGCGACGATGGCATAGACGCCGTCGACCTCCTTGCCGGCTTCGAGCGCCAGCGCCCCGCCGACCTGCTGGCCGGCCAGGATGATGCGCTGGTAGCCCTCGACCTTGGCGGCGGCCAGCTGCTTCGCCAACTGCTCGCGCATGTCGGCCATCTTGTTGTCAAAGCCGGGCTTGAGCCGGCTGTTGCGCTGCAGGCTGACGATATCCCAGCCGAGTTCGGCCAGGCCTTCCATCACCTTGATCGGCGGCAGCTCCGAGCCGCTGCCGATATAGGTTTCCGGATGGTTCCAAATGATCAGGCCCTTGGCGAAATTGGGCCCGAGCAGCGGATAGGTCGCAAAGCTATCCTCGACCCAATAGCTCGTATCCGGCGTCACCGTGGGCCGCTTGCCGATCACCGTAACCTCCTCGGTCGGTGGTGCCGGCTTCGCGGCTTCGGCTGCGAACGCGTGGCCGGCCGCGACGGTCAGCAGCAGGGAGAGCAGCGAGGGTAAGGATCGGCGCATGGTGGGGCGACCTCGCTGGGTTCAGCTGTTTCCGGACAGGCGATGCAGCGTCACCGACGCGCGCGTGCCGTCCGGCAGATCCATGGTCAGACGGTACAACGGGTCATGGCGGACGCCGTGGATCGTCTGGTCCGGCGCCAGTTGGGCCGTGAAGCTATCGCCCACGAAGCTCGCATCGAGCGGCTTGAACCCCGGCCGGATCTTGCCGTTGGCGCCGGCGCCCCAGCCGTAGATGACGGGGCCCCGGCCGTTCGCCGGCAGCTCCAGATAGATGGTCTGGCCGCGCGAACTATAGCCGAACCAGGTCTCGCCGTTGCCGGGCTTCACGCCCATCTGGGCCAGCGCCGCCGGAATCTCGTCGGCGCCGCAGTGGAACTCGCCCGGGCGGGGCGTCAGCTCCGGCGACAGGAACAGATCCATGCAGCTGGCATAGGAACTGAAATCCGGCGTTTCGGCGCCCTCGGTCGTACGCACGCCGCTGGTCTCGTCGACCAATAGAAAGGGCATGTCACGGTGGCTCAGGATCTCGCGTGCCGTCGGGCCCCGCTCGTGCGGCACCTCCTCGTCGAGATCCGGGTACAGCAGGAACAGGCGACCGGCATGGGTGTGTTCCAACTCATCCTGGTTGTCGCTCAAGGTGATCCCGGCCTTGCCGTCGGTCGGGATCGGGCTCGGATGGCGCGGAGCGCCCTTCCAAGCGATCCCGCTGTTGGGCGCGAAGGCGACAATGGCATAGATGCCGTCGACCTCTTTGCCGGCTTCCATCGCCAGCGCGCCGCCGACCTGCTGGCCGGCCAGGATGATGCGCTGGTACCCTTCCACCTTGGCGCTGGCGAGCTGCTTGGCAAGAGACTCGCGCACATCGGCCAACTTGTTGGCGATGCCGGGCTTGAGCCGGCTGTTGCGCTGCAGCTTGACGATGTCCCAGCCAAGTTCGGCCATGCCCTCCATCACCTTGATCGGCGGCAGTTCGGCCCCGCCGCCGTAATAGTTTTCCGGGTGATTCCAGATGATCAGGCCTTTGGCGAAATTCGGCCCGAGCAGTGGGTAGGTCGTAAAGCCGTCCTCGACCCAATAGCTCGTGTCCGGCGTCACCGTGGGCCGCTTGCCGATGACGGTGACCTCCTCGGTCGGCGCCGGCTTCGCCGGCTCGGCCGCAAAAGCCGGGCCGGCGGCGACCGTCAGCAGCAGGGCGAACAGGCGGTGTTTCGAGAAGGGGCGCATGGCCAGAGCCTCGCCCGGATCAGCTGCTGCCCGACAGGCGGTGCATGACCACGGCAGAGCGGGTGCCGTCGGGCAGGTCGACGGTCAGGCGCAGCTCGTTCTCGCCCTTCAGCCCGCGCACGGTCAGATCCTGGTTGAGATCGAAGGTGAAGCCGGCACCGGACTTCTTGGTCTGGTAGCTTTTGACCGCGGGCTTGCCGAGGCCGTCGGCGCCATAGCCACAGCCGTAGAGAATGGGCGCGCCAGCCACCGTCGGCAGCTCGACATAGGTTTCGAGCCCGCGCGTGCTATAGCCGAACCAGGCCTCGCCGCCATGCGGCTTCGCGCCCATGCGGGCCAGCGCCGCCGGCAGCTCGTCGACGCCGCAATGGAATTCGCCCGCATGCGGCGCGGCGTCGGGCGCCAGGAAATAATCCATGCAGGTGGCATAGACCCCGAACGCCATGCTGTCGGCGCCGGCATTGCCGCGCACGCCGCTTTCCTCGTCGACCAGCAGGAACGGCAGGCCGGCGCGGGCATTCAACAGGTCGCGCGCGGCGGTGCCGCGGGGTGCCGGCACCTCGGCGTCATTGGCCGGAAACAGCACGACCACGCGTTGGGCCTTGGCCTCGCGCAATTGGCTATAGGTGCGGTTGAGCGAGGCCAGGCCGTCGCCGGTGTTGGGCGCAAACGCGATCACGCCATAGAGCCCGTCGATCGTCTTCGCGGCCTCGAGCGCCAGACCGCCGCCGAAGCCTTGGCCGGCCAGGATGATGCGGGTGTAGCCCGCCGCGCGGGCCTGCGCCACCTCCTGGGTCAGGGTCTCGCGCACCTCAACCAGCCGGTTCTCCCAGGCAGGCGGCAGGCGCGGATTGCGCTGCAGGCGGATGACGTCCCACCCAAGCGCCGCCATGCCGCCGATCGCCGGCACGGTCGCGACCGAAACGCCCTGGCCGCTGGCCGCCGCCGGGTGGTTCCAGATCACGAGGCCCTTGGCGAATTGGGGCCCGAGCGCCGGGAATTGCGCGAAACCATCCTCGAACCAGACATTCGCGTTGGCAGCGGCCGGCCGTTGGCCGGTGACCACGATATCCTCGTTGAGCGTGGCGGCATGGCCCCCCGGCGCGAACGCCATCAACAGCGCAAGAAGCGGCAGCAAACGACGCATCGACGGACTCCCGAAAGCGAGAAAGGCGAGGCTATTTGACGCAGGGTTGTCCGGAGACTGTGCGCGAGAATCGGCAGGGGCGCAAGCTCGGGGCGCTTGTATATCGCTCGATTGCCGCCCATCTGGCCGGGTCCGGGTTCGGTGCTTCCAAGGCGGTGTAGGTGTGACCGGCGACAAGACGATGAAGCGCGTGCGCGCCGACTGGGACGAGATCGTCCTGGTCTGCCGCAAATGTTCGAGGAAACTCGACGGCGGCTTCGGCAAGCGTGGCGACCAGTCGCTGGCGAAGGGCTTGCGCAGGACGCTCGGCGTCAAATCCAAGGGTCGCAAGGCAAGCGTGGCCGTGATCGAGGTCGATTGCCTCGACATCTGTCCCAAGGGCGCCGTGGTGGCGCTGCGCGCCGCCGCTCCCGGTGACTGGGCGATCGTGCCCAAGGGCACGCCGCTCGCGGGCGTGGCCCGGCGGTTGGGGCTGGATGCCCCGGCTGGCGGCGATTGAGGCAATTCCACCGGCAAGTCTGATGATTTTCACTGTGTCGAGAATTGCCGCCTTGGACGACCGTTCCGTGGGTGTTCTGCCCACGGAACCAATCGTCCTAGTGGGTATTTACGCTCGGGTCTGAGCGGGGCGATCAATGAAACGTGCCGATGTCGTCCGAGGCGCCGCGCTCTTGCGGGTCCGGCTCTGTGCCGCAGTTCTGCTCAAGCTCGCTCGGTTTCGGCCGCTGGACCGGCTGGCGCGCCGTCTGTCGTCGACGCGCCCGGGTCGGCTCGCGGCCGATTGGCTGCTCGGATATCGCCGACCGTTCCCGAGCCTCGTTGCGGCGGCGATGGTGGCGGATCGCTTCCTCGCCAGCGTGCACGAGACCAGAGCCAACCGGTATCAGCATCTGCGATTTTCCGAGACGCCGCGGGTAAGCGACTATCCGGTCATCTTCTTCCTGTCCCGGATCGAGGGTGATTTCCGGGTATTCGACCTGGGCGGCAATTTCGGTGTGCTGTTTTATTGCTATCGCCGATATCTGCCGAACGCGAGCCGGATGCGTTGGACGGTGTTCGACTTGCCGGACACGGTTCGGCTCGGATGCCGTCTCGCCCGCCGGCGCGGGGTCGCGGACCGGATCGAATTTGCCACCGGTCTGGAGGCGGCCGATGGGGTCGAGGTCTTTCTCGCCTCCGGCTCGCTGCACTATTTCGACCGGTCCCTGCCCGAGATGCTGGCGGCACTCAGACACCCGCCGGTTCATGTCATCGTCAATCGCACGCCGCTCAACGACGGCGCGACAGTTGCGACGGTCCAGGATGCGGGATTCGGGCTCGCCGCCTGCATTCTCTATGATGGCGGCGGCCTGATCGACGGCATGCGGGCGCTTGGCTACGCCCTCGTCGACCGATGGTCCATCCATGACCTGGCCGTGACGATACCGTTGCATCCGGAGCTGTCGGCCCCGTTCTACAGCGGCCTCTATTTCCGCAGGGTGCCGGACGGCGCGTTCGGGACCGGGAAAGCCATCACCCCCAGCACCCCATAGGCGGCTTGCCTCCGTCCATGCTAATACTGTCCGTCATGCCGGTTGCGGCGATGGACGTAAGGACTTTTGGCGTAATGGCGGAAATCCGCGCCGACCGCGACCGTTTCGTTGCCTTTGCCTTTGCCGCCGCTGATCTGCTGATCGAGTTGGACGCCAAGCGACGGATCGTGTTCGCCACCGGGGCAGCGCAGAGCCTGATCGGCGTTTCCGCGGCCAAACTGGCCGGCCGCCACTTCATCGACCTGTTTCCGGCGCCGGAGCGCGGTTTTGCCAACCGCGTGCTCGACGGCCTCGCCGAGGCCGAACGGATCGAACCGGTCGCCATCCCGCTGGCGCGGCACGACGGCGGGTCGACCCGGGTCTGGCTCGGCGGCTGCAGGTTCGGCGGCAATGAGTCGAATTACTTCCTCGCGGTCTCCTACCTGACGGTGCCGCTGTCGCCCGAGGCGGAGGACGCGCGCAATCCGCAGTCGCGCCTGCTGGATGCGGATGCCTTGCCCGACGTGCTGAAGCGGGCGAGCGAGGCTGCCGGCGGCGACGGTTCGGTGGCGCTCACCATGCTGCATCTGGATGGGCTCGACGCGCTGCAGCAGCGCCTCAGCGATCAACGCCGGGCCGAGTTGATGGGCGAGATCGGCGCGGTGCTGCGCCTGTCGTCGGCCGGCGGCGATGCGGCGGCGCAGATCTCGGACATGGATTTTGCGCTGGTGCAGCGTCCGGGCGTCGACGCCGACGCGATCCAGGCCGAACTGGCGTCGATCACGGCCGCCGCCGCCCCCAACCGGCGGCCGCTCGCCATGCGGACGGCCCAGGTTGCGATCAACGCGGTCGATCTGAACGATGAAAGTGCCGCCCAGGCGCTGGCCTATTGTGTCAAGAAATTCTCCCAGTCCGACGGCAGCGATTTCTCGCTGGTCTCGCTCGAACAGGCCCTGGCCGGCATGGTCGACCAGACGCTCGACCGGGTCGCCAAGCTGCGTGCCACCGTGACCGCCGGCGATTTCTCCCTGGTGTTCCAGCCGATCGTCAATCTGGAAACGCGGGTCGTGCATCATTTCGAGGTGCTGTCGCGTTTCGCGCCCGGCGAAAGCCCCTATGAATTCATCCTGTTCAGCGAAGAGGTCGGCATGGCCGCCGAGCTCGATCTGGCGGTGTGCGAAAAGGTGGTGAGGCTGATGACCGGCTCGCCGATGGCGGCGCCGGTCGCGGTCAACCTCTCCGGCAAGTCGATGGCCAGCCTGCCGTTCATGAGTCGGCTCGCCCGCCTGCTGACCGACGCCAAGATCGACCGCAAGAAGCTGATGTTCGAGATCACGGAATCGAGTGCCATCGAGAATCTGGACCGGGCCGACACCTTCCTGCAGAACCTGCGCAAGCTCGGCCATCGCATCTGTCTCGACGATTTCGGCGCGGGCTTCGGCGCCTATACCTATCTGCGCCGGTTCGAGATCGATTACGTCAAGCTCGACGGACCGTTCCTGCAAAGCGCCATGTGCAATACGCGCGACAGCGCGCTGCTGCGCTCGATCACCACGGTCTGCGCCGACCTGGGCGCGGCCACGATCGGCGAGATGATCGAGACCCGGGAAGAAGCCTATGCCGCCGCCGCCCTGGGCGTCACCCACGGCCAGGGCTATTTCTTCGGGCGTCCGTTGACCAGTCCGACCCTGCCGTCGATGCCGGCGCCGGGTGCCGTCGCGTTTTAGCGTTAGGGCTCGCCCCGTCGGGGGTGTGCGCTATATGCTGGCGCCGTCATCAGCCAGCGAAAGCCCAGCCTCATGTCGATGTCGATCGAGCGCCTGTCCTGTCTCGGGCTCCATGGCTTCCACCAGATCGCCTATAGCTATTGGCCGGGTCCTGCCGGTGCGAGGCCGATCGTCTGCGTCCATGGCCTGACCCGCAACGGCCGCGACTTCGATCCGCTCGCGGCCCGGCTTGCCTCGCGCGGCCCCGTCGCATGCCCCGACATGCCGGGCCGCGGGCAAAGCGCCTGGCTGCCGGTCGTGGCCGACTATAGCTATCCGCTCTATCTCGGCACGGTCGCGGCCCTGTTCGCGCGGCTGGGGGCCGAGGAGGTCGATTACATCGGCACCTCGATGGGCGGCATCATCGGCATGATGCTGGCGTGCCAGCCGGGTTCGCCGATTCGCCGGCTAGTGCTGAACGACGTCGGCCCGTTCATCCCGCAGGCCTCGCTGGAACGGATCGGCGATTATGTCGGGCTCGATCCGGCGTTCGACAGTGTCGAGGAGATCGAACGCTATTACCGCTTCGTCCATGCGCCGTTCGGGGCCCTGACCGATGCGCAATGGAAACATTTCGCAGAGACCAGCCATCGGGTCCGCGCCGACGGCAAGATCGGGCTCGGCTATGATCCCGGGATCGCTCAGGCCTTCAAGGGCGTTCCCCTGACGGACATCGATCTCTGGCCGTTCTATGATCAGATCAAATGTCCGACCCTGGTGATCCGGGGCGCCGTGTCCGATCTGCTGCTGGCCGAGACGGCGGAGGAGATGACGCGCCGCGGCCCCAAGGCCGAACTTTATGAAGTCGCCGGCGCCGGCCACGCGCCGGCCCTGATGGACGAGGCGCAGATCGCGCGTATCGAGAGTTTCCTCACCTGATGTTGCTGCCTCAAACCGAATTCGAACCGTTTCGCCCGCGTTTCCCCTGGTACGGGCCCGACCTGCAGACGCTGCGCAACACCATCTTCCGCGCTCCGGTCGATCTGGTCGGCGGTGAACGGCTGGTGTTGCCGATGGAGGATGGCACCGGCGACCGGCTGATCGCCCGGCTCGACCGACCCGATGCCGGCCGGGCGCGGTCGAAACCGCTCGCCATCGTCGTCCATGGCCTGGGCGGGGACGAGCGCAGCACCTATATGATCCGCACCGCGCGGCACCTGCTGACCCAGGGCTATCCGGTGCTGCGGCTCAATCTGCGCGGTGCCGGGCCGTCGCGCGCGGTCTCGGGCGGCCATTACCATGCCGGGCGCAGCGGCGACCTGGCGGCGGCGATCCGCGCCCTGCCGCCGGACCTGATCCAGCATGGCCTGGTGCTGATCGGCTATTCGCTGGGCGGCAATCTGGTGCTGAAATTCATGGGCGAGGGCGCCCATGGCCATGACGTGCGCGTCGCCGCCTCCGTCTCGGCCCCGATCGACCTCGCCGCCACGTCCCGGCGCGTGATGGAGCCGCGCAACAAGCTCTATCATCTGCGCATTCTGAAGACGATGAAGGACGAGACGCTGGCACCGGGCGCGCTGCTGACCGAGGCGGAACGCGCCATCGTCGAGCAGGCGCGCACGGTCTACGAGTTCGACAATAATTTCATCGCCCACCGCAACGGCTACGCCAGCGCCGACGAATATTATGTCGAGAATGCCGCGATCGGCTTTTTGGGCCGCATCGACCGTCCGACCCTGGTCGTTCATGCGCTGAACGACCCCTGGATCCCGACCGAGAGCTACCGCACGGTCGATTGGGCGGCCTACACCCATGTCCAGGCGCTGCTGCCGTCCGGCGGCGGCCATGTGGGCTTCCACGGCAAGGGCAGCGTCACCCCCTGGCACGACCGGGCGATCAGCCGGTTTTTCGCGCGGGTGGTTTAACGGCGGCGCTACCCCGCCCGCAACCGTTTCGCCGCCTCGACCGCGAAATAGGTCAGCACGCCATCGGCGCCGGCGCGTTTGAAGCCCAGGAGCGATTCCAGCACGACCCGGTCGTCGAGCCAGCCCTGGTCGATGGCGCCGCGCAGCATCGCGTATTCGCCGCTGACCTGATAGGCGTAGGTCGGCACATGGAACTCGTCCTTCACGCGCCGGATGATGTCCAGATAGGGCAGGCCGGGCTTGACCATGACCATGTCCGCGCCCTCGGCGAGGTCGAAGGCAACCTCGCGCAGCGCCTCCTCGCCATTGGCCGGGTCCATCTGGTAGCCGCGCTTGTCGAGCGGCTGGTTCGACACGCGCTTCGATTTGATCGCCTCGCGGAACGGGCCGTAGAAGGCGGAGGCGTATTTGGCGGCCTAGGACATGAGGCGCACATGCTCGAAGCCCGCGCCGTCGAGCGCGTCGCGGATGGCGCCGATGCGGCCATCCATCATGTCCGATGGGGCGATCACGTCGCAGCCGGCGCGGGCCTGGGCCAGCGACTGCTTGACCAGGGCCGCGACCGTCTCGTCGTTGGTGACGTGGCCCTCGACCAGCAACCCGTCATGGCCGTGGCTGGTATAGGGATCGAGCGCCACGTCGCACAGCACGCCCAGGTCGGGCACCTGCCGCTTCAGCTCGCGCACGGCGCTGCAGATCAGGTTCTGTTCGTTCCAGGCCTCGCGGCCGTCGTCGGTCTTGAGCTCGGCTTCGGTCGCCGGGAACAGGGCGATGCACGGGATGCCCAGGGATGCGGCTTCGCCGGCAGCATCGATCAGTTGCGGCACGGTCAGCCGGTCGACGCCCGGCATCGAGGCGATCGGCTGGCGGGCGCCGTCGCCGGGCTGCACGAACACGGGCCAGATGAGATCGGCCGGCGTCACCGTGTTTTCGGCGACCATGCGGCGCGACCAATCGTCATGGCGATTGCGGCGCAGACGAGTGCGGGGATAGGACCCAAGGGAATACGACGACAAGCGGCCATCCGATCGACGGGGAACAATCGGGTGCCACGGTACGGCCATGACGCCCGGATGACAATCGCCGGGCGAACAGGGGAGCCGCGCCGGATTGAAGCATCTGCGGTTTCGTGGCTATCCTCCGGCCCATCGATGATGTTTTGGAGCATGCCCGACGATGACCGATCCCTCCCTGGAGCCCATCGCCCCCGAGGTGCTGGTCGAGACGCGCGGCGGCCTCGGCATCGTGACGCTCAACCGGCCCCGGGCATTGAACGCGCTCAGCCTCGGCATGATCCGCGCGATCGACCAGGCGCTGATCGCTTTCGCCACGGATGAGGCGATCGGTGCCGTGGTGATCCGCGGCGCCGGCGAAAAAGCGTTCTGCGCCGGCGGCGACGTGCGGGCCCTGGTCGTGGCGCCCGACGGCATCGACAAAGCCAAGCTCGCCCGCGAATTCTTCGCCGAGGAATATCGCCTCAACCTGCGCATCCACAATTATCCGAAGCCGTTCGTGGCGCTGATCGACGGCGTCACCATGGGCGGCGGCTGTGGCCTGTCGCTGCACAGCCCGCTGGTGGTCGCGACCGAGCGCACCATGGTCGCCATGCCCGAAACGGTGCTGGGCCTGTTCCCCGATGTCGGCGCCACCTGGTTCCTGAACAAGTGCCCGGGCGAGATCGGTATCTGCCTGGGCTTGACCGGCCGGCGCCTGAGGGCGGCCGACCTGAAGGCGATCGGGCTCGCGAGCCATGTCGTGCCGTCCTCGGAATTGGACGGATTGCTGAGCGCCCTGGTCGCCTTGGCGAAATTCGACGCCGGATCGGTGAAGCGGGTGCTGGACGCCCACGGCGTCAATGCCGGGTCCGGCACGCTCCTCGAAGACCGCGCCGCGATCGACCGGATCTTTGCCGGGGACAGCATCGAGACCATCATCGGCCGGCTGGAGAAGGAGAAGGCACCCTGGGCGGTCGAAGCGCTGCACACGATCCATCGCGCCTCGCCGACCAGCCTCAAGGTGACGCTGCGCCAGTTGCGCGGCGGGCGGGGTCTCGCCGATGTGGCGGCGATGCTGCAGGTCGAATATCGCCTGGCGGTGCGCTCGGTCGGCGGCACCGATTTTCCCGAAGGCGTGCGGGCCATATTGGTTGATAAGGACAATAAGCCGGCCTGGCAGCCGCCGACGTTGGCGGCGGTCGATACTGCCCGGGTCGAAGCTTTCTTCGTTCCCTTCGCCGACCCGGCCGACGAGCTATCCTTCGGCTGATCTTATCGCCGGCGCCGATTCATTGCCGTTTTGCGGCATAAGGGCGCGAATTGCGGGCAAATTTAAGTGAAATTTAACGGGAGAGGCGTTTGCTAAGGTTAACGAATCCTTCGAGTAGCAGGCGGGCATGAAAGAGTCATATTTGAACCTGATTGCGTTGGTCGAGCGCTTGCACCGCCAATTTCTCGAATTGGTCCGCACCGAACTCGACAGCCTCGGGATTCAGGATATCAACAACGTTCAGGCGTTGATCCTGTTCAACATCGGTCCGGCGGAGCTGACGGTCGGCGAATTGACGCTGCGCGGCTGCTACCTCGGCTCGAACGTGTCCTACAACGTCAAGAAGATGGTCGAGAACGGCTATCTGATGCAGGAGCGCTCGCCGCATGATCGGCGGTCGATCCGCGTCCGCCTATCGCCCAAGGGCCTGGAGCTGTGCGCCAAGCTCGACGCCATGCACGACCGTCACATTGCCAGCCTGGCCGGCACGCCGGTCGACGAGGCGACGGTCGAGGGCACGAACACCGCGCTGAAGCGGGTCGATCGCTTCTGGACCCAGATCGTCGATCGGGGCGTCCGGGTCATGCCGCGGATGTCGCACACCGCCGCCTGATCAAGGGAGCTTTTAAAACGAAGAACGGGGCCGCGATCGCTTGCGGCCCCGTTTCGTTTCGACAGGCTGGGACCTTATGAGAAGGCGGCGATGCCGGTCTGGGCGCGGCCCAGGATCAGCGCATGTACATCATGCGTGCCTTCGTAGGTATTGACCGCTTCCAGATTCAGCACATGGCGGATGACGCCATATTCGTCGGAGACGCCGTTGCCGCCATGCATGTCGCGGGCGACGCGGGCGATGTCGAGCGCCTTGCCGCAATTGTTGCGCTTCAACAGCGAGATCATCTCCGGCGCCGCCCGATCCTCGTCCTTGAGGCGTCCGAGGCGCAGGCAGGCGTGCAGGCCGAGCGTGATCTCGGTCTGCATGTCCACGAGCTTCTTCTGGATCAGCTGGTTGGCGGCCAAGGGCCGGCCGAACTGCTTGCGCTCCATCGTGTAGCTGCGGGCGGCATGCCAGCAGGCCTCGGCCGCCCCCAAGGCACCCCAGGCGATGCCGTAGCGCGCGTTGTTGAGGCAGGAGAACGGCCCTTTCAAGCCCGACACGTTCGGCAGCAGGTTTTCTTCAGGCACGAACACCTCGTCCATGACGATCTCGCCGGTGACGGACGCGCGCAGCGAGAACTTGCCCTCGATCTTCGGCGCCGTCAGGCCCTTCATGCCCTTTTCCAGGACGAAGCCGCGGATGACACCGTCATCGGTCTTGGCCCAGACCACGAACACGGTCGCGACCGGGGAATTGGTGATCCACATCTTGGCGCCCGAGAGCGAATAGCCGCCGTCGACCTTGCGGGCCCGGGTGACCATGCTGCCGGGGTCGGAGCCATGGTCAGGCTCGGTCAGGCCGAAGCAGCCGATCCATTCGCCGGTCGCCAGCTTCGGCAGGTACTTCTGGCGCTGCGCCTCGGTGCCGAAGGCATAGATCGGGTACATGACGAGCGAGGATTGCACGCTCGCCATGGAGCGGAAGCCGCTGTCGACCCGCTCGATCTCGCGCGCGATGATGCCGTAGCTGACATAGTTCGTCCCGGCGCAGCCATAGCCGTCGATGGTCGAGCCGAGGAAGCCCATCTCGCCCATTTCGGTGAAGATCGCCGGATCGAAGCTCTCCTCGCGGAACATCTTCTGCACGCGCGGCTGCAGCCGGTCCTGGCAGAAGCTGCGCGCCGCCTGTTCGATCAGCCGCTCGTCCTCGGTCAGGCTCTCGCCCAGCAACAGCGGATCGGCCCAATCGAACGCCGGCTGGCTCGATTTCTTCGGGGCATTTCCCAGGACGGGGGCAGTGGACATGGCGAACTCCCTAGAGGCGTATGTTATTTGTATACAAATAAGTTCCGACGGACAATGCCGCGATCGAGTCCGGAGCATGCCTCAAGGCCGGAGAGCGCGCCAGCCGATCTCGCGTTCCGGCTCTCCGCTTGACGATCGCAGATTTCGGCAAGCACTCGTCCGGAGTTTTTCGCCACCTTGAAGTGTGGCGGTGCCAACCGAAGGGCGATTACTCAGATCTTTGCAAGGACCGAGGTCTACCGGACCGTTCGTTGCTGGATCAAATACATGAACTTATTGCGTCGATATCGGGTCGGGCTCATAGTAAAGCACCGGTTCTGATCGAGCCAAGACCGGGTGGAGATGGTCGAAACAATGTCGGAATTGCGCGCGAAGCGGTTGGCGGCGACCTACGAGGTGCAGGTCAAGGTCGAAGGACAATGGCGGGTCGCCAATGCGGTCGAGGATCGCGAGGAGGCGATCCTGGAAGCGGTGGCGCTGACCGGCGAGCATGACGGTCTGGCGCCGGTCCGGGTGCTGGGCGAGATGAAGGACCATCTGACCAATTCCGTCCGCCCGAGCGTGGTCTGGAGCCATAAGCCGCCGCCGCAGCCGAAGCCGGCCGATGCCTTTGAACAGAAGCGCATGATGCGGCTCGCCCGCAAGGCGGCGATGGGCGAACGCCGAACCCTGATCGGTGTCGGCGGCGTGTTGCTGCTGGGCCTGCTGGCCCTCAGCATCTATGTCGGCACGCACATCAACATGGCCAACGTCCGGTACTGACCTCCACCGTCATTCCCGCCTGCGCGGGAATGACGAGTGTTTGGAATTATTCCATCAACAGTTCGATCGCCTCGCGCCAGCGGTGGCACGAGACCGTGTGGCTGCCGGTCACCGGCTCCAGCATCGGGACGGTGTCGCGGCATTTCTCGACTGTGATCGGGCAGCGGGTGCGGAACACGCAGCCGGACGGCGGATTGATCGGCGAGGGCAGGTCGCCGGTCAGCGCCACGCGCTTCTTGGCGCGTTCCTTGTCCGGGTCGGCGATCGGCACGGCCGACAGCAATGCCTGGGTATAGGGATGGCGCGGGTTGCGGTAGATCTCGTCGCGCTCGGCCAGCTCCGCGATCTTGCCCAAATACAGCACCATGACCCGGTCGCTGATCCGGCGCACGACCGACAGATTGTGCGAGATGAAGATCAGCGCCAGGTTTTCCTCGGTCTGCAGGCGCTTCAAGAGATTGATGATCTGCGCCTGGATCGAGACGTCGAGGGCAGAGACCGGCTCGTCGCAGACCAGCAGCTTCGGCTTCAGGATCAGCGCGCGGGCGATGCCGATGCGCTGGCACTGGCCGCCGGAGAATTCATGCGGATAGCGGTTGATCAGGTGGGATGGCAATCCGACCCGCTCCATCGCCTCGACCACGCGGGCGCGTTTGTCCGTCTCGGCCATGCCCGGCTCGAATGTATCGAGCGGTTCGGCGACGATGGCGCCCACGGTCATGCGCGGATCGAGGGCGGCCAGCGGATCCTGGAAGATGATCTGCATTTCCCGGCGCAGGCCGCGCAGTTCGGTCTTGGACGAATCCTCGAGCGGCTTGCCCAGCCAGACGACCTTGCCGGCGGAAGACGGGATCAGCTTCAGCACGGCGCGGCCGAGGGTCGACTTGCCGCAGCCGCTCTCGCCGACGATGCCCAGCGTCTCGCCCGGATAGAGGTCGAAGCTGACGCCGTCGACCGCCTTCACCACGCGCTTTTCGGCGAACAGGTCGCTCTTGACCGGGAAATGGACCTTGAGGTCGCGCACGCTCAGCAGCGGGGCGGAACTGGACAGGGGCATGTTCATTCTCAGGCGACGAGACGGTCGAGCGTGCAGGCCTTGGCGCGGCCCGGCGCGATTTCGCGCAAGGGCGGCACGGCCAGGCGGCATTGCTCGGAGACGAAGCTGCAGCGCGGCGCAAAGGCGCAGCCGGGCGGCATATGGGCGAGGTTCGGCGGCTGGCCGGCGATGGTCGGCAGATCGCCGGCCAGGTCATCGTCGAGCCGCGGCATCGACATGAGCAGGGCGCGCGTATAGGGGTGCTGCGGGTTGTAGAAGATGTCGCGCACCGGTCCCTGTTCGACGATGCGGCCGCCATACATGACCATGACCCGGTCGCACAATCCGGCGACCACGCCCAGGTCGTGGGTGACCAGGATGATCGAGGTGCCGGTCACGGCCTGCTGTTCGGCCAACAGATCCAGGATCTCGGCCTGGATGGTGACGTCGAGCGCCGTCGTCGGCTCGTCCGCGATCAGCAGATCGGGTCGGCACAGCATGCCCATGGCGATCATGACGCGCTGGCGCATGCCGCCCGACAGCTCGTGCGGATACATGCCCAGCCGCTTGCCCGGTTCCGGGATATGGACCTGTTCCAGCACTTCGCGCGCCTGCTCGCGCGCCATGGCCGGGTTGGTGCTGAGATGATAGGTCAGCACCTCGGTCAGCTGCTGGCCGACCGTCAGGTACGGGTTCAGCGCGGTCATCGGGTCCTGGAAGATCATCGCCATCCGCGTACCGCGGATCTTGTTCAGCTGATCGCGCGGCATGCCCAGCAGTTCCTTGCCGTCGAACTGGACGCTGCCGGTCGAGCTGCCGTTGTGCGGCAGCAGGCCCATGATCGACATCAGCACCTGGCTCTTGCCCGAGCCGCTTTCACCGACGATGCCGATCGTCTCGCCTTTGCTGACCTCGAAGCTGACGCCGTTCACCGCGGAGACGGTGCCGTCGGGGGTGGCAAAGCGGGTCACCAGCTGATCGACGATCAGCAGCGGGCCCTGGTGGCCGGTCTTCCAGGCCGGCAGTTCTTGGCTAACGGTCATCAGCGGTCCTTGGGGTCGAGGGCGTCGCGCAGGCCGTCGCCGAGGAAATTGAGGGAAAACAGCGTGACGGCGAGGAAGGTCGCGGGGAACAGCAGCGTCCAGGGCGCGGTCTCCATGTCCTTGACGCCGTCGCTGATCAGCACGCCCCAGCTCGTCATCGGCTCCTGCACGCCCAGGCCCAGGAACGACAGGAAGCTTTCCAGCAGGATGACCTGCGGCACGGTCAGGGTGACGAACACCATGACCGGGCCCAAGAGGTTCGGGATGATGTGGCGGCGGACGATGGCGCTGCTGGAGGCGCCGAAGGCATGGGCGGCCTCGATGAATTCGCGATGCTTCAGCGCCATGGTCTGGCCGCGCACGATGCGGGCCATGTCGAGCCATTGCACCGCACCGATCGCGACGAAGATCAGGAGGATGTTCCGGCCGAAGAACACGGTCAGCAGGATCACGAAGAACATGAACGGCAGGGAATAGAGGATATCGACGATGCGCATCATCACATTGTCGATGGCGCCGCCCAGATAGCCCGCGACCGCGCCATAGATGACGCCGATCACCAGGCTGACGATCGAGGCGAGGATGCCGACCATCAGCGAGATGCGGGCACCGTAGAGCGTGCGGACGAACAGGTCGCGGCCGTTGGAATCCGTGCCGAAATAGAAGCCTTGGGCGAAATCCGGCGGGCTGCTGATCGCGTCCCAGGAAATATCGTCGATGGCATGGGCCGAGAGATAGGGCGCCAGGATCGCCATGGCGGCGATGATGGTCAAGACGACCAGGCCGCCCATGGCGGCGCGGTTGCGCAGCAGGCGTCGGCGCGCGTTCTTCCACAGGCTGGTGCCTTCGACCGGCATGCCGATGCCGGCGGCGTCGAGCGGGGTGACGGACATGGGGACGCCCCTTCCTAGCGATGAGCCAGCTTGGGATCGAGGACGCCATAGAGCACGTCCACGAGCAGGTTGAAGAGAATGATCAGCACGCCGTAGAAAATCACCACGCCCATCACCAGCGTATAGTCGCGGTTCAAGGCGCCCTGGATGAAATAGCGGCCGATGCCGGGGAT
>Ga0302314_10000588_pt1 | contig 66753 bp, 57 predicted proteins | sample III_Palsa_N2_3_FD_200533 | JGI IMG/M metagenome (GOLD analysis project Ga0302314, IMG submission 200533) | Peat permafrost microbial communities from Stordalen Mire near Abisko, Sweden - III_Palsa_N2_3 | ecosystem: Environmental > Terrestrial > Soil > Palsa > Peat permafrost | place: Sweden...
CCGGCGACAGCGAAACCGGCATCACCATCATGCGCATGGACGCCGGGCTGGATACCGGACCGATGCTGCTGGTGGAGCACCTGCCGCTGACGGCGGAGATGACCGCCGCGCAATTGCACGACGCTCTCGCTCCGATCGGCGGACGGCTCATCGTCGAGGCACTGGCGCGCCTGCAGCGCGGCGAATTGCCGCAGCAAACGCAGCCGGCGGATGGCATGACCTATGCCAAAAAACTGTCCAAGGAAGAGGCGCGCATCGACTGGTCGCGCCCGGCCGAGGAACTGGCGCGGCGCGTGCGCGCCTTCAACCCGGCGCCGGTGGCATGGAGCGAACTCGACGGCGAGCGCATCCGCTTCTGGAACGCGCGCGCCGAACCGGGCCCCGTGGCGGACATGCCCGGCACCGTGCTGGCAGCCGATGCAACAGGACTGCACATCGCCTGCGGCGAAGGCAGGCTGCTGGTCACGGAACTGCAACGGCCGGGCGGCAAGGCGCTCGATGCGGCGCAGGCCGTGCGCGGCTGGATGATCTCCGGCAAGAGCTTCGTCTGACCACGGCCGTCATTCAGTTTGCATGCTGCAGGCCGTACCCGAGCGAGCGCTGCAGCAGGGTTTCCGTCGGCAGCGACAGGGCGTGCAGCACGGCGGTCCCGCGCGAGGACCAGGCGCGCTGCCGCGGATGCACACCGGCCAGGGTGGCGGCGGCGTAAGCCTCGATCGCCAGCGTTGCCACATGCAGACGCGGCAGCGGCGCCATCGCGCAAAACAGGCGCAGCCCGGCACTCAGGGCCAGCAGGCCGAGGACGTAGCGCAGATTGGCGCCGCTGCCCGGCAGTTGCTCGCTGGTCAGGGACCACAGCGCCAGCCCCAGTAACACCGCCAGCGGCCACAGGTCGAGCGCGCCGCAGGCATCGGCGAAGCGGGACAGGGTGATCAGGTCGAAGACGCAAAATGCGACCAGCAGCAGGGCATGAAGATGGCGCCGCAGCGCGCCCGGCGACAGGGCCACGGGTTCCGCCTCGGGCAGGGAGAGTCGATCGGCAGGCATGGTGATTTTCCACAAGAGCTGCACACAGTCTCACCAGTGCGCTTGCAGGCTTGCGGCAGATGCCATGTAAAATCCGCACAACTTGGTGCAGAACCTGTGCAGGCCCTGCACCCGCGCCTGTTGCCAGGCCCCGCTCTCACGCAGCTTCGAATCCCCCGCCCTTGTCCACGCCGCCCCAATCCCCTGCTTCCCTCAGCACCTCCCCCAACGTCCGCGTGCGCGCCGCGCTGACCGTCGCCGCCGTACTCAAGGGCGCCAGCCTCGACGACGCGCTGCTGGCGCAGAGTCCAGGCCTGAGCGGGCCGGACAGTTCGCTGCTGCGGGCCATCGCCTACGGCGTGGTGCGCGAGTACCGCCTGCTGCTGACCTTGACCGGCGCCCTGTTGCAGAAGCCGCTGAAGGACGAGCCGGAAGTGCAGGCGCTGCTCGCCTGCGGCCTGTACCAGCTGCGCTCGATGCGGGTGCCGCCGCACGCCGCGGTCGGCGAAACCGTGGCTGCCGCCGCGGCCATGGACAAGGCCTGGGCCAAGGGACTGGTCAATGCGGTGCTGCGGCGCTACCAGCGCGAGCAGGCGGCGATCGACGGCGCCTTGCCGATCAGCGCCGGCATCCGCCAGTCCTATCCGGACTGGCTGGTGGACGCGGTCAAGGCGGACTGGCCCGACAGCTGGCGCACGGTGCTGGCCGGCGGCAACGAGGCCGGGCCGCTGACCCTGCGCGTCAATCGCCGCCAGCTCAGCCGCGACGCCTATCTGGCCGAGCTGGCTGCCGCCGGCATCGCCGCCGAAGCGGTGCCCGAAGCGGCGGATGCGGTGCGTTTCGTCAATGCCGTATCGGTGGACGAGATTCCGGGCTTCGTCAGCGGCCGCGCCTCGGTGCAGGATGCGGCGGCGCAACTCGCCGCCGACCTGATCGATGCGCAACCGGGCCAGCGCGTGCTGGACGCCTGCAGCGCTCCGGGAGGCAAGGCGGTGCATCTGCTGGAACGGGTCAACGGCCTCAAGCTGCTGGCGCTGGACAGCGATCTGTCGCGGCTGGCGCGGGTGGCCGAGAACCTGCTGCGCTCGAACGTGCTGGCCCGTTTTGAAGTCGCCGACGCGGCCAAGCCCACGGTGTGGTGGGACGGCAAACCCTTTGACCGTATCCTGCTCGATGCGCCCTGCTCCGGCACCGGCGTGATCCGGCGCCATCCCGACATCAAATGGCTGCGCCGCGACAGCGACATCCCGCGCATGGCCGAGCTGCAGCAGCGCCTGCTGCGCGCGCTATGGCCGCTGCTGGCGCCCGGCGGGATCCTGGTCTACGCCACCTGCTCGGTGCTGAAGGCCGAGGGAGAAACGGTGCTGGCGGAGTTCGTCGGCGCGCATGCGGATGCGCGCGAGGCGCCGATCGAGGCGAGCTGGGGCGAAGCGCGCAGCATCGGCCGGCGCATCGCGCCGGGCGGGGCGTTCGACGGGTTTTATTACGCAAGGCTGACGAAGATTTTGTAGGGCGGGCCGTGCTCGCCGGCTTTGTATCCCGAGGGCGGATACGGCGGGCACGGCCCGCCCTACAAAAGCGGCCGCGCTTTCAAAAAAACTTGCTGCGCCGGAACCACCAGAACATGCCGACCCCCACCACCACGATCAGGCCCAGCGCCCAGAAGTAGCCGTACTCCCAGTCCAGCTCGGGCATGTGTTTGAAGTTCATGCCCCAGACGCCAGTGAGCAGGGTCAGCGGCATGAACACCACCGCCAGCACGGTGAACACCTTCATGATTTCGTTGGTGCGGTGGCTGACCATGGCGAAGTGCAGCTCCACCGCCGCCTCCAGATCGTGCTCCAGATAATGGGCATGATCCCGCACCCGGGTGACGTGCTCTCGCAGGTCGCGCATGCGCAACTCGGTGTTGCTCTCGCTCCACTCCAGCGCTGTGCCGCGGCGCCAGGCGTCCAGCGCCTCGGTCTGGTCCGCGCTGAGCGCTTCCAGGCGGCGCACGACGCGGCGCGCATCGAGCAGGGCGTGCCAGTCTTCCATCTTGTTGTCGGGACTGAGCAGCTCGTCCTGCAGCTCGGTCAGGCGCAGGTCGAGGAATTCGCGCACGCGCAGGAAGCGGTCGACCATGGTGTCGAGCACCAGGTGGGCCAGGCACAGCGCCGTGGGCGGCGCCTTGGCCTTCATGCCCTTGAACTTCTGCTTGACCATCTGGAAGCTGAGGTTGTCCTCGGCGCGCACCGTGATCAGCAGGCGGTCGAAGACGAAGAACGAGGCGGTGCGCGTTTCCAGCGGGAACGGATTGTCCTGCGGACCCAGGCCCTCGAAGATCAGCATGTCGTAATCTTCGGTGCCGTCGAAATACGAGCTGTGATCGGGCGTCAGCGAGTCGACCACCTGGCTGTGATCGACCTCGACGCCGAGCAGGCGCCTGGGCCATTCTTCCCAGCCCTGCGCCTCGGAGCGCAGGAAGTCGAGCCAGATATAACCCTCCTCCGGCATGCGCTCCAGGCGGTTGTGCAGGATCGGCGGCTGGCCGTTGAGGCAGTGATAGATTTCCATGAATCCTTTCGCGACCGGCCTTGCGACCCAGGCTGTTTACTTGAACCCCACGTTAGGGTCCACCGGTTTCAGTTCGGTGAAAAACGCGCGCAGGGATTGATCCAGAGCGGTCCGCACTTCCGCTTCGCTGCCGACGCCGTACTGCTCCTTGGTCTCGATCGGCAGCCAGCCGGCGTAGGGATAGGGCGGACCGGCGTTGAAGGCGCGGCGCAATTCGATGCGATGCAGATAGACATAGCGCCCCTGACCCTGCTTGGTCGCAACGGCGCGGGTGAAGACGGTGACCTTGATATCGGGGCTGTCGGGAATGCGGTTGCCGATCTCGGCCGCCACCTGCTGCGTCGCATTGCGCAACGCATCTTGCGTGACCAGGGGGCTCTCGGATGTGGCCGAGATGGTGAACGCCTGGGCCGCACCCGCCGCGGCCCAGGCCAGAACCACCAGTGCAAACTCGTATCGACGCTTCATTGCCATTCCTCCGTAGTGGACATCCACAGTGGATGTCCTGCCCAAGAACCGGCTAATAACGGACATCCATGTCCAAGCACCGATCATCCATGACCGGACTGTTCAAATAAACTGGAGGAAGTGCTGGCGCCGCTGCTTACTTCAGCAATTCCTCGATCGCGGCGCGCTCTTCACGCAACTCGGTTTCGGTGGCGGTCATCTTGCCGCGCGAGAACTCGTCGACCGACAGGCCCTGCACGATCTCGTACTTGCCATCTTTGCAGGTCACCGGGTAGCCGTAAATGACGCCCGGCTTGATGCCGTAGGAGCCATCCGAGGGCACGCCCATGCTGACCCACTTGCCGTTGGTGCCCAGGGCCCAGTCGCGCACGTGATCGACCGCCGAGGACGCCGCCGAGGCGGCGCTGGAAGCGCCGCGCGCCTTGATGATGGCCGCGCCGCGTTGCTGCACCACGGGAATGAAGTCCTTTTCGACCCATTCCTGGCTGACCAGCGACTTGACCGGCTTGCCGCTGACCGTGGCGTGGCTGACGTCCGGATACTGGGTGGCGCTGTGGTTGCCCCAGATGATGACCTTGTCCACGTCGGTCACCGCGGCGCCGGTCTTGCCGGCGATCTGGCTGATGGCGCGGTTGTGGTCCAGGCGCACCATCGCCGTGAACTGCTTCGGGTCCAGGCCCTTGGCATTGGACTGCGCGATCAGCGCATTGGTGTTGGCCGGGTTGCCCACCACCAGCACCCGGACGTCCCTGGAAGCCTTGGCCGCGAGGGCCTTGCCCTGCACCGAGAAAATCGCCGCATTGGCGGTGAGCAGGTCCTTGCGCTCCATCCCCGGGCCGCGCGGACGCGCGCCGACCAGCAGGGCGTAATCGGTGCCGTCGAAGCCCTCTTCCGGCTTGTCGGTTGCCACCACGCCGTGCACCAGCGGGAAGGCGCAGTCGTTCAGCTCCATCACCACGCCCTGCAGCGCGCCCAGCGCCGGAGTGATTTCAAGCAGTTGCAGGATGACGGGCTGATCCGGGCCGAGCATGGAACCGCTGGCGATGCGGAAGATCAGCGAGTAGGAAATCTGGCCGGCGGCGCCGGTGACGGTGACGCGTACGGGCTTTTTCATAAGGGCTCCGGGCGGGTTGAAGAATTCACAGGGGGTGAATTATGCCAAGTCGGAGGGGCGGATGGGTGATGTGCACGGTTTTGGGGCTTGACTGTCGGCCGGCTGGGCGCTTGACTTCCGCGCTCCCGGGCGAAAGGGAATTCAGGAAGCGTGCACCGATGCGCGCAACGGCTGGAGCGCATAATGAAGGCCGCTCCGGCCACCGATCCAACACGCTCCGATCAGTCTAGGCGCCATGCCCGATTTCAAGGTCAGCCACTTGCTGGATACGGGTACCGTTGCGGTGCGGGATGTCCATTGCAACGGAACCTGCCGCCACCGCGGCGCCGAAGAGTGCGCTGCGACCACCCAGCTGGTATTCCCCTATCGCGGCGTTTACATGCGCCATGTCGGCAGCGACCAGGCGGTGGCGGACGCCAACCATGTGCTGTTCTTCAACGCCGGCGAAGGCTACCAGGTCAGTCATCCGGTAGGCGGCGGCGATGCCTGCCTGTCGCTGGGCCTGTCGGAACCGCTGCTGCGCGAGCTGGCGCCCGCCGCTCTTCTGAACACTCGCGGCACGCTCGGATTCCGCCGCCAGCATCAGCGCATCGACCCGCGCGCGCAAGCCCTGGTGGCCCTGCTGCGGCACAGCCTGGACAAGGGCAACATCGAGCCGCTGGAAGCTGAGGGCCTGCTGCTGACCCTGGTGTGCCGCAGTCTCGGGCCGCGCACCTCGCACCAGCCGGGCGCGACACACGCGCGGCGCAGGCTGGCGGATCGCGTCAAGCTGCTGCTGTCCAGCGATCTGTCGAGGCGCTGGACGCTGGCGGAAATCGCCGCGGAAATCGGCGGCTCGGCGGTTTATCTGACCCAGGTGTTCCAGCAGGTCGAAGGCATTCCCCTCTATCGCTACCACTTGCGGCTGCGCCTGGCGCGCGCGCTCGACCTGATCGCGCAATACGACGATCTGTCCGCCCTGGCGGCCGAGCTGGGCTTTTCCAGTCACAGCCATTTCACCGCGGCGTTCCGGCAGGCCTACGGCCGCTCGCCGACGGCGTTCAAGCAATCCGCGCAGGGCTGATGGCCGTTCGCGGCCTCCACAAAAACCGCTAAAGATTTCGACAGCGCCCGCGCACGCCGGGTGGTCTTCTATGCATGCCCGATCGACGGGCACCCAAAGGAGATTTAGTCATGACTGAAAAAACCTGCGCGGCCTGCGATTACCCGCTCGACGCCAATGCCATCAAGGTCACCATCGGCGGGCGCGTCGTCGAAGTCTGCTGCGAGGAGTGCGCGCAGAAGCTGCAGGAAGCCAGCGTGAAGAAGCCCTCATGAGCGGCCAGGAATTCTTCGCCGCCCGGCGCAAGGTCGAAACACCGTCCGGCAGCATCAGCTACGTCGAACACGGCAGCGGCCCGGTGGCGCTGTTCGTGCACGGCGTACTGCTCAATGGCTATCTGTGGCGCCACCAGCTGGCGCAGCTGGGCGAGTTGCGGCGCTGCATCGCCGTCGATCTGCTGGCGCACGGCGACACGGAAATATCCGCCACCCAGGATGTTTCCGTCACCGCCAATGCGCACATGCTGGCGCAGTTTCTGGATGCGCTGAAGATCGAGCAGGTGGATCTGGTCGGCAACGACAGCGGCGGCGGCATCTGCCAGATCTTCGCTGCCCTGTACCCGCAGCGCATCCGCAGCCTTGCGCTGACCAATTGCGATACGCACGACAACTGGCCGCCGGAGCCGTTCAAGCCCTTTGTCGCCATGGTCGCCGCCGGTGGTTTGCCGGATACCCTGAATGCCATGCTCAGCGATAAGTCCATCTACCGCTCGCCCGGCGCATTGGGCCCTGCCTATGAACGGCCGGAGGCGGTGACGGACGACACCATCGAAACCTATCTGCGCCCGTTCACCCGTTCGGCGCAGCGCACGCGGGACATCGAGCGCTTCGTCAACGCCTTCGACTGCCGCCACACGGTCGGGATCGAGAAGCAGCTCGGGCACGTGCGGGCGCCCACGCTCATCGCCTGGGGGACGGACGATATCTACTTCGATCTGAAGTGGTCGCACTGGCTGGAGAAGACCATTCCCGGAACCAAGCGGCGCGTGGAATTCCAGTCCGCCCGCATCTTTTTTCCGGAGGAGCGGGCGAGCGAATTCAATGCGGAGTTGAAAGCGCATTGGCTGGTCAGTTCCGGAACGGCATCGAACTGACAGGAAGGCGGCTCTTCTTCCCCTCCCGTGCGACCGCAGGGAGTCCCTGTGGGACGGGAGGGGATTGAGGGGAGGGGTGCTTTTCACATGACCAAGCACCGAACCTCCGTTCGTCCCGAGTGCCCGCCCTGGCGGGCGTACTGTTCCGAATGTCCCGAGTAGCGTTGCAAAGCAACGCGTATCGAGGGAGGGACCAGCATCAAACTCCCCCTGTCATCCTGAGCGCAGCGAAGGATCTGGCCTCACACTCTCATCTTAAACAGCGCCGCGTGCGCTTGCGCGCGTGCCGGATCCTCCTGACGCCTTAGCGAAGTTTTTCGCCTACGGCGAGTTACTTTTGGCAACAGCTCCAAAAGTAACCAAAAGAGCCGCCCCGGAGTCTGCGCCCTCTCATCGCAAAAGAAGAAGCGCGATTAGAGGGTGCCCTGTGCTTCTCGCCCGCGGCGGGTTTCACCCACAGGCCATCCATGGCCTGTGGGTGAAATCTTCGGCATCCTGCCTCGCCCCGCGTCTACGCGCGGGCCTGGTCGCCGCGGACTGTGATGCTCGGCGCAGCCAGACGGGGAGGCACGTCAACAGCGGAGAAGCAAAGCCGCGAAAGGCGGGATTCGCTTCGCTGCTCCCGCCTTACCTTGCTGCTGTATCTATTGAGCCTGTTGGAACTGGATTAAGTGGTTTTGATACAAGGGAAAGAAACCGTTTCCACATCGATGTCTTTGTAAGTTCCAAAGCTCGTCTGTTCAACGAATTTAACCCCGCCGCCAGTCTTAATCCAACACCGCTTTTTATCTTCGCTGTATTGGTCAACTTTTGCGTATGAGTAAGGCCGCATGTGCACCTGTCCATTGTCTAGGCGCACGCCAGCTATATCATGCATAGAGCACAGCAATCCTGCGAACTTGCAGACTTCTCCTTGAGGCGCACCAGTAATTAGAAAACTATCGGCTTGAACTGAATTGCACAAGATCAGTAAGAAGATTCCCGAAAATGTCCGCATACACTTCCCTCCCCCCCGCTTCAAGTTCATCTTACTCTGTCGGCTTTCTTGCTTTCTTCTAAGGTGCAGGCTTGGGCTGAAGAGGGGGTAGCACGGTAGGGCGGGAACAGCGAAGCGAATCCTGCCTTTCGCGGTTTTGCTTTTCGCCTTTGCTTCTCCGCTGTTGACGTGCCTCCCCGTCTGGCTGCGCCGAGCATCACAGGACGAGGTGGATCAGCCGCGCGCAGACGCGGGCGAGGCAGGGATGCCGATGCCGTTTCAGACAGGCCAGGGATGGCCTGTCTGAAACGCCCACCTCGGCCGAGAAGCGCAGGGCACCCTCTCATCGCGCTTGTTCTTTTTGCGATGAGAGGGCGCAGACTCCGGGGCGGCTCTTTTGGTTACTTTTGGAGCTGTTGCCAAAAGTAACTCGCCGGAGGCGAAAAACTTCGTCCAGGCGTCAGGAGGATCCGGCACGCGCGCAAGCGCATGCTGCGCGGCTTCAGAGGGTGTGAGGCCAGATTCTTCGCTGCGCTCAGAATGACAGGGGGCAACGCTGGTGCTGGTCCGTCGATACGCCCGTCAGGGCAGGCACTCGGGACGAACGGACTTCGGTATAGGTCATAGAGAAAAGCAGCCCATCAACTCGGCCAAGCCGAGTCGCGAATGACATGGCAGAAATTGCCGCGATGGAAATGCGGATCCTTCAGTTCGAGCACGTCGGCCTTGACGTTGCCGAAGGTCGTCTGGGGCTTGTGCTTGATGCCCTGGTAGAAGGCCTCGACGATGTCCTGCTTGAACTGCCCGCCGCGCGGGTGCGCCGCAACCACGTCGGCGCGGTGCGCGTCCGACACATTGGGGAAGCCCAGTCCCAGCACATCCATCTCCACACCGGCGGTGACCAGCGCCACTTCGGCTTTCTTGTGCTTGGGAATGCCCGGCGTGGTGTGCAGGGCAATGGCATCCCATACCAGGTCGATCGATGCCTCGGCGATGGCGTGACGGCGCAGGAAATCCCTGGCGGCATTGGCGCCATCGACCTCGAAGCGCTCGGTGTCGCTGCTGTAAGGCTTCATCAAGCCCATGTCGTGAAACATGGCGCCGATGTAGAGCAGTTCGGAATCGTAGTGCAGGCCCTTTTTGTCGCCGCTCAGAGCGCCGAACAGAAACACGCGGCGCGAGTGGTGGAACAGCAGATCGGTCTCGGTATCCCGCACCAGATCGGTCGCTTCACGGGCGAGCTGGCTGTCCGGAATCTTGATGCCTGCAATGGTAGTGCTCATGGCTTCGGGTCCTGTGGCGGGGTCGTCACCGGTTGGCGCGACTGATCCGGCCTTCATTACACTCCCGCCCGGGTATGGCTTTATTTGATTTGAAGTATCATTAACTGCCATTGTGTATCTGTTGCAGCCGCAGGAGCCGGATTGCCGCATCATGAGCAAGACCATCGCCATCTTCGCCTGCGCGGGCGTGCAGATGCTGGACGTCTCCGGCCCGCTGGATGTTTTCGCCGAAGCCAATCGCCAGAGCCGCAAGCCGCACTATGAGCTGCAGGTGGTCGGCACTTCGGCGCGGGCCATCGAAAGCTCCTCGGGCATGCGCCTGCTGCCCAATCTGAGCATTTTCGACGAACTCAAATCGCTGCATACCCTGCTGGTCGCGGGCGCGCCGGGCATCGCCACGGCGCCGGTCAACCGCAGCGCCGCCGAATGGCTGCGGCGCCACGCGCGCAAGGCACGGCGCTATGGCTCGATCTGCAGCGGCGCCTTCACCCTGGCGGCCACCGGCCTGCTCGAAGGACGCCGCATCACCACGCACTGGAACGTGGCTGAGGAGTTGCAGCGGCGCTACCCCGGCCTGACGGTGGAGCCCGACGCGCTGTACCTGCGCGACGGACCGGTATGCACGGCGGCGGGGGTGACAGCCGGCATGGACCTGGCGCTGGCCCTGGTCGAGGAAGACCTCGGCCGCGAACTGGCGATGCGGGTGGCGAGCCAGCTGGTGATGTACTTCAAGCGGCCGGGCGGCCAGATGCAATTCAGCCGCCGCGGCGCGGCCGAGCTGGCAGGCCGCTCGACCTTGCAGGAGCTGCAGCGCTGGATCGGCGCGCATCCGGCGGAGGATCATTCCATCGCGGCGCTGGCCAGGCGCGCCGGCCTGAGCCCACGCCATTTCGCCCGCGTGTTTCATCAGGAGATGGGCATGACGCCGGGGGACTATGTGGAGATCAGCCGGGTCGAGGCGGCGCGGCGCCTGCTGGAAGGCGGGCATGATTCCCCCAAGCGCGTTGCCGCCGATTGCGGCTACGCCAACGTCAACGGCCTGCGCCGGGCATTCCTGCGCCGCCTGAGCATTACGCCGGCGAGCTATCGCAAGCTTTACGCGCACGCGCCTGGTGCGTGAGCTTGCGGCCTATTCCGTCTTCGGCACCGGCATCCGCGCAAACTCGGAGCGGATCACGCTGCCGAAATACAGCGTGCCATTCAACTCCTTGGCCGCCGTGATCGGCGCGAAGCTGTCGCCGCGCGGATCCTGCAGGTTGCGGATGACCTTGCCGGTCAGGTCCAGGCCCAGCACGAAGCCGCGCCGCTCCGGCTTGGGCATCAGCGCCTGCGGCAGGCGCATGGTGATCTTGCGCAGAAACGGCAGGCCGGCGACGGCGTCGAGCAGCTTGTCGCGCGGCGCATAGATCGCCAGCCAGAAGGTGTCGCGGCCATTGAAGCAGATGCCGTCGGGCAGGCCGGGCAGGTTGGCGATGAAGACCTCGCTGGTGCCAGCCTTGTCGCCCTTGAGCCAGTAGCGCAGCACGTCGTAGTTGCCGGTCTCGTTGACCAGCACATAGGCATCGTCCGGACCCACGGTGACGCCGTTGGCGAACTGCAGGCCGCTGAGCAGCACGCTGGTCTTGCCGCTGGCCGGATCGTACTTGAGCAGGCGGCCGTGGCCGCCGTGTTCGAGCACGTCGTCCACGCCCAGCATGGCGGTGCCGAACTTGCTGGAGGCATCGGAGAAGTAGATGGCGCCGTCCTGCGCCACGGCGATGTCGTCGGTGAAGCCGAAGGGCAGGCCGTCGGCGCTGTTGCTCAGGGCTTCGATGCTGCCATCCGGCTTGAGGCGCAGCAGGCCCTTGATGGCGTCGGCGATGATCAGGTTGCCCTGCGCATCGTAGCTGTGGCCTTCCGGCCGGCCGCCGGTGTTGCCCAGGGTTTCATGGCTGAGGCCGTCGGCGGCGTAGCGCACGATGCGCCCGTCCTTGTAGCCCATGGTCATGCGGCCCTGCGCATCCGGCGTCACCGTCTCCGGGCCCTCGCCGATGCCCTCGCCGAGCAATTCGACCCTGGCCAGGGCATCGTTCGGCGCATAGGGGCCGGCGTAGGCCGGCGCGGGCGGCGGCGTCCAGGCCAGCGGTTGGATCGGCACCGGCCAGAACAGCAGGTAGCTGAGCAGTACCAATACAAGCAGCGCGACGAGATGTTTGATGCGCACGTTCTGATCCCCTAAAAAATCTTCTCGCGCAAAGCCGCAAAGAACGCAAATACATCAACCGAACATCTTTCTTTGCGTCTCTGCGTCTTTGCGCGAAACCGGCTTTTGCCTTCAACGCAGCGCGCGCAACTCCGCCAATAACGCTTCACCACTCCATTCTCGGCGGCCGCCCTGCTCGGCCTGGCGCATCAGCGCCAGCAATTTTGCATTGACCGGCGCAGCGCGGTCGAGGCGCGCAGCGAGGCGGATCACTTCGCCGTTGATCCAGTCCACCTCGGTGGTGCGCCCGGCCTGCAGGTCCTCCCACATGGAGGAACGCGCCAGGGGATCGATCTCCAGCATCTTGTTGGCGGCGAGGCGGAACACCGCGTCCGGCAAGCTCAGCATGAAGGGAATCCAGTGCGGCGGCAGCGGTGTCAGCTTGGCCGGCTTGATTCCCGCCGCGTCGAGCAGAGCCAGGGCCTCACGCTGCGCCAGCGCCACGCAGCGGCGGTAGGCGCGCTGCGACAACTGTTCCTTCAATGGCCGGTTGGACAAGGCGTTGACCGGATTGTTGAGATTGAGCAGCAGCTTGGCCCACTGCACCGGCAGCATCTCGGGATACAAGTCCAGCGTCAGGCCGGCCAGATCGAACAGCGGCTGATAGGCGCGCAGGGCCGCATGGTCGGTGGCGGCCAGGTTTCCTTCCGAGCCCTGGTGGAACGAGCCGCAGCCGCGGTTGAGCACATTGAACGGCACCATGCCGTCGAGCACGACATGGTGCGGCAGGGCCTGGCGCAGCACTTCTGCGTTGCCGATGCCGTTCTGCAGGCTGAGCACCAGCGCATCCGGCCTGAGCACCGCGGCGAGTTCACGGCCGGCTTCGGCGGTGCCGGCGGATTTCACCGTGACCAGCACCAGGTCGGCGTCGCTCGCCGCGGACGGCGTGGTGGAAAAGCGCAATCGGCTGCGGCCCACGCGCAGGTCGGCGCCGTGGAAGTCTGTGAGGTGCAGGCCGTGCTTGTCGAGTTCGGCGCCGAGGCGCGGACGGCCAATAAACTGCACGTCGGCGCCGGCAGCTTGCAGGCGGCCGCCGACGTAGCAGCCGATGCTGCCGGCGCCGAAGACGCAGATCCGCACCGGCCTGGCGGTGTCCGGGCTCAGCTGTCGTAACCCGGATTGGCGCGTTCCAGCTTGCGCAGCAGGGCCGGCCAGGCCAGCGCGCCGCCACCGCCGAGCGTGACCTTGGCCACCTGGGCCTGGGCCATGTCGAGGATCTTCTGGCCGATCGGGATCAGCTCGCCGCCGCCGGACTGCGCCCGCACCTGCACCATGCAGGCGGCCTCGAAGATGTACATGGCAACGAAGGCCTCGGCCACGGTCTGGCCGACGGTGAGCAGGCCATGATTGCGCAACATGAAGAACACCTTTTCGCCGAGATCGCGCACCAGGCGCGGCTTCTCGTCTTCGAGCAGGGCCACGCCCTCGTAGTCGTGATAGGCCAGCGAGGACAGCACGAAGAAGGCCTGCTGCGAGATCGGCAGCACGCCGCCCTTCTGCGCCGACACCGCTACGCCGTTGACCGAGTGAGTGTGCATCACGCAATGCGCGTCCTTGCGCGCGCCGTGGACGCAGCTATGGATGGTGAAGCCGGCCGGGTTCACCGGATAGGGCGAGTCCATCACCTTCCTGCCGTCGGCATCGATCTTGACCAGCGAAGAGGCGGTGATCTCCTCGAACATCATGCCGTAGGGATTGATCAGGAAGTGATGCTCCGGGCCCGGCACCTTGGCGGTGATGTGGGTGAAGACCAGATCGTCCCAGCCGTACAGCGCCACCAGGCGGTAGGCGGCGGCCAGATCGACCCGCGTCTGCCACTCTTCCTTGCTGACCTGCTGCTTCACGTCCGACGGGGTCTTGATGGCCTGTACGCTCATGACGCCCTGCTCCTCGTTGTTGTGCTTGCGCCCATGTTAAGCCTTGCGCAATGTCGTGGAGTGTCAAGCGCGCGACATTCCTTCGGGTAAAAATGACTTAATCCGCATGGAAAGGAAAGGGCACATGGCTGAAGCTGAAGGCAAGGTGCTGTTCGTCACCGGCGCTGCGCGCGGTATCGGCGCAGCCACGGCGAAGGAGGCGATCAGCCGGGGCTACCGTGTGGTCCTTGCCGACATCGACGGCGCGGCCGCGCAGGAACTGGCCCGCAGCCTCGGCGACGCGGCCCATGGCCTGTCCCTGGACGTGCGCGATCCGGCGCAATGGCAGGCGGCGCTGGACCAGGCCTGGCAGCGTTTCGGCCGGGTCGACGTGCTGATCAACAATGCCGGCGTGGTGCACACCGGCTACGTGCTGGACGTGCCGTTCGAGCAGCACCGCCACACCATCGAGGTCAACTACCTCGGCAACATCGCCGGCGTGCTCGCCGCGCTGCCGCGCTTCATCCGGCAGGGCCACGGCCATCTGGTCACCGTGTGCAGCCTCACCGCCTATATGCCTTTCCCCAGCCTGGCCAGCTATGCCGGCACCAAGCATGCGCTGCGCGGCTTCCACCATTCGCTGGCCTGGGAATACCGCAAGCAGCCGCTGCACTTCACCATCGTCTACCCGCCCGCGGTGGAAACGCCGATGCTGCAACAGGAAGCACAGGACGACAGCGCCGTTGCCGCTTTCGGCGAGCCGCCAATCTCAGCCGAGGTAATGGCGCGGGCCATCGTCGATGCGCTGGCGACGCGGCCGCGCGAAGTCACCGTGCCGGCCTTTCAGGGCTGGCTGCTGCGCGCCTTCGGCGCCTTCGTCTGGATCATGCGCATCGTGCTGGCCGACCTGGAGAAGCACGGCAAAAAGAATCTCGCGGCGCGGCGCGCCAAGGCGGCAGGCGCCTGAGGCCCATCCCTCAGGCCGAAAAGAAATAGCGCGTCAGGTGGAAGAAGATCGGCGCGGCGAAGGCGACCGAGTCGATGCGGTCGAGCATGCCGCCGTGGCCCTCGATCATCGAGCCCCAGTCCTTGGCGCCGAGGCTGCGCTTCACCGCCGACAGGGCCAGGCCGCCGAGGAAGCCCATCAACACGATGATGAAGGACAGGCCCAGCGCCTGCCACGGCGAGAATGGCGTGATCCACCACATCGCGCCGCCCACCAGGGTAGCGCCGAGTCCGCCGCCGACGAAGCCTTCCACCGTCTTGGACGGACTCACCACCGGGGCGATTTTGGTCTTGCCGAACAGCTTGCCGCAGACGTATTGCAGCACATCACTGAGCTGCACCACCAGCAGCAGGTAGAAAATCAGCAGGGCGTTCTGGCCCTGGTAGCCGGGGATATCGAGCAGCAGCAGCGCCGGCGCATGGCTGACGCAATAGACCGTCACCATCACTGCCCACTGGATCTTGGCGGTGCGTTCGAGGAACTGCTCGGTGTCGCCGGCCAGCGCGGCGAAGGCCGGCAGCAGCAGGAAGGCGTAGACCGGAATGAAGATGGCGAAAACGCCGTACCAGTTGTCGCCGATCAGCAGGTACTGCACCGGGATCAGCACGAAGAAGCTCAGCGACAATGGCAGGTGATCGCCGCGCCGGGTCGGCGTGAGGGTGATGAATTCGCGCAGGGCGAAGAACGAAGTGAAGGCGAACAGCAGCAGGGTGGCATCCTTGCCGAGCAGGAAGGCCACCGCGAACACCGCGATCATCATCCACCAGGCGCGGACGCGGCTGTTGAGATTGTCGACCACGGCGCGGCTGGAGTCGCTGCGCGCGCGCTTGCCGAGGATGAAGCCGATCAGCGAGGCCAGGGTCAGCAGGCCGACCACGCCCGCCATCAGGTAATAGAACTTCTGGTGCGGAGTCATGCCAGGACCACCACGGCGTCCCGCGCACGCGCCAGAAAAGCCTCCTTGGCTTCCCCGGCGACGGGCGCGACGGGTGTGCCGAAGCGCACGGTGCAGATCAGCGGCACGGGCATGATGGTTCCCTTGGGCATGCTGCGATGCAGATTTTCCAGGTACACCGGTACCAATTCCACCGCGGGAAAACGCTGCGCCAGGTGATACAGGCCGGACTTGAACGCCGCCGGCAGCGCAGCGGTGCCGCGCGTGCCCTCGGGGAAGATGATCAGCGACTCGCCCTGCTCCAGCGCATCCACCAGCGGTTGCAGCGGATCGCCCTGGCGGCCTTCCTTGGCGCGCTCGATCAGCACCACATGCAGGCCCTGGTTGGCGATATAGCGGCGCAGCAGGCCCTTGCCCCAGTAGTCTTTCGCCGCCACCGGCCGGGTGGTGGCACGCAGCTGCGGCGGCAACGCCGACCAGATCGCCAGGGTGTCGATATGGCTGGTGTGGTTGGCGAAATAGATGCGCTGCGCCGGCCCCGGATCGCAGCCCAGCCAGCGCGGATAGGCGCCGACAAGCAGGCGCATCAGGCCCACCAGCAGGCCGCTCGACGGCCGCATCATGGCTGGCCGCCCCCGCCGGACTGGATGCGCAGGGTTTCGGCGATGACGCGCAGGCGCGCGACGCAGGTCAGCAGGCTGCCGATGGCGATGAGCCACAGCGCGGCCAGCAGCGCGTAATGGCGGTGCAGCAGCAGGCTTTCGGCCGCGCCAAGCAGGCAGGCCAGGGTCAGCACCGCCATGCGGTGCTGCTTGGCCATCGGCCCGCGGAAATCCTGGATCAGGCCGAGGGCGCCGCCGAGGGTGCGGATGTAGGCGGTGAGCGCCGCCAGCAGCGCGCCGCACCAGCCCAGCGAGGGCGCGCCCGCCAGGTAGCCGGCGGCGACGATGAACAGGGAATCCGCCACCCGGTCCGGCACCTCGTTGTAGAGACCGCCCACCGCGGACTTCTTGCCGCCTTCCACCGCCACCATGCCGTCGAGCAGATTGCACAGCAGGCGCAACTGGATGCACAGCGCGCACAGCAGCAGCGACCAGGGCGCGGGCAGCCGCAGCAGGCCGGCGGCGCCGATGGCGGCGAACGCCACGCTGGCCACCGAAATCTGGTTGGGCGTGATGGCGCTGGCCGCAAGGCCGGCGGCGGCGCGCCGGGCCCAGGCGCTGGAACGCGAGCGCAGCGGCCGCCGGTTCGATTCTGAACTGTCCATGCGAATCTCTTGCCGACCTGCCCCACGCAGGTCCCCCACAATCAGATTAGCAGGAACAATCCCCGGTTTTGGCGAAGCGCGTCACGCATTGCCGGGCGCCGCCGGCTCCGATTCAACCGGCGGGATTCACCAGGCAATGCGCCCGCTGAAGATTTCCCAGGTCATGCGGAAGTCGCCCATGGCGCTCCATAGCGGATGTCTGAACGTCGCCGGCCGGTTGCGCTCGAACACGAAATGCCCGGTCCAGGCGAAGCCGTAGGCGGCGACAGGCTCCAGCGGCAGCACGGCCCAGTGTTGCGTCAGCAGCACATAGAGCGGCAAGGCGATCAGGCATAGCGTGCCGACCACATGCAGGCGGCGACAGGTGCGATTGGAGTGCTCGCCCAGATAGTACGGATAGAACTCGGCGAACGAGGCGAAGCCGCTGCGGGTCGCGGCGGCGGGAGCGGAAAGGGAAGTATCGGAATTCATCGCTTGGACCCTGCATTTGAGCGGGCGGTCAGCCGACCGCGCTTGCATCTTGCCGCCGACGCGGGCAAAACACTGTCGCCTGCATGACAATCCGGCAGGACGCAGGGGGAGGGACGATGCATAGCCAGGAACATAGCGGGGCCGGCGACGGCGGCAGCCTGTTCCTCGACCTGCCGGCGGAAACGGCGGCGCAGTTCGCCAGCCTGGCCAGCAAAAGGCAGCTCGGCCACGGCGAGCTGCTTTACGCGCGCGGCGATGCCGCCGACGCGCTGTATGGCCTGATCCGCGGCCACATCCGCCTCAGCAACGTGGCGCCGGACGGGCGCGAAGTGCTGGTGATGCTGTTCGCGCCGGGCGACTGGATCGGCGAGGTGTCGCTGTTCGACGGCCTGCCGCGCACCCACGATGCGCAGGCGGTGGGCGAAGCCGAGGTCTTCGTGTTGCCCAAGGCGAAGCTGCTGGCCCTGCTCGATGCGCAACCAGTCCTCTACCGCCATTTCGCGGCGCGGCTGGCGCGGGGGCTGCGCATCGCCCTGCGCTACATCGACGATGCCGCCTTTCTGCCGCTGCCGCTGCGCCTGGCCAAGCGCCTGCTCGAACTGTCGCGCATCTACGGCGCGGACACGCCGCTGGGCCGGCGCATCGACCTGCACCTGCCGCAGGAAGATCTCGGCCGCATGCTCGGCGCTTCGCGGCAGAGCGTGAGCAAGGAATTGAAGCGCTGGGAAGCACGCGGCTGGATCGGGGTGGAATATGGCAAGGTGCTGATCCGCGACGCGCCGGCCTTGCAGCAATTTCTCGCCGAAGCCGAAGCGCCGCGGCCGGCGAGACAATAGATCCTGGACGGAGGAAAATCATTTCGTCCGGCATCGAAGCATCGCCGCCGTCCCGCATGCACAATGGAGCCCGCCATGCCCACCACCAGGAAACACTGCGCCACCATGCGCAAGCTGCACCAGAGCGGCTGCTTCGTCATCCCCAATCCCTGGGATGTGGGCAGCGCACGCTATCTGCAGAGCCTGGGCTTCAAGGCGCTGGCCACCACCAGTTCCGGCGCGGCCTGGAGCGTGGGCTCGCCCGACAACAACATCACGCTGGGCATGGCGCTGGCGCATATCCAGGGCATGGTCGAGGCCAGCGACGTGCCGGTCAACGCCGACTTCGAAAGCGGCTTCGCCCGCGACGCGGCCGGCGTGGCGAGCAATGTGGCGCTGTGCCTGGAAACCGGGGTGGCGGCGCTGTCGATCGAGGACTCGCGGCGCGACCCGAAGCGGCCGCTGTACGAACTGGCCGAAGCGGTGGAACGCATCGGCGCCGCCCGCACCGCGATCGACGAGCGCGGCAGCGGCGCCCTGCTGGTGGGCCGCGCCGAATGCTTCCTCACCGGGCATGCCGAACCGCTGAAGGAAGCCGCGCGCCGGCTGGAAGCCTATGCCGAAGCCGGCGCCGACGTGCTCTACGCACCCGGGGTGAAGACGCGTGAGGACATCGCGTTGCTGGTCAAGGTAGTGGCGCCAAAACCCTTGAACATATTGTCGGTACCGGCGATGAAGCTGAGCGTCGCCGAACTGGCCGAACTCGGCGTGCGCCGCATCAGCGTCGGCGGCGCGCTGGCGCGCGCGGCCTGGGGCGGCTTCATGCGCGCGGCGCAGGAGATCGCGCAGCAAGGCAGCTTCAATGCGCTGGCCGAGGCGGCATCGGGCGCGACCCTGGACAAGTTCTTCACCGAGGATCTGGCGCGGCGAAAAAAGCCGCGTTAAACCCTGGCCGCCAACCTCAGTTGCAGACCTCGCTGCCCTTGTCGAACACGATGCGCCACACACCCGGCGCTTCCTGGCGCCAGATGGAATTGAAGGTGGCGATCAGCTTGCCCTGGGCGTCGTACACCGGCCCGGTGCTGAGGGCCAGCGCGCCCGAGTCCAGCACTTCCACCTGGGCCGGCTGCCAGGAGAACGGCGCGGCGGGCTTGTCGTAAAAGCGCTGCCAGGCATCGGCCACCGCCTGCTTGCCGCGCAGGGCCTTGGGCCCCGAGAAGAAAACCGTCTCTTCCGACAGGAACGCGCTGAAAGCCGCGTGATCGCGGTCCGCCATGGTTTTGGCGAAGGCGCGCTCGGTGTCCATCACCTGCCGCTGCAGCGCGGCCCGGTCCGCGGGTTCCGCCTGCGGCGCCGTGCCGGCGCAACCGGCCAGCAGCCCCCCGCAAACACAGAGTACCGTGAGCAGTGCAAGAGTTCTGCTGTGCATCGCCTGATTCCCCTTTTGTATCGCGTCAATCACGCCGCGGATCATCCCCGCCCGCGATCCGCTCAGCTTGGATGCCGGCGGCGGCGCCAGCGTTGCAACAACCGATGGCCGGCGAATGCGCTACCCTCTGCGCGGCCGCCTGGTGCCGCAGCCTGCAGACCGTCCCGCGATGATCGTACGCCCTAAACTGCACTGGTTCCGCATGATCTTTGTGTGGCACGGCTCGGTGCTGCCCAAGATGCTGCCGCGCCTGGCCCTGATCATGGCGTTGGGCCTGGCGGCGGTGCCGGTTCACCGGCTGCTGCTGTCGCAGCTGGCGTTCGACCTGAATATCCAGCCCTTTACCCTGGTCGGCATCTCCCTGGCGGTTTTCCTGGGCTTCCGCAACACCGTCAGTTACGAGCGCTACTGGGAAGCGCGCAAGCTGTGGGGCCAGTTGCTCAACGTGTCGCGCTCGCTGACGCGGCAGGCGCTCAGCGCGACGCAGTGGCCGCCGGACGGAGCGGAGACGCGCAGCTTCGTGCTGACCCTGGTGGCCTTTGCGCATGCGCTGAAACACCAGCTGCGCGGCAGCGACCCCGCCGCAGAGCTGAAGGACTTGCTGCCGGCGCCATCGCTGCAAGGCGTGCTGGCGGCGCGCTACCGCCCGGTGACAGTCCTGCTGCTGCTCGGCCGGCAGGTCGGCGACGCCCGGCGCGGCGGCCAGATCAGCGAGATGATGGCGCTGGCCATGGAAAACAATCTGAACCAGCTCGCCGATGTCCTGGGCGGCTGCGAGCGCATCGCCAACACGCCGATCCCGCTGCCCTATGCGGTGCTGCTGCACCGCACGGTATACGGCTTCTGCATGGCGCTGCCGTTCGGCCTGGCTTCGACCGTCGGCTGGCTGACGCCGCTGTTCGCGGTGTTCATTTCCTACACCTTCATCGCGCTCGACGCCATCGCCGACGAGATCGAGGAGCCGTTCGGCTCCGATCCGAACGATCTGCCGCTCAACACCCTGACGCTGGGAATCAAGGCCAGCCTGCTGGAGCTGCTGGGCGATCCGCTGCCGCCGGAGCCAGCGGTGCCGAAGGACTACATCCTGTTGTGAAGCGCTTGCCGCAGACTAGTGTGCGACGGCCGGCGTGACGCGCCACACCGTATTGCCCACATCGTCCGCCACCAGCAGCGCACCGGCGCGGTCCACCGTCACGCCCACCGGGCGGCCCTGCGCGTTGCCGTCCGCGTCCAGAAATCCGGAAAGCACATCTTCCGGTAGCCCGGCGGGTTTGCCGTCGGCGAAGGGTACGAACACCACCTTGTAGCCGCTGCGCGGCTTGCGGTTCCAGGAGCCGTGCTGGCCAACGAAGGCGCCGCCGGCGTAATGCTGCGGCAACAGCGCGGCCTGGTAGAAGCACAGGCCGAGCGAGGCGGTGTGCGGGCCGAGCGCATAGTCCGGCACCAGGGCCTTGGCCACCAGTTCGGGATTCTGCGGCTGGGCCCGCTCGTCGACATGCTGGCCGTAGTAGCTGAAGGGCCAGCCGTAGAAGCCGCCGTCCTGCACCGAGGTCATGTAGTCCGGTACCAGGTCGCTGCCGATCTCGTCGCGCTCGTTCACCGCGGTCCACAGCGCGCCGCTCTGCGGCTGCCAGGCCAGGCCGTTGGGATTGCGCAGGCCGGAAGCGAAGACGCGGAAGTGGCCGCTGGCCGGATCGACTTCGAGAATGTCGGCGCGGTTCAGCTCCTTGTCCAGGCCGTTCTCGGCGATGTTGCTGTTGGAGCCCACCGTCACATAGAGCTTGCTGCCATCGCGGCTGGCGAGAACGTTCTTGGTCCAGTGATGATTGATGGTGCCGGCCGGCAGGTCGGTGACCTTCACACCCGGCGTAGTGATCTGCGTATCGCCCGTGTGATAGGGGAAGCGCAGCACCGCATCGGTGTCGGCCACATAGAGGGTATCGCCGACCAGGCTCATGCCGAAGGGCGAGTTCAGGCCTTGCAGGAACACCGTGCGGGTTTCCGCCACGCCGTCGCCATCGGCGTCACGCAGCAGGGTGATGCGGTTGGCGCTGGGCACGCCGGCGCCCGCCTTTCGCATGACCCATTTGCCGATCCAGCCCTTGATGCCGGTGGCGTCGTCCGGCTTGGGCGGGGAATTGGTTTCCGCCACCAGCACGTCGCCATTGGGCAGCACATAGAGCCAGCGCGGATGATCCAGCCCGCTGGCGTAGGCAGCTACCGCCAGGCCGGCCGCCGCCACCGGTTTGGCGCCGGCGGGCCAGCCGGTGGCCGTGGCGATATTCACCGTCGGCAGCAGGCTGTGCACCTGGGGCGGCAGCACCGGATGCGGCCCGCTGCCGGCTTCCACCGACTGGGTCGCCTGGTCGGCGCAGGCGGCGAAGCCAAGGCCCAGCAGACTGGTCAGCAACAACTTGGGAACGGTGGAGTACATGGGCATTTCCTCTTTTTATCGGCCAACGACGCGGCTGCGCGGCAGCCGTCTCGATTGATAAGACAGCCCCAAGGAAGAAACATTAGCTCATCGCTAAAAAATCGTTTCGTTATGCCGGTTCCGCGTGCAGAATCGGCCTATTGATAGCACTGGGATATTTACACCTCGATGAACACCAAGACCATGCTGATGCTGCGCGCCACCGTGCTGGTGCTGGCCTGCGCATACTCCGCCGTACCGGCTGCGGCCCCGGCGCCCGCGGCCGGCAACCCCGCCGACTGGAGCAAGGACCTGCAAACCTGGCGCGACGCACGCGCGCAGAAGCTGGCGGCGCCGGAAGGCTGGATGTCGCTCACCGGCCTGGAGCCGATCGCCCCCGGGCGTAACCCCTTCGGCGGTGCCGACGACAACCCGGTTCACCTCAAGGGCCAGGTGCCGGCCCATCTCGGCGTGCTCGAGCGCGACGGCAATACCGTCAAGCTGCTGCCGCCGCCCGGCGGCTTTCCCGCCGAACTGCAGGTGGACGGCAAGCCGGCGCAGGCGCAGACCCTGCACGCCGACGACGAGCCGCAGCCGACCCGGCTCACCGCCGGAACCCTGGTGTTCTTCGTCATCCATCGCGGCGACCGCTACATCCTGCGGGTGAAGGATTCGCAGGCGCCGACGCGCACCGGGTTCCAGCATCTCAACTGGTATGCGCCGGACCCGGCCTTCCGCGTACAGGCGAAATGGACGCCCTATGTGCCGCAGAAAACCATCTCCATCGCCAGCATCATCGGCACCGAGGACAAGTCGCCGGTGCCGGGCGTGGCCGAATTCAGTATCGGCGGCCAGCGCTACACGCTGGAACCGATCATCGAGACTCCGGGCGACACGGTGCTGTTCTTCATCCTGCGCGACAGCACCAGCCCCAAGACCAGCTACGGCGCCGGCCGCTTCCTCTACGCCGACTTCCCCGACCACGGCCTCGACCAGCCCGGCACGTTGTGGCTGGACTTCAACCGCCTGCAGAATCCGCCCTGCGCCTACACCCCCTACGCCACCTGCCCGCTGCCGCCGCGGCAGAACTGGCTCAAGGCCGCGCTACCCGTCGGCGAGAGGAAGTATCACGAGGGCGCTGAGGGCGTGGCGGAACGCTGAAGCCGCGTTACTGCTCGGGAACCAGGCTGAGCTCGACCTTGGTCGCGCCGGCCTGGTTCTGCAGCGTCAGCACCGCTGCATTGGCAGTTGAAGTGACGGTGGCGCCGCTGACCGTGACCGTATACCCCTTGGGATAGTGCTGGGTGACCGGCACGAAGATCTGGGTCGGCGCCGTCACCGCCGCATCGGGCGTATAGCTGAAGCTGAAAGCCGCACTGTCCGGATCGAAGCTCTGCGCCGTGGGCGTGCCGGCGGTGGCCAGCGGGTAGGTGCGGCTCAGCACGGCGGCGATCGGCAACACCGCGCCGTCGGAGTCGAGCACTGCCTCGCCGGTCTGACCGGTGGGATCGTGGAACTGCTTGGCCGACCAATACATCCAGCTGAGGAAGGTCGAATCGGCCAGCTTGCCGTAGTTAGCCAAATCGCTCGGGTTGTTCTCGGCGCCGAATTCGGTCATGAACCAGGCCGGGCCGCCCGACTGTTTGGTCTGCATCAGGCCGCGGCTGAGCTGCTCCTCGCTCATGATGACCTGCTCCAGGGCGGCGCTGGCGGGCGGCTCCGGATAAACATGGAAACCATAGACCAGACCGGAAAACGGCAGCGCCTCAAACTCCGCCACGGTATTGGGGCTGCCCAGGTTGGCGGCCTCGCTCGGCTCGAAGAAGATGAGATGCCCGGGATCGGCGGCCTGCAGGGCCGGGATCAACCCGCTGTCCGGCGATTGCTGCGGCGGCAGGGTCAAGGCGCAGGACAGCGGGGCGAAGCTGCGGCCGGCGTAGAAGCATTGCAGCTTGCGGTCGAACAGCGCCGAGACGAAAACCGTGATGTCCGAAGGCTCGTTGAACAGGTCATAGCCGAGCACCGCCGGATTGCCCTGGTAATGGGCGGCCACCGCCGTGTAGGCGCGGATGTACTCACCCTGCAAGTTGCCGGACACGTCATTGGCCCAGAAGTGGTCGAGGGCGATCGGGATGCGCAGGTCGGTGAAGTTCGCCGTACCCCAGGCCGATTGCGTCGACGCCGGCAGCGGCGAAGCGGAGGACAGCGGCGAGGTGCATACCGCCCACAGCGGCGCGCCCTCGGCTTTCCACGGCGTGGTGCCGTTGGGGTCGTAGAAGGCGGCGCTGTAATCGTCCTGGTGCATGTCGATGAGGGAGCGGATGCCGTGGCGGGCCAGCATGGCTATGAGGCCGTCGATGTGGTCCAGGTAGGCGTCGATGGTGGCCTGGTCGAACGGCTCGTCCGCCGCCGCCAGCGCCGCGAATGGCGTGCCGCTGCTGTGCGCCGTGCAATAGCGCGAGTCGTTGGGCTGCACTCCGGACGGCCCCGGTTCCAGCCCCGCCCAGATGATGCCGACGCGGGCGCTGGTGAAGCCCATCGCCGCCAGGGTTTCAACTTCGCTTTCGGTGATGCGGCGCTCGGGGTCGGCTTCGCTGCTATCGAGTGCAAGATAATAGTTCGGCTCGCTCGCCGCCGCGCCGGCCGGGCCGGGCAGGCAGGGCGCACCCGCCGCGGTTGAGGCCACGCTGGTGGACTCGCACTTGGCAACGATGTTGAAGCCGTGGAACTGCAGGCGCCGCCCGCTGGCGTCGATCAGGAACGGTCCGCCCGGCGCAGTCACCAGGCCCTCGATCGAGGGTGGCTCCTGCACCGCATCCGACGATGCCAAGGACGGCGAGCTGCTGCCGCCACAGGCCGGGAGCAAGAGGGCCGCGATCACACCAATCAAAGCCGTCGGCCGCGTGCCGAACCAGTGCGGGCGGAAAAGGCAGTGAAGAGATGCGCGCATTTGATTCGTCATGATGAGTTTTCCCCGAAGCCCTTCAAGCATCTGCACATCGAACGCCCGTTATCTGCTTTTCCAGCTTCACAGTCGCAACCACGCAACGGTCTATTGGCAGCCTGTACCCTGGAATGCATTCAGATCAACCGCATCGGCCAGCGCCTGATATCCGGCGTCGTTGAAATGCAGATGATCCCCACCGTCGTACTGGGGTGCGATGTGATCGGGATTGGCCGGATCGCGCACCGCAGCGTCGAAGTCGATCACCGCATCAAACGCGCCGCCGGTGCGTATCCAGTCGTTGACGGTCTGGCGCAACGCCTGCGGCTCGCCGCTGCCGCCGGCCTGGCTCTCCTTGGCGCCTGCGGCCGGTGTCAGGGTTGCACCGATGATCTTCAAGCCGGCGGCGTGCGCCTGGAGAATGATCTCGCGGTCGGCCGCCATGATGGCGTCGGCGGTCGCTGCATCCTTGGGCGCGCCGCCGATATCGTTGATGCCTTCGAACAGAATGACGTCGGTGACGCCGGCCTTGGACAGCGCATCGTCGGCGAAGCGCGACACGCCGCTGGGACCATAGATGTAGGCATCCGAAGCCACGAAGTTGCCGGAAATCCCCGCGTCCATCACCGAAAGCCTGGGCTGCGCCGAGTCGGCCCGCAGGCGCCGTGCCAGGTAGTCGGGCCAGCGGCCGTTCTGGTTGTAGCTCGACAGGTAGCCGTCGGTGAGCGAATCGCCGAAGGCCACCACCGCGCCGGTGGAGCCCGGCGCCTGCACGTCGATGGCGTTCAGCACATACCAGGAGGAAATGGTGTTGATGAACAGCGAGGCGTCCTCGTTGGCGCCATAGGAGCCGGGCAGCGGAGCCAGGTAAGACACCTGCTGCGCCGTCAGGTGGTAGTCGACCGGCACCAGCAAACCCTGGATATGAAAGCTGATCGAGAGATTCTGGAAGGGCTGGGTGGTGATCGACACCGGATCGCTGAGCACTTCCGCGCCGGGTGCGATGCTGACCTGCGACTGCCCGCCGAAAGTGACGGCGTGGTTGGAGCCGGGTACCAGGCTGGCGCCGGACTGGGTCAGTCCGACATAGACGCCATCCAGCGTCACGCTGCCTTTCTGGAAACGGTTGCCCAGGTGCAGACGCAGCGAAGATCCGCCCAGATGCGGCGCCACAATCAGGCGCAGGCTCTGGTCGTTGAATACCTGGGCCTGCGCCAGGTTGGGAAAAATCTTCTGGTTGGCCAGCAGGTCCGCCTCGAATTCCTGCACCGCGAGCCCGGAGGCGCTGAGCAGCGTCGTTGCCTGCGGCGGCGCCGTCCAGGCGCCGACCCAATGGTCGGCCTGACAACTTGCGGTGGCAGCGGATGACGATATCCCGCTGCTCGAGCCGCAAGCGGCAAGCAGCGCGGCACAGCACAAGCCAAGCGACGCAGCCAGCTTTCCGCATCGACCCGCGCGGATACGAGTACTGCGAACAGTGAAGCGACTGATTGCCCGGCCCCGAACCATGGCTGTTTCTTCTGTATGCACACGACCGTTTGTCGCTACCAGACAAGTTAAGCACCTGACAGATGACGCGCTTGACTATCGGCGCCACAGATTTGCGGCTGGCGCTGAATGTCAAGCAGCTTGCCTCGCCGCCGTCGATATTCTGCGACCGCGCGCGTAGAGAGAAGGCCCACGCGTATTGTTGGCTGCGTCGCTGGCGCAATGAACCTGGGTGCCGGCCGCTCAAAATTATAAGTGCCATAGGGTTCGCAACGCGGCTCGGGGGAGAATGAGGTGAGCAGTGAATTGCGCAGCACGCTGCCGCGCGTGACGCTGCTGCTCGGCGAGGCTTGGTGCCTGTATGGCTGCGGCAGCAGTACGCCGGTCAGCGGCGGCGCGATGATTGTGCCGATGATTTTTCGTCCTTTCCGCTGGTGTCACTAGCCACCAGACTCGCGATCGCCTTGGATCAGAATGCCGGTCAAGCAAATGCCATCACTCAAGAGCCGAATCGTTCGCTACATTCTGAAGAGAAAGATCGCACAGGTCGATCCGAACGAATCACGGGAAGCCAAACGCGCCCGCTATGAAGCAATGGCGGCAAAGTTTCCGTTGCCCAAAGGAGTGACGGTAGAGGCAGCCCATGTCGGCGGCCGCTATGCGGAATGGTTGCGCCCTGTCGACTCGGCGAACGACCGGGCCATACTGTATCTGCACGGCGGAGCCTATACCGTAGGCTCGTGCAATACGCATCGCGCGCTGGCAATGCGCATCGGCGTCGCCAGCGCTACACCGGTATTGCTGCTGGACTATCGTTTGGCGCCCGAGCATCCGTTTCCCGCAGCACTCGATGACACCCTGGCAGCCTTTGGCGAGCTGATCAGCGTTCAAGGCATTGCGCCGGGCAGGATCGCGGTGATCGGCGATTCCGCCGGTGGTGGCCTGGCCTTGTCCTTGACTGTGCGACTGCGCGACGAAGGCACGCCCTTGCCTGCCGCCGTCGTCTGCCTATCACCTTGGACCGATCTGGAGCTGGCGAACGAGTCGGTCATCAACCGCGCCAAACACGACATCTTTTTCCCTACTACGGAAGGACTGCGCAACAGCGCTGCCCTATATGCCGGCAAGATGCCGTTGCGGTATCCCTATATTTCGCCGATCCACGCCTCCATGCATGGACTGCCACCGCTGATGATCCAGGTCGGCGACGATGAAATTCTGCTGGACGATTCGCGCGTGCTGGTACAGCGGGCCCGAGCTGCGGGTGTGGACGTTTCACTGAGCGTATGGAAGGGGATGTGGCACGTCTGGCATGTATTTGCCCCCACTTGCAGAGAGGCGAACGAAGCCATCCGCGATATCGGTACTTTTGTCCGGCAGCGATTGAGCCAGCCCTGATCGATTTTTTGTCTTCAAGCTTTATTTCGCTTTTTTAGTTTGGCCGCAATCCCTGGCCGCTCGAAACCCGCGGCGCCCCCGACGCTGACCCGCGCAGACATGGTCGAGCAGATCGCCGCACTGCCCGCCGGCTCGACGCCAGTAGATTGAGCGGAACTTCCCCAGGGCGAAAATCCCGCCCCTTTCCTTGCAGCGGGTTTCACTCAAACCTTCAAGCGCTCGGCCAGACCTTGCGTCCAACAGCGGGCACCACAGGTCGGAGCTGGCGTTGAATGTCAAGCGGGGTGCTTCGCCGCCGTCAATATTCTGCGGCCATCTGAGGGGAATCGAACTAACGCGCAGGCACGACTCCACCGCGGGCGCCAGGTTCAACGAACGCCGGGGTTCCGGCATTGAAGGGGAATGAGATGAAACGGCTGACTACGAGCTACCTTGTGTTGATGATGCTTGCTGCCGGTGCGGCTAGTGCCCAGACGACGGCTGCACCCGGTAGCTCTGATGCCCAGTCAACTCCCTCTGCCGCTACAGCCGATTCCCAGGCATCCACAGTTCCCGCAAACAATGGCCAGTCGGCCAAAACCCCGGCGACGAAAGCGCAAAGCGACAAGGACACCAAGCTGGAAGAAGTGCTGGTGACGGCGCAGAAGCGCAGCCAGAACGTGCAGAACATTCCGATCACGATTCAGGCCCTGACGGCGAAGGACATCAACCAGCTGGGCATCAAGTCTTCCACCGACATCGGCCAGGTGATGCCCAACGTCGACATCGCCCTGCCTTCCGGAGCGGGCAGCCAGCCCATCATCACCATCCGCGGCATCGGACTGAACGACTTCGATACCAATAACGCCGGCCCCAACGGCGTATACGTCGACGAGGTCTATCTGAGCGCGCCGGGGTCGCAGACGTTTCAGGTGTTCGATCTGGACCGCATCGAGGTTCTGAAGGGCCCGCAGGGCACCTTGTACGGCCGCAACACCAGCGGCGGCGCGATCAATTTCATCGCCGCCAAGCCCACCGATACCTTCACCGCGGATGTTCACGCCGGATACAGCTCGTTCGACACCTTCTCGCTGGAAGGCGCGGTGGGAGGCCCGATCGCGCCGGGGCTGGACGGGCGCTTCGCGCTGGTCAAGAACAATTCGAACGGCTACATGACCAATGCGCTCACGGGCAATCACGAGAACGGCGCCAACGATTTCGCCAGCCGCGCCCTGCTTCTATTCAAGCCGAGCAGCGATCTGACCATGCTGTTCAATCTGCACGGCGGCCAAGTCAATACGCGCCCGACGGAATACCGGCATGTCGGCGTGCTCGAGCCGGGCGCCCCCGGCTCCGGAGCGCCCACCACCGGTGTCCCATGCGGTCAGTCGGACATAGCCGCCGGAAAATGCGTCGACGTGTTCGGTTACGGCACGCCGACGGGCTTCTACGATGGCGCCTTCAACCGGCAACAGAACCTGGTGGTGAACAATCTCGGATCGAACCTGCGCATCGACTACAAACCGGGGCCGGTGACCTTCACCTCGATCACCTCGTTCGAGCACTTCGACAAGTTTCACCCCGAGGATACCGATGCCTCGCCGAACGATCTGCTGGAGATCAATTTCGGCGTCAATTCCAACACCATCACGCAGGAGTTCAGGGCGGCGCAGGACGCAGGCAAGCTGCACTGGGTGCTGGGGGTTTACAACCTGGACGAATGGCTGCGCCAGGATCAGCCGGTGTCCGCCTTCCTCGACTTCGACAAGTTCTACGGTCCGGGCGCCGGCGATGGCACTGCCCAGCTCGACTTCGACAACAGCCGCCAGCTGACCACCTCGAACGCGCTATTCGGACAGGCCGACTACGCGCTGACCGAGCAGCTGAAGCTGACGCTGGGCGGACGCTACACCGAAGAGAACAAGAAGTTTCGCATCGCCGCTTCGCAGGAACTTCAGTCCGGCGGCATGGGCAATTTCGGGCCGAATACGCCGCTGTGGAACTTCAACAAGAGCACCGACAACTCGGCGGCTTCATGGCGCGCCGCGCTCGATTACAGCTTCAGCAAGCGCATTCTCGCCTACGCCAGCGCCGCGTCCGGATTCAAGAGCGCCGACTTCAACGGCGGCTTCCTCAGCGCCAATGCGGCGGAGGCCGATGTGCAGAGCAATCCGGTTTCACCGGAAAAGGTGCTGGCGTACGAGATCGGCATCAAATCCGAACTGTGGGACCGGCGCCTGTTGTTCAATGCCTCGGTGTTCTACAACGACTACCGCGACATGCAGGTATTCAATCAGATCAATCCGGTCGCGGGTGGAACCGGGGTGCCCATCCTGATTCTGACCAACGCACCCAAGGCCCATACCGATGGCATCGACCTGCAAGTCATGGCCAAACCCATCCGTTATCTGACGGCCTCGGTCAACCTGGGCCTGCTCGAAGCGAAAATCGATCAGTGGAATTCCAACAACACCAACGGATCGCTGGTGGACTATTCCGGCAACACCTTGCCGCTGGCGCCGAGAACCTCGCTGTCCGGCGTTCTCGACTACAGGATTCCCTTCGAGACGGGCACGCTCGACCTGCAGGCCAATGCGAACTTCCGCAGCAAGCAATTCTTCGACACCTCGAACGATCCCCTGATCACGCAGCGCAGCTACTGGCTGGAAAATGCGCGGATTGCCTACGCCTTCGATCAGGGCGTGTGGGAACTGGCCGCTTTCGTGCGCAACCTGTCGAACCAGAAATACCTGTCGGATGCGTTCGACGAATCCAGCCCGTTCGGCTTCGTCGAAGAAGTGGTCGGCACGCCCAGATCGGTCGGCGTGCAGCTCAACTACAGCTTCTGATCGAGCCCGGGTTCCAGCACCCCGCGGGCGCCAGGAGGGAGTAATCTAGCCCAGCCTGGTGCGGTGGAGCGCGCCACGCGGCGGCGTAAAGCCGGCGTGCGCGCCCGCTGGTCAAAACTATAAGCCGTCAATACGGCTCGGGGGAGAATGAGATGAACAGCGAATTGCATAGCATGCTGCGGCGTGCGGCCTTGCTGCTCGGCGCGGCTTGCTGCCTGTACGGTTGCGGCAGCAGCTCGCCGGTCGGCGGCGGCGCATCGGGCGGCGGCCAGACGGCGACGGTCGATGCGGATTTCCATACGCTGACCACGCCGCCGCTGGCCTCCGGCCAGTTCGAAATCATCACCCTGTCGACCCTGCCCGACGCGGTGACCGACAACGATGTGCTGGTCGGCATTCGCGGCCTCGATCCAACCGACGCGGTCAGCGTCTCGCGCAACGGCGCCGACATCAGCAGCGCGTTCACGCGCGTCGCCGGCAGCGGCAGCCAGCTGCGCGGGCTGGTCAGCGGCCTGGCGACGGGCAACAACACCATCAGCGCCGTGGCCAACGGCCCTTCCGGCAAGCGCATGGCGGCGCTCACCGTGGTCAATCACCCGATCACCGGCCCGGTGATTTCCGGCCCGCACCAGACGCCCTTTGTCTGCCGCACCAAGGACAACGGCCTGGGAGATCCGCTCGATGCCGACTGCTCGGCCACAACGCTGATCCAGTGGTTCTACCGCTCGGCGCTGACCCAGGCCTTCACCGCGCTGAGCAACCCCTACGCGGCTTATCCGGCGGACACAGCGCAGACCACGCTGCAGGACGGCACGGTAGTGCCCTACGTGGTGCGGGTGGAGAGCGCCACCATCAATCGCGGCGTCGCGCGCATCGCGGTGCTGGACGATCCCCATGCGCGCGGGCCGAACACGCCGTTCGCGCCGAACTGGGATCACCGCCTGTACTACGACTACGGCGAGTCCTGCGGCCCCGGCTACCAGCAGGGCCTCAACTCCACCGCCTATGTGCTGGGCTCGGTGGTCAACCTGCTGCCCAGCATCGCCGGCAACCTGTCGGATACCGTGTTCATACCGCTGGCCGACATCGCCACACGGCTGGGCAAGGGCGATATCGTGGTGCACTCCACGCTCAGCGCCTACGGCGTCGACTGCAATCCGCTGATCAGCATCGAGACGGCGATGATGCTGAAGGAGCACGTCATCGAGCAGTACGGCCTGATCGACACCGTGGTCGGCACCGACGCCTCCGGCGGCGCGCTGCAGCAGTACAACGCCCTCAACAACGCGCCCGGCCTGCTCGACGCCGCCATCCCCACCGCGAGCTTTTCCGATATCCCCGGCACCGGCATGACCGTGGTCGATTGCGGCCTGCTGGAAAACTACTTCGGCGCCAATCACTTCAGCGACGTCGGCAAGATCGCCGCCATCACCGGCCACAACCTGCTGACCAGCACGCCGCTGAACGATATGTGCAGCAGCTGGGTCAAGACCTTCGTCGCGCCCGGCACCAACCCCACCACCGGCTGCGATGCCGCGGTGCCCACTGCGCTGATCTACAACGCCAAGACCAATCCGACCGGCGCGCGCTGCAAGATCGCCGACGCCAACGTCAACGTGCTCGGCCGCGATCCGGCCACCGGCTTCGCCCGCGACGTGTTCGACAACACCGGCATCCAGTACGGCCTCGACGCGCTCAACAGCGGCGCCATCAGCCTGACCGAATTCCTCGATCTCAACAGCAAGATCGGCGGCTACGACGCCGACGGCAACATCGTGGCGGCGCGCATGAACATGGCGCCGGAAGTCGCGGCGGTGGCGTACCAGAGCGGCCTGATCATCGGCCGCGGCGCGCTGGCCGAGGCGCCGGTGATCGATAACGGCCTCTACCTGGACCTGATCCCCGAGCTCAACATTCACGATTCGGTGCGGCCCTTCATCATCCGCGCGCGCCTGCTCAAATACAGCGGCCAGCAAAGCACCATGGCGCAGTGGCGCGGCACGCCGACGCCGCCCGACTCCTACCCGGTGGTGGAGCAGTGGTTCACCAGCATCAACAACGCGCAATTGCCCTATGGTGCCGATCACGCGCAGGCGGTGATGGCGGCCAAGCCCGCAGCCGCCCAGGACAGCTGCATCGTCTCCCTGCTCGGCACCCAGCTCGATCTGCCCAGCGAGCTGGCCCTGCCGCTGGGCCTGCAGCTGCCCCTGCTCACCACCACGCCCCTGCTGGGCAATCTGGTCAATGACATCCCGGCGCTGGCGCCGATCCTCAAGCTGATCAACGCCGATCTGCCGGTGAGCATCAACCTGCCCGATACCTACACCACGCCCACCGCCACCGGCGGCGTGTGCCAGACCCTGCTGCCGCCGGTGACCACGCCGCGGATGGCCGCCGGCGGCCCGCTGACCGACGACGTGATCAAATGCCAGCTCAAGCCGGTCGATCCGACGGACTACGGCGGCAAGCTCAGCGCCGCGCAGCTGGCCCAGGTCAGCGCCGTCTTCCCCAACGGCGTCTGCGACTGGACTCAGCCCGGCGTCGGTGAATTGCCGGCCGGCCAGAACAGCGTCATCTGGCCCTCGATCGGCGGCACCACGCTATCCACCGACGGTCACGGCAACACCGTGCCGTTCGGCCTGAAGTGGCGGGTGGCGCGGTCGCAGCCGGTGAACTAGGGCCTGCGTTCGAGCATCCGCCGAAAAGGAGGCGCCTGGATACGCCGGATTTCGATGCCTGTCGTCGCCGCGCCCGTGTCGGGACTTTTTGTTACCTATATGCTGCGCCTGTTTCTTCTCCATCGATCGCAGCTCGGTGGCGATCGGGCCTTGACCAGGCACTCTCAACACGGACGCAGGCCAGGATCAGCGATATGCCACAGAGCATTCAGAAAGCCGTGCTCGACCTGGTGGTCCGGGTCAGCGGCGGCAGCATTGAAACGACCTCGCCGGCCTGGCTGAAGCGGCCGGGCAAGATCGAGAGCGGCAAGCGCTGGCCGCTGCTCCGCGCGATCTATCACGACCTCACCGGCATGGACTTGCCGGAGGTCATGCCTCCCAGCGACTGGCCGCCCCTTGATGGATTTCTCCAAACGCCCGGTTCCGCTCCAAGGGTGATTGAAGTCGACGAGGGCCTGCACTTCAATAATTTCCGAGGGATGAGCCTGCGCCGCTATCCGGCGGGCTGGCCGGTGGCCTTCGACGTGAAAGTGTGGGTGCGGCAGTCGCATGCCGAGCCGAAGCAGAATTCGGGAGCCCTGGCCAGGCCGGTGCCGCCGCTGTTTCCCGGAGAGGGCGGCCGCCACCGGCAACGCGCGTTCCGCGATGCCCTGGCGGACATCCTGCCGCCCGATCATGGCTATCTGCCGACCCTGCGCATCGCCGACTTCGAGGTCAAGGGCTGGATCGGCACGGCCTCGGCCGCCAGGCGCATGGAGGAGCTGCTGGACAGCAAGCTGGCCTGATCGCCGGTTCTACTTGAGCGGCGCCCACAGCATGCGCTGCCCATCGCGGTCGAGGCAGGGATTCAGACGCGACAGGAACTGGTATCCCGCCAGTCCATCGATTCCCCACGCCGGGTCCATGGCCTGGGCGATGAGCGACAGCGGCATCTGCCGCAGGATGGAGCCGGGGTCCACTTCAACCGCATCGGCAAGGCCGCTGAATACGTCGAAGGTCTGCCCGCCGCCGGCCATCCCTTCGAGCAGCTTGAGGTGCGGATAGCGCTGGCGAAGATCGTTCTTGTCCGCGAATGAGGGGAACAGCTCCACCCCTCCGTTGTTGCCGCTGTCGACGATCAGGGTTGCCTGCAGCCCATCGATGCTGACATCGATCGTCGGCAGGCCGTGATTGGATCGCATCGGGATGGAGGAAAGCCCGGAGGCATCGAACCCGGAAGCGGTCCAGCGCCGCATCAGCTTGTGCCGATAGTCGATGCAGACCACGGCGTCCTGCAGCAGCGGTGCGCCGAGGAAGCCTGCGATCGGAGACTTGCCCTTGCGCACCGTCAACTCTTCGGGAACCTCGGTGATGGCGAACTTCTGGTCGTTCAGCACGGCGCCGCCGACATGAACCGTTTGAATCGTCGTCACCCCGGCCGATCCGCTGCTGCCGCTGCTGTCGGTGAAGTGGGCCCGTCCGCTCGACGCCAGGCCCAGCCTCCGGGCCGTGTCGATGGTGACCACGTTTCCAACCGACAGCCCGCTGTCGAAGATGAACGGCAAAGGCTGACCCGGCGCCAATTCCACGCTGACGACGATGTTGTCGTGGGTCAGCGTGAACGGGATCCGCGCCGGTCCGTCAACTGCGCCCGGCACCGATTCAGATGCAGCCGCTGCGGACAGCGTCGCAAAAAGGCCGGCTGCCCAGGCTGCCGCGTGACACTCTTTCATGGACCAGCCCCTGCCTGTATCGCGAACCTGCAGCTTAGCCGATCAGCACAGCCTGGACGGCGGCGACTGAGTGCCTTGCCGCTGCAAAAAAACTGGGGCCGCAGGGCGGGATGCGCTACGCTTTGCCGCCCAGACAAAACCGATCAATCCGGCCACTCCATGAATCCCATCGAAAGCGCGGTACGCCAATGGCTGGACAGCGTGGTGATCGGGCTCAATCTGTGCCCGTTCGCGGGCAAGCCGCTGCGCGAGGGACGTGTGCGCATCTGCATCAGCGAGGCCGCCGACGAGCTGGGGCTGCTGACCGAGTTGCAGTTCGAGCTGCAGAAGCTGGATGAAGCAGCGCCGGCGCAGCTGGAAACCACCATCATCGTCATCCCGCAGCTGCTAGGGGATTTTGCCGACTACAACGATTTTCTCGACCAGGTGGATGCGCTGCTGGAGCAGTTCGAATGGACCGGCGACTATCAGGTGGCGAGCTTCCACCCGCTCTACCAGTTCGCCGGCACCATGCCGCAGGACACCGAGAACCTGACCAATCGCGCGCCCTACCCGCTGCTGCACCTGCTGCGCGAAGACAGCGTCGAAGCGGCGCTGGACAGCCATCCCGATCCCGACCGCATTCCCGAAGACAACATCCGCCGCATGCGCGAGCTGAGCGCGGAGCAGCGCCGGCAGCTGTTCGGCTACCTGCCGGGCGAATAAGCGGTGGCCCGGCATGCGGTCGCATCGACACCGCCTCACCGCCTAGAATCCCGCTCATCGCCAGCAGCATGAAAGAACAGGGCCTGGAACCATGAAACAAGCCATAGGCAAAGCGGCTTTGCTCGTCGCATGCGGCATAGTGTGCAGTTGCGCGGTGGTGCAGCAGATCAAGCAACTGGCGCCGGTGACCGATCTCGAATCCACCGGCGCGGCCGGTGGCGACACCCCGGTAACGATGCTGGCGATCTCCGCAAACCCGGTGCTTTCGCCCGATGATGCCGTCGATTCCGCGCAGGACCAACCGGTGTTCGCCGACGCCAGGAATTTCGTCGAAGCCTTCGCCCGAAATTTCTCCGCCGATTTCGCCCTGCGGCTGAACGAACTCGGCATCCAGCCGCACGATCCGGGGCGGGGCATACCGCTGCTGCGCGTCCGTGCCTTGGCCTATCGCCAGAACTGCCCGGACCCGGACCGGAAGGACGCGTGTCCGACCGAAGTGCAAATCGAGGGCGCGCTGATCGATAGCGGCGGCGCCAGGGTCTGGTCGTACTCCAGTTGGGTGGAGCCCGATGAGATGAACGCCGCCGGCTACGACGACTACTACAAGCGGCTGCTCAAGCTGATGTACAAGGACCAGGTGATCCCGCCCGTTTCGGGCTGAGCATCCGCCCATTCCAGGGCGACGACCGCCAGGGCATACAGGGCCACGGCGGCCCAAAGACGCTTAAAGGGTAGCCGCCGTTTCTGCTTCCGGCGCCCCAAAGAGCTTTTTTGCCGCCCGCGGGAATTCCGCGCGCAGCTTCAACTTGGTCGCCTCGACCACATCCAGGGCCACCAGCCTGACGGCGTTGTGGTGCAGGGCAATCAGATCTTTCTCGGACAAGACCCCGCTATTGATCTTTTCGAGAATCAGGTCGGTTGAGCGTGGTTTGACTGGGATGGACTGCTTTTTATTATTCATGGATTCTTTTGCGTCCTGGCGCGAGTTGTGCGGAGGCTCCCGCAGCACCCTCCTGATGGCGCCGTCGGGGTTGCCCCAATAGCCCACTGTAGTGTTTTCCCGGCTTTGGTGCGCTGAAATCGCCATGAAAGAGGGCCGGAGTCGGTTTTTCAACTCCGACCCGCCCTGTATGGTGGGCCCTGTCGGACTTGAACCGACAACCAAAGGATTATGAGTCCTCTGCTCTAACCAATTGAGCTAAAGGCCCGCGCGTCTGGAGGCGGAAGTATAAGAGAAGCCGGCACTTCCCTGCGCCCGAAAACCGGCGGGAAGGGCCTGCCGGGCCCCCGAAACCGCCTTTGCCAACTGCGCGCCATGCATCAGTCGAATCCGCAGCCGGCGGTGCCAATCCGCCTGCCCTGCGGCCGGGGCAAGTTTCGCGACGGGCGGCGGTCCTGACACCGCATCGGCGTCACGACGCGCCGCCCGCCGTCCGAGATCAGATCCGCTACCTAGTACCTCGGGAAGATGAGAAAGCACCCGCATTTCGCTTCGATGCGCTGCAGATCGCCCGGGCTGCGAGCCAAGACGGTTCAGGGAGACGGCTTAATCGCAACTACGCTGGAAGGAGAGCTTTCCCCTACGGAATTCACCCCCGTAACTTCGAAATAATAGGTAGTGCCGTTCGTCAGCGGGCTGATCGTGGCACATCCTCCAACTATGCCGCTTTGAGCAAGGGACGGACTCGCGCCACCTGGGCCTGTCACCCGATAGACCTTATAACTATATGCGTTGGCTGTGCGATTCCAGCATACCTCCGCGAGGCCATTTCCCGGATGTCCGCTCAAACCCACTGGAGCGGGAGGGACGCTCACCGGGGTGGGCGGCAGCGCGACGGTGACAACAGATGAAGGCGGGCTTTCGCCTCCGGCATTCACGGCGGTGACATAGAAGTAGTAGGTGCTTCCATTGGTCAGGCCAGACACCGTTGTGCATCCACCAAGCCGGGACTGCACAAGGGTCGCGGAACTGCCTGAGGAAGAAGTCGCGCGATACAGGTTATAGGTCGTCGCGCCAGCTGTTTGATCCCAGCACAGGAAGACGTACCCGTTACCTGGTGACTGGAAGAAATCTGAAGGTGGCGGCGGCGATACTGGTTGCACAACCGTGAACCCGGTCAGTACGTTCAATGCAGGGTAGCCATAGAATGAAGTAAACAGTACGTCACCGGTGATAGGGTCTACTGCCTCACCGTCTGCACAAAGTCCGCTGACGACGGTTCTCGGATCGGCGACGATTGATCCGTTACTGTCCGCCGGATAGGCGACCAGATTACTATCCTGTCCGGTGTTGAAGTCGCAGCTTGTCGCGAGCACAGTCTGCTGGGGAAACTGGTCGTTGCCAGCCGCTATATAAGCAATTCCTGTGGCGACATTGGTGCCATTGTGAGTGTCGGGTCCAAGTCCCACCAATTTCCCGGCCAGGCTCGTGGCACCGAGGTTGAAGGTTCCAGAACCGTCGGCCTGAAGGGTCACATCGTAGAATTCGCCCGTGGTTTGAACCAGTTTGAATCTTCCTTGACCTTGATAGCCGGACGGCACGAACGCCAGCGGGCCCACGTTGCTCAAAGAGGCAGTCCCCAGGTCGATCTGCTTGTCCGGGCTGGTGCTACCCGGCTTGATCATGCTCAAACTGTTGTCGGCAGGACTTACATAAAATGCCACGCCCCCTGGACCGAAGGCAGGTCCATTTCCGATTCCGCGGCTTGTGCCCGGCAACCCGGGGGCAAGTGCAATGATTGCGGCATTGTTGAGAAAACCATTGATGTGGTTGTGCGCGTCACGGGTGACGCCAATGGAATAAATTGCCGCGCTACCGTTGGTATCCGTGTTGTAGGAATACCCGCTGAGCAACAAGGTATTGGGGTCTCCCGGCTTGAATGCGATGCCCGCGTAAGGTGAGGGAATGCCCGGGATGGGATCATTCCCCGAAGCGGATGCAACGGTGTAAAGGGAATATGTTGCGTCGAATGGCGACTCTACCGTGGGTGCTGCCTTCGCCTGAATCGAATATGACAACGACCCGAGGGCAGCTAGCAGCATGCCAGCGAGTAACTTTTTCCTGGATTGCATTTCTTTCCCCAAAACTTGCGCCAGACAGTTAAATTTTCGGCTCGAACGTATGCATGTCAGCTACCAACGCCCGTCAACATCCCGACAGCACCGCCCCCGAGCAGATGTTGTTTACGAGCCTATTCTGCGGCGAAACCAAAGGCGGCGACGTGATCCAGTCCACAAACCACCAGGAATGCCCGCAGCGATTGGACTCGAACCTGCAACCATCGTCCTCACTGACCTGCGGACTTCCGCCACCAATTTCCGCTCGGTTTGCGCAGTGGAACGCAGGCCGTGTCACACAGTGGCATAAAGGCATAAAGGGGTCGGAGTGATTTAGCTCAACTCCGACCCGCCCCGTTTGGTGGGCCCTCCAGGACTTGAACCCGGAGCAGAGCCGCATCGTCCGCGCCGTCATCGCCACGGCCCGGCGCCGCACCGGCGTCTGCTAGTTCACCGGCAACCGCGACGGCTTCATGCGTCAGTTCATCACAAGCGAGTTGCCCTTCGGCAAAATCCATCCCGCCGTCCGGTCGGCGGTCGATGCGCACAGCCGGTCAAACCTCACCGCATCGACAGATATGTAAGATGTGAACGCTCCAGCTCGCAGGGGTGGCTTGGGGGAAACATCGTGAAAATTCTTCGAAAGATTGGTTGCTGCGCAGGTCCGGTTCTTCTGGCGGCGGCCTTGGCCGGCTGCGGCGGCGGCTCCTCGGGTTCAACAGGCGGCACAACGCCGCCCGGCCCGTCGGTTCTCACCGGCGTCGCGATGGGCGGACTCCATCCCATCGCCGGCTCGACAGTGACCGCCTATGCAGCCGGCGCCACTACCGGCGGCAGCGCCACCCGGATCGGCCAGGCCACCACCGACAGCCACGGCGCCTTCAGCCTCGCCGCCTTCAACCCCGCGCCCGCCAGCGGTCAGTGGGTCTACCTGGTGGCGCAGGGCGGGGATGCAGGCGGCGGCGCCAACAGCGCCACCCGGCTGATGACGGTGGCTGGCGCATACTGCGCCACCGCGCCCGGCTGCAGTTTCCCCACTGCCGTTACGATCGACGAACTCACCACCGTCGGCTCCGTCTACAGCCTGGCTCAGTTCGTCGGCTTCGGCGGCGGCGCGGCGCAGATCTCCGGCACAGCGCCGGGACTGCCCAATGCAGTGGCCGCCATCGGCAACTTGGTCGACAGCGGCAGCGGCCAATCGGCGGCGTTCCTGAACGCCGCCGCCTGCTCGGGTTCTTCGGCTCCAGCCAACTGCGTCACCTTGGAAAAGCTGGACACGCTGGCCAATATTGCGGCCGCTTGCGTGGGTTCATCGGGGCCGGCCTCCACCGCCTGTGCTGGCCTGTTCGCGCACAGCGGCTCCGCCAGCGATACGCTGGGCGCGCTCTACAACATCGCCACCCTGTCGGCCGCGCGCCAGGATGCGAGCGGTATCGCCGCGCTGGCGCCGTCTGCGCCGGTTTACAGCCCGGCGCTCACCGCGGCACCCAACGACTGGACGCTGGCGCTGACGTTCAGCGGCGGCGGCCTGAGCGCCCCGGCCGGTGTGGCGATCGATGCCGCCGGCAATGTCTGGGTTGCCGACAATACCAGCGCCGGCGCGGTCAGCGAGCTCAGCCCCACTGGCGCTGCGCTGTCCCCGGCTGCGGGTTATACCGGCAACGGTCTGGTCGGGCCGCTGGGGCTGGCGATCGATTCGGGCGGGCAGGTCTGGGTCGCCAACTGGGGGCAGGGCAGCGGCGCCCAGGTGTCCGGGTTCAATGCCAACGGCAGCGTGGCCAGCGGCTCGCCCTACAGTGGCGGCGGCATCCTCGGACCGATCGACCTGGCCATCGGCCCCACGGGCGAAGTCTGGGTCGCCAACTACGGCAACAGCTCGGTGACCCGGCTCGGCAAAAGCGGCGCGGTGCTGACCGGGCCGATCACCGGGCACGGCCTGGATTTTCCCAGCGCTATCGCCCTGGATAACAGTGGCGAGGTGTGGGTCCTCAATCAGAGCGGCAACAGCATCAGCGAGTTCGATTCCACTGGCGCGCCGGTGGGCTCGTCCGCCTATATCGGCGGCGGTCTGGATCTGCCCTACGGCATCGGTCTGGACCCCCAGGGCGACGTCTGGGCCGCCAATCAGTCCGGCCAGAGTGTCAGCAAGCTGATCGGCGGCAAGACGCCGCCTTCAGGCTGCCCGGCAACACCGGCTGCCGGCGATACCGGCTGTGCGCTGTCGCCCTCCGCTGGTTTCAAGGGTGGCGGCCTGACCAGCCCGCTCGGTGTGGCGATCGACAGCGCCGGGCAGGTCTGGCTGAGCAATTTCCACGGTGCCAGCATCACCGAGCTGGCGGCGGACGGAACGGCGCAATCGCCGTCGTCCGGTTATACCGGGCCGGGGATGGCCGAGCCCTATGGCCTGGCGGTGGACGCTTCCGGCAACGTATGGGTTGCCAGCTTCGCCGGGGCCAGCGTGACCGAGTTCATCGGCCTGGCGGCCCCCGTCGTGACCCCAAAAATCGGGCTGCCGCAACGGCCTTGATGCACTTAGTGGGCTTGATACATTTCCCTACAATTGCTTTTCCAGCCAGCCGGAGTTAACGTCCAAGCAAGGGATTGTAAGGAGTTGCTGCAACATCGGGACGGCTGGCGCAAAGCACCGCGTGGTACCTGATGCATTTCAGTAGATCGAGTTCCGATCCATCCGGAACCATGCCTGGGGAGAATCATCGTGACCTTGTTCAGGGATCGAACACAGCTCGCACGCCTTGCCGTAGCCCTCGCCGCACTGTCGGCAACGCCGGCCTTCGCCCAAATCAGCGGCTGCGGGAATTCCCCGGAAAACCCCACCTTGATTCTGGGCGCGCTGGCCGGAGCCGCGGCTGCCGCGCCCTGGCTGCGCGGCAAGCTGTCGGAGTGGAAGCGGCGCCGCGACGACTGAAGCTACCGATCCAAGACAAGTACTGCGCTGATCGGGAGATCCGCCCATGCAAATCATCACCATGAAATGGGCCCGGGCCAGCTTTGGCCTGTGCGCTTTGGGGCTGGGCTTGGCGCTGAGCTCCTGCGGCGGCGGTAGCGGGGCGGGCAGTCCAACCACCGCAACCTCCGCCGCGCTGCGCGGCACCGCCTATGGCGGGCGCCAGCCCATCGCCGGATCGACCGTCACCGTCTATGAGGCGGGGCTCACACCGGGCGCCGGCGCCACCCAGATCGGTCAGGCCATCACCGGCCCCAACGGCACCTTCAACGTCGCCGCGTTCAGCCCCGTGCCCGCCGCCGGCCAGATCGTCTACCTCGTCATCCAGGGCGGCAATGCCGGCGGCGGCAGCAACAGCGCCATCAAGCTGATGACCGTGGCCGGCGCCTTCGGCAGCGCCGGCTTCCCCAGTAGCGTCGACATCGACGAGCTCAGCACCGTGTCCGCGACCGCCGTGCTGCAGAACCTCATCGCGCTGCCCAACTGCGGCACCGTCACCGGCAACACCACCCTGACCGGCAGCTGCGTCGCCATCGCCGGCGACCTCGGGCTGGCCAAGCGCGCCGCGACTGTGCGCAACCTGGTCGATGTGGCCGGCGGCCAGGGGGCAGTCTTCCTCAGCGGCGCCGCCGATGGCACGCCGCTCAACCTGACCCGGCAAAAGCTCAACAGCCTCGCCGACATCCTGGCCTCCTGCGTCAACTCCGCCGGCGGCGTGGCGGGGGATGGCAGCGCCTGCGGCAATCTGTTCAAGATCGCCCAGCCGGCAACCGATACCCTGCTGGCGGCGTTGCAGATCGCCAGCAGCCCGGTGATCAATGCCAAGGGCCCGGCCCTGTTTGCGCTGCTCGCCGCGCCGCTGGTCTATACCCCGGCGGTGTCCGCGGCACCGACCAGCTGGACGTTGGGCGGGCAGCGATTCTCCTATGTCGTCAACTCCAGCGACAACAACGTCTCGGCCTACACCGTCGATCCCGCCAGCGGCGCGCTGACGCCCATCGCCGGCTCACCCTTCGCCGCCGGCACCGACCCGGCCTCGGTGACGGTGGACCCCAGTGGCAAGTTTGCTTATGTCGCCAACCTGGCCGACAACAACGTCTCGGCCTACACCATCGATCCCGCCAGCGGCGCGCTGACGCCCGTCGCCGGCTCACCCTTCGCCGCCGGCACCGAACCCATCTCGGTGACGGTGGACCCCAGCGGCAGGTTTGCCTACGTCACCAACGACGACAGCAGCAACCAGAACAACAGCAACGTCTCGGCTTACACCATCGATCCAGCCAGCGGCGCGCTGAGCCCCATCGCCGGCTCACCCTTCGCCGCCGGCACCCACCCGTTCTCGCTGACGGTGGATCCCAGCGGCAAGTTTGCCTATGTCGCCGACGACCACAGCAACATCAACAACGTCTCCGCCTACACCATCGATCCCGCCAGCGGCGCACTGACGCCCATCGCCGGCTCGCCTTTCACCGCCCGCCAAGACCCGATCTCGGTGACGGTGGACCCCACCGGCAGGTTTGCCTATGTCGCCAACAATGGCGACGAGAGCATCTCGGTCTTCACCATCGATCCCGCCAGCGGCGCGCTGACGCCCATCGCCGGCTCGCCCTTCGCCGCCGGCAACGTCCCGTTCTCGGTGACGCTGGATCCCAGCGGCAAGTTTGCCTATGTCGCCAACGAGCGTGACAACAACGTCTCGGCCTACACCGTCGATCCCGCCAGCGGCGCGCTGACGCCCATCGCCGGCTCGCCCTTCCCCGCCGGCTCCAACCCGTTCTTGGTGACCGTGGACCCCAGCGGCAAGTTCGCCTATGTCGCCAACTTCGACAGCAACAACGTCTCGGCCTATACCATCGATCCCGTCAGCGGCGCGCTGAGCCCCATCTCCAGCTCGGTTGACGCCGCCGGCGGCCTCCCGACCTCGGTGACGGTGGACCCCACCGGCAAGTTTGCCTATGTCGCCAACCAAAACGGCAACAACGTCTCGGCCTATACCATCAATGCCGCCGGCGGCGCGCTGAGCCCCATTGCCGGCTCGCCCTTCGCCGCCGGCTCCGGCCCGGACTCGGTGACGGTGGACCCCAGCGGCAAGTTTGCCTATGTCACCGACAGCGGCGAGAACAAAATCTCGGTCTTCACCATCGATCCCGCCAGCGGCGCGCTGACGCCCATCGCCGGCTCGCCCTTCGCTGCCGGCAGCTTTCCGGACTCGGTGACGGTGGACCCTAGCGGCAAGTTTTCCTATGTCGCCAACTTCAGCGGCAACACCGTTTCGGCCTACACCATCGATTCCACCAGCGGCGCGCTGACGCCCCTCGCCGGCTCGCCCTTCGCCGCCGGCTCCACCCCGGCTGCGGTGACCGTGGACCCCAGCGGCAAGTTCGCCTATGTCGCCAACTTCGACGGCAACACCGTCTCGGCCTATACCATCGATTCCACCAGCGGCGCGCTGATGCCCATCGCCGGCTCGCCCTTCGCCGCCGGCTCCGGCCCGGAATCGGTGACGGTGGACCCCAGCGGCAAGTTTGCCTATACCGCCAACTTCGGCGACAACAACGTCTCGGCCTACACCATCGATTCCACCAGCGGCGCGCTGACGCCCGTCGCCGGCTCGCCCTACGCCGCTGCCGCCGGCTCCACCCCGGAATCGGTGACGGTGGACCCCAGCGGCCAGTTTGCCTATGTCGCCAACTTCGGCGACAACAACGTCTCGGCCTACACCATCGATCCCGCCAGCGGCGCGCTGACGCTCGTCACCGGCTCGCCTTTCTCCACCGGCCAAGAGCCGGTCTCGGTGACGGTGGCCCCCACCGGCCAGTTTGCCTATGTCGCCAGCTTCGGCAACAACAACGTCGCGGCCTACACCATCAATTCCACCAGTGGCGCGCTGACGCCCCTCGCCGGCTCGCCCTACGCCACCGGCAACAATCCGGAATCGGTGACGGTCAGCCCATGAGCGGGGAGCCGATCCGTCTTGATCGCGACGTTCGAGCGGGGACTTGCAAAAGTCCGCTGGCATATAAAGGGACATATAAAGGGGTCGGAGTGATTTAGCTCAACTCCGACCCGCCCCGTTTGGTGGGCCCTCCGGGACTTGAACCCGGAACCAAAGGATTATGAGTCCTCTGCTCCAACCAATTGAGCTAAAGGCGCGCGCGTCTGGAAGCGGAAGTGTCAAGGGCAGCCGGCACTTCCCTGCACCTGCAAACCGCTGGAACGGAACGGCCCTGCGACGGCCTGGACACCGCCTTTGCCACCTGCAAGCTGAACCCGGGGCCGGCGGTGCCAATCCGCCCGCCCGCGGCCAGGGCAAGTTTCGCGCCGGCCGGCGTTGAAAGGTACAATCGCGCCCCTGCGCTGTATTGAGTGCGCCCCGCGCGCCACCTGAATCCGATGAGCACCCCAGCCGAACAAGCGGCCTTGCGCCGCACTTTCGCCATCATCTCGCATCCCGATGCGGGCAAGACCACGCTGACCGAAAAGCTGCTGCTGTTCGGCGGCGCGATCCAGCTCGCCGGCACGGTGAAGGGGCGCAAGGCCAGCCGTCACGCCACTTCCGACTGGATGGCGCTGGAGCAGCAGCGCGGCATTTCCATCACCACCTCGGTGATGCAGTTCCCGTACCGCGGCAAGATCATCAACCTGCTCGATACGCCGGGCCACGAGGACTTCTCCGAGGACACTTACCGCACGCTGACGGCGGTGGACTCGGCGCTGATGGTGATCGACGCCGCCAAGGGCGTGGAGCCGCGCACCATCAAGCTGATGGAAGTGTGCCGCCTGCGCGACACGCCGATCATCACCTTCATCAACAAGCTGGACCGCGACGGCCACAGCCCGATGGAGCTGCTGGACGAAGTGGAGAAGGTGCTGGGCATCCAGTGCGCGCCGATCACCTGGCCGGTGGGCATGGGCCGCGACTTCAAGGGCGTCTACCACCTGCTGGAAGACCGCTTCTACTTGTACAGCGGCGACAAGCACCGCATCAGCGAGATCGAGGTGGTGGACGGCCTGCGCGCGCCCGGCATGGCCGAGCGCTTCGGCCAGTCATACCAGTCGCTGCTGGACGAGATCGATCTGCTGCAGGCCGCCGGCACCGGCTTCGACATGGAGCTGTACCGCGGCGCCAAGCTCACCCCGGTGTTCTTCGGCGCGGCGATCAACAATTTCGGCGTGCGCGAGCTGCTCAACGCCTTTGTCGAATGGGCGCCCTCGCCGCTGCCGCGCGAGGCCACGCCGCGCCAGGTGATGCCGGAAGAGCCGAAGTTCAGCGGCTTCGTCTTCAAGATCCAGGCGAACATGGACCCCAAGCACCGCGACCGCGTCGCCTTCCTGCGGGTCTGCTCCGGCAGCTACCGCAAGGGCATGCAGCTGCACAGCGTGCGCCTCGGCGCGCCGGTGCGGGTGGCCAATGCGCTGACCTTCATGGCGGCGGACCGCGAGGCGGTGGATGAGGCGTTTCCGGGCGATATCGTCGGCCTGCACAACCACGGCACCATCGCCATCGGCGACTCCTTCACCGAGGGCGAGGCGCTGCGCTTCACCGGCATCCCCAACTTCGCGCCGGAGCTGTTCCGCCGCGTCATCCTGAAGGATCCGCTGCGCGCCAAGCAGCTCAACAAGGGCCTGGACCAGTTGTGCGAGGAAGGCGCCACCCAGGTGTACCGGCCGCTGGTCAACAACGACATCATCCTCGGCGCGGTCGGCGTGCTGCAGTTCGACGTGGTGCAATACCGGCTGCGCGACGAATACAACGTCGAGGCGGTGTTCGAGGGCGGCAGCATCCACTCGGCCCGCTGGGTGGTCTGCGACGATCCGAAAAAACTCAAGGATTTCCGCGACAAGAACGATGCGCGCCTGGCGCTGGACCACTCCGGCCACCTGGTCTACCTGGCCTCCAGCTCGGTCAACCTGCAGATGGCAATGGAGCGCGCGCCGGAAGTGCGCTTCCTCGACACGCGCGAGCAGGGCGAGCACGAGGCCTAGCCCGGCTTGGAGTCCGGCGCGGCCGCAAAACCTCGCCAAGGGCCGCAATCGGGCGCAAAATCGAGATCCAGGCAGGCGCGGGAACCGCCATTTTGTGACCGTTGTCCCAGAGCACGGCAACAGAAAGCCTCCGTTCAGTTTCGAGTGCTAATCTTTTGCCGCCACTCGTTAACCCCAAAGGGAGATTCACCATGTTCAAGAAGGCTTTCGTACTGCTCAGTTTCGCTACCCTGGCCGCCTGCGGCCCCGCGCAGCAGCCGCCTGCCGACCAGGCCGCCGCCCCGCCGCCAGCCGCCGCTGCGCCCGCCGCCGAGCCGGCTCCGGTTGCCGCCGCTCCGGCGCCCGGTCCTTCGGCCAATGATGCGGAACTGGCCAGGATCAAGGCCGAACAGCGCAAGCTGCAGCGCCAGCAGAACGAGCTTGCCGCGCAGCAGGCGCAGGCTGCGGCTGCCCCGCCGCCGCCCCCGGCCTGCATGGATTGCGGCGTGGTTGCCTCGATCACTCCGGTGCGGCAGGAAGGTCAGGCCGGCCTGGCCGGTGGACTCGGCGGCGCCGCTCTTGGCGGCCTGGCCGGCAACCAGTTCGGCCACGGCAAGGGAAAGACCGCGATGACCGTGGTCGGTGTGCTCGGCGGCGCCCTCGCCGGCGCCGAAGTGCAGAAGCAGGTGACCTCCACCACCGTGTACCAGGTGGCGGTCAACATGGAAACCGGCGGCCAGCGCGTGGTCACCGTCGGCAACCCCAACGGCCTGTCCCCCGGCGCCCGGGTTCACGTCGAGGGCAACAATCTGCAGCCGTACTAAAGTCTTAGCTGTCGCTGCACCAAAGCCCGGGCCGCTCACGCGGTCCGGGCTTTTGCTTGTTTGAGCAGTCCGGTCATGAATAACCGGTGCCTGGACAGAACCTCCACTGCGCCTCACACCCTGATCTTCGCCCAAGCCCTGCCGCGCCACAGCGAAATCAGGATCAGATCCTGGGTCAGGCGATAGGCGGCCATCAGCGCCCAGATCGGCCCCAGACCCAGGCCCAGCAACGGGCCCAGCACATAGGCCAGCGGCAGGAACAGGCCCCACTGCAGGCCCACCGAGGTCAGCATCACCGCGCGGCTGGCGCCCACCCCGAGCAGGGACTGCATCAGGATGAAGCCCAGGCCGTCGAGCAGCACCCCGGCGCCGATCAGGCGCAGCGGCAGGGTGCCGATCTCCACCAGATGGGCGGTGGCACTTGCGCCATGCTCACCGCCGAAGAACACCCGCAGCACCGGCTCGGTCAGCAGCAGCATCGGCAGCGCCATCAGGGCGAACACCCACCAACTGGCCTTGTACACATCCCAGGCCCAGCGGTAGGCGTCCTCCAGATCCAGCCGCCCCAGTGCCTGGCCGCAGAATGTTGCCGCGGCCAGGCCGAAGCCCATGCCGGGCAGGACCGCGGTGAGCGTGATGTTGACCAGCACATTGCTCACCGCCAGCTCATCGGTGCCGATCTGGCCGATGATCCAGAACAGCACCACGAAGCCTGCCGAGAACAATAGTTGTTGCAGGCAGGTGGGCAGTCCCAGGCGCAGCAGGTCGCCGAGTTGCGCCCGCGACGGCAGCCGGGCGAAGAAGCCGGCGTTGCGCACCTGGCTCCAGGCCATGGTGCAATAGGCCAGGCTGCCGCAGATGACGCTGATCACGCTGGCCAGGCCGGCGCCCCGCACGCCCAGCGCCGGCAGGCCCAGCTTGCCGAAGATCAGCAGGTAGTCGAGCAGGATGTTGAGGGCGCACATGCTGAACAGGGTCAGCATGTAAAACTGTGTTTTCTTGACCGCGCTCCAGTAGCCGCGGAAGGAGAAGTTGATGCCCACCGCGGCCACGCCGACCAGGCGGCATTGCAGGTAGATGCTGCCCTGCCGCACCACCTCGGGATCGTGGTTGAGCCGGGCGAAGATCCACGGCGCCGCCAGGAACAGGATGATCGACAGCGGAATGCCGATCAGCAGCGACAACAGGATGCCGCCGTTCAGCGGCACCGCCGTTTCACCCAGGCGGCCCTCGCCGTAACGCCGCGCCGCCATCGCCTGCACCGCCGAGGACAGGCCGGTGATGGCGGAGAACGACATGAAGTTGATGAAACTGCCCAGGCCCACCCCGGCCAGCGCCGCCGGTCCGAGATGGCTGACCATGGCGGTATCCACCAGATTCAGCACGTTCTGCGAGGACATGGCGCCGATGATCGGCAGCGCCAGCGCCCATACCTCGCGCGTGCGCTGGCCGGACGTGGGCTTGAGGGTGATTGCGGCGTCGGCGGTCATCGGCGTCGCTTCCGGCAAGGGCGTGCTGCGTTGAATTCTGCTGGGGTGAAAAAGCGGCTAGCGTTGCTGCTTGTCCTGTTCTTCCACCACGTTGATCAGCGCCGCCGCCATCTGGAACGGGCGCGCGCCAAGCATGGCAACCAGCCCTGGCGGCAGATGGCGCTTGTCGATCTGCAGCAGCGACACCTGGGCGAATCCGGGCCGCGGCCCCATGGCGCTGCCGGCCCAGGACTGGGTCATCGGCGCATCGTTCCTGGCATCGCTGAGCTTGGGCTCGATACCCAGCGCCTTGAGCCGGTCGGTTTGCGGCAGCAGGGCGCCGGCGCCATCGGCCAGATCGGCAGTGGAAGCGCGCAACTCGATCCAGGAATTGAAATCGTGCCGCAGCAGCGGCTCGGCCAGTGCGCGCAGCAGGGGATTGTCGAGCCGCCGTTTGAGCCATTGCCCGACGCGCTGTGCCGGCAGCGTTGCGCCGGAGCGGTCGGCGGCCGGACCAGCATTGGATTGGGCCAGCGGCGGTGGCGGCACGTCGGCGGCGAGGGCCGGCGCCAGGGCGCTGGCGAAGTTGGCCTGCCAGTGCGCCCGCAGGTGCAGGCGTTCGCCATCGCCCTGCGGCTCGGTGTGCAGCTCCAGGTTGATGCGCCACAGCGGCTTGCCCGGGCTCAGGCCGGGAATTTCGGCGGACAGCGTGTAACGCTCGCCATCGGCCTTGCTGGCAACTTCACCGTTGCTGCCGGCGGAGCGCAAACGACTTAGGATGGGCAACTTCATTGTGCGGGACCCTAGTGAACGTGAACAGGCCCTAAAACCATGAGCCCATCATACCGCTTCGTCGTCACCGGACGCGTGCAGGGCGTCGGTTTCCGCGCCTCGGCCCAGGGCAAAGCGCTGTTCCTGGGCCTGCGCGGCTGGGTGCGCAACCGCGACGACGGCGCGGTGGAAGGCCTGGTCGGCGGCGACAACGCCGCCGATCTGCAAACTTTCCGCGACTTCCTGCTGAAAGGTTCGCCGGCGGCGCAGGTGGAACAGCTGGAATGGAGCGCGACCAGCGAACAGGCGGAGGAAGGGTTTCTGGTCAGGCGCTGAGCAGCAACAAGCAGTCTCGCGCAAAGCCGCAAAGCACGCTAAGAAAAAGCGAAAAATCTTCAAACAAAAATCTTTTCCTGCGTCTTTGCGGCTTTGCGCGAGATCGCTTCTAGCTTTTCTGCGCGCGCTGCATGAACTTCGCCGTGGCCTTCTGCACCATGCGGTAATAGAACTCCGGCGAGACGCGCTTGATCAGCACCTGGCGCTTGTCGTCGGCGTTGACCAGCACCAGGAAACGCTTTTCCTGCACGGCATCGAAGATGTCGCCGGCGACACTGGCGGCGCTGATGGAGGATTTCTCCATCAGGCGCTGCACGATGCGGTCCATCTGCGGCGAAGGCTCGTCACCCTGCTCCGGCGAGGCTTGGCGGCTGGTGGCGATGAGGTTGGTCTTGAAGAACGAGGGGCAGACCACGCTGACGCCCACGCCCTGCGGCTCCAGTTCATGGCGCAACGTTTCCGACAGCGAGATCACCGCGGCCTTGGCGGCGTTGTAGCTGGCCATCGCCGGCGGATTGGCGATGCCGGCGAAAGAGGCGATGTTGACGATGTGGCCGCTGCCTTGCGCGGTGAGCAGGGGAATGATGGCGCGGGCGCCGCGCACGCAGCCGAGCAGGTTGATGTTGAGCACCCACTGCCACTGCTCCAGCGAGGACTCGGCCACCGTGCCCTTGGTGGCGACGCCGGCATTGTTGACCAGCACATCGACGCCGTTCCATTCGGCTTTCAGGCGCGCGGCAATGGCAGCGAAGGATTCTTCGGAGGTGACGTTGCAGATCTCGGCAAAGCCGCTGCCGCCGGCGCTGATCACCTCGCTCAGGGTCTGTGCGGCGGCGGCCGCATCGACATCGGTAACGGCAATGCGCCAGCCGGCGGCGGCGAAACGCAGGGCCAGGGCCTTGCCCAGGCCGCTGCCGGCACCGGTGATGAAAACGCGCTTGCGGGCCTGCTGGCCCGGTGCTGCCGGATTCGAACTCACGCCGCTGCCTTCAAATGACGATGGCGCGATCGTAGATGAAATCGAAGCTGAAGGTGCGCACGGCGGCGGCCTTGGCGTCGAGGTAGTTGGCCATGCGCTCCAGACGGTTCGGAATCTTCATCAGCTTTTCCTGGGCCGCGGCGCCCTCGGAGGAAAGGCCGGTGAGGCCGCCGATGTTCCAGAACTCAAGCAGTTCCTCGACGATCTGCTGATAGTGGCGCGGGCCGTAGATGTCGGCGCGGCGCACCACGTCGGCCATGTGTTCGTAGTCGCAGATGTTGTGGCCGGGCATGGCCAGCGCCGGCATCACCTTGAGCAGCGAGTTGAGGGCGACGTCGGTGTCCTGCTTCAGCACCTCGTGGAACACGGCGCGGTAGAAGGCGTAATGGCGCGACTCGTCGCCGGAGATGTGGGCGAGGATGCGCTGGATCTTGGGCTCGTACTGCGAGCAGTTGCGGCCGGTATTGGCGTGCGCATACTGCGTGGCGCGCTCCTGCAGGCTGGTATAGGCCAGCAGGCGGTAGGGATCCTGGTGCCAGTCGGGGTTGAAGCCGGCTTCGATGTAGCGGTATTGCATGCGCTCCAGCGCGCCCATGTTGAACACGCGCGCATCGCGCACGTAGTCGCGCAGCACGCAGCCGTGGCGGTCTTCCTCGGCGGTCCACAGGTTGTTCCAGTCGGACCAGGGCGATTCGTTGCCCAGATGGGTGGCGATGAGGCGATGGAAGTGCGGCAGGCCTTCCTCGGTCAGCAGGTTCAGGGCCAGCGCCACCCTCACCGCGTCGGGCAGGCCGCGCGCGGCTTCCCGCACCCGCTCCAGTTCGCGCACGTCCTGTTCGCTCTCGTGCGCGTCGGCCGGCGACAGGTCGTTGGGGAACCACAGCTTGCGGCGCTCCAGATGGGCGGCGGTCTGCTGTCTGACAAACGGCTCCAGCGCGACCAGTATTTCGATCTGGTCGGGGGTGCCAAAGCTGATTTTCGGTGCTGCGATGCCCATGTTGGACGATCCTGGAAGTGCTGCTGCGGCCTCTTACCCCCCAGGTAAGCGGCCTGTCTCTCTGAACCCATTATACGGAAACAATCAAGCAACAGATGAAGGCGCGTCCATGCACCGTTTTAGACCCCTATGCGCCTGATTAAAGTGAGGAATTCGGTTCGCGTGCGGGGATCGTCGCGGAATGTGCCAAGCATCATCGAGGTGGTCATCGAGGAGTTCTGCTTTTCCACACCCCTCATCATGGCGCATAAATGTTTAGCTTCGATGACCACCGCAACGCCGCGGGCGCCGGTGACCTCCTGGATACAGTTGCCGATCTGCTGGGTCAGGTTCTCCTGGATCTGCAAGCGGCGCGCGAACATATCGACGATGCGTGGAATCTTGGATAATCCAAGAACCTTGCCATCCGGGATGTAGGCGACATGGGCGCGGCCCAGGAACGGCAGCAGGTGGTGCTCGCACAGCGAGTAGAGTTCGATGTCCTTGACGATCACCATCTCGCTGTTGGTGGTGGTGAAGATGGCATTGTTGACCACCTTCTGCAGATCCTGGTGATAGCCCTGTGTCAGGAACTCCATCGCCTTGGCGGCGCGGTGCGGCGTCCGCAACAGGCCCTCGCGCGCCGGGTCCTCGCCCAGGGCCTGGATGATGGCGCGGTAATGTTCTTCCACGGTAGTTCTCTTTTTGGCCTGATAGTGACTTTCGATTATTCCACAGCAGTCGAGCGGGTGAGTCCTCCGGATGGGTGGCATGGTTAAGCGCCAGGAAGTGCTGCAGGTGCCGGTGGACCTGATCCACCCTGGCCGCACCCAGGCGCGGCGCCGCTTCGATGCCGAGGCGCTGGCGGAGCTGGCGGAGTCGATCCGCGAGTCCGGTGTGGTGCAGCCGGTAGTGCTGCGCAGCGACGGCCGTGGTTACGAACTGCTCGCCGGCGAGCGCCGCTGGCGCGCCGCGCAGCAGGCCGGCCTGCACGAGATTCCGGCATTGGTGCGCGACGATCTGTCGGACACCGAAGCCTACATCCTCGGCCTGATCGAAAACCTGCAGCGCGAATCGCTGTCGCCGATCGAAACGGCGGAGGGCCTGCGCCGCCTCGGCGAAACCTTCACCCTGCGTCACGAGGACATCGGCCGGCGCATCGGCAAGTCGCGCGCCTATGTCACCAATCACCTGCGCCTGCTGGCGCTGGCGCCGACGGTGCAGAGCCGGGTGGACGAGGGCGGCCTGTCGCTGGGCCACGCCAAGGTGCTGGCGGGCCTGGCGGTGGACAAGCAGCAGGCCTGGGCCGACGTAATCCTGCGCGAGCGCCTGTCGGTGCGCGCCTTCGAGCAACGCCTGGCGGCCAAGCGCGCGCCGAAGAAGGATCGCCGCGGCAACGACTGGGAGCGGCTGGCGCAGAAGTTGTCCGAGCATCTGGGATATCCGGCCAGCTTCAAGCCCGGCGCCAAGGGTGCGGGCGAACTGCGCCTGCGCTTCCACAGCCTCGACGAACTCGATGGCCTGCTCGAACGCATGGGCTATCGCGACAGTTGAGAGTTCGCGCAAAAACTCCCGGCATTTTGAACCGGGAGCTGGACCGGCGGTCTGAAATTCCGACCCATCTGGCACGAGTCCTGTTACAAAATATCCCGTCGACACACGCCTGCGCCGGAAGTCGGATAATGGCGCCCTCACCGAAGTCCTGACCGCACCGCTTTTGATGAATCATCGCTCCATCTTTTCCGGTCTGTGCATCGCGGCGTGTGCGCTGCTCTGCGCCTGTGCCGGCACACCCGCCAATCCGAATCCGCGCGCCGACGCGCCGCTGGCGCTGGCACCCGCGGTAGACCTGCAGCGCTTCATGGGCCGCTGGTACGTCATCGCCAATATTCCGTATTTCGCCGAGCAGGGTTATGTCGGCAGCTATGTCGAATACGCACTGCGGCCGGACGGCGATATCGACGATCTGTTCTTCGGCCACAAGCTGAGCTTCGAGAAAGAGCTCGAGAGGAAGACCCTCAAGGACAGTGTGGTGGCGGGCAGCAACAATGCCGAATGGCGCTCCTCGCCGTTCTGGCCGCTGTCGTTCAGCTATCTGATTCTCTATGTCGATCCCGCCTACCAGTACGCGCTGATCGGCTATCCCGGCAAGAAGTGGGGCTGGGTCTTCGCGCGCACACCGCAGATCGGCGATGCGGACTATCAGCGGCTGCTGGCGCAGTTCGAGCAGCAGGGCTATGACAGCTCGCGCTTCCAGCGCGTGCCGCAAAGCATCGAGCAACTCGGTCAGCCCGGGTTCCAGGCGCAATGACCGCCCCGATGACCGCAATCCCGCTGCAAGGTCCGCAGGCGCCGTTGCAGGTGGTGGAGCGCGTCAGTAAGCAGGCGCGCAGCATCCGCATCGAGGTGCGGCCCGACGGCGAAGTGCGGCTGGTGATCCCGCGCTTTGTGCCGAAGCGCGCCGCCTACGAATTCCTGCGCAGCCGCGACGAATGGATCCGCCGCAAGCTCGCCGAGCTGCATCTGCGCAGCGCTGCCGAGCCGGGGCGTCCGCCGCTGCGCTGGGATGGCACCGATACCATCCCGCTGCACGGCGTGGAAACACCGATCGAGATCATCTCCACCCCGCTGGCGCGGCCGCGCGTGCGTTTCGACGGCGGCATTACCGTGTTCTGCTCGCAGGTCTCGCGCAGCCATCCCGCCGCGCTGAGCAAGGCTCTGCGCACCGCCCTGGGCGAGCTGGCGCGGCACCAGGCACGGCGCCTGCTGGACGAGGAAGCGGCGCGCCTGGGGGTGGATTACCACGGCCTGCGCATCGCCGACCAGAAATCGCTGTGGGGCAGCTGCACCCCCAGGGGCGACATCAGCCTCAACTGGCGCCTGGTGCTGGCGCCGCCGGAGGTATTCCGCTACGTCGTGGTGCATGAACTGTGTCACCGCATCCGCCTGGATCACTCGCGCCAGTTCTGGACCCTGGTGATGCGGCAGATGCCGGAAAGCAGCGCCTGGCGCGGCTGGCTGCGCCAGCAGGGTGCATCCCTGCATACCGTTCTGCCGCGGCGGTGATATGCACCGAAGGCCGGCGGCGGCGGGATGAGGGCGGCTTCCTGCGTACTGTTTGGCGAAATCGGGGCGGAAACGCACGGAAATGGCGGGTTCCGGCGGGTCGGTCCTGGCCCATTCCGGGGCCATCCGGCGCCAACCGCCGCCACCCCCTCAAGTGGAGGTTGTATCCGGCGCGCAGGGCCGGTAATGTCGGGGTCCGCGCACTGGCGGAGGAGCACGCGATGGGCACGCTGGATTCGGTACGGGTCAGGGACTACATGAGCACCAAGCTCATTACTTTCGCTCCGGAAACGGAAGTGATGCGGGCCGTCAATACCCTGGTGCAGCACGGCATCGCCGGCGCGCCGGTGGTGAACAAGGAGGGCAAGGTGGTCGGCATGTTCTCCGAAAAGGACTGCCTCAGCGTTGCCCTGGTGGCTTCGCAGGACACCTGTATCGCCGGGCCGGTGAGCCAGTTCATGAGCACCAAGGTGGTCACCGTGGACCCGGAGATGAACCTGACCCAGCTTGCCACCATGTTCGTCAACCAGTCGTTCCGGCGCTATCCGGTGCTGGAGAACGGCAAGCTGGTGGGGCAGATTTCGCGCTCGGATGTGATGAAGGCGATCAACTCGCTCTGTTGATCCGCGGCGGAACAGCCCGCCTCGCCGGGGTCGTGGTCACTGCCACAAACGGATGAGGCTGCAAGCATCCGGAATGCACATGCTGGACATACAACCAGCAGCCCATTCCGGAGGAGCCCGTCCATGCTGAGCCTGCAGCAGATTTCCGACCGCCTGGAAATCCAGCAACTGTTTACCGATTACGCCACCGCCATCGACAGCAAGAGCTTCGACCTGCTCGATGCGATCTTTACAGCCGACGCCTACATCGACTACCGCGCCATGGGCGGCATCGACGGCCGCTACCCCGAGATCAAGGCCTGGCTGTCGCAGGTGCTGCCGAAGTTTCCCAATTACTTCCACATGGTCGGCAACGCCGCGCTGAAGATCGACGGCGACCGCGCCAGCTCCACCATCATCTGTTTCAACCCGATGCAGATCAATCTGCCCGACGGCAAGGCGCAGGTGATGTTTCTCGGCCTCTGGTACCACGACAAGTTCGTGCGCACCGCGCAGGGCTGGCGCATGAGCGAGCGGGTCGAGCAGAAGTGCTTCGACTACAACGTGCCGGGCGGCGTGGGCACAGGCTGAAACAGGTCTAAGCCCCGGCCTTTTCCGCCTCGACCTGCGGATTCTGCGCCGGCATGGCAAAGCGGCACAGCAGGATGCCGGCCATCACGATCACCCCGCCCACCACCTGCTGCGGGCCGAAACCTTCGCTGAGGATCAGCCAGGCGAAGATGGTGGCGGCAATCGGCTGCACCAGCAGGGTCACCGAGGAGAACGAGGCCGGCAGGTGCGCCATGGCCCAGGCGATGAGCCCCTGGCCGCCGACGTGGGAGACCACCGCCAGCGCGGCCAGGATCATCCAGGAATGCGCGTCGCGCGGCCAGAACGGCTCGCCGGTGGCCAGGGTGATCGCCAGCAGCACCACGGCGGCGCCGGCCGAGCTGCGCAGCATCACATCCAGCGCGGAGAAATTCTGCCGGCCGCGGCTGACCAGCAGCTGGTAGGCCGCATAGAACATGGCGGTGACGATGGCGCACAGGTCGCCCACGACGGTCTCGCGGCCGATGCGCAGGCTGCCGGCAAGCAACACCGTCGCGCCGGCCAAGGCCAGCAGCAGACCCAGCCAGAAGCGCGGCGCATGGCGCTGGTGAAAGCCGAAGTGCAGCACCAGGGTCAGAAACACCGGCGCCAGATTGGTCAGCAAGGTGGAATTGGCGATCGAGGTGAGACGGATCGACTGGTGCCAGATCGCCAGGTCGCCGGCGAACGCCAGGCCCGCCAGCCACAGGATCAGGGTGCTGCCGCGCTTGTGCTCCGCGCCAACCTGCGCCACCGCACGGACACTGAGCCTTTGCAACAACAACAATACCGGCAGTGCCAGAAACACACGCCAGAACGCCGCGGCAGTAGGGCCGACGCCGGCAATGCGGACGAAGATCGGCGCCAGGCCGATCAACACCGCGCCGAGCACCAGGCCGGGCAAGGCGTAACGGACGCTGGCGGAAGCAGTGGAGGACATGGCTATCGCGGTGGCAGGACAGGCGTTCGTCGGACGATATGGAAATCGAAGGGAACGCTGCGGCGCCGGCGCACACTAAGATTGGTAATTACAGCAATATTTTATGCATTACGACCCCTTCATGCTGAAGATCGTCGGCGCGATCCTGGGAATCCTGGGCGTAGCCTTCATCTCGCGCGCGCTGCGCCAGCCGCATGTGGTGGGCTATCTGGCAGCCGGCATCCTGCTCGGTCCGCATGGCCTGGCGCTGCTGACCGAGCCTGCCACCCTGTCGCGCATCGGCGAGTTCGGCGTGCTGTTGCTGCTGTTTTTCATCGGCATGGAGAACAACCCGCGCGATCTGCTGACGCGCTGGCGCATTACTTTCATCGGCACCGCGGTGCAGATCGGCGCCAGCGTCGGCTGCATGTGCCTGCTCGGCTGGTGGCTGGGCTGGAGCGCGCCCCGCATCGTGCTGCTGGGTTTCGTGCTGAGCCTGTCGAGCACGGCGCTGGTGCTGAACTATCTGCGCGAAACCGGCCAGACCGAGGCCAAGATCGGCAAGGACGCCCTGGGCGTGCTGCTGGCGCAGGATCTGGCGGTGATCCCGATGCTGATCGTGATCAACTTCTTCGCCAGCGGCGGCGTCAGCGGTGAAACCGTGGCGCTGCAACTGGTCGGCGGCGGCCTGGCGCTGGCCCTGTTGTCGTGGATCGTGTGGGGCAAGAACCTGCGTCTGCCGTTCAGCGAGAAATTGCGCGGCGACCGCGAGTTGCAGATTTTCGTCGCCTTCGCCCTGTGCCTGGGCTTTGCGCTGGTGGCGGAAGGATTCCAGCTGTCGGCCAGCCTGGGCGCCTTCCTCGCCGGCATGCTGGTCGGCGCGGCGCGCGAGACCGAGTGGGTGGCGGACCGGATGGAGCCGTTCCGGGTGGTGTTCGTGGCCTTGTTCTTTGTTTCGGTCGGACTGCTGGTGCGGCTGGATTTCGTGTTTCAGCACGCCATGCTGGTGGCGTTCATCTCGATGGCGGTGCTGCTCGGCAACACCATCATCAACGCCGTGATCTTTCGCGCGCTGGGCGACCCCTGGGGCTATTCGTTCTACGCCGGCGCCCATCTGGCGCAGATCGGCGAGTTCTCCTTCGTGCTCGCCGCGGTGGGGGTGCAAAGCGGGCTGATCACCTCGTTCGAGTATCAACTGGTGATCGCGGTGATCTCCGCCACCTTGTTGCTGTCGCCGGCCTGGATCGGACTGATCGGCCGCGTCCAGCGGCGTATGCTGCACCTGAGCAAGGCCCAGCTCGGGGGCAGCGTCGCCGGCGGCTGAAGGGCGGTGGCGCGGGCGGAAAGCCCGGCCATTAGGTCATTCCGTACTATTGCCGCGGCGGGTGAAAATAACGTCGCGCACCATTTTTATGCACATAGCCCGGGGAACGCGTCCTTTCACCGGGGTCAAGAGGCGGCGCAGACGCACCTTTTAAAATGCCCCGCAACATGCTGATTTTTATATTGTTATATTTATGAAACATTTCCGGCGCGGTTTTGTCTCCAAACACATACCGCAACGTACTGGCTTTCTGTCCACACAATTATCCACAACGCCTCCGTGAAGCTTGTCAGCGTCGCCATCCCTGTACCGCTGCGGCGCGTGTTCGACTACGCGGTGGGTGACATCGATCCGGCCCGGCTGCTGCCGGGGGTGCGGGTGCGGGTGCCGTTCGGGCGGCGCGAGCAGATCGGAGTGGTGTTGGAGGCGCCGCGCGATGTGGCCGAGCCGGAGTTCGAATGCCGGCCGCTCACCGCGCTGCTGGATGAGGCGCCGCTGCTCGACGCCGAGCTGCTGGCGCTGTGCCGCTGGGCCGCCGACTACTACCACCATCCGCTCGGCGAAGTGCTGGCGGCGGCATTGCCGGGGCCGCTGCGTCACGGCGCCGCGCCACCCTCGACTGCCGCGCCGACCCTGCTCAGCCTGACCACCGCCGGCGCTGCCGCACTGGTGGAGTTGCCGGCGCGCTCGGCCGTGCTCAAGGCCGTGCTCGACAAGCTCGGCGGCGGCGCGCTGTCGCGGGCCACCCTGCTGGAAGCGCTGCCCACGGCTGCGGCTGCGATCCGCCGCGCCTTGCAGCACGGCTGGGTGGAAAACATCGCGGCGCTTGGCGGCAGCGAGGTGCGGATGCTGGAGACGCCGCCGCCGCTCACCGCCGAGCAGAGCGCCGCGCTGCAAGCCCTGCGCGCCGCGCCGCCGGGCTACGCGGCGACCCTGCTGGAAGGCGTCACCGGCAGCGGCAAGACCGAGATCTATCTGCAACTCACCGCCGACGCCCTGGCGCGCGGCCAGCAGGTGCTGGTGCTGGCGCCGGAGATCGGCCTGACGCCGCAGCTGGCGGAGCGCTTCGAGCGCCGCTTCGGCGCGCGCGTCGCCAGCTATCACTCGGGCCTCAGCGACAAGGAGCGGGCGCGCAGCTGGATGCGCGCGCAGCGGGGCGAGGTGGACGTGATTGTCGGCACCCGTTCGGCGGTGTTCGTGCCGCTGGCCCGGCCCGGCTTGATGCTGATCGACGAGGAGCACGACGTCTCCTACAAGCAGCAGGAAGGCCTGCGCTATTCGGCCCGCGACCTGGCCCTGATCCGCGCCCGGCATCTGCGCATTCCGGCGGTGCTGGGCAGCGCCACGCCGGCGCTGGAAAGCCGCCACAACGCCGCAGCCGGCCGCTACCGCCACCTGCGCCTGCAACAGCGCGTGTTCAGCGCCGCCGGGCCGCGCATCGGCGTGATCGACATGCGCGCGCAGCCGCTCAAGCATGGTCTCAGCACGCCGTTGCTGGAGGGGGTGGAGCGGCATCTCGCGGCCGGCGGCCAGGCACTGCTGTTCCTCAACCGTCGCGGCTACGCCCCGGCGCTGCTGTGCCACACCTGCGGCTGGGTGGCGCCCTGCCCCAACTGCGACGCGCGGATGACCCTGCACCGCGCGCGCAAACGCCTGATCTGCCACCACTGCGGCCACGCCGTGCCGATGCCGCTGGCTTGCCCCGATTGCGGCGGCACCGAGCTGGTGCCGGTGGGCCAGGGCACCGAGCGGGTGGAGGACACGCTGCGGATGCGCTTCCCGGAGGCGCGCATCGAGCGCTTCGACTCCGACCGCCTGGGCCGCGCCGGCGAACTGGAGCGGCTGTTGGCCGACGTGCGCAGCGGCGCCATCGACATCCTGGTCGGCACCCAGGTGCTGGCCAAGGGCCATGACTTCGCCGGCCTCAGCTTCGCCGGCGTGCTCGACGTCGACCAGGCGCTCTACGGCAGCGATTTCCGCGCACTGGAACGGATGGGGCAGCTGGTGACCCAGGTGGCCGGGCGGGTCGGCCGCACCGGCCAACCCGGCGAAGTGCTGCTGCAAACCCACCAGCCGGAACACCCGCTGCTGCGGGTGCTGATCCAGCAGGGCTATCCGGCCTTCTGCGAGGCCCTGCTGAAGGAGCGCCGCGAGTTCGGCCTGCCGCCGTTCGGCCATCTGGCCCTGCTGCGCGCCGAGGCGCAGCAGGACGGCGAGGCGCTGGCTTTTCTCAAGCAGGCGCGTGGGCGGATGCCGCAACACTCCGCTATCGAAGCGCTCGGCCCTGCCCCCGCCGGCATGGCGCGCCGCGCCGGCTTCCACCGCGCGCAACTGCTGCTGCGCGGCACCTCGCGCGCGGCGCTGCACCGGCTGCTGGACCAGTTGATCGCCGACATCGAGACCCTGCCTGCCGGGCGGCGGCTGCGGTGGTCGGTGGACGTGGACCCGGCGGATTTGTTTTAGAGGCCTCAGGCATTCACCAAAGTCCGTTCGCCCCGAGTGCCCGCGCAGCGGGCGTATCGAGGGGCCGGCGCACTGTGGCCCCTCGATACACGTTGCTGCGCAACGCACTCGGGGCGAACGGAGTTTTGAAGCGGCTTCGAGATTACCTGGCGCGCTGTGCTCACCGTACAGGCAGTACAATGCGCAGTTCAAAGCCTAACCACTCCGCGACGCTAAACGCGCCCGAATGAAACTCCAAATTCTTGCCCTGCTGCGCCAGGCACTCGATACGCTGTTGGCCGGCTCCGCCGTCACCGCGCCGGAGACGATCAACCTCGATCCGACCAAGGACAGCAGGCACGGCGACTTCGCCACCAATCTGGCGTTGGCCCTGGCCAAGCCGCTGGGCAAGCCGCCGCGCAAGGTGGCGGAGGAGATCGTGCAGGCGCTGCCGACCTCGCCGCTGGTGAGCAAGGTGGAGATCGCCGGGCCCGGCTTCATCAATTTCTTCCTGGCGCCCGCCGCCTTTCACGGCATCGTCGCCGAGATCCTCGACCGCGGCGCGGCCTATGGCCGCAACAGCAACGGCGCGGGCAAGAAGGCGATGGTGGAATTCGTCTCCGCCAACCCCACCGGGCCGCTGCATGTCGGCCACGGCCGCGGCGCGGCGGTGGGCGACAGCCTGGCGCGGCTGCTGGCGGCCGCCGGCTGGGACGTATGCCGCGAGTTCTACTACAACGATGCCGGCGCGCAGATCGCCAACCTGGCGCTGTCGGTGCAGGCGCGCTGCCAGGGCGTCGAGCCGGAGCAGGCCGGCTGGCCGGAGAACGGCTACCGCGGCGAGTACATCAAGGACGTGGCGCGCGCTTATCTGGCCGGGGAATCGGTCAAGGCCGATGACCAGGACGTCACCGCCGCCGCCGACCCCGACGATCTCGACGCCATCCGCCGCTTCGCCGTGGCCTGCCTGCGGCGCGAGCAGGACCTGGACCTGAAGGCCTTCGGCGTGCACTTCGACGTCTACTACCTCGAGTCCTCGCTCTACAGCGACGGCAAGGTTGAGCAGACGGTGCAGGAACTGCTGAACAGCGGCCATACCTTCGAGCAGGACGGCGCGCTGTGGCTGCGCACCACCGACTTCGGCGACGACAAGGACCGCGTCATGCGCAAGTCCGAAGGCGGCTACACCTACTTCCTGCCGGACGTGGCCTACCACGTCAGCAAGTGGCGGCGCGGTTTCGTGCGCGTGGTCAACGAGCAGGGCGCCGATCATCACGGCACCATCGCCCGCGTGCGCGCCGGACTGCAGGCGCTGCAAATCGGCATCCCCAAGGGCTGGCCGGAATACGTGCTGCACCAGATGGTGACGGTGATGCGCGGCGGCGAAGAGGTGAAGATCTCCAAGCGCGCCGGCAGCTACGTCACGCTGCGCGACCTGATCGACGAAGTCGGCCGCGACGCCACCCGTTACTTCCTGGCGGCGCGCAAGTCCGACTCGCAGCTGGTGTTCGACATCGACCTGGCGCGGGCGCAGACCAACGACAACCCGGTGTACTACATCCAGTACGCGCATGCGCGCGTCGCCGCCGTGCTGCGCCAGCTGGCCGAGCGCGGCCTGCCGGCATGGAGCGCGGAGCTGGGCAAGGCGGCGCTGGCGCATCTGGTCGAGCCTTCCGAGCTGGCCTTGATCGCGCAGGTGGCGCGCTATCCCGACGTCGTCGCCGCGGCGGCGGAGCTGATGGAGCCGCATCTGGTGGCGCAATACCTGCGCGAACTGGCAGCAGCCTTCCACGGCTTTTACAACACCCAGCCGATGCTGGTGGACGAGGCCGGCCCGCGCAACGCGCGTATCGCGCTGGCGGTGGCGACGCAGCAGGTGCTGCGCAACGGTCTCGATCTGCTGGGCGTCTCCGCGCCGGAGAAAATGTGATGGCGAAGGACTACGCCAAGAACCGCAGCAGCGGCAGCGGGCGCGGCGGTTCCAGCCGCGGCGGCGCCGCCACCCGTCGCAGTAGCGGCGGTGGCGGCAGCAAATCGGGTGGCAGCTCATCCGGACTGGTGGTGGGCCTGATCATCGGCCTGTCTCTGGGCCTGTGCGCCGCCGGCTGGATCTGGATCAGCCGCCCGGCCAAGACCTCGCCGCTGCTGGCCAGCGCCGTCGCGCCCCTGGCCAGCAAGGCCGACGCGCAGAAGCCGATCCCGCTGCCGCCGAAGCAGCCTTCCAAGTACGCCTTCTACGAGATGCTGCCGAGCTACGAGGTAGTGATCCCGCGTGAGGACGCCGCCGCTTCGGCCAAGGCCGGCAAGCCGACCACGCCGGAAATCGCCGAGCCGGGGCAGTACCTGATCCAGGTTGGCGCCTACAAGACCCGCGACGAAGCCGAGCGCAGCCGCGCCAGTCTGGCCCTGCTGGGCGTGGAGTCGAAGATCGAGCAGGTGACCATCGACCAGAGCGAGTCCTGGTTCCGCGTGCGCATCGGGCCGCAGGGAAATCTGAGCAAGGCGCAGGAAATCCTGCAGCGGCTGGATGACAACGGCATCAAGGGGATGCTGGTGAAGGTCAAGGCGGGCTGAAGCCGGCTTTCATTCTGAGCGCAGCGAAGGATCTGGCCTGGTCATTGAGCCACATTGCGCGGCCAGATTCTTCGCTGCGCTCAGAATGACAAAAGGCTTTTACGCTTCGGACTTTTAATCCTCGTCGCCGTCATTTTTGTACGGCTGCGCCGGCGGCAGCTTGCCACGCTTGCGGAACGTCGCCAGCAGCTTGAGCGTGATGAACGGTCCGGCCAGCACACCGATCACCGCCAGAATCAAAATCCACTCGGCCTTGTTCATGGCGGACCTATAGCGCTTCCAGCCGGGCCTGCGCCAGCATCAGCCATTTGGTGCCGGCCTCGCGGAAGCGCACTTCGACGCGCATGCGGTCGCCGTCGCCGTCGAAGGTGAGGATGGTGCCTTCGCCGAACTTGGCGTGGCGCACCCGCGCGCCCAGCTTGTAGCCGCCCGGCACTTCATTGGCGGTGGCCGCCGAGGTGGCGGTGCGCGAGGGCGCGCTGTCGTAGCGGTTGCCGCCGCGGCTTGGGTAGCTGCTACCCGGGCTGTAACCGCCCGAGCCGTAGGAACGCGAAGGCTGCGCAAAGGTCGGTCGCAGGATGCCGGCGCGCGGCCGTGTTTCGACGATGTACTCCGGCGGGATTTCGCGCACGAAGATCGAGGGCGAACCGATCTGCTCGACGCCATGGACGCGCCGCACCTCGGCGTAGCTCAGATAGAGCTGCTTGCGCGCGCGGGTGATGCCGACGTAACAGAGGCGGCGTTCCTCTTCGAGACTGCCTTCCTCCACCGCGCGCTGGTGCGGGAACAGGCCGTTCTCCATGCCGACCAGGAACACGATGGGAAACTCCAGGCCCTTGGCCGAGTGCAACGTCATCAGCTGCACGCAGTCCTCGCCTTCGCCGGCCTGACGCTCGCCCGACTCCAGCGCGGCGTGGGCGAGGAAGGAATCGAGCGGGGCGATGCCCTCGTCTTCGGCCGGGCGCTCGAAGCCGCGCGCGGCGTTGATCAATTCATCCAGGTTCTCCAGGCGTGATTCGGCCTGCTCGCCTTTTTCCTTCTTGTAATGCTCGCGCAGGCCGGATCGCTCGATGGTCAACTCCATCATTTTCGACAGCGGCTGATCCTGCGTGTCCTGGGCCAGGCCATCGATCAGATCGAGAAACTGTTTCAGGTTGCCGTGACTGCGGCCCAGGGCTGCGCCGGCGCCCTGCGCCACCTTCCACAGTGAAGTGCCCTGCTCGCGCGCCAGCGCGCGCAGCCGCTCCAGCGTGGTGGCGCCGATGCCGCGCGCCGGCGTGTTGACCGCGCGCTCGAAGCTGTTGTCGTCGTCGCGGCTGGTGGTGAGGCGCAGATAGGCCAGAGCGTCCTTCACTTCCATGCGCTCGAAGAAGCGCAGGCCGCCATAAATGCGGTAGGGAATGCGGTTGCGGATCAGCGACTCTTCCAGCACCCGCGACTGCGCGTTGGAGCGGTACAGCACCGCCAGATCGACGTAGCGACAGCGTCCGTCGAGATGCGACTTCATCTTGTTGACGACGAACTCGGCCTCGTCGTACTCGTTGAACGCGGCATAGAGCTGGATCGCCTCGCCCTCGCCGTCCTCGGTCCACAGGTTCTTGCCGAGGCGGCCGTTGTTCTTCGAGATGAGGCCGTTGGCGGCCTTGAGGATGGTGCCGGTGGAGCGGTAGTTCTGCTCCAGGCGGATCACCTCCAGCCCCTCGAAATCCTTCGACAGACGCATCATGTGTTCGACCTTGGCGCCGCGCCAGGAATAGATCGACTGGTCGTCGTCGCCCACCGCGAACAGCACGCCGCGCTCGCCGGCCAGCACGCGCAGCCAGGCGTATTGCAGGGTGTTGGTGTCCTGGAACTCGTCGACCAGGATGTGGCGGAAGCGGTTGCGGTAATGCGCCTGGATCGCCGCGTTGTCGCGGCACAGCTCGTGCGCGCGCAGCAGCAGCTCGGCGAAATCGACCAGGCCATTGGCCTCGCACTGCTGCTGGTAGGCGCTGTAGACCCGCGCCAGTTGCCGCTGCGCGTAATCGCCCTGGTCCTGCAGGCCCTCCGGGCGCCGGCCCTCTTCCTTCTGGCCGTTGATGAAGCCGGTCACCAGCTTCGGCGGCCACTTGTCGTCGGGCAGATCGAGGCTGCGCAGCACCCGCTTGACCAGCCGCTGCTGGTCGTCCGCATCGAGAATCTGGAAATTCTGCGGCAGACGCGCTTCCTTCCAGTGCAGGCGCAGCATGCGGTGCGCGATGCCGTGGAAAGTGCCGACCCACATGGTGCGCACCGGCACATTGATCAGCGACTCGATGCGCCCGCGCATCTCCGACGCCGCCTTGTTGGTGAAGGTCACCGCCAGGATCGAATGCGGCGACACATTCTCCACCGCGATCAGCCAGGCGATGCGATGGGTCAGAACACGGGTCTTGCCGGAACCCGCTCCCGCCAGCACCAGCCGGTGCTCGGGCGGCGCCGTGACCGCTTCTTTCTGCGCAGGATTCAGTGCCGCAACCAGGGACACGACTTCAGGATTCGGAGCTTCAAATTGCATCGAAGCATTGTACCGCTCATGGACAGGCCGGGCGGCGAATGCGCTGCTTTTGAAGCGGATTTTCGGGTTCGTTCCGATGAACACCGCGATCGCCGCGCGCCTGGCCGCGAAACCATCATGTGTGCCATGCGTGCCAAGGTTTGGTGATGGCGAGCATGACGGGGTCGACGAACGGCGGGTGTGGTGTTTAAGCGGCCCAGGAGCAATGGAAAGATTCGCGGACGTTCGCCAAGGTCCGGCTGTTGCTTTGGCTTTTGATGGGCTGTTGACGTTCCTCCCCGTCTGGCTGCGCCGAGCATCGGAGTCCGCGGCGAACAGGCCCGCGCGCAGACGCGGGGCGAGGCAGGATGCCGAAGATTTCACCCACAGGCCATGGATGGCCTGTGGGTGAAACCCGCTGCGGGCGAGAAGCGCAGGGGTGAGGACCAGATGGAGTGACTCAATGTCACTCCATCTGGTCCGAACGCCCGGCCATGGATGGCCGGGCAGGGGGTGGGAGAATGCGCGATGCCGCGCCAGGGATGGCAGGATGAACTTGCAAAAGAAGGCGATGATTCGGCGCAGACTCCGGGGCGGCCCTTCTTTGGTTACTTTC